>Ga0224506_10000635_pt1 | contig 28319 bp, 23 predicted proteins | sample SF_Jan12_sed_USG_2_FD_169108 | JGI IMG/M metagenome (GOLD analysis project Ga0224506, IMG submission 169108) | Sediment microbial communities from San Francisco Bay, California, United States - SF_Jan12_sed_USGS_8_1 | ecosystem: Environmental > Aquatic > Marine > Sediment | place: USA... | reverse complement strand
TTTGGCTTTGATGAGGGCCTGACCAAGAGTGATATGCAAGCTGGGCTCCTGTGCATCTTCTCTCTCCAGGATGACCAGCCGGGTTCTATCCCTCTCGATTTTCACCACTTCAGCCAAGTAATTCCTCCCCTCCTCATCGAAGAGCCAGACCTTTTGCCGGGGTTTGATTCTGGCTACTTTACTGAGATGGCGGTGCTCCTCTCCATCCAGAATAACGGAGGAGGTTTGAATATTGTTCTTTTTGACTGAGAACCGATTCGAAGTCAACCTTTACTCTAATGAAAGATATTTTTTGTCTTTTTTCTGGGATTTCGACCTGAAAATTCCACGGCTTCACCCCTCGATTCAGCAAATTTCTCCAGTAATTCCTTCTGCTCTTTGGATAAATTCTGGGGAGTCTTCACCTTCACTTTTACGTACAAATCTCCTTTTCTGTGGCTGTTTAAGGCTTTAATCCCGCTTCCCTTTATTTTAAAGACATCGCCGGCTTGCGTCTCAGCAGGGATCTTGACAGTTTCATTCCCGTAGAAAGTCGGAATTTTGACTGTGGTCCCCAGGGCAGCCTGAGTGAAAGAGATATTGGTTTCACAGAAAAGATCAATACCCTCTCTTTCAAAAAAATCATGCTTTCTGACCCGAATGATGATATAGAGGTCTCCACTTGGAGTCCCGCTGTCCCCAGCTTCTCCTTCTCTTTCTATCCTGAGTTTTGTCCTGTCATCAACGCCAGCAGGTATTTTAATTTTCAACTTCTTTTTCTGCTTGACCTTTCCTATCCCTTTGCACTCCAGGCAGGGGGAGGTGATGATCTCTCCCATTCCTCTGCAGGCCGTGCAGGTTCGGGATACGACAAAAATTCCCTGTTGATATCGAACCTGTCCTCTCCCCTGGCAGGAACGACAGACGGATTTCTGAGTTCCCGGCCGCATCTTCGAACCCTGGCAGACGGGGCAGAGTTCAACCCGGTTCAGGTTGATCTCTTTCTCGGTGCCCAAGGCAGCTTCCTCCAAGGTAACCTGATACTCTAAAGCAAGGTCTCTCCCTCTCTGCGGGTAGTAGGACTTTGTCCGCTGCCGCGTGCCGAAGAGGTCACCGAAGCCAAAATTAAAGAAATTCCCCAGGATATCCTCGAAATCCTCAAAAATGGAAGAGTTGAAACCAGAGAAGCCGGTAAAACCTTCTCCCCGCAGCCCGTCATGACCAAATCGGTCGTAAATCGACCTCTTTTCAGTATCGATGAGAACGCTATAGGCTTCTGCCGCTTCCTTGAACCTTTCTTCTGCCTCTTTATTACCGGGATTCCGGTCAGGATGAAATTTCAGGGCCATCTGCCGGTAGGCTTTTTTAACTTCATCGGATGTTGCTGACCTTGGGATGCCCAGGATATCATAATAATCTTTTCTTATCATTCTTCCTTTTCTTCTTCCTCTGTCTCTTCAACTTCTTCCTTTTCCTCAGCCTGTTCTATTCCTTCTTCCTCCTCCTCGCCGCCTTCCTCCTGAGTCTTTTGAATGATTTTTTCTATCTGTTCGCTGGACAGGCCGGATGAAGGTTTCACTTCAATCTTCTGGATCCTGCCCGAATCCTCATCTTTGGCGGATACTTTGACTATCCCGTCGGCATCGATTTCAAAGGTCACGCTTATCTGGGGAACACCGGCCGGTGCAGCATAGATTCCTACCAGGTTGAACTCTGCAAGCGAGATGTTATCAGAGGCTTTACTGCTCTCCCCTTGAAGGACATGGACACGTACTCTTTTTTGATTATGTTTGACTGTGGTAAAAACCCTTGACCTCCTCGTGGGAATGGTGGTGTTCCTTTCGATGATTTTCACGAAGGTGTCGTTTTCGGTCTCAATCCCCAGAGAGAGTGGCGTAACATCCAGGAGAAGAGTTGATTCATCCGTTTTCCCTTCTATGATCCCGGATTGAACTGCTGCTCCCAGAGCTACGATCTCTTCGGGATTGATGTCTTCTATGGGTTTTTTCCCGAAAAAATTGGCAATCATTTCTTTAATCTTCGGCATCCGGGTTTGTCCGCCGACCAGTATGACTTGATCGATATCTCGAGGTGTCAGCTTACTGTCCTTGAGAGTCTGTTCTATGAAGGGAAAAGTCGCGCTGATCAAATCGCTGGTTAAATCCTCCAGTTTGGCCCTGGTAAGGCTCAGCTGGATATGCATGGGTCCAGACTTGTCTGAAAAGATGAACGGAAGATGAATCTTACTCTCCATCGAGAAGGAAAGCGCTTGCTTTGCTCTCTCTGCCGCCTCCTTTATCCTCTGGCGGGCCAGCTTGTTCTTTGACAGGTCAACATTATTTTCTTTCTTGAATTCCTCCATGATCCAATCCACGATGCGGTTGTCGAAATCTTCTCCTCCAAGATAGGAGTTTCCATTCGTAGCCAGGACATGAAAAACACCGTCGCTGATTTCCATCAGGGTGATATCGAAAGTGCCTCCTCCCAAGTCATAGACTGCCGCAATCGCGTTCTTTTTTGCCTCGAGCCCGTAGGCCAGGCAGGCAGAAGTCGGCTCGTTGATGACCCTCAGGACCTTTAATCCACATATCTTCGCAGCATCTTTGGTAGCTTTTCTTTCGTGGTCGTTAAAATTGGCAGGCACGGTGATGACCGCTTCTTCCACATCCTGCTCTAGATAGGACTCGGCGCATTCCTTCAAATACCCGAGTATCAAGGAAGAGACCTCCTGCGGGCTGATCATTTCTGAATTCACGACAACCATCACATCACCATTGTCAGCGCCGGCCAGTTTATAGGGCATTTTCTTTTCCGTTTCTTTCGCTTCCTTGGAGTCGTACTTCTTGCCGATGAGCCTTTTTATGGCTAAGACAGTATTTTCGGGATTGGTAACGGCCTGCCTCAGGGCTAAACTTCCGATAAGCGTCTCACCACTGCTGGTCAAGCTCACTACAGAAGGCGTGGTCCTCTGCCCCTCAAGATTAGGGATGACTTTAGGCTTTCCCGCCTCCAAATAAGCCACACAAGAATTGGTGGTTCCCAGGTCAATTCCGATAACAACTCCCATGTTCACTTGCTCTTTTTGGGGACAGCGACTTTAACCAGGGCCGGCCGAAGGAGCCTGTTATGAAGAGTATATCCTTTCTGCAGCTCCTCTAGAACCTGAGGCTCATCCACATCTTCAGACTCAACGGTTATGAAAGCCTGATGGAGACGCGGGTCGAATTTTTTCCCTTGGATATCTATGGGCTTGGCTCCGTATTTGATCAAGAGGTCCTGATACTGTTTGTATATCATCATAATACCCTCTCGAAAGCCTTTTCCGTCTTTCTGGTTCTGGATCTCGAGAGCTCTCTCGAAATTGTCCAAGACGGTAAAAAGCTCGGTGAGGAAATCGGAGAGGGCATACTGGTAGAAATCGGTCTTTTCCTTGTTCATCCTTTTCTTCAGATTCTCCATATCGGCCAGCCTTCTCAAATTCTGTTCATTCAGCTTTTCATTCTCCTGCTTGAGAAGCTTGATCTCCGCGTCCTTTTTCCTCAATTTATCCTTCAAAGCCTTAGTCATATCCGGGCTCTTTATCTGGTTCTTGCCCGCTTTGGCTGGCTTTGTGTTCATCATGGTCATTTTTCCTCCTACTGCTTATTGCTGATGGCCTGACTGAGCCTGTTTGCCACAGAATCCACTAAGGGAATGATCTTTTTATAAGGGATTCTCTTGGGTCCGATGATGCCCAGAGAACCCAGAATCTGGCTTTGATATCCATAATGAGAAAGGATGAGAGAACAATCCGAGATATCCGGGATGTTCGCCTCAGAGCCTATCAGCACCTTGACTCTTTCCAGGCTGATGAAGTCAGAAAGGAGCTTAGCCAGTTTGGCTTTTTCTTCGAAGTTCTGGAAAAGGGTTTTTAATTTCTCCATATCGAAAAGGTCATGTTTTTCGAGGAGTTTGGGAGCCCCCTGCAGGAAGATCTGATTTTCGTTTTCTTCCTGGGTTATATAGGATTTCAGGAAAGCGATTAACCTGTCAATCAGGGATTCATACCGAACCTTGAATTTGGGTAGTTCCTGTAAAAGATAGTCACGGACAAAGGACAAATTCTTTCCTCTGAAATTCTGGTTGATGTACTGCGATGCTTTTTCGAGTTCAAGTTGAGTGAAATAGATATTCGTCTGAAAGAACTCGTTTATGACGAAGTTGGAGGTCGTGATCAAAATAATCATGACTTTGAATTCGGAGACCTTGATAAACCGGATATGACGGAAATCTATCCTTGAAATTCGTGGAGAAAGGACAAACCCGAGATTATCCGAATGTTCGGCCAGAATCTTGGAAACCTGGCTCAGGAGGACATTGAAATCACTCTGATCAAGGGAAAAGTTCTCCGGAAGCTCGACTTTCCTTCCGGGAACAACGGCTTCCTCGAACAGACTATTCACGTACAATCTCAGACCTTTATCCGTCGGGATCCGGCCTGCCGATGTATGAGGTTGAAAGAGATACCCATGTTGTTCCAGCTTATTCATGATGTTCCTGACCGTGGCCGGGGAAACGGGGAAAGGAATTTTCTGGGTAATTGATCCTGAGCTGATGGGCTTTCCGATCTTAAGGTAGTGCTCGGTAATCAGGTTAAGAATCTGCTTATCTTTCTCTCTCAAACTGGAAACTCGCATCCATCGACTCCAGAAAATTTATAGCATTAAACCTTAAATATTGTCAAATGATCGACTTCTGATACCCGGCTGAGGAAAGAGGCGCCTTATTCTCTTAATTGATTTAATATCTGAAATTTATATCAGTCTTTCAACGGTCTCAGTCGAAGAGTCACGATGCTTTCAGTCCTCAATATCTTGAACTTTCATAACACGGCCTGATCCGGCTTGATGGAATCTGACCGCTCACTGAGACCAAAAAATACGCTGGCGAACGAGCTCAGGTTATCCTTATCCCGGCATAACCGACCACTTCGAAGTAATTTCCTGTTCTATCCCCTGATGTCTGGTATTTTATAAGGCTGGCTTCCCTGGCTCCCAATTCCTTTGCAGCGACTATGGCTGAGGTGGTAGGCTGATAACCGCACATGCTGATGCTTTGTCGCTCTACAACTTCGTGAAGTCCCTTTGCGTCCAGCTCGAGTATCTTATCAATGGCTAAAAAATCCTTCTCCTTAGCCACGCTCTGCTCCACGTAGTGGCTCATGTCCGTACTGGCAACAATCAACACATCCTTGCCAAAATCCTTGATTCCCTTGGCTAGGGACTTCCCCAGCTCCTCCAGTTCCTCGAACCCTACATGGTAAGAGATGCATATGGGTACAACCGACACATCTTTTTTAAAGTACTGAATAAAAGGAAGCTGGACCTCGAGAGAATGCTCGTTCAAGTGGGCACTATTGTCTTCAGTGATGAGCGAAGAATGACTCATGATGAGCTCGGCCAGTAAAGAATCCACCTGAGCGTCTCCCAGCGGAGTTTCCCACACTCCCTGTTTCATGATAGCAATCTCGGACTGGATGGGTCTGTGGCTGGGTCCCAGGATAAGGAATATGTCCGGGAGCTCGACCGAGGAGAAAACCGCTCCGGCAACAGGCCCGGAGTATTCAAACCCAGCATGGGGAGAAATCACGCAAATGGACTTCTCTTTTTCGCATTCGGAATCGACCATCCCCTGGATCATCTTTCGCAAAGCATCTTCTTTCCCAGGATAGAAATAACCTCCGACAGCTGGCTTTCGTCTCAATTTATCCTCCCTTTATAAAGACAGGCATCCCGAGATACGAGTCAGTCTTAAATCTCTTCTCTTTTTTCTTTAAAGGCGATACCCATCTCCTTGAGTTCTTGAAGGATGGGAACGTATACTTCAGGAATAATCGGGATATGAACGCCGACCAGGCCAATCTTTCCTTCCAGAATGAGCCTGGTTCCGATAGCTGCAGGCAGGCCCACTGTCCTGGCCATGGAGGAATCTCCGTTGGGAATGCCAAAGTCGATCAAGGTCGAGGTGATCTTTTCTTTCTTCCCCCCTGGATATGAAGCGATGAACTCATGCTGGAGGATGATCATGTCCCTCTCCCCTTCCTCGTACTGGAGTTTTTCCAGCATTTTGGCCCCAAGGATATCCATAGCTGAGCCCCTGTTGACGGGCAGAGGCTCCTCGCTCATGAGCCCGAGCCATTCGAGTCTTTTTATAACCTCCGAATCCTCCTCGATGTTGAGTAGGGCACTCATGGCTTTCTTGATATCCTCCTCGGCAGGGTTATGCATCAGATGCCGGATAAAACCTTTAAAAGTGAAACCTTCCCATTCCTTTTCCTCTTCGTCAAGCAACCCTAGATCAACTATACTTTTCATGGTTGGACACCAGCCTTTATTCCTGAGAGTCCCCCGCAGCATGATCTCGGTGGATTGAATTCCATAGAGCTGGATGTACGGGAGGGAGTTCCTGTTGGGATATCCCTCAAACTCTCCGAGCCCCTCAATGTTGATCAGAGTATAATTCTTAAAAAGATCCTCTGAGGGGATGAAGACCTGCTGACCGTCTTTCAAGTACTGGGCAGAGTTTTTTCCAGCGAGAAGGACTCCGACGGGACTCCAGGAGAACTTGTAACCGAAGGGATTGGTGTTGGCTTCGGGCGCCGGCAATCCTCCACAGTAAGAGGTGAAACTCAGGATCTCTCCACCCTTCTCTTCCACATCATGGATTATCCTCATGGCCTCCATGTGGTCAATTCCAGGATCCAGTCCTACCTCGTTCAGGATCAATATTCCCGCTTTTTTAGCTTCATCATCCAGATTCTGCATGACTTCACTGACATAAGAAGTGGTGACCATATGCTTGTTATAATCGATACAGTATTTGGCGACCTTCGGATGAAAGGAATAAGGAACCATGCTGATGATGATGTCGGAGTCCGCAATCTCTTTTTTCAGGCCTTCCTCATCCTTCAGGTTAAGTTCCCTGGCTTCCCCATCAGGGTGGTTATCGATGAGCTTAACCGCTTTACTCACGGTTCGGCTGGCCACCTCCACCTTAAAATCAGGCTGGTCAAGAAGATATCTGACCAGAGGTCTGGCTACCAGCCCAGCTCCGAGAATCAATACTTTTTTCATGGTATTACTCCTTTGCAGTGGTCATATAAATTTCTTCATGTATTCAAAATCCGGGGTGAGCTTACCCCGATAAAGAATGACTGCTTTCTTCACAGACTCTGGAAGCTGGCAGTCTTCAAAATCTCCGGAAAAGTCCCCCCTAATGATGGAAGGAACAAGAGATTTCAAGGCTGCGCTGAAAAACACCGACGATTCAAGCGATATCTCAGCCGGAAGGTTATCGATGGCCATGATAACAGGGCCTTTCCCCTCTACACCGTCTCTGGCCTCATCTTTAACCAGGTCATAGACAAACACGGGATTATCAGGCATGGTTGCCCGGACGGTCACCTCAACAGAGCCTTCGATATCGCAGGAGATATCCCCGATGACCCGCAAACGCGGCTCCGTATTCCCCAGGAAAAGCCGCTTCAGGCTCTCCTTGGTCACGAATCTCGGATAAGCAGGCGTCCAGTAGATGCAGTTAACCAGGACAGTCAGGTAAGGGAGATGGGAATCAAAGGTCGACCTGTACCTCTGAGGGCGGTCATAGTAATCCTGGAGCTTGAATCTCACGTTTGGGTCGATCGGCTCGACCATGTCCTCTTCCTTGAAGACGGTCTTATAGAGCTTGTTTGAGGCATAATTTTTGCTCTCAAAAAAAGAAAGGATATCTCCGGGCGCTATTTCTTCAAAAGGCAAAAGGTCAAAAATCTCCTGAGCTCCCAAGGATACATGACCGTATCCCGCAAAACCGCATACCACCGGCACAAGAGAGGGCTCAAGGCCATGTTCATGTATTTCCCATCCGACCTTTTCTATTTCTTCTTTAGCCTCCACCAGGCTTGCATACTGACAGGCTTGATTAACCGCAGAGAAAGGATTCTCCTTTGTCTCGTGATCCAGCCGCTGTCCCAGAGCCCAGAGGGTGTCGATCATCCCAGCTTGGCCGGCCTGCTTGCCGAAAAACAGCAATCTCTGTCCTTTCTCATCTGCGATTTTCTCGTAGTCAATCAAGGTGCAGCCAAGATCCATCATTTTTTTAATCATGGGCATGTTATGAGGCTGGCCTTTTATGGTATGAGAGAAAAAGATGTAAACCTTTTCTTTATTGAAAAAGTCAAGAGGAATTTCCTTGATGGCGAAAACGATCGAACATGGCGACAGGTCTTCTTCAATCCTGGCGCCCTCACGGAGATAATCCTGGTCAGAAAAGACCCGGATGGAAGACGGCTGCAGCCACACTTCTAGGGGATTGTTCTGAATCAGTTCCTTCACATGAGATGGGATCAGGGGGACTCTTCTTTCCCACTGATTCTTATCTTCTTTTCGAATTCCAATGAGTGTTTTCATGTGAGGAATCACCTGCAGGAGTTTTAAAATTATGGCATAAATCCTCCTATGGGTCAATCCTATAGAGACCCGGAATTCCTCCGATTTCACAACACTTTGAGTCTCTTTGGGATATGCTCCAGACGGGACTGATTTGTCATCGAGGGGTTGAATTCTCATCTGGATTACTCTATCCTTTAATCTCGGGGTTTTTAAAACATTCCCCGTTTATTCAAAAGGAGTCAATCCTGAATCACGGGAAGCCAGTTCAAATGTTTGACCTGCTTCTGGTCACGAAAGGTGAATAAAATGAAGAAAGAGAGATATGTCTACCCTATTATTTTGATCGCTTTGTTCTTACTGGCCGCATCGGCTCAAGCTGATGATCTTGGACTAGGTTTCAGCTTTAAAGTCGGGGGAGGAATCAGTCAGGTTCGGGCCAGAGACCTCAATGCTTATGGCGAAGGTTACGAGAATCATTTTGATGATATAGCTGCCAGCTGGCTCAGCTCCAAAGAGGGAGAGTTCAATGACCTGAATACCTTGGGCGGTGAAGTAGGGATTGATGTGTTATTCAATTTCACTGAGAATTTCGCGATTGGATTCGGGTTTGGAAATTTTCCACGGAAATCGCAGAGCGATTTTAGTCTCCAGGAAGAGGGCGTTATCTCTTTCACGGCTATATTAGACCCAAGGATCTCCAACTCTTCACTCACTTTAAGCTTATATTACTTTTATCCTTTCACCTCCAATCTCAGAGTTTACATAAATCCAGGCGCGGGTCTGTATTTAAGCAAAATGGCCTTGAATACAAACTCAGAGTATGACGAAACAGGTGTTCTCTCTTACTCGGAAACAGTGGAATTGAGCACAAATGACCTTGCTTTTGGGTTCCAGGGGGGGCTTGGAATGGAGGTGACCGTTGGCGGCTACATGGGCCTCTTCATCGAAGCATCAGGGAGATACTGCAAGCTTAAAAGTTACAGAGGAAGATTGAAATACACATTTCTCAGTAGTGAAGGTGCAGTTGTGGCCAGAACAAGTTCGGGCGATCTATGGTATTTCGAAAAATATAATCCCAGTCTAGCGAACTGGTATTCTCAGGTTCAAGTTTCCGAAGAAGCTCCGGTGGGCTCAGACATCAGGAATGCAAGAGCTTTCACGGCCGATCTCTCAGGGTTCTCGATAAAAATAGGGATCAGACTAAAACTCTAAACAGCCTATCCCCGAAATCTCAAAGTTTTCCAATGATGTCTTAGGCTCCATCTCCATACACCTCAAACAATCAGGGGACTGTCCGCTGCCCTTTTTCGAGCACCGGGCTTTACAAAAAGCATGCTTTTTCCCTGTAATTGGGATGGCTCGCTCTTTCTTTTTTAAAAACGTTGACAATCGGTTCACCGCGGTTTGCCGTGGGGAACCGATCGTCGGGGGATCCAAGGGGGTATGCCCCCTTGGTCGCAGGGCGTGGATCCAAGCCCCGCCCGAGAAGGGGAGGCAGCGAGCGGAAGCGAGCGTTGGAAGGGGGAAGTCAGTTCCCCCTCCAAGGTTGACTCTTGAGATAGTAATCTTTAATAATATGTAATCATGATTCGATTCTTCAACACCCTGAGTGGAAAATTAGAGCCCTTTCATCCCCTAAAAAAAGGGGAAGTCAAGCTCTACACCTGCGGACCGACTGTTTATGATCATGCCCATATCGGCAATTTCAGAGCCTATGCTTTTGAAGACTTACTCAAAAGATTCCTGGTTTTTATGGGCTACAAAGTCACGCACGTGATGAACATCACAGATGTGGATGACAAGACCATAAAAGGCGCTCACTCAGAAGGAATTTCTCTTCAGGAGTACACAAAAAAGTATATCGATTCCTTTTTCAAAGATATCGACACTCTCCGAATGGCCAGAGCCGACCATTACCCCCGGGCAACCGAGCACATCCCGGAAATGATCCAGATGATCAAAGGGCTGATGGAAAAAGGATATGCCTACGCAAAAGATGGGTCGATCTACTTCAGCATTGCCAAATTCCCCAACTACGGGCGTTTATCAAAGATCAATCTCAAGGAGTTGAAGCCAGGAGAAAGGGTCGAATTAGATGAATACGAAAAGGACAATATCATCGATTTTGCCCTCTGGAAACACAAAAAAGAGGGTGAGCCATTCTGGGAAACCGAGGTGGGCCCGGGAAGACCTGGCTGGCACATTGAATGCTCGGTGATGAGTTCCAAATATTTGGGTGAAACCTTTGATATTCACTGCGGAGGGACAGACAACATCTTTCCCCATCATGAGAATGAGATTGCCCAATCAGAGGCTTATTTTGGAAAAAAATTCGTAAACTACTGGCTCCACTGCCGGCACCTCATCGTCGACGGAGAAAAAATGTCCAAGTCGCTGGGAAACCAGTATACCATGAGAGACCTCCTCGAGAAAAACATCGACCCGCTCGTTATCCGCTTTCTCCTCATTTCCACTCACTACCGTAAAATGCTTAACTTCACCTTCAAAGCCCTTGAGCAGGCCAGCGCTTCTCTAGGTCGGATGAAGGATTTTCTGTATGAGCTCAAGAACCATCCGTTCAAGAACGGCGAAAACAAAAATGTGGCGCAGATCATTGAAAAAACCCGCAAGAATTTCGCAGAGGGACTCGGCGATGATTTGAACATCTCCGTGGCTTTGAGGGCTCTTTTTGAGATGATCCGCAAGGTCAATTCGTTTATTGGTAAAGGAAAAATATTCAAAAAAGATGCTGAGAACCTGACCGATCTCATCCGCTGCTTCGACACCGTGCTGGCCGTCCTCCCAGAGGAGAAAGAAGATATCCTCCCTGAAGAGATCATGATAAAAATCAATGAAAGGGAGAAGGCGCGCAGGGATAGGAATTTTGAACTCGCTGACAGAATTCGCGATCAACTCGCCAAAGAGGGAATAGTATTGGAAGATACCAAAGATGGAGTCCGGTGGAAAAAAGTCCGAACATGAACTCAAAAGATCCAAATGCCTCATAATAAGCCAGATGAAGGCTGAGTCTTTAGATAATGGAGATATAATATAATTCAGACGCCCTGGTTTACGGTCTAAAGAAAAACGATTTGGAAAGAATCAAACAGTCAACCTATGCGCTGGGAAAATCAGGCGAAAGAATTGCACTCCGCTACCTGAAAAATAAAAAATTCAAAATTCTCGCCCAAAACTTTCGCCTGTTCCGTGGAGAGATAGACATCATCGCCTTGGACATAAATACACTGGTCTTCGTCGAGGTCAAAACGAGAAAGAGCATCGATTTCGGTCTTCCTGAAGAATCGGTCACTCCTTCAAAGCAGAAGCAGATCAAAAGAATCGCCCAAGGATTCCTGATGAGAAACAATCTCCAGGATGCTGAATGTCGGTTCGATGTCATCTCTATCCACCTCGATCAAGGCCAGGGATACAGGATTCGACATATCCAAAACGCATTTTAACAGGAGGTTTTCATGAGCCAACAGAATTTCAAATCCCTTCCGGCAATCATTATCTCGATTATGTGTATCGCTCTTGGTTTAACTTTGAGTGCTTTCAGCCAGAGCATTCCCAAGCCTGAAGACATCCTTGGATTTAAAGTCGGCGCTGATTATCATCTGGTCACCTATACTCAAGCCATAGCGTATCTTAAACAGCTCGAACAGAGCTCTTCGCGTCTGAAGCTGTTTGACATGGGAAAGACATCCATGGGCCAGACCATGACTTATGCGGTCATCTCCTCAGAAGAGAACATGGCTGAACTGGAGAAGCATAAACAGATTATACGGAGACTGTCGCTGGTTCAAGGACTTTCAGACGCTGAGGCCAGAAAGCTCGCCCGGGACGGGAAAGCCATTGTCTACATCGACGGCGGGCTTCATGCCTCGGAATGCGCTCCTGCCCAGCACAACATTCAACTCGCCTATGACCTTGTCGCCACCCAGGATGTGAAAACACTTCGGATCCTCAAGGATGTCATCCTCGTCCTTGTCTTTGCCAACCCGGATGGCATGAACCTCCTGGCCGAATGGTATCATCCCAACCTGGGTTCGCCGTTCGAGGTCTCTTCGATGCCCTGGCTGTACCATGTCTATGCCGGACACGATAATAACCGCGACTCGTATATCGCCAACCTTGTGGAAACACAAAACATGACCCGGCTGGTCAACAAAGAATGGTTCCCTCTTATCCTGTACAACCATCATCAGACTGCTCCTTTCCCTGCCCGGATCTGGATCCCACCTAATTCTGAACCCACGAATCCTAACATCCATCCTCTTATTGTTCGCTGGCAGAACCTGGTTGGATCAGCCATGGGAGCTGCTTTTGACGAGGAGGGAAAAGAAGGGGCTATTTCCCGGCTTGTCTTCGATACCTGGTATCCGGGTTATGTAACCCAGGTCGTGGATTCCCACAACATCATATCCATCCTCACCGAGACCGCCCTCTACCGTTATGCCACACCTTACTTCTACACTATCCGGGATTTCCCCGAGCAGTACAGGGATCTGACCATGTCTGCCTTCTACCCGAATCCATGGAAAGGAGGATGGTGGCGGCTTAAGGATGCAGTGGACTACTGTTTGACAGCGTCCAAAGCTGTGCTCGATGTCGCTTCCAAATACAGGGAAGAACTCCTTTTCAACAAATACAGAATGGGAAAAGACGTTATCCAAAGATTCAGCAAAGAGCCACCTTTTGCCTGGATCATTCCTGAAAAGCAGCACGATCCTGGAGCCTCATCTCTTCTCCTCAACCGCATGATCCTCCTCGGGATCGATGTTTATAAAAGTGAGGAATCCTTCACCTGCGACGGGATCAAATATCCTGTTGGAACTCACATTATTCCGATGACTCAGCCTTTCGCTCTGTTCATCAAGAACGTCTTCGAGGAGCAGACCTATCCCGACCTCAGGAAATATCCCGATTTATGGCAGGGCCTTGTCGATCCTGTCAAGTTTGAGGGCGCGCCGTTTGAGGCCTACGACATGATGGGCTGGACACTTCCCCACCAGTTTGGGATGAAAGTCTATGCCGCCAATTCCACCGTCGAAACCAGGATGACTCGCTTGAAAGAGGCCAAGCTTCAATCCGGTGGAATCGAGGGCAAGCCAGGTCAAGCTTATCTCCTGCGACATGAGGAAAATGCCAGTTTCACGGCTATGAACAGGATCCTCAAAGAGGGTGGGAAGATACTCTGGTCAAAAGAGTCTTTTTCAGCCCAGGAGAGTTCCTTCGCCGCAGGGACTATCATCGTTCTCTCATCCAGCGTCAAAAAGACCGTCATGGACAAGCTGGCTGAGGAGCTCAACCTTAAAATCACTTCTGTTTCCCAGGTTCCCAAAGTCAGTACTCTGAGCATAAAGCCTGTCCGGCTGGGGATGTACAAATCATGGATGCCCAGCGCAGATGAAGGATGGACCAGGCTGATCCTGGAGAACCACGGATTCCCCTGCTCCGGCATCCATGACGCAGATATCCGCGCGGGTAATCTCAGGGCCAGCTATGACGTGATCATCATGCCTGACACCTACAGGCCTGAGGCGGTGATCAATGGATACGCAAAAGGAACCATGCCGCCCAAGTATGTGGGCGGGATCACGCCTAACGGTATTCGCAACCTGAAATTATTTGTCGAGAACGGCGGGAATTTAATATTCATCAACAATTCCTGTAACCTGGCTATTGAGTATTTCAACCTCCCGGTCAGGAATGTCTTGAAGGGCATCAAAAGAGAGGAGTTCGTCTGTAACGGCTCCATCCTCCGCATGGAATTCGATACCAGCCATCCTCTGTCCTTCGGAATGCCAAAAGAGGCAGCGACTGTGTTCGAGAGCAGTTGCGCTTTCAATATCATGCCCTCTTTTGATTCGAAAGAACAGCCTCAAAGCGCTGCTCAATACCCCGAGGAAAGCCCGCTGATGAGCGGTTGGATCTACGGCGATAAAACCATCCGGCAGAAAGCAACGATAATGGACATCCCTTACGGGCAGGGCAAGATAATCCTGTTGGGTTTTCCTGTGCAGTATCGTTCTCAGTCCTACGGCACGTTTAAGCTTCTCTTCAATTCCATATTCTATGCGGGCATCAAGGAAAAGTGACAGCAAAGCCAACTGCGAAAAACCTTGAAATGCAGCTGACATGGGGAGTTGATGGAGGAGCCTTTCTCCAGTTTTCCTTCAAGACATCCCGACAACAATCAATTCTTTGACGATCGTATGATATGCCCCGCGGCTTGCCGCGGGGAACCGATCGTCGGGGAATCCAAGGGGGTATGCCCCCTTGGTCGCAGGGCGTGGATTCATGCCCCGCCCGAGAAGGGGAGGCAGCAAGCGGAAGCGAGCGTTGGAAGGGGGAAGTCAGTTCCCCCTCCAAGTTGATTTCATGAGGAAACGGTCGAAGAAATCCGCTGCAGCATTGTAGACCTTGAGCCACACCCGATGGAGTAAAAAGCCGTGAACTTCATCGGGAAAAACGAGAATCTCGATAGGGGCTTTACCCAGCTCTCTCAAACGCTGGACCAGGTCCGTGGTCTGGATAAAATCAACATTCCGGTCGTCGTCCCCATGGATAAAGAGAACCGGCGATGTCCAGTAATAGACGTCTGCGACAGGAGAAGACTGGAACGCAGAGCTCATCAAATCCTCTCCTTGAATCCCCCATCCTCCTCCATCGCGGCGTCTTCCCCTCAACGACCAGTCATGGACGCCATGGAGGTCGACACCTGCGGCAAAGAGTTCAGAATCTCTGGCCAGGCCAAGGGCTGTGAGGTAGCCTCCGTAAGACCCTCCCCAGAGTCCGATCTTATTGGGATCGACTTCAGGCCGGTTCTGCAAATACCTTCCGGCTGCCACGATATCCTGGTATTCAGAAGCACCTCGAGGGCCCTGCTCTGGAGCTCTGCGGAAATCAAACCCGTAGCCTATCCCTGAACGATAATTGACCGAAAGAACCACATATCCTTTTTGGGCCAGGTACTGATTCAAGGCATAGGCGTTGTGGTAGTACCCCCGCATGTGCCAGCCGAGAAGCATCTGGCGAATCGGACCGCCGTGCATGAAAATCACAGCCGGCCGCTTGTCACCCGGCTTTGCGCCTTTGGGAAGAAATAGCTGGTTGTGAATCGTTAGGCCGTCGGGCGCCTTGAACAGCACCTGCTCGGGTATGACCAGGTCTTTCATCGGGAATGCTTGAGGAATGGCCTCCGGTGCGATCAAACGCCACTTCTTCTTTTTGATGTCCATTACAGCCGGGGCGGCAGGCTGCGACGCGGTGGAACAAAGAAAGACCAGGTCGTCGCCGTTGGGGAGCAGAACCGGGGACCACTCTATTCCTTCTCCGGGAGTGAGAAGTTTTGACTTTCCTCCGGGAACCGGGACCGACCAGAGATGCCGGCGGTCGATATCTCCGGAATTGGAATTATAGATTAGGGTTTTGCCGTCAAAAACGAGAAAGCTGTTCTCCACCTCATAATCCCCGGGAGTGAGGCAGACCACTTTCCTGTCTTTGACCGAGACGGAGTAGAGATGCATCCACTTCTCATGTTCGGAGTAAAAGACCAGATAACCGTCCGCAGCCCAGCGGAGAGTCTGGTCAGGGTAATACTGAGAAAATCCTCCAGTCTCGTTGGGACAACGCCAGATCTCTTCCGCCTTTCCGGACTCGGCGTCCGCTACCATTAAAACGAATCTTTGACCATCACTGTAGACTGGAGTTGCCATGGAACCAGGGAAACGGATAAAGGCAATGTATTTTCCACAGGGCGACCAGACCGGATAACCGTCTCTGTCGACAGAGGGCGCGATCCAGTCGATGGTCTTATTCTCAAGATCATAGACGCCGATAAAGCTATGGTCTCCTCTGGAGCTGACAAAAGCTATTTTTTTCCCGTCAGGAGACCAGCAGGGAGAACCATTCCTCCCCCGAGCCTTGAAGAGAACCTCTGGCCGGGGAGATTCATCCAGGCCGATCAGATAAATCTGACCCCGGGCACTGTAGACGAGCGTATCCTCTGTTGGCGAAGGCACAGGGCTGCTTCCTTTAGCCAGCTCCCACGGCTCTCCTCCTTCCAACTTTACTGCCCACAGTACCTGCTCTGTTCCCTCGGGATTGGAAGTGGGATTGGGAATTTCTCCAGCCCGGTTCGCAGAACCGCCTCTCACAAAGATGATAACCTTACCCTCAAAATTGAAAGCGAGCTCGCCCAATTCCTGGCCATCATCCTCTGAATATCGGGTGAGCTGCCTAGCCTTGAACTCCGGCCCCTGGGCAATCCAGATGTTCCTCTTCCCATCCCAGTTGAACACCCAGGCGACCGTCGCCCCTTTCGGCGCAGCAACGAGGCTTGACGGGAACGCATAGCTCATAATATCTTCCAGGGTATAAGACTGAACCGGCTGAATGGACAGGAAAGCGAACAACAAAACGAAAAGGCAGAAAAGCACGGAATCTTTCTTAAAAGCTGTGGATTTCATCCGACCCTCCTTATTTAGCTTTTATTTTATAGCCTCTTTCGCTTATATTGACAAGACTCATATTTCGTCTCAGAAGGAATAGCTTACGCCAAGGACGAAATTCCTCCCTGGTTCCTCGACACCATCGGTATCAGGCCTGGATAGGTAGGCTTTGTCCAGAAGATTGGAGAGAACAAGATACAGACGGAAGGAAGTGTTGAAATAATAACTGGCTTTTAAGTTGACGATTTCATAGCCCGGAAGACCGGATGGTATTTCATCCGGACCGGTGTCATCCTTTTTCAGCTGGAAAGTCGCGTTCATCTCAGTGGTGAAACGTCCAAACCAGATGCGGGTCCCCATAAACAGCCTTGAGGCTGGAATATCATTCAACGGTTCGCCTGTCAGCGTGCTCTCACCTTTAAAAGAAAAGAAGTTTCCGAAGAGCTTCCATTTCGGGACAGGATAATATTCCACTTCCAGCTCGTAACCGCTGATCCGTCCCTGCTCGATGTTCCCGTAAGTGCGGACTCTTTCCACTGGATCAAGCATGTAGCGCTCGATCAAGTCATCTATTTCGTAGTAGAACACATAGAATCCGGTGAACAGACGCTTGAAGATGAATTTCAGTCCTCCATCAAGGTTAAAGCTCGATTCAGGCACAAGGCCGGGCTGGGCAACGATCGAGCCCCTTCCTGTGATCCCTGTATAAAACAGCTCGTTCAAACTCGGAACCCTGTATGCCCTGGCGATGTTGGCAAAGGCCACAATCTCTTCTGTGAGCTTGAGCGATCCCCCCAGAAAACCTGTCCAGGCGCTGTTGTCGCTTGTCGAATAAGGAGGCGTGTCTTCAGGCAAAGCCTTCATCCGGATATAATCCCAGCGGACGCCGCCCACAAGGTCAAGATTCTTTATGCCGGAATAATCTGCAGAGAGAAACAATCCAAGATCTTTCCTGTCTCCATGAGCAAACGGCCATTGCACCAGTTCGCTCGTTATATTCCCTGCCGGGTCAAATTCATTGTCCAGGGTGTAGGATTTGACGGAAGTCCGGCCATAAAGATCCAGACCGCCTGATAAGCGAAAATGCTTTCCCATTTCTTTCCTGTAAGAGAGCTGGGCTCCGTAATCCAGGCTTTGACTCTTGCTGTATGACTCCGCTGTTTCATCTCCTGTGATTTCATCTAATGTTTCCTTGATCGTGTCGTAAAAGTTGGGATTGAGAAAAGCTTGAAAGGCCAGATTGCCCCCTTTGCCCAGTCCCTTTTCCAGCCAATGAAACTGGATATAATTCTGGTTTTCCTCAGGATACCAGGTTGGCTCGAGGTCACTCGTCCGGTTGGCCTTTCCGATGTCATGTCCTCTTGCACCAAGAAAACTGAGATGGATTTCTCTTTTCTCAGACACGTGGGAGATTTTGCCGAAAAGACTGCCCTGAGTGAAATAGGACTGGAGCACTTCTCCCGAGGGAGAGGAATAATTCTCGGTATCAACCGCCTGAAAAGAGAGGTAAAAGCCAGTGTTCCCTTTACTCCCCTCCAGGGTCAAGCCCATTCCTTTTTCACTGTTTATGGTCCCATACCTGGCGCTCACCGACCCTCCCAGACCATCTTCCATGCCAGGCTTCTTGGTCAGGATGTGGATGACTCCGCCGATGGCGTCAGAACCGTAAAGGACCGATGACGGACTGCGCAGCACCTCGATTCTCTCGATATCATCGGGATCGACAAAAGAGGCATTCGGCCCTGTTCGTCTGTCGCTGGTCACCCGAGCGTTGTCGATCATGATCAAGACCCTTCTCCTGGCCAAACCGCGGATATTGGGAACCAGAGAAAAACCTCCGGCTCCCATCCGGGATACGCCCGGCATGTTGGCCAGCCCCTCTGTGATGTTCGACGGCATTTCTTCTTGAAGGATCTCGGTGGGAACAACGGTCTCGGCAGCGGGTACGCTCATCGAGGATTCAGGATGCCTCATGGCTGTGACCACGACCTCTTCTCTCTGAACGATATAGGGAACAAGCGTCACGATGATCCTTTTTCCCATTTCCCTGGAAGTGACAACAACCTCCTGTTCAATATAATCGCTATGGGTGATCTCAAGGCGGACTTTATCCTCATCCGGCAGGGATAAGTTGAACTGCCCTGCCGCATCAGTCACAGCCTTGATCCCGCTCGAACGATGAAGGACAACAGCTTGGGTAATAGGATTTCCCAGAAGATTCAGAACCCTTCCCTTGATCTCAGCAGCTAAAACCGGCATGAAAAATATGAAAAATAAGAATAATAACAAAGTAGCTCTTTTGATTAAGAATAATAAGAATAAAGGGATTAAGACAGATTTTAGCGGCTGATCGAGCATTACGCGTTCATCCTTTCTGAACATCTTCCATTAACTCCTTTTTTCTTTAATTTTGTGAACCGCTGATAAATCTCTGGATTCTTCCAGCAGCTCTTTTATATGCCTCTTGAGCACAGGGTGAACTGTGTCAGGAGATATCTCAGCAAAGGGAACAAGGACAAAATTTCTCTTTTGCATTCTCGGATGGGGAATCTCCAAATCCTCAGTATGGATAACTTGATCCTCGGCTATGATTATATCGATATCAATGATTCGAGGCTCCTTTCTCGCATGAGCATCTCTGCCCATCTCCTGCTCAATGCTCTTTATCAAAGCCAAAAGCGAGTCTGGCTTTACACTGGCCTGAACTTCCGCAATGCGGTTATAAAACCAGAGTTGCGAGGCAAAATCGACAGGCTCTGTCTCATACAACGACGACACTCTCCGGATCTCCATACCCTCTTCTTGAAGCAAAGACAGAGCTCGAACAATATTTTCCTTTCTGTCTCCTTGATTGCTTCCCAGGCTCAGAAAATATCTCATGGCATCATCCCATTAAACAATAAATGATAACATCTCTGACGTGCTCATTTCAAAATATCTCTCGATTTTTTCCTATATTTTTGCCATCATGTGAATATCATGCAGAAGATTGAAAAATGGCGAGTCGAAGAACTCGCTCTCGTCCTGAACGAACTGGCTGTGCTTTTGCGAGCTGGAGACAGCAGTGAATGGGCAAGCGTATTCCTTCATTTTCTCGAAGAAGCGGAGAAAATCATTTCACGAAAAGAATTCGACTCAGAGGGAATAGAAAAACTGGCGAGGAATATACTGAATTGTTTTGACCGAAACAGTTCCTTTGTCAATATAGCCCTTAAAAATGAGAATCCCAAAGAAGAACAAAAACTAAACCAGGCTCTCCTTCTCACTCGAGCCAGACTTCTCAATGTGCTGAATGACATACAGAAACGCATAATCGAACACATTCATTGATAGAGAGGCTGTGAAATCAGGATCAAAGCTCAAACAGCCTGAACCTCTTTAACACTCTCAAAACCGCAAAAGTCACCCAGAGATGGTCCTCAAGGGTAGATTTTTTATCTCCAGCTTCCCAATAACCCTGCCTCGTTTGCTTGGACAACAGCCAGTTGGTGGCTTCCTGGACCTTTTCATTCTCAATTGTAAAACCTATCTTGGAAAGAGAATCCAGACTGCTGAGAATATCCGTCGCCCAGAATGGATAGGTAATCTCTTCCCAGAAAATGGGGAGCCATCTGTCATCGTATTTATCCTCTTTGAAAAATCGACTCAGTAAAAGCTCCCCTGCTTTCTGGGCTTCTTTGCTTTTTCTCCAGGTTGGAGAGGCGGCCATTGCTCGAAGAATCATACCGGTCACGAGATGGGAAAAGGGACGGGATTTATCGGGCTTAATGGGTTCAAGCTTCAACTGGGCTTCAAAGTTATAACGCTGCTTGAGCTCCTCCTGGCCAATGGTCCGGTAAGGGATGACCCATCCTCCGTCATTCTGCCGATTTCTGATGATCCAGCGGAATCCTTTCTGAGTTCTGTCATCCTTATCCAGTCCATAAAGACACATGGTTTCAATAGTCAAGGCATGATATGTGGGAGCATACTCATTCAGATAAGCGCCACGAAAGTCTCCTGATTTGGTCTGAGTGGAGAACAGGAATTTGGCAGCTCGACGAATCTCCTCTTCCTCATAAGAACAGCCAAAGTTGTACAGCTTAAGCACATTTCTCAGTGTTTCCACTATGTAATAGGTCTTTTCCCAGCGAGGATGGCCTTCATATTTCCTCTGGCACCATCCGCCATTGGGCCTCTGAGCCTTAAGGATCCTGATGCGTGAGGCAAATTTCTGCAGGTTTTTGTGTTCCCGGTCCACCGGGACTTCGAGAATGTCTTTTTTCAGCCAATACAGGATGGGCAAGTTTCCTCTGGCCAAGAGGTACTCAATGGCTTTGTTGATGCTCGTTTTCATCTCAGAGATTTTCGATTTGATCTCGATTCTATCTGTCTGGGTTCAAGATAATACACAAAAATTCAAAAGGCTCTGAAAAAGGATTCTTGAACTGGTGTTTCTCATCTCCTTCAACAAGAAGACTCTGCCCCTGGGAGACCTCGACTTCCTCACCGGTCCCTGCGACGACCACTCCTCTGCCCTTTTCAACCTGAACAACATGTTCATGGCTGTGGTTGTGAAGAGGAGTATGGCCACCGGGAAGCACTTTAAAAAGCCTCATGATGATATTGTGAGAGCCGTCGTCAGGCCCGATGAGAATCTTTCTCGTAACGTTTTTAACCTCTTCCTCGGTTACCGGCGCTTCTTTGACTTCGATATTTTTTTTAATCACCACCTGTTTCCTCCTTGCCTTTATTTTCTCGCGCAGAGAATCATCCCAGTAAGAGCTCCGGTATGATTTCCCTTTTCCACAAGCACCTCTCCGTTCACGATCACGTACACAAGCCCTTTGCTGTACTGGTGAGGGGCAGAGAAGGTCGCCTGGTCCCCAAAGCTATGTCTATCAAAAACTGTTAGGTCAGCGTAAAGGCCTTCTCGAATCATGCCTCTGCCGCTCAGCCTCAATGTCTGAGCCGGCAGAGAAGTCATCTTCCGTACAGCTTCTTCCAGCGTCACGACCTGCCGCTCTTGGACATAATGGGAAATGACCCTGGGAAAAGTGCCGTAGTTTCTCGGGTGAGGGACACCCCGCCCTTGTACCTGTACTTCTCCATCAGAAGCATGCATCGTGTAAGACAGGCTCATCAAGCTCTCGACATCCTCTTCATTCATCTGGAAAAAAACCGCTGAAGCTCCTCCCTTTTTCTGGATGTCAATGATAAGATCCGCAGTATTTTCTACCGTGGGTTCTTCACCCTGGGAGATCAGGATCTCGCGGAGATTCTTCCCTTCATACTCGGGAAACTCATTAAAACTGGCGATGTATATGGTTTCAGGCTTGTTGATTCCTTTGGTTGAAGTCAGTCTCCTCGTTATGATATGAGCCTTGATTTTTTTATAACTCTCTTCGTTTTCCAGTCTCTCCATAAATTTGTCTCTACCGCCCTCAAAAGCCCAGGAGGGAAAACTGCTGCCGAATCCAGAACTGGTGGCTGTATAAGGATACTGATCCAGGGTTACCTCAATTCCCCTATTTCGAGCTTCTTCCACTGGCCGGGTTATTCTTTCCAGTTGATACCAGACAGCATCATCCGCCAGCTTTATATGAGAAATCTGAACAGAGATGTTGTTTTTTTCTCCTATCGCGATGGCTTCCTCGATGGCCTCGGTGATATGAAGCCCCTGGTCTCTGAGGTGTGTGGCGTATATGCCTCCATATTGACTGACTACAGAGGCAAGCTCGATGAGCTCCTCTGTTTTGGAATAAGTCCCCGGCATGTATGCCAGTCCCGTCGAAAATCCGAGAGCGCCTGCTTCCATCTCCTGGCGGATTAAGTTCTTCATTTTCACCAAGTCTTCCTCAGTCGGATCATCCATCTTATTTCCCATGACTTCTCTTCGGATGGTATTGTGGCCGACGAGACAGCCGAAATTGACCGAGGTTCCCCTCTTTTTAATTTTTTTGAAAAGTTCTTTCAGGGGAAACGGATGGCCGCCACAGTTACCGCCGATGACTGTGGTTACGCCCTGATAAACATAATTATCCACCGTAGGGACTGTCAGAATTCCTTGATCGCAATGAGTGTGAATGTCGATAAAACCAGGGCAGACGATCAGATCCTGGGCTTCGATGACTTTCTTGGCCTGTTTTTCCTCTATAAGACCAATCCTGACTATCTTTTTATTCTTTATGCCGATATCGCTTTTAAACCAGGGATTCCCTGAACCATCTACGATGAAACCGTTTTTTATCACCAGGTCATAAGTCTTGCCTAAAAAAAGACAGTTCCAGAAAGTAAGAAGAATTATGAGGCCGAGAGCAAGAAGGGATGTTTTTTGGAGCTTGATCATTACCAGCTAAAGAGCATAGTATTTTCTAAAAGTTGAACATAGATTTTATTCCAAGTTCCAAATCCTGTCAATTTATTATAAAAAAATCCTTTGATTTTCCCCTGAAATTGTATATAAATTTTATTTCTGTCCATTTCTTCAAAAACGAAGGAAATACGAAGATTACGGAGGAATGAATGGATAAATTGATTTTCCTCGATAACGGAGCGACATCATTTCCTAAGCCGGAAGAAGTCTATACATTCATGGATAATTTCTACAGGAATTATGGAGTCAATCCCGGTCGTTCAGGGTATGACCTGTGTATGGAGACGGGAGAATTGGTGGAAAATACCCGGAAGATGATGACCGAATTCTTTAACGGGACAGATCCCAACAGGCTGTGCTTCTCTTATAACTCAACCGACGCTCTGAATCTCATCATCAACGGAATGCTGAAACAAGGCGATCATGCCCTAACCACAACCCTCGAGCACAACTCAGTGCTCAGACCGCTGTACCATCTCTATAAGTATAACGGCGTGGAGGTGGATCACATCCCCTTTGACAGCATGGGTTTTATCAATCCCGATGACTTCCCCAAAAAATTCAAGAAAAATACCAAGCTGGTCGTTATCAACCATGCTTCAAACGTGATCGGGACTGTTCAGCCGATAAAAGATATCGGAAAACACTGCCGTGAACGAGGAATCCCCCTGGCCATCGATGTCTCCCAATCTGCCGGAAAGATTCCCATCGACATCGAAGAGATGAACGTGGATGTTGTCGCTTTCACTGGCCACAAGTCTTTGCTTGGGCCCACAGGAATCGGAGGGCTTTACGTCAGCGAAGGGATCGAGATCAGACACACACGGGCCGGAGGGACCGGAGTTCGCTCAGCGGTCCGGACCCACCTCGATGAATATCCTTATCGGCTAGAGTACGGAACCATGAACACCCTAGGCGTGGCCGGGCTATATGCGGGCGTGAAATGGATTGAGAAAACGGGAATGAATAATATTCATGAGCAGGAAATGAAACTCACCACCATGCTCAGGGATGGACTTAAAGACATCGAGGGTGTGACTATGTACTGCCAGGATGACCTGACAAACCATATCAGCATCCTCCTCTTCAACGTGGATGGTCTTGAAGCTCTGGATACCGGGACTATGCTCGATGTGGACTATAACATTGCCTGCCGGACCGGACTTCACTGCGCCCCCCTCGTGCATGAACAGTTGGGGACAGCTGAGATTCATGGGGCTGTCCGGTTCGGTATCGGCCCGTTTAACACCGAGGAACACATCCACACCGCTATAAACGCTGTCCGGGAAATCGCCGAATCCCGGAAAAAATAAAAGGAGCATGGAAGTCCCCCTCCCCTATACACACCCATCAGGTTTGGGAAGGCCCGCCACTTTGCAGGCACCTTTGGCAGGACCAGAAGGAAAAAGCTCGTAGATGTACCTGAGTTGAAAACCGGTGTTTTTACAGAGCTTGCGGACCATGGGAGCGAGGTTTTTCTCCAGGTAATAATCGCGGATATAGCGAATAACCTTCCAGTGGTCTTCGCTCAGGCTGTCGATTCCTTCCTCTTCCCTGGCCAGGGCTTCAGCAACATCCTTTTCCCAGTCCTCATGATTAGTCAAAAAACCTTCCTCATTGACTTCAACCTTTCTTCCTTTGACTTCGATAACCGGCATCATTAACTCCTCATTTTTTGTTCAAAAACGCATTATTATAGCATATTCAAGTTGAGAGTTTGAATTTTTTCATTAACCGCAAGCATCTCTATTTCCCTGACAGTTAATTATCAAGGTGTTATCTGTCACGGCGCCGGTCCCCCTCTCTCCGAAGCCCAGTTCTCCATTTTTCATTTTTTTGAAGAATAAAAACTACGGCTCAAACCCACGATAAACAGCCAACATTAACAAGAAAAAAAGATATTATTTTGATTCTCTTCCATTGAGTGTGAATAAAATACACGGGAATGGCGTTAAAAATCTGAAGGGAGCGATGCCATTTCCGTGTATGTTAATCATCAGATTACCTATACAAAATGGAAGAGAACCGTTATTTTTTAAGCGCCAGGATTTATTTCCCTTGAAGAAATCTTAAATATTTTTTAGAATAATTCCTATTAAATTTATCGGAGGAGGAATAAATGACTCGACACCGCTGGATCTTCTTAACAGTCTCCTTGTTGCTTCTCTTCAGCGCTTCTTCTCAAGCAACCGCTCCATCCGAGCAGTCGCTCAAGGAAATCCTGGCTAAAAATATCGAAGCAGCCGGAGAAAAAAGGAGTATGGAAAAAATCGAGAATTACTCTTTCAGCTACGGGCCAACCACCTATTACCTGTCTAACAAGGGCTTGATGAAGATGACCGAAGGAAGTGAACCCATCATCACCGAAGTCATCCTTATCGGAAAAAATCAGGTAAAGAGAAACTGCTTCAACAAAATCACAGAATTGAGCGGGGTCCAAAAATCCACCTATCTCAGCCTTGCCCGCCTCTGGTCAGGCCTATTCACTCTTGTCAATTTTGAAAAAAAGCTAGAACTCAAGGGATTGAAAAGCTTCGGCCCAAAAAACCACTACCTGCTGACGACCAAAGTGGATGACTTAGTGGTCGAGTTCTATCTGGACTCTGAAGAGTACACACTTCAAAGGCTGGTTTTCAAGGGGTATGATGAGGAGCAGAATAAATACGAAATCAACCACGACTTCGGCCCCTTCCAGGCGATAAACGGCGTTAAAATCCCTTCTTCCTGGTTCTCCTCTCAAGTCGGGACAAGAGGAAACACTGTAGAAGTCATGAATGTCAAGGTCAACCAGACTCTAGGAAAAGACTTTTTTGAAAACCTCGATGTCAACGTGGGAGAAGTCGAAATCGGCCAGGGATCGCTCAAAGGGAGCATCATCGAATCCGGCTTCAGACGAAACATGCTGACGATCGCCACAAACTGGACAGATGAGTGCATCCAGAGAGCTGGCTTTAAATCGGGAGATAAACTGATCCTTCAAATAGCCGAATCCGAGATTGAAATCGACTTTCATGAATCATTTCCGCCAAGAGAGAGTATTGGCCCGGGTTCAAAGTTCATGGTCCCTAACCAAAGTAACGAAAACTACCTCATTTATCTCATAGCGCCGGAGTTCAGAGAGCTCGCAGAAAAACTCGAGCCCCTGTTGACCATCCGGCTGAAAAGAAAGTAACTCAAAAAGGAGAAAATAATGTCCAAACTTAATCGCCGAAACTTTTTAACCACCCTGACTTCGGGCGTTTTAGGTATTGGTGTTTCAAGGAATATCAAAGCAGACCCGAGAAATCCGGGAATCTCTCAGCAAGAAGAGTCTTTGATCAAGATACAGAAATATAACAACCTGGGGAACACAGGAATAAAGGTTCCTGACGTGAGCTGCGGCTCGATATCCTTTTTCGAGCCCAATGTCTTAAGGTATGCCTATGACCTAGGAGTCACTTACTTCGATACAGCAGAAAGTTACATTCGGCAGAAAAGCGAGTCAATGATCGGTCAGGCTCTCAAAGATGTCCGAGACAAAATCGCTATCACGACCAAGCACGGTCTGAATCCGAAGGTTAAAAAAGAAGAGATCATCCAAAGAGTCGAAGCGAGCTTGAAGCGTTTACAGTCCGACTATGTGGATGTGGCCATGATCCATGGTTTAAGCGATCTCTCTCTGCTCGATAATGAGGAAATTCAGGCTGCCTACGCCCAGTTGAAAAAAGACGGGAAAGTCCGCTTTACTGGCTTCTCTACTCACAACATGCAGCTGACACTTAAACAGGCGCTTGATAAAGATTTCGCCCAGGTGATTCTTCTCATCTACAACCACGACGAAGGCAAGGAGATAGAACCTCTCATCGAACAGGTCCACCGCAAAGGGATCGGCACTGTGGCCATGAAAGTCTTTGCCGGGGGCAAACACGGCAACCTCAAATCCCTCATCAGTCAGGAAGTGAGCTACCCCCAGGCTGCCATACGCTGGGTGCTGAGCAACCCGAACATCGATTGCTGTATCCCCACCATGAGCAGTTATTCCCATGTGGAAGAATACGTGGCCGCATCCGGAAAGCCGCTCAACAGGGCTGACCTGAGAGTGATCGCCGAATACCAGCGTCAAACAAAGGACCAGTACTGCAGAGTGAGCTGCCAGGAGTGCCTTTCCTCATGCCCCCATAACGTCGCTGTCAACGATGTGCTGCGCTACAGAATGTATTTTGAGGACTACCATATGGAAAAAGAAGCCATGCGGTACTACGCAGAACTGGACAAGAGCCGAAAGCCTCTCCCTTGCCAAAGCTGTACGGGCCTCTGCGAAAAAGCCTGCCAATATAACCTCAAGGTCAGAGAAAAGCTCATCCAGGCTCACGAGATCTTGAGCGCTTGACCCCAGCGGCTGTAAGGTGTATTCTGCAGAATATATCCTTCAACAAGGAGGATACTGAGCAAAGGAGGGCCGTCATGCGTAAATTGTCATTCTTATTTACGGCCATGATGGTTGGTTTTGTCCTTCAAGCAGCAGCTCAGGGATAGCGGCCCATAAGAATTTCCAGCCATCTGTATGTTCCAGGCAGATGACTCCGGAGTTCCTGAAGGAAATGAACTGATGATCCTCTCTGCCGCTCAACAGGAGCGAAGCCAGCTTCTGGAGGAACGGGAGATGCCCGACAATCATCAGGTCTTTACTTAGAGATTCGATCTCTTGGGGGAAATCCTTTACCGGGTCCAGAGGGTTGAGGTCCTTTCTTTCCTGGATATGGGAACAGAGTATGTTCTCGGAAATAATCTGAGCTGTTTGAACGGCTCTCTTCTTGGGACTGTACCAGAGCTCATCGACTTTGATCTTCTTTCCCTTCAGGAATTCCATGACTCCCTGGGTTTGCTCCTTTCCTAGAGGGCTGAGTGGCTTCTCAGGGTCGACATCTTCAGGCAAAGATAGGCCATGCTGGACTAAATAAAGATTCATCTTAAAACCTCTTTTCTTTCCATTTATATATGCTTATAGGCTGCGGAACAACTGTTTTAACCAAAAAAAGAAAATAAGGGCCCTTTGGCCGCTATAGTCGCTTCAATCTTCAGAAAGAAAACTACTCCTGACGCTCTACTTGTAAAGCAAATAAG
>Ga0224506_10000634_pt1 | contig 28331 bp, 44 predicted proteins | sample SF_Jan12_sed_USG_2_FD_169108 | JGI IMG/M metagenome (GOLD analysis project Ga0224506, IMG submission 169108) | Sediment microbial communities from San Francisco Bay, California, United States - SF_Jan12_sed_USGS_8_1 | ecosystem: Environmental > Aquatic > Marine > Sediment | place: USA... | reverse complement strand
AATCTCGACCCACTTCCGCAAATAAAAATACACCTCGTATGAGGTGTATTTTTATTACATCAATCAATTGTCTAAAGCTATCTTAAGCCCCGTTAAGCATTTCTTTTGCATTGTTCTGTTTTGCACTTTGACTGGTTGTGTATGCATCAAGTTTCCACTGCTTTTGTGCCTCCAGTTCATCAACCTCCCCTTCATAATAAATATAAAGATTTGAATCTCTCATTGCCACCGATTTAATAAGACCGTCATACTTTTTGACTAATTCACTGAGTAAATAAATCAAGTCCTCCCCAGCTTTTATATATCTTTCACTATACGCAATAAGAGTTTCTAATTGAGCTCTAGATTCAGCATCTGATGTGTCTAACAAAAGGCCATACATTCTAGACACCAAATCCCTTTCTTCTTCTTGAACACTTCTAAGCTCTGGCAAGGCCCCATCAAGTGTCGCTGCTGTTTCGCTGAAAATAACAGAGGCGATGTCCAGCGTGCCCCAATCAATATATGGCTCATTAGACGGCGTGGAACTTTTACCTGATTTTACAACAATTTCCGTTTCATCAATCTCCACTAAATCAATGTCTGAATCATAGGTATTTCTTTCTCCTTTTGAAAGAAAAACAACAAGAATCACCAAAGAGGCTGATAGTATAATAACGAGGAATAACTTGAACCAATTGTTGTATAAAAACATTTTCATATTAATAATTGAATTATACACCATCTACTTAAATTACGTATATTCTAATTTTACTTCCTATTTTTTAGATCCATTAGGGAATAAATATTGTACGGCAATCTTCAACATTACTGTAATTTGTGTAATGGTTGAAATAGTCAACAACTTTAAAGTCCACTCTTCAAGCTTCATGACACCGAACCCTTGTAAAAATATAATTGTGAAAATAGCAAGCGTTTCTAGCCCTAGAAACCAGAATAAAGTTTTTAAAGTGAGTTTTTTTAGTCTTATATCTTGCTCTCGATCGTCTGCTTCAAGTCTCTGCATCCTATCTTCGATGGGTAGCCTTTCTGTAAACGGTTCCACTGAGTAAGAGGAGTCTGAGAGTTTTTTACGTATATCTTCTATCCTTTTAAGAAAAATATTTTTTGTATCAGTATCCATAATTATTTTAATCGATCAATCCTAATCTTTCAAGTCTGATACTCATAGCTACAACAGAAACGTTAAATATTTTTGCAAGATCCTCGACATCATTTAATTTTCCCCATACTTTTTTTACCAAATCCTCGGGCATAATCAAATTTGCTGCAAATTTATTTGCCTCAACCTCAAGGGCCTCACTTTTTTTTGAATTATCATCTCGAAAGAGCATATAACGAGAATTGAATGAATTATTGTCGTCAATAAATGCTTTTTCTTTTTTAAGGTGTTCTTTGTGTAGAAAGAAATGTCCCAACTCATGAGCTAGTGTAAAATATTGTCTAGCTTTTGGTTTTTTTGAATTTATAAGAATTGAAAATTCTTCTTTTTCTTCGTTGTTGCTGAATAAGATAACACCAGAAATATTTTCTAAAGACTCTGGAAACTCTCTAAATTCTATTTTAAGATTTGGATTATCTATCGTAATTCTATCAAAAGGGAATGGGGATAAATCTTCTTTGTTGTACTTCTCCCTTATTTTTTTCACCACTTTCTTTATCTGATCAATTTCCATATGATTGCATTATATCACCTATACCCCCAATAGACACCCTCTTAATCCCAATCACACACCCAACTGTTCCCAATTTTTTTGCTAAATCTACCGCAAACTGGCGCACATAAAATCCACCAGAAACATGTGCGCGGATGGTGGCGATATGGATTTGATCTGTTTTTAATTCTGTAAAATATTTTTGCCACGACTGCACTGCCTCGCTCTGCCTGAAGTCACCATTTACCAATCCAATATTTTTTATTATATCGCTGTGAATATTTACGACGTTTTTTGTTTCATAATTCAACAGTTCAATTTCATGAATTTGAACATCGTGAGTTGGCATTTCTATTTCGCTCAGCCTCCCCTCGCGCGCCCATTGCCACAATGGTTTGCCGTCGACTGGTTTGGATGAATAGGGTGGATAGGTCTGCGGGAATTTTTGGCGTGCCAAAAATTCCCGCAGACTGATTTCAATCGCGCTATCTTCTGGTGTTTTTTCAGAGGTCTCGGTTATTACCCCCAGCACGTCATTCGAGTCTGTTGCAACACCAAACATTACCTGGAATTCATATATTTTATCCAGATTCTGATATTTTTCTTTGTCATGTACTGAATCCCCCACCAGAACAATCATTTCTCCTGACGCCATTGGGTCCAAACGCCCAGCGTACGTCATACGTTCGCTCTCTAGATCTGGGCGCTCTATTCGCAAACGACCCAACATCTCCAGCGGAGTTTCGCCTATATTTTTATTCATTCGTATTTCCATACCTATAGCTTGCCATTTTTTCAGAAATATGCAATAATAGCGCCAGCTCACATGCGTGGGTATTTTAATTACTTTGAGAAAAGGAAAAAGAAAAGAGAATCAAGGGGTTTCGGCCCAAATCAACGACGCCATCAGGGCGCCTCAAGTTCGCGTTATCAGCGATGATGACGGGAATCTAGGAGTCTTGAACACTCGAGATGCCATTAAAAAGGCATATGACAGTGGAATGGACCTGGTTATGATATCTCCTCAGGCAGACCCACCTGTTGCCAAAATCACTGATTATGGTAAACACATGTACGATACCAAAAAGAAAGCCAAAGAAGTAAAAGCCAAGGCGACAACACTGGAAACCAAAAGCATCCAGGTAAAAGTCGGTACTGGCGAAGGCGATTTGGGCATCAAGGCCAAACGCGCTTCAAAATGGCTTGCAGAAGGTCATCGTATCAAAGTCGAACTGTTTCTACGTGGACGTGTCAAATATCTTGGCAAAGAATTCCACGAAGAACGCCTGAATCGAATCCTGGCTCTCATCAGCGAACCACACAAAATTGTTGATGGACCAAAACAAAGTCCAAAAGGTATTATGGTCACGCTCGAACGTGACAAGTCGAAACAAAAGCAATCATCGGAGAAAGCTCCCGAAGTGGTAGATACAGTAATGTCTCCGGACAAGAAATAATCTGCCCGCTCGCTCCCAACTATAACTATGAGTTCAGCAAAAACAAACAAATCATTGGCAAAACGCTTGAAAATTACCCGAACAGGTAAGGTTCTTGCTACAAAGCCAGGTAAAGGCCACCTTAACGCAAAACAACGACGCCGCAACCAATTGGCCGGCAAAAGAATGAACGTCTTTAAGCTGTCGAACAAAGACAAAGGTCGTCATTTGCCCCACGCATAACCCCTTCTAGTATATGTCACGAGTAAAAAGAGGAACAACAAAAAATAAAAGCCGCAAGAATGTCCTAGCACAAGTAAAAGGATACCGTTTTGGACGTAGCACCAAAAAGAAACAGGCCAAGGAAGCTATCATGCACGCAGGAGCACATGCTTTTGCTCACCGTCGGTCTAAAAAACGAACATTCCGTCAGTTGTGGAACATTCGTATCAATGCTGCAATTCGTCCCTTGGGAATGACATACAGCCGATTCATAGATGCTTTGACAAAGAAAAATGTCAGCATCAACCGAAAAATGTTGTCAGAATTAGCACAAGACCACCCAGAGACTTTTGAAAAAGTTGCAAACGAAGTAAAGTCATAAAAAACCAACAAAAAATGAACGGCTCACTACGTGAGCCGTTCATTTTTTATAAAGAAAAAAACGACAGATAAATCTCTGCAATAGACAAAATACCCCTCCGCCTCGTTCCTCGGCATCTCCCCTACATAGGGAAGGAGGGTATCTATTTGTTAATTATCCCCATCGCTAATTCATACGCGCGATCCACAACCTGGGGAATTGTCATATTTGTGCTATCTATTTCGATTGCATCCTCCGCCTTTACCAAAGGGCTCATTGCACGCTCCATATCGGCCTTGTCGCGTTGTTTTATGGAATCTAGCACTTGGCCCAAGGATATGTCATCCCCTCGCTCCAAGAGCTCCTGGTGGCGCCTTTGAGCACGAACATCAGCGTCTGCGGTCAGAAATATCTTGAGCTCGGCATCAGGAAAAATATGCGTTCCAATATCTCGCCCTTCCATAACCATTCCCTTGTCTTTGCCAAATTCTATTTGTTTTGTATATAAAAATTTTCTAATCTCGGGGACTTGGGCAACCAATGGGACACGGCTGGAAATAATCTGAGTTCGAATTTTTTGTTCAACATTTTCTCCGTTAAGCCACGTCTCGTTAGCTCCTGTTACCGGATCCACCTGAAATGAAATATCAATATTAGGTAATTCACCAACCATGGCATCAGTATCATTCACGTCAATACTGTTCTCTAAAAAATGCAGTGTCACCGCGCGATACATAGCACCAGAATCAATATGAACATATCGTAATTTTTCGGCTAGCAACCTGGCCAAGGTTCCCTTGCCCACACCAACAACTCCGTCAATTGCGATAATAATATGTTTGTTCATGTTATTTTTCCTGATCTAGTGATTGCATAATTTCTGCGTGGACACCTGGTATGTCTTGTTCACCATTAACATCATGATAAATATATCCCTTGAGTTCGCGAAAATAATCCAAGACAGGGGCAACGTCGCGGTCAAACCAAGACAGTCGTGATTTTATATATTCATCAGAGTCGTCATTTCGCCCTCGTGATTTCATTCGTTCAAATGCCCAATCATTGGAAACATTAATATGGATAACATGAATATTTTCACGTCCATAAAATTTCAAAGCGCTATCCAAAACGGGAGCCTCGGTCATACGACGAGCCAATCCATCCAGAACCAAGTCCTCGGAACCTGAAAAATTTTGAACCATAGCATTTGTCCAGAGCCATACAGGCAAAAATACAGGGACCAGTCCCCCTTGGGAAAATGCTGTGTTAGTCAGTCCAGCGGTATAATTTTTTTGCTCAACAAACTTGCGAAATTCACTTCCGGTTTCTATGTACACAGTCTCTCGCCCGTCAGATTGAAGTTTATCCATCAATAACTGAGCCTGCGTTCCCTTGCCGGAACCTGATCGTCCAAAAAATATAATTGTCCGTGGTTTATCTGTCATAAATTATGGATTTAGTATACCAAAACATATTAATATAAACAAAAAACCGCATCTGGAAACTCCGGATGCGGTAAATTTATTTAGCTGGTTCGTCTATTAATCCAATACATGAAGCACCAGTAAATACCCCAATAAAAAAGCATAATACAGCATAAACTACCTGAGCAATCCACGCTCCCAATTTATAGTCTTCAAAATTAAATGCGTCATCAATAGTTAACCATTGAACAAAGGCTTGTACAGCAATTCCAATAAAAATAACACCAAAAAGTGAAATAAAGAAGATAGCAGTTCTTCCAATTGTTTTATAATCCATTTTTTTCGTTTTTTATTTAGTTAATAGTTAATCTTGTTGGATATACTCTGGATCCTGAATTAAAAATTCAGGATGACCGCTTGTGGATTGGTGGAAGTGTCCCTGGAGATCCCTTGCTCCTCGCCCGGGAAGACGCGAGGGGTTGGGTGTTTATGTTTAATACCCCTCCGCCCTGCGGGCACCTCCCCAGCGTAGGGGAGGAGGATAGTGGTGTAAATAAAAAAATCCCTTTCGGGATTTTTAAATAGTTTATTGATACGAGATCCTCGGGTCAAGCCCGAGGATGACAGTGGTGATGCTAGTACTGTCTCATGCTAGCCTGTGCGTCAATCTTTTTGATTGTATCAATAACAACAGCAACCACAATCAACAATCCTGTTCCACCAATCGCAAATGATGCAATTCCTGTTACAGACTGAATGATAATCGGAATCACCGCAATAGTTGCCAAGAAGAATGCTCCTACTAATGTAATTCGTGATAATACGCTACCTAGATATTCTGCAGTTCGTTCACCTGGGCGAACACCTGGAACGAAAGCTCCGTTTTTCTGCAAGTTTTCAGCAACTGATTCTGGCTCGAATGTAATAGCGGTATAAAAATATGTAAATACAAACACCAACACAAAATAGAAAATAGAATAGAACCATGAGTTACCAATTAGTTTCAACAAGAACCCACCAATCTGATTCAACGTGTAACTATCTGCAGCAGAAAAGAATTGCCCAATAACCTGTGGAAACAATAACAATGACAAGGCAAAGATCAACGGCATAACCCCAGCCATGTTGATACGCAATGGTAGATAAGTTGATGTTCCTCCGTAGACTTGCCCAGCACGAGCCTGTTTGGCATATGTGATAGGAATAGGTCGTTCTGCCTCGGTTACCATCACCACACCGAAAATAATCGCAATGGCGGCAACAACAAATCCTATGTATGTTCCAAGCTGTGCAATATCAAATACGGTTGCCAACTGTCCAAACTGCTGAGGAATAACAGCAATAATACCGGCAAAAATCAATATTGAAACACCGTTTCCAATACCAAATTCAGTCATTAATTCTCCAATCCATGTTAGCAACATTGCTCCGGCTGTAACAATAATAACGTCAAATATTCGGTCTCCGAATGTTACGTAGTTTAAAATACCCTGAGATTGTAAAATAGAAAGCAATGAAAGCCCCTGAATAACTGCAATAGGAATAGTCAAATAACGAGAAATCATGTTAAATCGCATGCGTCCTGATTGCCCTTCTTCGTGATACATTTCCTTGATGCGTGGCACAACAACCGTCATCAATTGCATAATAATTGAAGCTGTAATGTATGGACCGATACCAAGCATTATGATTGAAAGCTGTGACAGCCCACCACCAGAGAACAAGTTCAAGAGTCCAACCAATTGGTTCCCTTCTACGAACTGTGCCAATGCCAATCGATCGACTCCTGGAATAGGAATAGTTGAAAGAAGTCGAAAGATAACCAAAGCAAACAAAACAAATAATACTTTGTTTCGCAAAGACTTGTCTGATAGCATTGTTTTAATTGTTGAAGTAAATTTTTTCCACATAGGCTGTTAGTATACCAGATATGCAAAATGCGGACTATTCCGCAATATTGCCACCTGCTTTCTCGATTTTTTCTTTGGCTGATGCTGAAACAACACAAGCTTCTACGGTGATTTTCTTTGTAATTTCACCTGCTCCCAAGATTTTTACACCATGGCGTGTTTCGCGGATATTTTTTGCCAATTTTGCAGCAACCAATGTTTCAGGATTCACAGTGTCGCCATCTTTGAAAAATTCATCTAGTTTGGCAACATTGATAACCAACAGATTTTGTTTGTAAACAACGGTTCGAGAACGGTTGATTCCGTGCCCACGCAATTTTGGAATCTTTTTGATGATATCACGCATTGCTGAACGCTTGCTGTTTCCCGCACGGGCTTTTTGCCCCTTGTGACCAGACCCAGATGTTTTTCCGCGGTCTCCACCACGACCAATTATTTTGGCCTTTTTGTTAGGTGTTTTTCGTTTTAATGTATTCATATCCATAAGCTTTATTTTTTAACTACGTCAGCAACATTTGGTAATTTTCGCAAAGCCTCCATTGTTGCGCGAGCAATGTTTAATTGGTTTTTACTTCCAGAGATTACTTTTGTTGTTATGTTTGTAACACCTGCATGTTCCAAAACCTGACGAACTGCAGAACCGGCAACCAAACCACGACCCTTGTTGGGCATAATCAGAACCTGAGCTGAATTATATTTTGCTGATACATCGAAAGGTATAGTAAATGAATCTGGCTTTGTTGTGATTTTGATCATAGTTTTTTCAGCATCACGATAAGCCTTTTGGATTGCAAGTGAAGTGTCACTGGCTTTTCCGGTACCTATTCCTACGCGACCCTTTTTATCACCAATAACCATCATTACAGAGAATGAGAAACGACGTCCACCAGCCATCACGCGGGTTACCCTGCGAATGTTAATTATCTTTTGGTCGAATTCTGGCTTTGGTCGTTCGGGTCGTGGACGACGTGCGCCTGGACGACGAGCTCCGGCTCCACGATTAAAACCACCTTCTTTGCGTTCGAAAGGTTTCTTTTCAACAGGTGTAGCTACCGGTGTTGAGGTAGTTGCTGCGGTATTATTTGTTGTTGTTTTTGTTTCTTCTGACATATAAAAATTATTAGAATACCAATCCTCCCTCGCGGGCTGAATCGGCCAATGCTTTTACCCGACCAGCAAAACTGAATCCACCTCGGTCAAATACAACGCTGGTGATTTTTTTTGTTTTAGCTGATGTAGCCAATGATTCTCCGACTAATTTGGCACGGTCCATTTTTGTTCCTTTTGCCTCTTTGATATCAGAAGCGCAGGCCAATGTTGCCCCAGCAACATCATCAATAAGCTGTGCATAAATATACTTATTTGATTTAAATACTGCAAGTCGTGGTCGATCGGCTGTACCAGAAATAACCGAACGGATTCGACCGTGGCGACGTTTGCGGGATAATTGTTTCTGGTTTGTTTTCATAAAAATTTATTCGTGCGGGACTGTTACTATGCGGATTTTTTACCTTGTTTTCGACGGATAACTTCGCCTTGGTAATGAAATCCTTTACCTTTGTAGGGTTCTGGCTTCTTTAAAGCGCGAGTTTCTGCTGAAAATTGTCCAACCAGGTCTTTGTCGATTCCCTGAACTGTTACCGTGTTTTTCTCGGCTGTTACCGTTAGTTCGTCTGGAATGACTTTTACAACTGGATGAGAGAATCCCAAAGCCATTTCCAAGTTTGAACCTTTTACGTCCACCTTGAATCCAACACCGTCTAGTATTAATTTTTTCTCATATCCGGTAGTAACTCCTATTATCATGTTCATGATATGTGATGAATATGTTCCCCACAATGCATTTGTAAAAATATCTTTTGATACAGGTGTTGTTGTTATTTCCGTGTCGCCAACCTCTATTTTAATAGACGGTTTGAATTCACGCTTTAATTCACCTTTTGGCCCTTTCACAGTCAAAACACCTTCGGCGAATTTTACTTCGACGCCTTTTGGTATTGTAATAGGTTGTTTTCCAAGTCGTGACATAAGCTATAATTACCAGATTTTAAACAAAGCTTCACCTCCGACATGTTCGGATTTGGCTTCGTCACCTGTTAATATTCCTTTTGGTGTCGACAATACTATCATCCCATGACCATATTTCACAGGGTGAATGTCTTTTGCTCCAAAATATATACGTCGTGATGGTTTTGATACACGTTGAACATTAGAAATACGAGGTGTTCCCTCTTTTGTTTCAATACCAATTTCCAATTGATGCGCACCATTTGACCGGTCTTTTTTGGCATATGATTTGATATATCCTGTATCGAAAAGCACGCGGGCAATCTCTGCCTTGATGTTTGAATACGGAGTCATTACGGTTTCTTTTCCCGCGTGACCACCGTTTTTGATGGTTATTAACATGTTTGAAATAGGATCCATATAAATATAAATGATTACCAAGATGATTTACGCACACCTGGAAGTTTTCCCTGTAATGCTAATTCACGGAACTTGTGTCGTGAAAGACCAAAGTCACGCATGAACCCCTTGGATCGTCCTGTAATGCCACAACGGTTTTTCAAGCGCACCGGTGATGCATTTTTAGGAATAGCTTGTAGCCCCTCGTAATCACCAGACGCCTTTAATTCGGCACGCTTTTGGGCGTACTTTGTAACAAGTCGTTCACGCTTTGTTTGGCGCGCAAGCCATGATTTTTTTGCCATAATTTAAATAAATGATACTTGATGCAGTATCATATTAGATTCCATTACGGATATCACATATATTTCTGTGAAAAACCAGTGATAAATCACTCGTGTCTCGCAGAGGTATATGGATCAACGTAAAGGAAAATCTAGCCCTATATGAGCTGGATAGTATCCTATATGAAAGAGGTTAAAAAGTCAAGACGAGGTGAATCGCGAAGCGAGAGAGGGTGCCCTGGGGTGTAAAAAACCCCACCAAATGGCGGGGTTATAAAACTCATGGCAAGATTATATATCTCGCTTATGTATCAACAAGAGGCTACAGTGCCTAGTATTTTGTTGGCCATGTTCACCATTTCTGTTGCGTCATCAAATTTAGCTAATCTCAAGCAGATAATAACTGCCTTTTCATTTTTTTGGATAACTTTTCTGGTGAAAACACACCTGTTATTATTATTCAGTCTATTCAAGGATGTGGAAATTTTTTCTACATTCAAGCGACTGGTTACAACCTTTATAAATTGACCGGCACCATTCGCACCAATGAATATCATACCAATTGTATATTCCATCTTTTTACCCAGTTTTTCTACAATGATTGCCTCGGCACACTCCCCCTCTATTTTAGAGAAAATAGTCAATTTCTGGTTTTTAATCCCTAATAAAGCTTTTACCGGGGTATCTTCTTGGCTATTGGTATTTTTTAAAAGTTTTTCCACCATATCTGATATGGCTGGCTTTGCGGATTTGATAATCACTCCTGTATTCATGTGTTATTTGGTTTATTAAGTTAAAAAATGTTTCTTAAACATAATACTACATTACAGAAAAATAGCAAGTATCTCCCTTTTATTCATTAAAAAGTATAATTCTGCATCGCGAAGCGTTCAAAATCCAGGGGAACTCTTTTTTAAGCAAAAAATACACTGGACCCTGATCCAAAAAACCGCTTGCGGAGCAAGCGGTTTTTTGGATCTATTTTTTCACCACCCACCCGTCTTTTTCGTATTCTTCGAATTTTTTGAATTTGATTTCTTGGGTTTTACCGTCTTTTTCGATGGTGATTTTATCGTTACGTCCAATTTTGTCTCCCCCAGCATCGCGCAATACCTTGGCGGCGATTTCGCTGGCTTGTGATGATGCTTCGCGGGCGCGTTGAATATCACGTTGTTGTTGCTGGATAGCTTCGACGTCAATGTTCACCGCAAATTCTGCAACGCGAGCATGTAGTGTGTTTTCCATTTCCTGGAACAATCGTAGCCCCTCTTTTTTGTATTCTACAATTGGCTCACGTTGTCCGTATGCGCGCAACGACACTGATGATTTTACGCTTTCCATAACTTCTAGGTGTTCCATCCACAAACGGTCCACCACAAACAACGCAGCGCGTCTGAACATTGGCAAAAATGTTTCATCCCCTAATTCAGTACGTTTTTCGCTAATTGTTGTTCCTTGTTCAGATGAAGAAATAACTCGATCAAAAAAATCAGATAAAAATTCCTCGTCGTTTAATAAAATCTTCTTTCGACGTGCGTACACGGTCGTTCGATGATGCGACAATACGTTGTCATATTCTAAAACCTGTTTACGTCCATCAAAATGAAAGTCCTCGATTTTTTTCTGAGCACGTTCTAACGTATTTGAAATCATTTTGTTTTGAACTGGTTGATCCTCGGGAATTCCCAACGCACCAATCAATGCTTTGACTCGGTCACCACCAAACACGCGCATAACGGTGTCTTCCATGGATACATAAAATTGTGTTTCCCCTGGATCACCCTGACGACCCGAACGCCCACGTAACTGGTTGTCGATACGGCGTGATTCGTGACGTTCTGTACCCAACACGAATAATCCACCAAGGTCTTTTATTTCCTGTTCCAGTTCCGGAGTAGTTGGATTACCCCCCAATTTAATATCGACACCACGTCCGGCCATATTGGTGGCAATCACCACAGACCCGGCTTTACCTGCCTGGGCTATGACTTCTCCTTCGGATTCATGATGTTTAGCATTTAACACTGTGTGTTTAACATTTTCCTTTTTCAATTTTTCAGACAATAATTCTGATTTTTCTACTGATGCTGTTCCCACCAATGTCGGCTGACCTTTGGCTTGAAGCTCTTGGACTTGGCGAGCAATTGCGTCAAATTTTCCTAATTCTGTTTGAAAAATTAGGTCTTGCTGGTCCAGACGTGCGATAGGTTTATTTGTTGGAACAATGATAACCTCTAGTCCATAAACTTTACGGAATTCTTCGGCGCTGGTGATTGCGGTTCCGGTCATACCTGACAATTTGTCATAAAATTTGAAATAGTTCTGGTAAGTAATAGACGCAACCGTACGGTTTTCAGCCTGGATAGGAGCACCTTCTTTTGCTTCGATTGCTTGATGAAGCCCCTCGGACCAACGACGCCCAGGTTGCATACGCCCAGTACTGGGGTCAACAATGACGACTTTTTGATCCGGAGTTACCACATATTCACGATCACGAACAAAGTTTGCCTTGGCCCTGACTGCTGTTTCCAGGTGGTGAATGTCTTTGATATGTTCAGGTGAATACAGATTCTGAATCACCAAGATTTCTTCGGCGCGTGTTATACCGTCATCATTCAACTGAATAGTCTTTGATTTTTCATCTACAGCAAAATGAGTCTCGGCCTCGAGCTTGCTGGCTACCTCTGCAAATTTCATATATGCGTCGGTTGCTTGGTCTGCTGGCCCAGAAAGAATCAAAGGAACGCGAGCTTCGTCAACCAGAATACTGTCGATTTCATCAACGATGGCAAAAAATGGATCACGTTGAACCACCCCCGCCATTTCATATTGGGTATTATCGCGTAAATAATCAAAACCAAATTCGCTATTAGTTCCGTAAGTAATATCCGCAGCATAAGCTTCCACTCGTTGACACGGACGCAGGTATTCACCAAAAACCTTGAAACTGCCCTGCTCGTCACGTTGTTCATCAGTTTCTGAATCTTGGTTCAAATCGTTAGCTTTTTCATCATAAATAAATGATTGCAGTTGTCCTGCCAATGCCCCAACCGTTAGTCCCAAAAAATTATAAACTTGCCCCATCCAATCAGCATCACGTTTCGCCAAATAATCATTCGTGGTAACAACATGTACACCGCGACCAGCCAATGCATTCAAATATGCCGGCAATACCGCCACCAATGTTTTTCCTTCTCCTGTGCGCATTTCGGCAATATTTCCGCGGTGTATTACCATACCACCAACCAATTGAACATCATACGGTCGTAACCCCAAAGTCCTCTTTGACGCCTCGCGCGCTAACGCAAAAGCCTCGGGCAAAATAGCGTCCAGTGTTTCGCCTTTTTCGAGGCGTTGTTTTAATTCAGCGGTTTTTTTCGGAAAATCAGAATCAGCCAAGCTTTGTACAGCTGGTTCAAAATTGTTTATTTTTTTAACCAAAGGTTGTAATTCCTTGATGGTTTTTGTGGATATATCCCCAAATAATTGCTTCCAAAGTCCCATAAGGTGGTCAGTGTAGCATAAAATAGGTTAAAAAGTAACAAATCATTACTGACAGAGGTTCAACCTCTGCCTGTAATTTTGCAACAAAAAAACCGTATAGTTAAACTATACGGCTATGTGTTGGTAGAATTTTTTTCCTTTTTCAATCATTTCTATAAAGTCCAGAGAAAACATACTAAAAATCCTGTATTCTTTTATCTCTGGATCCGAGTAAAAATTCCCATCTTTTTTCATTCTGGTGTTCCCGATACAACCACACCCTTCGATCAGACAAGTAAAATACCCTTCGATAATTTCATTCTTTTCTTGTTCGGTGTTGTAACCCCGAACTATGTTATTAACGCTAAACAAATGCGGTGTCAATCCAACCTGTTCTTCCGAATAGGGCTCTGTGTTGCAGTCCATCTTTATAAAGTCTTTATGCTCTCCTCTGAGCAGAAAAACACTATCTCTGTTAGAACAGGGGCTGTGTACACTTTTGCATTTTGGACAATACCATGGAGACATAAAAACCCCCTTGTTAGGCCAATCATAAAAAATACCAAATTTTTTTGAATATTCCATAATCCCTCCTTTTTTAAAATGATTACAAAGTATTTATATATATTTTACCAGAAAAATCCCGTATTGTAAAAAAGCCCCAATGCAAGGGCTTTTATATTTCTTCTAGATTTGTAGCATGATCAATAAAAAATGCGTAAATTTCATTTAATGGAAAACTTTCGTTTAACCATCTCTTGTAAAAATCAACCATAAATTTATCATATTCTCTGCTCCAATAGATATCTGCACCACACCCATCCATACAACAAATCTTTTGGTACATAGCAAATCCGCTATCTGTAATCTTGTCAAAACGATACAAATGTGGAGTCATCCCCAAAATTCCATTTTTTTTGCAATTTTTACATGATCACCATTTCTTTGCCCAACAACATAAAATTTCTGTCCTTTGTGCGGAGAATCATTTTTATTGCAATATTCACAAAAATTATTTCGAGAAAATTCTTTTGGAATCAGATGCTCATGATCACCAAACAAAATCTTGATATATCTTTTCGTTTCTTCTATCATGATCACTGCTTTTTGTTGAAAAATATTTATATTTACTATATCAGAAAAATAACAGTGTGTAAAAAAAGCGGGAAATAATTTCCCGCTTTCTATTTTAAGCCTTTTTTTGATTTAGTTGTATTACTTTGCTATCGCTCCGGTTGTTTCTAAAAAAGTGGCAATTATTGCATAACAATATTTTGAAAATGGTTGAGGACAAGCCCTCTCCCAGATTAGATTACTTAACCATTTGGGGATATTCCCAAAATGTTTTACTTCAACAATTGCTTGTCCAGTACAATAACCATGAAGTCGTAATTTTGCTGTTCTCCAAAATTTTTCGTTTTGAATATCATTAATTACATTTTCTTCAACGCTACAGCTCGCCTCGTATGAAAGACCAGTGTCCACGGTGAGACGCAGGTCACCGCTAGAGCTCTCGAATGCATACCTGCGGAAGCTTGTGGAGCAAACAGGCCGTGGGTTAAACCTTGAGATAACCTTGTTTATCTGGTGAACTCGCCACCAGATTTTTAACATACTCAGGTGTATCGGATTAGCTTTGACAAAATCTTTTGTAACAGAGACTGTCTTACCAGAGATAACTCTGGCTAAATTATCCGGGTCAAGGTGAACCCTGATTTTATCAGTTTGACCTGACAGATTTTTTATCTTGAGCTCCAACAAACAACTTTGGTGCTCGGAATTACCGTCAGGGTTATACCACCGTATTCTAAATTTATACCTTTCATTTTTTGATGAAAAATGGTCCTGAAAAAAACTGAGGGATGGAGTATCAAAATACAAGGTTTTGATATCAACGAATTGAGTATTATTCGCCCTATAATAAGCCCTCTCCATCTCTTCGAGCAGGGAATCAAGAATTTTTTGAATATCTTGAGGGTCTGCAATATATTTCCTATCATATCTTGGACCTTTGAATCTTTTTTTAAATAATGATCCTAATAAATTATTTATTTTTTCCATCTTTTTTTTATTTAATTGTGTTGAAATTGATTTTTTATCACTATACCAGAAATAAATTAAAAAGCAAATCTTATTGGGATTTCAATTGCGTCATCATTTTCCGGTAAATCAGACGGATTATCACGCATTAAAATTAAAGTCCCATTGTTATATGGTACATTTGGATCTGTAAATGTTAATGTTCCAGAAAAATCAACAAATTCTGATGTCATCCAATCTCCCTGCGCAGTGATGTATCCAGTTGCAATTTCTACACCATCCCAATCAACCAATGATACAGGGGAATCTCCCTCGAAGAACCATGTTCCTCTGGCGCGACCAGAAATAGATAATGGGCTGGTAATAATTTCATACGGATTTGGGTTATCAACGATAATCATATCGGCGTATTCGGAAATAGTTTTTTCTGGATTGTCATCAATTTGAACCAGCTGGTCACCATCTACCCCCAAAATTATTGTTTCTGAAACTGTCGGCACAGAAGCAAAAGCCTCGTCAGGTTTTCTATTTTTTATTTCAACAAGAATTGTTGTGTCGAAAAGATACTTGCCTTTGGCGACCAATAGATCATCAACAATAATTCTATCACCAAGAAATTCCATATCTGACAACACAATGTCATTTGGGTTCTTGAATAACCCGGCATATGAAAACGCCCCAGTCCCACCACTGTTTATTGTCATAATGACTATATATCTGTCTTGACCCAATGATGAACCAAAATCACCCTCTATGATAACTGTCCCAGGAATTATGCCTCCGGTTTCGAACGATCCAACTCCGTCAGATAATTCCGCCGATGCGTCATCAAAATCAGACAAACTGAATGTGCTGTTTTCTATGTCCCAAATCGGCGTTGACGTAGATTTGCGGTCTTTGATTTGGTCATATGGTTTTTGGTTGCCAGGGTTTTGCGCGGCAACCACAATGAAATAGACTATCAAGCCCGCGACCAGCGCAAAGAAAATAAACTGTACAAATTTCATAAATTTAGTATACACCTATAACACGACAAACAAAAACCACCCCGAGGGGTGGTTTTTGAGAATAGAGGATAGATTACGTTGCCGTAATTTATTCTGCTGATTCTTCGGCTGGAGCTTCAGTTGCGTCATCAGTTGATGGTGCTGCTGAAGAAGGACGAACGTTGATAGCTGAAGGACCTTTTGGGCCGTTTTCAACATCAAATTCCATCACATCTCCTTCTTTCAAAGATTCGAATTCAACCCCGTCCAATTCCTTGGCGTGGAAGAATAGATCTTTGTCATTCCCTGGTTGAGTTATAAACCCGAAACCACGGTCTGCTACGATACGTGCAATAGTTCCTGTTTGCATAAAAAGTATAGTCTGCATTGAGCCTGGTAAAACACACATAGTCTTCGTCCTACACTGACCTCGAGCCTCCTCCAATGCAGACGTATGTGATAGGAGCGAGTATGACACAGGTATCTTTATTTAGCAAGAGATTTGTGGATAACATTATTCTATTTTAATAGCTTTTTCCACCACTGTCTAAAAATTGCCCAGAAAATAATCCCAACAAACAACAACACCCCACCATCTATAGCGTTATCTTTTCTGTTGGAAATATATCTAGCCTGCTCTTCTGATTGTCTATCTGCAACACATTGCTCTATTTCCTCTGGTGTGCGAGGGGTACGTTCGCCGGGTTCGATAACTGGTTTTGCAAAATCATATTCACATGAATTAGAAACATATGTTTGAATTGTTGGGTTATACACCGCAATTTTTATAATCGAAGACAAAAACATGACAGCTCCAATAGCGGTCAAAACCATACCTATTAATAATCCTATTGATGGGACGCTTTTTTCTATCCAAGTCATGCATCTATTATACACTACAATTTAAACAAAAAAATCGCCAAACAATGTTGGCGATTTTTTTGTTTAAATATTATATTATTTTCTCATTTCCCAAACGCGGTAAAATCCACGATATGACAAAAATAACAACAATACACCAACTACTATGCTAATCCATAATGGCATAGAATAATTACCTATAAACAAAGGCAATTCCATGCTAGCGCGAAGTAAATGCAAAATAGCTACAACAAAAAATAATGAAGATGCTGTGAAATAATAGGGGCGATGTAGGTGTTTTTTCTTTTTAAAATTAAACATATGATTTTATTATACCAATATTTTTTACAGCTCAGGTCAAGTTGTTCACAGGTGTAGTTTTTGATTGAAAGCTAACCCGCACAGCACGTAATTTCTGCCGTGCATTTTTATAGTCTGGAATAGTTTGTTCTACTAATTTCCAAAACTGCGCACCATGATTCATCTCTTGCAAATGACATAATTCATGAACAATCAAATAATCTTGTAAATCTGATGGTAAAAATACAATTAAATAGTTGAAATTTAGATTACTCTTGCTAGAACAACTTCCCCATCTGGTTCTCTGTGCGCGGATTGAAATTCTGCCAAAAGTAAATCCATAAAATTTATTCCAATATTCAATTTTTTCTATTACTATATTTCTGGCAGTTTCGCGATGTTCATTATAATGCGTTCGTATATATTTTGGCTGCTGTCTACGGATCACCTGTCGCCTAGTCGGACCTAGAATTACTGTTTTTAGTTCACGAAAAAACTTTTGCATAGAGGTATTGTACCATCTTGAATCTTTGACAAAGATGAATATTTTTTATATGGTTAAAACAAATTCACAATAAAAAACACAGATTATGTATGAATATAAAATTGATATAAATGATAATCTTGGGGTATTGATCAACATATCAACCAACATCCTGTTTGGTACTTTTAAAACAATAACAAAAGGGTGTGGTTTAATTATTGAAATGCTCCAAAATAAGGATATTGATATTTCCCAAGGATTGGACCTATTTCATGATGTAATAAATTTATCAATACCAGAAACTGATAATAGTGACGAGCTAGATACAATGGACTCAAAAATGCTTGATCTTAATTTTTTCATGGCGCAAGCCGTAGCCTCAAAAAATCCAAACAAACTACTATTTTATGTGTGCAGCAGGTGTCATGCTCATGGATATATTTTTGTCCCATTTAAAAAATCTCATGCTATGTTTAACATAACAAGCAAGAGCGAAGCAAACTACGTTGCCTGTATATTATTTGATAAAAAAATAATAGATAAAAAAAAGAAGGAGTTATTGCTGAAATTAATAAAAGAATCTAAACTATCAACTTTTACTATTTATAATGATAGTACTAATTAAAAAATCTCTGCAAAATATTTTGCAGAGATTTTATTTTTATATTAAATCAAATTTTATTGTTACTTCGTCCCCATTATAAATATCTTCTATGTTTCTGACTGATTTTTTCAGCGGAAATATATATAATTTCTCTTTGGCACTCCAAAAAATTGATGACTTCCATGTTGTTTTTCCCAAAGTTGCGCGCACCCTGACCGATCCAAAACCACGTTTTATTGAATTTTTGCGAATTTCCTTTGTTTCTGGTCCATCTACATACACAAAGTGCCACGACGCATTTGCCCCTGGCCATAACCAGACTTTGTTTGTTGTAGAAAAACTTTTTATTGCCATATTTATTGTATTAATGATTATTATATATAGTGTTTGTTATATTATAACAAACCTTGACATTATGGTGAAATAATGATATAATAGTAAGAGAGGTAAACAATTTCTTTACAATTAATAAAAAAGAAGATGAGTCAAACTATTAATATACAGACATATGTTCCTATGTTCAAAATACTGGGAAAACCAGAAAAACAGGTGGTTTATAAAGAATTAATATCAGGCTCCCCTTGCGAAATGAAGCTTTGCTTGGGGCAGTCTGATTATCCTTCTGATAAAAAGGATAATATTTTTATGCTGGAGATTAAACCCGAAAAAGGGTTTTCTCCAGTAAATTGTGCCAAGGTAGCCAAGAGGCTTGCAGAATTATTCTGCAACGAAAATGGCTATAAAATAAAAACAGAACATTGCCACTGGCCAACATTGCAATACACCGTAATTAAAAACTAGTGGGTTGCTTGCGTATTAAAATAGCCTGGGAATTTTCCCAGGCTATTTTTTATTTACCATTTTGATATATTAATTCAAGAAAAAGATTGTCAGCTGTAACACAGTGGCAAAACCAACCCACACAACATAGGGAATATTAATCCATGTAACCCATCGCGCCGTACGATATATTACCACCACCCCCCAAATCAATGTCCCCAGCACAAGCAAAATATCAATACTTGCTAATGTCAGGTTTTGCAAACCAAACAGCACTGGTGTGAATGCGAAATTAAAAACAAGGTTCAAAAGAAACGGCAATGCTATAGCAAAAGAAATCCTTCGTCTAAACCATAAATAAAATACATACCCAAATGAAATCGCAATCAAGATATACAATATCGTCCACACAGGACCAAACACCCATGCCGGAGGGGCAAAAGATGGCTTTATTAATAATTGATACCATTCGTAATTTTGCATAAAATTTCTATTTTTTATCGGCTATCTTTTTTTTAGGTTTTTTCTTTGGTTTGATGCCGGCGTTTTTTACCTTGGCAGATAATCGCGGAGCCACGCGGTGATGTGCTTGCCCTGTTTTTAGCCGCTTGTCTTTCATGATTATATTATACACCTTATTATTTTTCGACAAATATAAAAACACCACGCATCTGCGTGGTGTTTCTTATTCTGAATCTGAAATAAAGGCCTCTTTTCCCTCTCGGGTCATCTTTTTAATACGGGCTTCCTCGCGTGATGCCTCTGATCGATTAGAAAACTGTGCGGTGTACACAACAACAACAGGTCGTCGAACACGTGTGTATTTCGCCCCCAAGCTCCCTGTGCCGTTATGCTCGCCAACACGACGGTCTATATCAGTCGTTATGCCTGTATACAATGTATCATCGGCACAACGGAGAATATAGACGAAATAATTCATACGATTATTTTGCCAAATCCAATGTATCAGTAATATTAATCTGTTCTAAAAATTCAGGAACGTGTGACACGATCACCATCGCCCCCTGGTACTGATCCAGCGCCTTGGCGATAATCGGCAAGTGTCGAAAGTTAATATGGTTGGTTGGTTCATCCAAAATCAAGAGCCCGGGTTCCTGTAACACCAATCGCGCAAAAGCCACCAATCCCTTTTGCCCTTCGGATAATGCACTAATTTTTGCACCCATCATATCCCCGGTGATCAAAAATCCCGCAGCAATACTGCGCATTTTGTGTTCGTCTGAATGCGCCATAATTTCAGACAAAGATTTATATACGGTGTCATCAAAATTCAAGGTCGAGAAATCCTGGCGATAATATCCCACGGTTATATCGCGGGTTATTTTTGCGCCGTCATCAGAACCTGTTGCCATCCCCTCTAGCAGGGTGCTTTTCCCGATACCATTGGGTCCCACCAACAACAATCGCTGTTTTTTACGCAACGTCACATCAGCAGATATGGTTTCTCGTTTTTGGTTTACCATGCGGGTAAATGATGTAATAACAAAAATATCTCCGTTAATATCATCCTGTGCTGGAATAGTAAACGGACGAATGGTTTTGTCCTCGCGATAGACTTCGGCTTTGTTTTCCTCGTCTTCGGCAGCGACCTCGCGCATTTTTTTCGCAACGGCTCGCAGACGCCCCCCTTTGTTCGCAAAGAAATTGGCTTTGTCTTTTTTGGCTTGGATATTTTTTTCCAACCTGGCGTTTTGACTGCGTTCTTTTTCGACGCGGATCTCGATTTGTTTTATCACATCAAAATAGTTTCCGACATAGTTGTCGATTTTTTTTGTAAAGACATCCAAATATAAAACACCTTCGGTAAATGCATTCAAGAAATCAGCATCATGGGAAATAACGATTACGGTTTTGTCGTAGTCTCTTAGAAATTGGGTCAAGTGATCGATTCCCGCGTGGTCCAAGTTATTTGTTGGTTCATCCAACAATAATAGGTCGGGTTTTTGAATCAATGCGCTGGCCAACAATACACGAGCCTGTTGTCCACCGGACAGTCCTCGGATTTTTTTATCATAATCATCCATCGGTAGGTGGACGACCTCCAATATATTCTCGATACGTTTATCAATATCATAGATTTTCTCTGGGAATACGGATTCAAAGAATTCACGTACGGTCAGCTCCATTTGGTCACGTGGGATAACCTGACGTGAAATCGCAATGGAAAGTTTTGGGGCGGTGATGATGCGTCCGTCCTCGGGTTCCAGTTCCCCAGTCAATAATTTGAACAGGGTGCTTTTTCCGGCTCCGTTCTGCCCCATCAGAGTTACCTTGGCACCGCGACGTAATGAAAAATTCCCGTCAATGATGATGGGCTTGGTGATGCCGTAGTCGAAACATACATCATCGAATTTTACTATACTGCCGTTATTGCCAGACATCCACGTAGGGTAACGCAAATCAGCTAGATAGTAAAGGAAATAACCCAAAAAAAGCAAAAGAAAACGGCTCGCTGCGCGAGCCGTTCTTTTTATAATGATTATTTCTTTTTTGTTGCTTTTTTCTTTGCAACTTTTTTGGTTGCTTTTTTAACCGTTTTTTTAGCTGTCTTTTTGGCCTCTTTTTTTACTGTTTTCTTTGTTGTTGCCTTTTTAGGAGCAGCTTTTTTGGTTGTTTTCTTTTCTTTTTTTGTAGCCTCTTTCAAGATATCTTTTAAATCTCCTGTTTTGATTGACTCACGTTTAGGGGTCTGCGTTTTCGCTAGTGAGTCAGCTGAACGGAATATATCTTTGGTTTCATAATCGTTGCGAATATTGATATCCATCACTTTCATGATTTTATCCAATTTCTTGTGCAATGAGTCAATTTGCTCTTGCATACGACGATCAGTACCTCCGAATGAAGGAGATGGCGCAGGACGTCGGTCGTCACGCCCACCACGGAAACCACCACGGTCTCCACCTCGATCACCACCACGGTCAGATCCGCGATCTGGCTTGGTGCTGACGAAACAATCACGACATAGGACTGGTTTATCTCCGTTTGGTTTAAACGGTACCTCGGCTATGTTTCCACATTTTGCACAATTTGTTTTGTGCATAGTTGGTGGTCCAAAGTCACGTCCCCTCGAGTGTCCACCTGGACGCCCGCCACCATTACGGTCACCACCACGGTAACCTCCACCTCCGCCTTGGTTGCCTCCACGATTTCCTCCTTTATTATTATATTCTTTCATACTTTACTAGTATACCATATATCAACAAAAAAAGCAAGCTTTTTGAAAGATTGTCAAATATCCTTTTATGGCAACTAAAAAACCGCACATTACGTGCGGGTCCTTTAGTGTACCCATCTAGTGACACAAGTGCCAAGAAACGAGTACAAAATAATTATATACCTATATATACCGTGCGCAATCTCTCTAAAACAAAACTGTGGATAACTTTTTAGCCCCTGAAAACACGTTTAAATACAGCAAAAGAACGGCTCGCATAGCGAGCCGTTCTTTTGCTGTATTTAAACAATTTATTACATTGCTGGAGCAGCTGGTTCTTCTGCGGCTGCTGCGGGAGCGGCATCTGCTGGAGTTGCCTCTACGGGCATTTCTGGTGCTGCAACAACAGGTGCTGCGTCTGTTCCATCGCTAGGGGCTGTTTTTTCTTCTGTTGGGGCTACTGCAGGTTCTGCGGCAGGCGCTGCTGCGGGATCTGGCATTGCAGGGTTCTGAGTATCTGCCGGTGCGACATCGTCAGCCGTAGGTGTTGTGTTTGTGTCTGGTTCCATAATAAATAATAAAGATTAAATAATAAAATACGGATATTATCCGTACTATCGACGTGATTCAATTGTACCACAGAAATGAAACTTCTTTCCAGAAAGAAAAATCTACATTTTCCGAGTGTCATACCCCCAATGAAGCAATGCCTGGCGTTGACGCGGGCGACACAGAATATCCCCCGCTCGACAATTATGTTTTATTTGCGCCAAGTGGCGTATCATTTGTTTCCAGCGTTTGATTTGTCGCCGATCTTCGTCGGGGAGACGGCGCCCCATATAATAACGACAGTACCACTGAAACCAACCACGCGGATCATGTTTTTCATTAATCCACCCCTTTTTTTGCCACACAGATAATGGTTGACTGGCGTTGATGGTAAAATAATTTATTTCTGGGTCACGGGCAAAGGATTCCTTTTTCTGAAATTTTGCCCGAGTAAACCACGTTTTGGGAAATTCTTTTTGGCAATCGCGCATATACACACCTCCAAATACTCCCAGCGCCAACATTTTGGCGGGGGTCAAATCTGGTTTGAATGTGGAATCAAAATTACGCCCCACTGGTTCAACCAGCTCGTAGGTGTATTTTTTTTGCATTTTATCGTTGACGGTGACTGTTTTTTTATGTGAGCGCGGCATACTATTAACGGGCAACAATTAGCCATACAAACAATGCAACGGCAATCCACCACCCTGTATCACCAATTAATAACCCCAGGGTGATACGTCGTTGCCAAGATGGAGGTAGAATTTTAACACCCTCGGTACTGCGCTCTTGTTTTAATAAATATGGGCTTACTACAAAACTGAGATAGGCACCATTGAGAAGTAAAATTCCCAGAATAATTGCGTGCACAATCGTAATCCAAGTAACCCCCACGATGCTGTAATACCAAATACCACCAACAGCAACAAGAATCGTCCCTACCCAAATGAGCGGTTTGGTTATTTTATGAGTACGTGTTGTTGCTACCGTCCAATATCGCGATTTGCGCCCCAAAAATCCATGGATATCGATAACCACGACTGCTCCTAGACCAATAATAAACCCGGCGATCCAAATAAAAAGTGCGAGTGCTTGTAATATCATATATACAGTATACCAAAAACCGCTCACATGTGAGCGGTTTTTGGCGGCGGACTATTTTTTCTTTTTCGCTGCGGTTTTTTTCTTGGCTGCTTTTTTAGGAGCTTTTTTTACAGCCTTTTTAGCTGTTTTTTTGGCTACCTTTTTAGGAGCTGCTTTTTTTACTTTTTTCATCTCGAGAAATGATAAGGGGCTAATAACATTCGAACCGATGTTGGCGGTTCATTGGCCCATGCGATATACCCACACGAACACGTTACCATCTATTTGTATATTGTAATGTTGTTTTTAAAAATAAAAAGACACCCTCAAAAAAAGATGGGGATAAATTATACCCCTATCAAAATCCGCAAACCAAACCCAACACTAAAAGCGATCCCCGCGGCGATTCCCCCGATCACCAATGTTTCAAACGACGTCGCCAGCGGATGTTCACCGGTCACTCGTCCACGAATCGCCCCCACCAACGCAAAAGCAATCCCTGTCGCGATAAATGAAATTAAAAATTGTCGATCAGCTACCCATGATGATCCCAGCGCCACAATAAACGGAGACAACGGAATAGTTCCAATAGCAATAAAAGATACAAACGTCACCGCCGAAGATTTTATTGGATGCTTGTTTTTTTGTTTGTGTCCACTTAGAGCTATTTCAGATCTTTCGGATAAATAATTTGATGATGCCATCGAAAACCCATCAGCAAGCACGTTGGATACTCCCAGAATCAAAACAATCAACGGAGAGAGTCCCGCCCCAACAACTCCAGAAATAATGGCGAATGTCGTTACCGTACCATCCGTAGCCCCATAGACAAATTCAGCAATATATTTTTTAGAATATTTTTTAATCATATAAAACATAGTATACCCCAGAAAAAACAAAAACCGCCGAAGCGGTTTTTGAAGCGATTAACGACGACGTCGTGCTGGCTTTTTCTTGGCTGTTTTCTTGGCAGCCTTACGTTTTGCTGGCTTTTTCTTTGCAGCTTTTTTAGCAGCTTTTTTCTTTGTTGCTTTTTTCTTGGCTGGCTTTCGCTTGGCCACTTTTTTCTTTGCTGCTGGTCGCTTTTTAGCTACTTTTCGTTTTGTTGTTTTCTTTGTAGCTTTTTTAGCAGTTTTTCGTTTTTTTGCTGGCATAGTGATATATCATATGACGAGTAATAACATTGAGGTTCGACCGGCTCCTCGGGTATGTATCTATTATCCCCAGTTTTTGATAACGACTCAACATAAAATAAACTAATATGTGGATAACTATTTAACCATTAGCGCTAATGGTTATATACTAAAAATAGCGTAACGAGAATCTTTACCACTGAAAGCTTTACATTGTATGAAAATTCCACAACTTGAAAAAATATTAAAGGCGCTCGCCTATGAAAAACGCCTCGAAATAATGCAAACACTATCGCAACATAAATTTGCATCGGTGGGTTATATTGCCGATAAAATTAATCTTTCTATTCACGCGACATCAAAACATCTTGCCATTTTAGAACACGCCAAAGCCGTTATTGGTTATCGCGAGGGAAATTATATTATGTATAAACTGCGCCCCAAGATGCACGGATTGATCCGGTCCATCATTGGTCGAATTAGTTAAGCTTTTCAAAAAAAGAAACAATTTGTTCTTTAATTTTATAACCATCCCCATGCGATAACATCCCCAAATATGATTGCACCACTTCTTCTTTTCCCTGTTTTTGCATAATGTTTTTCATCATCCTGCGCTTGGTAACAGTGCGAAGTACACGGTGGTCTGTAAAATGAACCCATCCCAGAAAATCAACACCTGAAGCAAAACTTGTAATGGATACTTTATCTGGATGAAGTTCAAGTTTTAGTTTTTCTTCTAAAAATATATGAACTTGCTGTAGGTATTTTTCAAGTATTTTCTTGTCTTCGTGTAAAAATACAAAATCGTCAGCATAACGAATATAATGTTTTGCCTTGAGTTTATGTTTTACCCATTGGTCAAATTCGTTCATGTATATATTTACCAACAATTGTGACGTAAGATTACCCAACGGCAAACCACCTATATCGAAGTCGGACTTCAATATAGAAGGAAAACTATCAATCACCTGCTCCAAAAGCCAAAGTATGTTGTCATCTGTAATATGTTTAGCAAGAATCTGTTTCAAAATATTATGGTCAATCCTTGCAAAAAACTTTTTAATATCACATTTCAAAACCCAAACCGTTTTTGTGTGATTTTTACCCACCTTTCGTGCCATTTTATTAAATGCAATCAGAGCTTTGTGTGTACCTTTGTTTTTTCTACACGAATACGAATTATGAATGAATTTCGTATCAAAATATGGATACAGTGCGCGATAGATAGCGTGGTGAAGCAACCGATCGCGTACGGAAGCTTTGTGAATATCACGTGGTTTGGGGTCGTTTATTTTGAAGTGTTCGTATGATGAATGCTGGTATGTTTTTGTTTTTAAATCATAATTAAGATTCATTATATTTTCAAACAAACATAGAGAAAATTCTGCAACATCTTTGCGCTTTCGTTTACCGCAAAGATGTTGCAGAATTTTCAGGTGATATGATATTCTGATAGGTAGTATGAAATCGCATAATAATTCACATCCAGCAAAGCTCTCTCTCTCTCTTGATTCTGCATCAATTCTAGCACGAGTAAAACAAGCATATCTTTTGTGGTTAGAAATAGTTCCACATATACCGCGGAGTAGTCGCTATACACTGGGCGACCGTATTGAAAATAAATTTATCGATCTATTAGAAGCAACGTATCGAGCTTATTTTAGTAAAAAAGACAACAAAGCAACATATATTATCCGCGCTGTTGCATTATTGGATATCTTGAAATTTCTTCTTCAGATTGCATGGGAAGGAAAATATATTGGCAATGGAAAATATATTGAACTAGGAGGACTTTTGGCAGAAATTGGTAAAATGCTAGGTGGTTGGAAAAAGGGGGTAGAAACTGACGAATAATAACTTGATTTCTTTGTTTATTTAAAAAACTCCCAATCAATATTTATTGACCAGGAGTTGCACAAAGTTTCGGGAGACAAAACAACGTTACCCTCATCCCACGTATTCGCGTTCGCTACGTTCGCGTTACCATTCCATGTGTCGTTGTCAGCGTTCCATTTCACGTTGACATAAAACAAACGGTGCGAAACATGCCAGATACCATCCATACCACCAAAGGTCGAACAATCAATCTTATGTACCTACCTTTTGTATTGTTTGCGAAGCTTCGAAACTCGCCAGAATCTGACACCAACTTTATGCATTTTTTTGCAAAAGAAAAACACAATACCACTCTGACCAAAGATTCCTCTGCGGTCATTCTCAGCATTGTTTTTCCTTACTCTTTTGCCCAAGCCGTAACCAGAGCGATCAAAGAATACTTTTATTATAAAACAAAAAATCCCCTGCGCAAAGCGCAGGGGATCAAAGGGTCAAAGTGCCCAAGAGTTTAAAAAGTGTTCAAGCTTCCACATCCCCAGGATCAGGAGTTGCGGGAGACAAAACAACGCGACCCTCACCCCACGCATGCGCGTTCGCTACGTCCGCGTAACCATTCCACGTGACGTAGTCAGCGAGCCATTCCACGCTGACATAAAACAAACGGTTTTCATCATCCAAAAAATAAAATATGTTGGCATAACCATTGTTTATTAAATCTCCATTTTCGCCTTTTGGTTGTTTACTGGTTAATGCAATGATTTGACCAGCAATATCATCAATGGTTTGAATCAAAATGCCGCCGCGTTCTTCGTTGATTTGAAAATCACTGCGATCTTTGGTTAATTTCAGCTTTTCCAGTTTGCCGCCTGCATAATCTATGGTTTCACTAACATGATTTAAGAACATGTTTTTGAAATTATCCGACAGATATAGTTTGGTGGTACCGTTGTGACCTTCTTTGAGATAGTCATCGCGTTTCATTTTTACCGGAGCAATGTCTATGATTCCAAGGGATTCTAGAAATCGCTCCGAGATTATTTGAAACTTGGCGGTTCCGTTTAAAACTTTTTTGGCATTTTTTTCGCCAATGATTTTTACCAAAGCATTGAGTTGCCCAACAGTCCAGTCTTTTGTTAAGAATTTTGTTTCCATTTCGTTATGGTTTTTAATATGCTCTTCTCCGAACAGGAACTATGTCTAATTGTAGTCATAGCCATAAAACGCCTAAACATAAGCACCTTGTGGCTATAACCACCCTGTTTATTCAAAGTACACCTTTCTTACTATTATATCATTTTTTAAATAAAAAGTCAAGAATA
>Ga0224506_10000632_pt1 | contig 28354 bp, 26 predicted proteins | sample SF_Jan12_sed_USG_2_FD_169108 | JGI IMG/M metagenome (GOLD analysis project Ga0224506, IMG submission 169108) | Sediment microbial communities from San Francisco Bay, California, United States - SF_Jan12_sed_USGS_8_1 | ecosystem: Environmental > Aquatic > Marine > Sediment | place: USA... | reverse complement strand
AAAAAAAAGGCCGGTACAAATCTATTCAATCTGTACCGGCCTTTTTGTAATGGTCTAAGTTTATTTAACAGGTAATGAATAAGACATCATAAATAATGGATCTGAGTCAAAACCTACTGCATCACCTGATGATTTACTTACAGTGAATGCTAAGCTATCAGTAGCATTATACGTTACGTCTACGTGTGTATAATCTGCATTTACAGTTTTACTATCAGATATGCCGTATAACAAATCTACTGGACCAACTGAACCTGATACCGTGTAGTAGCTGTAATCATTTGTATCTTTAGCATCAAGATAAGCTTTAACGGTTACTGGCTTAAATGTTAAAGCAACAACAACTTCTGCTCCTGCATCTGCGAGTTTTTCACCTGGGTTACCAGCTTCTGGGTACCAGTATTTGTAATAACTAACATCATATTCAAGAGGACCTACTTTACCGGCATAACCTAAGCCTAAGTCAACTTCAACATTGCTAGCACTTTCACTAGACATCCAACCAAATGCGTAAGCACCACTTGAGTGACTATAAGTAATATCACCAGAAAGTGCTGGTACACCTCCACTTACGTCCTGACCACGCCATAAATACATAGACGACAGGGTTGCACTTGATTCAAGTTCAGCACTTGCCGTTGTTGGCATTGTCATTGCGCCCATCGCAACAGCAGAAGCCAATGCAATTGAAGTTAGTTTAAATTTATTTTTTAAGCTCATTAGATTAATTCTCCCAAAACTATAGTTAGTTGTTTATTGTGTCCAATTTAACCAGCCACTTAGTGCAATCGATGACTGACTTAACTGGCGATAGTTACTAGAGAGCAAGTCGTGTGCCAAAAAAAATAAACTATATATATCAATAAGATAGTTAGAAACTTCATTACAATAGGAAAATTTGCGCTCTAAAGTAGTGCAGGGGTATTACCCAATCGCACATGAAATGTGCGATTTATAATATAAGAATGAGAACAATTAATTTTTGAATAAATGCTTAACTGCATCATTTAAGTTTAAATCTTTTATTAACTTAGCAAACTTTTGTTAGCATTCCTTGTGACACAATAAAATCTAATATTTCTGAAAGACCTTTGCCACTTTTCAAGTTGCTAAATATAAATGGACGCTCGCTTCGCATCAGCTTTGCATCACGCTCCATCACTTCTAATGAAGCACCAACATATGGTGCAAGATCAATTTTATTAATAACAAGCAAATCTGACTTAGTAATACCTGGCCCACCTTTACGAGGAATTTTATCTCCAGCGGAAACATCAATAACATAAATAGTTAAGTCTGAAAGTTCCGGGCTGAATGTTGCACTTAAGTTATCACCACCACTTTCTACAAAGACAAGCTGTAAGCCTGGTAAGCTTTTTTGCAATCCTTCTACTGCACTTAAATTCATCGATGCATCCTCACGTATCGCTGTATGCGGACAACCACCTGTTTCTACTCCGACAATACGATCTTCTGATAACGCACCATGTTGAGTAAGAAACTGTGCATCTTCTTGCGTATAAATATCATTTGTAACTACAGCTAAGTTATAGTCATCCCGCATTTCTTTACACAATGCTTGTACCAAAGCTGTTTTACCTGAACCCACCGGGCCACCAATGCCTACTCTTAAAACCTGACTATCACTCATTGTGTTCTCCTAAGACCTAAATAAACGTGAATACTGTGTTTCATGAAGTGCGCTAGCAATTCCGATAGCTGGAGCCAGCATGCCGATGTCTTCATCATTAATAATTTTTGCCTGTTCAACTGCAAGTGGAATATCTAACAAAAGATCTGACAAGATTCGCTGTCCTGCTGTTTGTCCAAGTGGTACAAGTTTTACTGCAGCTGCAACCTGGTTCTCGCTCCACGCCCAAAGAAACCCATTCGCTGTTTCATTAAAAGGTATATTCCATGTCATAGCTGCAAAAGAAAAAATTGCCGCATAACTCCATTCAATATCTTCACTAATTGGAAAGCATATTTCTAAGCCACCTAATAAACGTAATAATGCTTTTCCTAATTGAATATCTTCATCTCGCAGTTCTTTTGCTTCACGTGCCGCCAGTAACCACTCATTCCAATAAATAACGTTCTTATAATCTTTATCATGCCATGCTGTATACAATCTTTGCATCACCGGAATATCCAGTGATGACAAAGTGTTTTTTATTTGCCCTTTAATCCAATCATTAGTTTGTTCTTCATTTACTAACCAGCCCGCATCAACTGCATATTCCATACCTTGTGAATATGCAAAACTTCCAATTGGTAGAGTTGGGCTAATTAACTGCATTAAGCGTAGTTGTGATTCAGCTAACATAATTGATACTTCTTAATGGGGGTGAGAATGAGAATGCGAGTGTCCATCTTCATCATGATGATGTTTGTGTCCTCCACCATAAGCACCGCCTTCTGGTTCAAATGGTGCATTGATGCATTCAACTTTTAAACCTAAACCAATAATCATTTCATCAAGCACGTGATCATGGGTATAACATAAATAATTTTTGGTTATTTGCAGCGGTACATGACGATTACCTAAATGGTAACAAGCTCGTGCAAGCATTAATGGATCAGCATGGCTAACCTTACTCACTAATTCAGTGGCTGCTACTACCTTAATGATTAAATTATTTTCTGCACGCAATAAATCATTACCGCGTAATAAACCACCTCGCGTTAACATTAAACCAACATCGGTACCATCATCTAACTTTGCTTTTAAACGACTTTTTTGTCTTAATTCAAAAGGTAGCGTTAATGTTGCCGAACTATTCTCTTTCGCATCTTCAATGCGTTCATATATTTTCAAAACCATTTTTATACTCTGATTTAAAATAAGAAATAACGTTGCGCTAACGGCAATAAGTCAACCGGCTCACAGGTTAATAAAATACCATCTGCACGAACTTCATATGTTTGTGAATCCACTTCAATTGTTGGCTGATAAGTATTAAGTAACATATCTTTTTTTCTAACACTGCGTGTATTTTTTACTGCCGCAATCTGTTTGTTTAATCCAAGCTTTTCTTTTATTCCTGCATCTAATGCCGTTTGTGAAACAAAGGTCAAACAAGTTTGTGACACAGCACCTCCCATTGCGCCAAACATCGTTCGATAATGCACTGGCTGCGGTGTTGGGATAGATGCATTCGGATCACCCATGGGCGCTGCAGCAATAAAGCCACCTTTAATTATTAATGAAGGTTTTGCTCCAAAAAAAGCCGGCTTCCACAAAACTAAATCTGCCAGTTTGCCCACCTCAATTGAACCTACCTCATGTGCAACACCATGTGTTACTGCCGGGTTAATCGTATACTTAGCGATATAACGCTTTACACGATTATTATCGTTTCGATCCGTGTCAGAATCTAAAGCACCACGCTGCACTTTCATTTTATGTGCTGTTTGCCAGGTACGAACAATTACTTCACCAACACGGCCCATTGCTTGAGAGTCCGAAGCAATCATAGAAAAAGCACCAAGGTCATGAAGAATATCTTCTGCCGCAATTGTTTCTTTTCGAATACGAGATTCTGCAAAAGCAACATCCTCAGGTATATTTGGATCAAGATGATGGCATACCATTAACATATCTAAATGTTCATCAATGGTGTTTACAGTATATGGCCGTGTTGGGTTGGTACTTGAAGGTAAAACATAATCTTCACCGCACGCTTTAATAATATCCGGTGCATGACCACCACCAGCACCTTCAGTATGATAAGTATGGATAGCTCTGCCTTTAAATGCAGCCAGGGTGTCTTCAACAAACCCGGATTCATTCAATGTATCTGTATGAATAGCAACCTGGATATCTTCCTTTTCTGCAACACTTAAACAGTTATCAATTGATGCAGGGGTTGTGCCCCAATCTTCATGCAGCTTTAACCCCATTACGCCTGCTGCAACCTGCTCTTCTAATGGTAAAGGTAAACTTGCATTACCTTTACCTAAGAACCCAATGTTCATTGGTAAATCTTCTGCGGCTTGCAACATACGATGAATATTCCAAGGTCCCGGTGTACAGGTGGTTGCATTCGTTCCCGTTGCCGGGCCTGTTCCACCACCTAACATTGTTGTTACACCTGACATGAGTGCTTCTTCAATTTGTTGCGGACAAATAAAATGGATATGCGCATCGATACCACCCGCCGTTAGAATCTGTCCTTCACCTGCAATCGCTTCTGTTGATGCACCAATAATAATATCTACATTCGGTTGCACATCAGGATTACCCGCTTTCCCAATGGCAAAAATACGACCGTTTTTTATACCGACATCCGCTTTTACAATCCCCCAGTGGTCAATAATAAGTGCATTGGTGATAACAGTATCGGCAACCTCATCAGAGCTACATTGACTTTGTCCCATTCCATCACGAATAACTTTCCCACCACCAAACTTAACCTCGTCGCCATACGTAGTGAAATCTTTTTCAACTTCAACAAATAATTCTGTATCACCCAGCCTGACGCGATCTCCTGTAGTTGGCCCATACATTTCTGCATAGGCTTGCCGACTAATCGTTGTCATTTTTACTACTCCATATATTCAAAAGCTACTTTTAATTAGAATTAAAGTTCGCCCATAATTTCGCCATTAAAACCATAAATTTTTCTGTTTCCAGCATACTCAACAAGTTCAATTTCTCTTGTTTGACCAGGTTCAAATCGAATCGCAGTACCGGCAGCAATATTCAGTCGAAAGCCTCGCGTCACTTCACGATTAAAATCTAATGCATGATTTGTTTCATAAAAATGATAATGTGAGCCGACCTGAATAGGCCGGTCTCCAGTATTTGCCACTTTCATTTTTATACTTGTGCGGCCGTAATTGATTTCTATCACGCCATCTTCAATAAGGTATTCGCCAGGTATCATTTTTATCTCCACTACAAGTTTAATTATTGAATCGGATTATGTACGGTAACTAATTTAGTTCCATCTGGAAAAGTTGCTTCAACTTGTACGTCATGAATCATTTCTGGAATACCCTCCATAACATCATCACGCTTTAGCAAAGTCGTTCCATAACTCATTAGTTCTGCGACACTTCTTCCATCACGAGCACCTTCAACAATTTCCGAAGAAATCAAAGCAATCGCTTCCGGGTAATTTAATTTCACTCCACGTTGTTTTCTATCGCGAGCAACAATTGCAGCTGTATATAAAAGTAATTTATCTTTTTCACGAGGTGAAAGGTCCATAGTACTTTTCCTTTATATTTATTAATTAGGTATACCAAATACGCGGTGCAGTCGCAGAACGATGCATAGTATCAGGCCGTAATGTTTTCCAGATTGAAATGAAACTTTCACGAGCAGATTCGGCTTGATTTGCAAGCACTCTGCAAATTAAAACATCATCTATTAAAGTGCTGCTTAACTTTATGTTATTCGTGCTTTCATCTTTTAAATTGTTTTCATTCTGCTTTTCTATGTTTTCACGCACCTTATTAAGTACGTTTTTATTTGCTGAACTTACGATCATAGTTCCTGTCACAATATGGCTTTGCAAACCCCATGTAGCATCAAGTAAATCATCACCACCTTGTAAACGACTACGCTCTATAACGACAGGTTTTTTATCCCGCCAAACCTCAAATTGTTGACGACAATAACCTTCATCAAAAAAATCTTTGCTCGCTGGCCGACCTAAACAAATAATTTCCCATCCAGCGAACTGCGCATCCCCTTCCAAGTTCACAATAGTGCGGGTATTCGCTTCACAGCCTGAAAAGAAAATTGTTTCCTGTGGCAACCATTCCATTTTGCAGCCAGAAGCTACATTAATTGTTTGATTTTGCTTTGCACTAAAACCATTACCACGATAAAACTTTGTTGCAGCAGGTGTAGTGATCAACGCATGTCCCTGTTGATTAACATTAACCCTCAGGTTTAATTCATCACCGCCTACCACTCCACCTGGAGGATGAATTAAATAGATATGGCATACATCACCTTCAGGGTAAAAAGGTTTTTGTATGATCAAAGGTCCATAATGTTTACGTTCAGAAAGAATCGTTCGCCTACCATCCGATTCAAAGCTAAGTTTTAATTCTGCAAGCCATCTACGTTCTATTTTTTCTGCAGTATTCATTTTTATTTCTGCCTCTTAATCTTAACTCAACCATATGACACCAAGTGATATCGACGTAAAACCAATAAATCCTCGTATAAAAGAAATCGAAGTACTACCATATCGCTGCAAATACATAACAAATTTTTCTAATACGCCACCAAAAATAAGCATTGATAAAAATACACCGCTGCAAAAAATAAATAAGTAAACACTGCCCATCCAGATAGGCTTGTTCGCTAATGGTAAAACTGCAAGTAAAGGTGCGAGTCCGGCCATGCCATGTACGATACCGACCAAAACAGGGCTGTGATCAGCGGAATCTTTAGTTTTCGTTGACTTTAAATATGTATGTGGTTGGCGTTTTTTTTCTTTATGATGTTCTCCATTCGTATGCAAATGTGCATGGCCTGTAAAACCTTGATGACGATGAAAATGAATATGTGTTCGTGATTGATAGAGGTCTTTTAATACCCAGCTCCCCATTCCAATTAATATCAAGGCAACAAATTTTTCTGCATAAGCGCTCATTTCTTCAGGAAGACTTAACCCTAAAAATAGGATTGAAGAACCTACAACAAATAAAACAAGGCCATGGCCTAATGACCAGCGTAAGCACAAGCGAATAATTGCTTTCATTCCTGATTTTTTTGATGCGATGGCAGTTACGGCCATGACATGATCAGCATCTAAGGCATGTAGTAAACCTGCAGCAAATGCCAGCAATAAAATAAGTCCACTACTAAAATCCATGTACAAAATATCCTCTTTAATCAAATATAATTTGACTAAACCCGTTTGCACACCTCATGCCAAAATAATTACACAATAAAATCAATAACTTAATTTGCTGCAGTCAACGTATACGCACTGTTTTGGTGCACTAAAAATTAATCTCTAGATAGAATTGTTCTATCTTTATGTCCCGTCTTTAGTGAATAAAAATATATTACTCAGATGATTAGCATTTAAAGACGTCGCCCATACCTTATATATATACGTGATAAAACTTCAGGCAAGTGAACCAATTGCTGCAATATTTCATAACGACCTTTGCCAAAGATATGTTCAGTTACATTACCGGAACTGCTATCAAGATTAAGGCAAAAGTGATTTATCCCCATCTGTCTAAGAGAGCTGACGGCATGACGGCTATCATGCTCAAGATATTTTGAGTCATAAATATCAATATCGGAGGGCTCGCCATCTGTGATAATAAGCAATAGCTTTTTTCTTGCTGGCTCCTGTACCAGTTGAAATGCAGCATGTCGAATTGCAGTTCCTAGTCTGGTGGAATGGCGGCCATTGATAGCTGTTAATCCCATTTTACGATCTGTAAAATTTTCTGAAAAAGATTTAAAGTTAATAAAGTTAATTTCGTGTCGTCCGTTTGAAGAAAATCCAGAAATTGAAAATCGCTCATCGGCCACGGATAAGGTTTCACCTAACAATACAACCGCATCACGTAGCATCTCAGAAACAGTAAAAGTACTACCGGTGACTTTTTCATTTGTTGACTCTGACAGATCCAACAAAATTGAAACGGCTAATGTTTTTGAATTACGATATTCATCACGTACAAATACACGTTCATCAGGTGTCTGGTTCGTGCGCAGAGAAACCATGGCATTTAGCATCGGATCAAAATCAATATCATCTCCTTCTGCCATGCGCCGAACTCGTTGTTGTTTTTGCATTTGTAATTTTTTTGCAACAGCACGAAGCTGGTTCAAAGTGCTTTTATGTTTCTTGTAGATTTTTTCAAGTTCATTTATAGAACCAGGAATATTTTCTGGTTCAATTAAAGTACACCAATCTTTTTTTAAAACCTGTGATCGATAATCCCATTCTGGATATATATACTTAGTATCAATTTTTTTATTTTTAATATCCCTAAATTCAAGTGCAGCATCTTTATTTTTATTAATATAAACGCTATTGCCAGCCCCCATACTTAATCCGATTTCAATTTGCGCACCCTGACTAGTTTCTTTTAATTTATTTTTTTTAATGAGAGATTGATACTGTTTTTTAACTGCAGAAGTTTGTTGTTGATGTTGCTGCTGCTGTATTTGCCACAAACAACGGTTATCATCCCTATAGATGATCGGCTGCTCATACCGCCCGCTATTTAATGGTAAACGCATCTGACCTAAATCATTCGCTAATCTTAATCCCAGCTTTACTGAAAACTCCTGATTATTTAATTTTTCAAAACTTTCGAAAAATAATTTTTTTCCCTTTTTTACCCACTGATGCGAATCAGCATATCCCGGATCCAGTATACTTAGAGACAATCTCATCACCAGATTCATTGCATTAATAACCGTTAAATCCGGTCTTTTATGCAACTTAAGCCATAGTTTTCTTAAACCTGGGAATCTTTCAATACTTAATTGTTCAACACGCAGATCTTCGATCAGACCAATCATAGTACGCTGCAATAAATTTAGATCATCGTTTTCAAAAATAGATTTGCTGTATATAGCATGCGCAGAAGCATGAGCCGCCGCTGCTCGATAATAACTGGAAGTTATTTTTTTTAAATTTATCTTCTCAGGTAAATATACATTGTTCCCAATAAGATAACTTTGCAGGTTCGAATTTTCATAGACGTCTTCAGATAAATTAAGGCTAAATCCTTCCCCCCATAAAGCACGCAAATAAAGCTCTGTGGTTCTTTTAATACTTTTTAATTCGAATAATTCACTCATGATGAATACTCGACAAAATATCAACCAATAATTTAATTATATATGCCCGAGATATTATTAATATCTCGGGCTTACCATATTATTTATGGCTGTTGTCAGTATCTTCATTTGGAATCCCGTCAATAGGACACTCTGCTGTACCAACAGTTTTACGCGTTATTTTCTCTACATTATCTTTTGCTTGTTGTGGATCATTAACCCATGTTTTATAAAATTCATATGGACATTCAGCTACACCTTCAGCATCTTCACCAGAATTTATTTTTCCTGTATAACCACGATGTAAAAGCTTAAACAAATGATTTTGTGACTGCCAATTTTTACGTGCATCTCTTATTTGTGATGTTGATAATTCTGCATATTGAACACCATAATCTTCTTCGCCACATTCACCCAGAGTACGTCCATCAAAACCAACAATAGCCGAGTGTCCAAAGTAAGAATAAACACCATCAAACCCTGTTGCATTAGCAACTGCAACGTAAGTGTTATTCATCCATGCCATTGCTTTGGCAACAATGACTTGCTGCTCTTTCGAGGGATACATGTAACCCTGACAACGAACAATTAACTCTGCACCTCGCATTGAGCAGTCACGCCATATTTCAGGATAATTACCATCATCACAAATAATTAAACTTACCATTAGACCTTTTGGTCCTTCGGAGACATATGTGCAATCACCCGGATACCAACCTTCAACCGGACACCATGGCATAATCTTTCTATACTTTTGAACAATCTCACCTTCATTATTCATCAGTATTAAAGTGTTATAAGGTGCTTTGTTTGGGTGCTCCTCATGTTGCTCACCAGTTAATGAAAATACACCCCATGTATTTGCTTTACGACAAGCTTCTGCAAAAATATCTGTTTCATCGCCAGGAATAGTTGAAGCTGTTTCATACATCTCTTTCGCGTCATACATAATGCCGTGAGTACTGTATTCAGGAAAGATAACCAAATCCATTCCTGGTAAACCTTGTTTCATACCAACGACCATATCGGCAATTTTTCTCGCGTTATCTAATACTTCTGCCTTTGTATGTAATCGTGGCATTTTATAGTTAACAACTGCAACACCAACTGTGTCGTCACTTGATGATATGTCACCATGTCTCATGTCTATCTCCGTTTATACTTTTTAATTATTACACTGATAAATATTTACTGATCTGTTCGGTATCAACATCTTTTCTAAGATCTTCATGAATGAAATTACCACCATCAATCACAATAATTCTATCTGCTATCGCCATAGTAAAACTAAGCACCTGTTCTGAAACAATAATTGTGATATCTCGCGTTTTTTGAATCTCATTCAGTATGTTTGCAATATCTTTTATAATAGAAGGTTGAATACCTTCAGTTGGTTCATCTAACAACAGTACTTTTGGGTTCGTTACCAATGCGCGGGCTATTGCCAGCTGTTGTTGCTGACCACCGGATAGATTACCGCCTTTACGGTGTCGCATTTCTTGTAATACGGGAAACAAAGCATAAATATCATCCGGTATTCTTTTCAAGCCTGATACTTCCATGCCTGTTTCAATATTTTCTTGAACCGTTAATGTTGGAAAAATCATTCTGCCTTGTGGTACGTAGGCAATACCATTTTCTACACGCTGGTAGCTTTCATTGCTGGTGACATCTTTACCGTCAACTTTAATACTGCCTTTCCCAACTTCAAGAATTCCTATTAAAGATTTAAATAGCGTAGTTTTACCCATGCCATTACGACCCATAATAGCCAATGTCTCATTTTTTTCTGCCTGGAAATTAATACCGTGAATAACTTCACTTTGGCCATAACTTACATGTAGATCTGATACTTCAAGCACAATAAATACTCCTCTACCTTAATTTCCTAGTGTCCCAAATAAACTTCTATAACATTTGGATCAGTTTGAACGGTTTTCATGTCACCTTCGGCAAGAATTTTTCCCTGATGTAACACTGTCACTTTATCTGCAATTTTCTCTACGAAAGCCATGTCATGTTCAATCACAAGAACGGAACGTCCTTTGCAAATTCTTTTCAATAATTCAGCTGTTTGATCTCGTTCTTTTACACTCATGCCTGCTACTGGTTCATCCAACATTAATAATTCTGGATCCTGAATGAGTAGCATGCCGATCTCTAACCACTGTTTTTGTCCATGACTTAATAAAGCCGCTTCCATTTCAAGTAATGGCTCCAGGAATATCTCACCAGCTATTTCCTTAATGCGTTTATCAACTTCTTTTGTGCATTGAAAAGTAATTGAACCAAAAACGCCTCGACCACGCGGGAAAGAAATTTCCAGATTTTCATACACCGTCAGATTTTCATAAATTGACGGTGTCTGAAATTTGCGACCCACACCTGCCTGAACGATTTCATGTTCAGCAAGATTAGTTAACTCTTTATTTCTAAACTTAATACTGCCTTCTGTTGATTTTGTTTTTCCACAAATTAAATCCAACACTGTTGTTTTTCCAGCACCATTGGGCCCAATAACAACTCGTAGTTCATCTTTATCAAGATAAAGATTCAAACTATCAACAGCTTTAAACCCATCAAAAGATACGGTTAAATCCTCAATGGCCAATGTAAAATCTGTACTAGTCATGAGACTGACTCCCTGAAGTATAATTAATCATTTGCTGTGCTCACTTTGCTTGTGCGTTTACTATCAACAAAAGCTTTTACAACATTAAAACATTGTAAGTTTTTAATACAATTTGTTAGTTTGTAGCCATGCTTGTCCCATAAGCCAGCAAGACCGTTTGGAAAATACATAACAACAGCGATAAACAATCCACCCATTAAGAACAACCAGAATTCAGGAAAGGTTTCTGAAAACATTGTTTTACCAAAATTAACAAGCAACGTACCGTAGACAACACCTATCAGTGACATACGCCCACCAACCGCGGCAAAGATAACCATTTCAATTGATGGCACGATGCCTACGAATGAAGGTGACATAAAGCCAACTTGCAAGGTAAACATTGCGCCACCTATAGCAGCTATCATGGCTGAAAGAACAAAAACAAATATTTTAAAATTAGATACGTCGTATCCTGAAAATCTTACCCGATCTTCTTTATCTTTCATTGCTAATAGAAGACGACCAAATTTACTCGTCAGAACATAGCGACTTAGAAAGATCACGCCAAATAATAAAATGGCATTTATAAAATAGAGAATATATTTTGATGAATCATCACGAATATCCCAACCATTTAAAGTTTTTAAATCAGTAATCCCATTTATTCCACCGGTATAACCTTGTTGTCCAACAATAAGTACCGTTAATATTAATGCAATAATCTGCGTAATGATGGCAAAGTACACACCACCTACACGACGCTTAAACATTGAATAGCCAATGATAAATGCAAAGACTCCTGGAATTAAAATAACCGCTAAAGTAGTAAATCCAAAGCTGTTGAACGGCTCCCAAAACCACGGCAACTCTGTTAACTGGTTCCAATCCATAAAATCTGGAATACCTGGTGTAGATTGTATTTTGGTGCTAACAGGATCAGATGCTTCTAACTTAAGATACATCGCCATAGCGTATCCGCCTAAGCCAAAGAACACCCCCTGGCCTAAACTTAAAATACCACCATAACCCCAAAGTAAAACCAAACTCACTGCTGCAAAAGCATACGTAAGATATTTACCAACTAGATTTAAACGAAACAAATCCAGACTGAGCGGTAAAATAATGAATATTAAAGCAGCGAGAATGGCGATACCAATCATCCCGTTTTTGCCACCTAATAATCGTTCTTGTATAAAGTTCATTTTTTTCTCCTGACTCGTTTACGTTTACTTACGTACTTTGCTAGCGAATAATCCTTCCGGACGCATCATTAAGAAAATTACAATAGTAAGTAATGTAATTACTTTTGCCATTGAACCACTGATAAAGAATTCTAAAATTGATTGACCCTGTGCAATTGAGAACGCTGAAGCAATCGTTCCTAATAAACTTCCTGCGCCACCAAATACCACAACCATGAAAGTATCAACGATATATAGTGATCCTGTAGTAGGACCAGTAGAAGCGATAGTTGTAAATGCCGCACCAGCAATACCGGCGATACCACAACCAAGGGCGAAAGTAAGGCGATCAATTTTTTTAGTATTTATACCAACAGCACCGCTCATCACTCTGTTTTGAGTTGTGGCGCGAACACGTAAACCCCAACTTGAACGATACATTAGGATAAACACACCTAATGTAACAGCTGCGGTTAAACCTAAAACAAATAAACCATTAAGTGGTATATCAATTGTTTCTGTTGGTTGATATGAACCTAATAACCATTCAGGCAAAGTTGGACTTACTTCTCTCGCACCAAAAATTGAACGGAATGCTTGTTGCATGATTAAACTTAAGCCCCATGTCGCTAAAAGCGTATCAAGAGGTCTTTTATAAAGGTGCCTGATGAGCGCAAACTCTGCCAGATACCCCAGTGCTCCCGCAATTATGAACGAGAAGATAATTGCGAAAATGAAATAGTATTGAATAAATCCAGGAAAATATTTCTCACTCATTGCTGACAACAGGTATGTTGTATATGCACCTACTGCCATAAATTCACCATGAGCCATATTAATAACGCCCATTTGACCAAATATAATTGCCAGACCGAGGGCCATAAGTAGAAGCACACTAAACAAACTAATACCGGCAAAGCCTTGCATTGCAAAAATTGAGACTAATTCTTGTGTTGTATACTCACCCATGTCTCTTACTCCACAGTAATTCTTTAAATTAACTACAAAATTTTTAAATTAGATTTCAAGCATTCAGGCTTTTGACGGGCTGACCTTGACGGCCAACCCTTACTTAATCAAAAGCAGTTAAAACTCTTTCTTATTGATAACCTTTAGGGAATGGATTTGGCTCAATCAAATCAGATGTGAATACCACTTCTGCTTGACCGTCTTTTTTCCACTTAGCTACGCGAGTCTTACTCCAAAGGTGATGATTTTTATGTAACTTCACATAACCTTCTGGTGCAGTTTTTAACTCGATATCACCTTTTTCAGACTCTGCAACAACTTTATCGACATCAAAAGAACCGGCTCTTTCTACAGCAGCTTTCCATAACCAAGGACCAAGGTAAGCAGCTTGAGTTACATCACCAATTACACTGTCTGCACCGTGCATTTTCTTGAACTCTTCAACAAACTTTTTGTTATTAGCATTTGGTTGGCTTTGGAAGTATTTCATTACTGAATAGAAACCTTCAAGATTCTGTCCACCTATACCTAAAACTTCATCTTCAGTTACAGATAATGTAAGAAGTGTTTGTTTCTTACCGGTGATACCTGCTGCTTTAAGTTGTTTGAACCATGCAACGTTACTACCACCTACAACTGCAGCATAAATTACGTCAGGTTTTTTAAGACGGATTTTATTGATAGTTGAACCGAACTGAGTGTTACCTAATGGCTTGTACTCTTCACCAACAACTTTACCACCTAAAACTTTCTCGATGTGTTTACGAGCAATTTTCATAGAAGTACGTGGCCAGATGTAATCAGAACCAATCAAGTAGAACGTTTTAGCTTTTTTCTCTTTTTTAACCCAATCAAGACCCGCAAGAATTTGTTGTGTTGCTTCCTGGCCTGTATAGATAACGTTATGAGACTGCTCTAAACCTTCATAGAATGTTGGGTAATAAAGCAAACCATTTTCTTTTTCAAATACAGGTAATGCAGCTTTACGTGAAGCAGATGTCCAGCAACCAAATACTGCAGCTACTTTATCTTTAACTAAAAGCTTACGTGATTTTTCAGCAAACGTTGGCCAATCACTTGCACCATCTTCCTGAATGATTTTAATTTGACGACCTAAAATACCGCCCGATTCATTGATTTGTTTAATTGCTAATTTTTCAGCTTCTTGTGCGCCTGTTTCACTGATTGCCATCGTACCTGTCAATGAATGAAGTATACCAACGGTTACTTCTTTATCAGTAACAGCAAGGCCTGTAGTGTTAGCACTTCCTGCAGCTGAAATAGATATGTTTGCAGCCATCGTCACACCAAGAGCTACGCCTACTAAACTGCGCCACTTTGATAATATAAATTTAGATTTCATTTTCCTAACCCTCTAGTTCACTTTGTTTTTAATACTTAAAAACTTACCTGATGTAACTTTTATAATGCCTTCATCAAGTCCCTGCATCCCTTATTGCAACGCGTGTGCCAAACATATTTACTGTTCATAAAAAACTAACAACATGAAAATAAACTTAACAAAATCATTAACATACAATTAACAAAAATTTATCTACGATTGCCTGGTTGTTTTTTAAACATAATCCTCTCATTGTGTTGCACTTTTTACGTGCAACAATATTTTTTTATGATTGTTTTTAGTGCAGATTAATAATTAATTTTTTTTCATAAAAAAAGCCAGGCAATAATTGCCTGACTTTCAATACTCGAGATATGTTTTTATTAAAAATTTATCCTAACATCCAGGGTCGCGTACCTTCTCTTACCTGTTGAAACGATCCTTTTTGTTTTTCTTCATGATCGCAATCACTATGATTACACTCATGTTTACGCGTTACCTTAATAGGTTCATATATAGCACGTTCATTTCGATCTCTCGCAATGAATTCATTTTTTTTCAAAGACTGTAATTGCGGTGCAGACAACTTCCTAGTTGAAGGTGCATTACATTCAGGACACACACGAAGAGGTGAATATTCTGCTAACGTTAATAGTTCTTCAAATTCATGCTCACATACTGCACATTTATATTCATATATCGGCATTTCTAACTCCTACTCAATATTAAACCTGAAGAAGAGCCGATATAGTATCGGCTCTTATATAATGATTAGCTTGTCTTTGCTAAATCTGTTCCTGGTTCTACGATTATTGAAGGTCCCTCAGCTTTAATATTGATATCACCTTCAAAAATTTCTGTCGGTAACCATAATGTTGCACAAGCATTTGGAATATCAACAATGCCGCTTATATGACCTTCAACCGGTGCTGTACCTAAAATGGCATACGCCTGTTCACCCGTATAGCCATGTAATTTCATATGCTCAATTGCATTTAAACAGGCTTGTTTATATGCAACATTAACATCCAGATAATGTTGACCTCCTTCTTCATCAACTGAGATACCTTCAAAAATAAGATAATTGTTATAACGTGGTTCCATTGGGCTTGGTTGGAAGATAGGATTCTTAACGTTATATTTTTTCATTCCACCTTTTACAAGACCCACACGAATATCAAGATAACCGGCCATTTCTATTGCACCGCAGAATGTTATTTCGCCATCACCTTGCGAAAAATGAATGTCGCCCATTGATAAGCCGCCATCTTTAACATAAACAGGGAAGAACACACGAGAACCACGTGACAAGTTTTTTATATCACAGTTACCGCCATGTTCGCGAGGTGGTACTGTCCGCGCACCTTCTTTAGCCGCTTCTGCAGCTTCATCTGGTTTCATACGTCCCATTACTGCTGTTTCTGCATAAGGCAATGTAGCTAATGGTGGTACACGATCAGGATCTGTTGCAACTAATCCGCCTTCACGCTCATTCCATTCATCCAATAATTCTTTTGATGGTAAACAACCAATTAAACCCGGGTGCATAATGCCGGCAAACTCAACGCCTGGTATATGTCTTGATGAAGCATAAATACCATGGAAGTCCCAGCACGCTTTATTTGCTTCAGGATAATGTTCTGTTAAAAAACCACCGCCATTCTCTTTAGCAAATAACCCGGTAAATCCCCATTCAGATTCTTTCAGTACACCAACATCCAGAATATCGACAACCATTAAGTCACCTGGCTCAGCACCCTCAACACCAATCGGACCACTCAGATAATGTACCTGCGTTAAGTCAACATCACGGATATCATTTGCACTATCATCATTCTTTATTTGCCCACCTGTCCAATCCAGACATTCAACACGAAACTCGTCACCAGGTTTAACCATGGATACCATGGGTATATCAGGATGCCATCTATTGTGAATAACACCATCTTGTTCATCTGCTGGTTTGGTTACATCAATTTTTATAATTGTGTCCATTGTTATCTCAACCTCTTCAATTAAAATTTATTCAATAAAAATTTTCCAACAAACATTATTCAAACTCTCGTATACAACATAATTGATGAATACAAAGATTATGTTATGTGAAAAACCACACTAACTTTTATGCTTGAAACACTTATTGCAATAGCTATACCAACAACATAAAAAACATACAAACCGTTGTTAATACAGAAGATATTTTTGTATATGATAAATAATTGACTTTTATCTGCACAAAGTAAGTGCAAATAAAAAAAGGATGCATCATTAAAGAACGTAAAATTATTTTAATGAATACGATATAAATTAGTTATAGTTATATCGTTCAGATTTTAAATTTAATTAAGAAATTCTAAGCGGGAAAAATTGATTTAGACAATATTGAAAGACTAAACTATAAAAATTTTACAGTTTAGTCTTTAATCATTAATATCATTCAGACAAATATTGTCGCCATCCACCTAAGTGGCTAATCTCTTTCGTGTTTTCGATGGCATAACCTTCGCAAATAAAACCGGGCAACCATCTGCCATCTGTTGTTTCTACTTTACCAATACCTAATGGTTCAGGAATTCCGGCAACAAAACTTCCAAATTCAGTTTTCGGTATTTTCCATATTTCAATATCAATCGCATGTCCTTCTTTAGTATCGCGCACCATACCGGGGCGCTCTAATGCACCTTCAATAACAAACATACGATACGATTTTGCTGAAGTAGTTTTCTCATAAAGTTGAGCTCCACGTTCAGTAAGTTGCCAGTTTAAAGCTAAACCTTCCAAATGCGCGCCACATACAATAATCGGGATAGTATCTGAAAAACTAATGCTTGCTGCGTCACTCGCAGGCAAATTTATATCCAGGTTACCCAGGTTAAATTTATTATATTGCTGCAATCTGTTTGCATAAGATAATAATTTTCTATCCTGCATTGCTGTACTGACTAAACTCACACCCCATGGTAAACCGCTCTCTATGAATCCTGCGGGCACAGCAACACATGCACAGTCCAGTAGATTCATGAAGTTAGTGTAATAACCTAAATTACTATTAAGCTGTATAGGATCAGCATTAACTTCATCAATGGTATATATAGTCCCGGCTGTTGGTGTCATTAAAAAATCAAACCGGGAAAGAATATCTTTTGCTTTAGACCGATAAACCTGCATTTGATATTCGGCTTTAAATGCCTCGGAAGCTAACTTCTTTTCACCTCCACCGATAATGGTATTTATTACCGGTAACAATGCTTCTGGTTGCTGAGTTATCATATCCTCTATTGCCACGTAACGCTCTGCAACCCAGGGACCTTCATAGAGCAATTTAGCTGCCTGCATAAAAATGCTAAAATCAATTTCCTTTTTGACGCCACCCAGACTTTCCATTTTTTTTATGCTGTCTGTAAAAGTCGCTTTCGCAGAATCATTGTTAAAAAATTCAAGTTGCTCTTCTTTCGGCACAGCAAAAGTAAACTTACCATCCGGTAAACCGTATTGCCTTATATTATTATCAAAAGGAATCTTTCTCGCATACTGATCTTCACTGTCATAAACCGCGGCCTGCTCCAGTACCGTGTTTGCATCATCCGTGGTGAGCGCAAAAATACTGACACAATCCAGACTACGACATGCGGGTAATACACCTGTCATACTTAATAAACCAATTGATGGTTTGAGACCAACTAAATTATTAAACGAAGCAGGTACCCGTCCTGAACCCGCGGTATCGGTGCCCAGAGAAAAACTCACTAATCCTAGTGCAACCGAAACAGATGAACCTGCGCTTGAGCCACCTGAAATATACTCTTTATTAAATGCATTTTTACAGGCACCCCAGGGTTCAGGCGAACGAGTACCGACTAACCCCGTAGCAAACTGATCCATATTTGTTTTACCAATCGGAATAGCACCGGCATCGATAAGTTGTTGTACAACAAAAGCCGACTTATCTGGCGTTTTTTTAAATGCTGGACAAGCAGCAGTCGTGGGGATACCTGCAAGATCAATATTATCTTTTATTGCAAAAGGGATACCGTACAAAGGTAAATCATCAATATTTTTATTTTTCAGATTATCTAAATATGGTTGTATTTCTTTAAGGCTTAACTGATGTATCCATATTTTATGTTCAACAAATTCTTTGCTGCGCAGTAAAACTTCTTCGATCACTTGTTGCGGTGTTAAAGTTTTATTTTTATAGGAATTAAGTAAATGGCTTATATTTAAATTCATAATACTGTCTCTTATTCTTTTTCTTGCAAAATTAGTAAAGGCTGACCAGCATTAACCTGCTGTCCTTCTTCACGGCTAATGGCATACACGGTTCCGGTATGTGGTGCGACAATTTCAATTTCCATTTTCATCGATTCTAGAATCATCATTGCCTGACCTTCTTCAAGAACATCACCCTGGCTCACCAATATTTTCCAAACGCTTCCTGCGACCGGACTTTCAATTGCAACACAATCTTCAGGCAAGGCTTCTTCCTGACCACTATCTTTAGCAAGATCCTGACCGGAATCAAAATTAATCTGCCCTGATTCAATCCAGCGTTGTAATTCTTCATCAAAGGCTTTTTCTCTCTTCTGAGTGAAACTCCTTATCCCAGGTTCATTTTCATGAAGAAAACCAAGGTACTCTTTTAAATTAAAATGCGTTTCTTCAATTTTTATTTCATATCGTCCTTTAGGAAATTCATTACGAATCATCTTTAATTCATCAGCACTCACTTCATAGAATTTTATTTGATCAAAAAATCTTAATAGCCAGGGTTGAGTAAACTCTTTTGTCTTGTGATAGCGATTCCACATTTGTAATGTTCGGCCAACAAATTGATAACCTCCCGGACCTTCCATGCCATAAACACACATATACGAACCACCAATACCAACGGAATTTTCAGCAGTCCAGGTTCGTGCAGGATTATATTTTGTTGTTACCAATCGATGTCGAGGGTCCAAAGGTGTCGCAACAGGCGCGCCCAGATATACATCACCTAAACCCATAACCAGGTAACTGGCATCAAAAACAATCTTCTTAACTTGCTGAATATCATCCAGGCCATTAATGCGGCGAATAAATTCAAGATTACTCGGACACCAGGGAGCATCCTTGCGCACCGACTGCATGTACTTATCAATCGCAAGTCGACAAGCTTCATCATCCCAACTAAGAGGTATATGAACAATACGAGCAGGAACTTCAAGATCTTCGGTATTTTTTAATGCCCTGATATGTTTATCAAGATTTTCTATTAGATCACTTACTGAAATAACCTGACTCTCATAATGAATTTGCAAAGAACGAATACCCGGTGTTAATTCCAATACACCTTCAGGTAAGTTTTCTTCCAGTGATAACATTAGTGCATGAACACGAAATCTTAATTCAATATCCAGCATTAACTCGCCAAACTCAACCAGCAAATATTTATCGCCAGAAGGGCGGTATACAATTTCTACTCCACATTGCTGTTTATCAATTCTTTTTAAAATTGGAGTAGTGGCCATGACGGGTAAAATGTCATGCTGAATATTTTCAAGGTTTTTTATTGAAGTTAATTGTGCTTGTTCAACTTCTACGGCATCAAATATAGTGACTGGCGTAAACTTTATTTTATCCCCGGCTTTTAATTGCCCAAGCTTCCATAAATCAGCGGTAATTGTTGTGGCAGGACAGACAAAACCACCCAAAGATGGTCCGTCTGGACCAAGGATTACCGGCATATCTCCGGTAAAATCGACGGTTCCTATAGCATAGGCATTATCATGAATATTGGATGGATGCATACCAGCTTCACCACCATCACTTCGTGCCCATTCTGGTTTTGGACCAATCAACCTGATACCTGTACGACTTGAGTTGTAATGAACTTCCCATTCCGTATCAAAAAATATATCAATATCTTTATCAGTAAAAAAATCAGGCGCACCATGTGGGCCATAAATAACCCGTATCTCCCATGTATTTTTTATCTCAGGTATAAGCGACACATCAAATACTTTCTTATCCGCTTTTTGCTCCAATGGATTAAAGCGAAGAACGTCCCCCACTCGAATTGCCCGACCTGCATGCCCGCCGAACTGTCCTAATGTAAATGTTGATTTTGATCCAAGGTAATCAGGACAATTAATTCCTTCCTTAACTAATAAGTAAGCACGGGCACCTGCAGATGTTGTTTTACCAATTTTTAATGTTTGTCCTGCTCTAACATCGATTACTTGCCAAAAATTTATCGCCACATCATCAAGATGTGCATCCATTTTCGCGCCAGTTAATGCGATTTGTGTATCATTATTGAAACGCAAAGCTGGGCCATTAAGAGTAATTTCCAACCCTGATGCATTTTGTGAGTTATTTAATAAACGATTACCCAGGTTAAAAGAATACTGATCAAATGGGCCTGATGGTGGTACACCAATATTCCAGTAACCTGAACGTCCGGGGTAATCCTGAATTGTCGTTAATGTGCCTGAACTGATGACATCAATTGAACAGGGGTGTGTTGTAAAATCATTTAAATAACGTGTGAAAATTTCACCTTGTTTAAAAATATCAGTGTTTAATATTTCACGTACATATTCGATATTTGTTTCAATACCATAAAGTGAAGTATTTTCTAAGGCATTATCTAATTTATCAATTGCATCATCGCGATTAACTGCCGTGACAATCACTTTTGCTAACATAGGATCAAATAAAGCAGGGACCTCTATACCCGTTTCTAGCCAATGATCAATGCGCAAATAATCTTCTTCAGGAAAAACAACTTCACTCAATAAACCCGCACTTGGTTGAAAATCTTTATTCGGATCTTCTGCATATACACGCGCCTGAATTGCATGACCCGTTGATGTTAATTTACTCTCTAACTGTTCAAGACTTTCTAATTCATTTGCGGCAAGCTTAATCATCCATTCAACAATATCAACATTAAAGACTTGCTCAGTGACACCATGCTCTACCTGTAAGCGCGTATTCACTTCAAGAAAATAAAATTGATTTGATTTTTGATCATAAACAAACTCAACTGTACCGGCATTACGATAATTAACGGCTTCTACTAAACGCACCGCCGTTCCATGTAATTCTTCACGCACATTTTTTGAAATATTAGGTGCGGGTGTTTCTTCAATCACTTTTTGATTACGTCGTTGGGTCGAACAATCGCGTTCGCCGAGGGCGATTGCTTTTCCTTTACCATCACCAAACATTTGTACTTCAATATGACGTGCAAATTCAATAAATTTTTCGATGAACACACCGCTATTCGAAAAATTATTTTCACTTAAACGACGAACTGAATCATAGGATTTTTCTAATTCTTCACGAGACCAGCAAAGCTGCATACCAATACCGCCGCCACCTGCGGTACTTTTCAACATAACGGGGTAACCAATTTTTTCTGCTTCACCCAATGCCGTTGTTACATCATCAAGTAGTCCTGTACCAGGTAAAAGTGGGATATTATTATCTTCTGCTAATTGGCGTGCAGTATGTTTTAAACCAAACGATTCCATTTGTGCCGTTGTCGGACCAATAAAAACCACACCCATTTTTTCACAACGTTCTACAAACTCTGGATTCTCACTTAAAAAACCATAACCAGGATGTACCGCATCAACACCCGTTTCTTTTATTATTTCAAAAATTTTATCCTGATTCAGATAGGTATCCGATGCACGCCCTTCGCCAAGCGAATAGCTCTCATCAGCACATTGAACATGTAATGAATCTGCGTCTGCTTCATTAAAAATCGCAACAGACTGACATTTCATTTTTTTGAGTGTACGGATTATTCTGGTAGCAATTGCACCACGGTTAGCAATAAGAACTTTATTAAACATAATATCTACATTCTTGTTTGACAGGCCGTCCTGCCGTTACAAAAATATCAAAGGGTCGTCCCTTTGATTAAAAAAAATCTAATCCCAAATAAGTATCTCAATCGGAGTCGGGTTATAGCCATTACATGGATTGTTTAATTGTGGACAATTTGATAACAAAACGATCGTGTCCATGTATGCTTTCATTTCGACATACTTTCCTGGTGCGGATATACCATCTTCAAAAGTCAGACCACCTTGTTCAGTTACAGGTACATTCATAAAAAAATTTATATTGTGCGTAATATCGCGTTTATCGATGCCAAACTCTTCATTTTCAGCAACGGCTAGCATCCAGCTGTCACGACAGGCATGCATGCATTTTTTTTCAAGCGAATAACGAACTGTATTACTCTCGGTAGCACAAGCCCCTCCAATGGTGTCGTGACGTCCACAAGTATCAGCCGTTATTTCAAGCATTGTATTGTTTTCGTTTGATAATAATTTACTGCCTGCTGTCAAATAAATGCTGGCCTGTTCGCGAATAGTATCCATCGCGTTATATCGTTCGGCTGGATTTTGTGCATTATAAAAAAGGGTATCTGCCGCCTGGTTACCTTCAATATCCAGAATGCGTAATGTCTGACCTTTATTGAGCACTTTAATAAAATAATCTCCCGCTTTAATCATTTCACGGAAACTTGCTTGCTCAGCTAATAAACTACTTTCTTTAATCATGTCCTAACACCCACATCCGATATTATATAGTTCCGTGTTCTTGAAACCCCGCTGATTTTCATCACAAAAATTTCTGCAATAATCATCTTCACTTACACCATCAGTTTTTCTAATCTGATAGGTTACCGGCTTCTTAGGATACTCTTTAGCCACATTCATTGGGTGCGGACATGTATGAAATATAACTAAGGTATCCATTTCAAAACGTAACTCAATACTATCCCCAGCCTTACTATTTCCATCAACAAAAGACATATTCCCTTCATCATTCACTACAACTTTACTAAATAGATTAAGATTCGCAGCCATGTCACGTTCTGACATACCGTATTTAGCCAGCTCCACTAAAAAACTATCATGTCCATTTAAATACCAGTCATTTTTATAATCTTGATAGTTATGTTCACCCCACCTTTCAGCAACAATTTTTTTTGTGGTGTTAGCGCCAATGGTATCGTGCCAGCCAACATTGTCTTTAATAACCGAACAAAATATACGGCCCATATCTGAATACAAACAATGACCATAAGTTAGCTTAAAAGTATGCTGACATTTAAGAGTGTCAGGTGCATTGTAACGTTCTAACTTATTTAACGGGTTATAAAACAACATACCAACATTTGCACCACCCAACTTATCAATCAATTTCAAACTTGTACCGGCGCGCATTAACATCGACCAATGCGCTCCACCGGGAATTTCATCTTCATACAAAATATTATCGTTCATTATTATTCCTAATTTAGTCCAGCAAAACTTTTCTGGATTTATCCAATGAATTATCTATATCATCAAATATTTCGATATCAGTTTTTCCCACCGGGATATCGTATGTAATACATGCGCCATAAGCATTCGCTTGTTGTGCATCAAGCCGAATTTTATCGAACACCCACAAACGGGTACCAAGATAAAAACCTTCAGCTAAATCATGTGTGATCATAAAAATTGTCAATCCTGTTTTTTTCCATAGATTTTGAATTAATTCATGCATGTCAGCACGAATACCCGGATCTAATGCGCCAAAGGGTTCATCCAGTAATAAAATTCGTGGTTTCTTCATTAATGCCTGTGCGATTGCTAATCGTTGTTGCATGCCACCAGATAATTCATGTGGATAGCGATGTAACGCATTTTCAAGCCCCACGGAAGTGAGTATCTCACGCGCATCATTTTCTGCTTGTTTATGTTTAGCACCAAAAAGTTTGCCAAGCCATGGTGCTTGTTTGAATTCAGCAGCAAGCATAGTATTTTTCAAGACTGTTAGATGTGGAAACACAGAATACTTCTGAAAAACAATTCCACGATCTTCGCCTGGTTCATCCGGGAAAGTTTTACCATCAAGTAATAATTTACCGCGCGTTGGCTGCTCAATGCCCAGTAACATTCTTAAGAATGTTGTCTTGCCGCAACCCGATGTTCCAACGACAGTAATGAACTCGCCTTCTTCAACTTTTACATTCACTTGCTCAAGGACAACATTGTCACCATATTCTTTCCACAAGTTATTCGCTTCGATCATTGCCATATTATTTACCAGTTGCGTGGAACCATGGAAACAAACGTTCCGATAGTATCTTTAATAAATAATCAGTAAAGAATGATAAAAAAGTAATCCAAATGACATACGGCAAAATAATGTCCATTGCTAAATAGCGACGAACTAAAAAAATGCGATATCCAAGTCCATCAGTTGATGCAATTGCTTCAGCAGCAATAAGAAACAACCATGCCGCACCTAAAGATAATCGTAATGCGCCAATTAATCGTGGTAAAACCTGTGGCAAAACCACTCGAATAATAATAAGCCAGCTTGATGCACCAAGTGTTTGTGCTTTTATCATTTGTTCTGCAGGCAATTCCATTACATTAGTTTGCATATCACGAATAATAAAAGGCGTTATACCAATCGCGATTAAAACAACTTTTGACAATTCTCCAAGGCCAAATACAATAAATAAAATCGGCAGCACCGCTAACGGAGGCACCAATGATATTGCGGTAATAAATGGTGATAGATTGGCTCGAACATAAGGAATACTCCCGTTAATAATACCGAAGACCAGTCCGATAATTGCAGCAATACCAATTCCCATACCAAGCCGGGTTAAACTAGAACTTGTATCTAGCCAAAAAAGGTATTCACCGCTACGCTTACTCGGCTGCATTGCCAGCTTATCTACAGCTGTTGTCATGCTCGACACTGAAGGTAACAATTTATCATGTGCATTTTCTTCTAATCGCGCATTCGAGGCCATAATGTAAGTAATTAGAACAAGCACAAAAGGCAAAGCACCCAACAGTACACTTAATGTTCTATCTGGATACCGGTTGATTATACGTTTCATAGAAATCGACTATATAATTGATATAAGGGCCGAAGGATTCGACCCTTATCATTCAGATTAAAGCTTGCCGTCAGCAGCCATTTGCATAAATGATGAATTAAAACGTAACTTAACGTTTTTCTTATCGCCAAAAATTCCTGATGGTGTTTCTATGCCAATAAAACTTGCATTAGGCGCACCGTCTCCCAGGATTCCATGGTCAAAAGAAAATTTAGCCACTTTAGCCATTGTCGACTTCAATGCTTTACTTTTAGTAAATGCAACAGCATCAGCAGCTTTATAAAACATTTTCGTTGAAGCTAACTGTGAGTTATACCCTTTTAAATCTGTACCAGAAGCTTTACCCATAGCAATTTTTGCATCGGTAGCTTTTTTATCTTTTCCGGACATAACAGACATAATTTCATACCATGCGCCTGTTAATGCTTTACCTAGTTTAGGATTATTCTTTAGTGTTTTAGTATTCACCACCATTAAATCAATAATCTCACCAGGGATCTGACTTGAATCAAAAACTTTGTTACTCCCCGGCATACTCATGATTTCACTGACTAAAGGATTCCATGTGGTAACAGCACTTACATCCTTAGTGCCATAAACAGCAACCATATCTGCATCTGAAGTATTAACAACTTTGATATCTTTTTCAGACATTCCTGCAGACTCAAGTCCTCGAGCTAATAAGTAATGCGATACACTTAACTCAACTAAATTAACTTTCTGGCCTTTAATATCTTTTAATGATTTTTTGTTTTTTAAAATAACAGCGTCATTACCATTAGAAAAATCACCAACGATTAATGCTGTACTATCAACACCACTTGCTGCCGGTATAGTAAGAGCATCCATATTCGTCATAACACACGCATCAAAACCACCTGCTGTATACTGATTAATGGACTCGACATAATCATTGATTTGTGTAACTTCTATTTCAATGCCATATTTATCAGCCCATTTTTTTACAATCCCTGCATTATTCGCGTAATCCCATGGCATCCAGCCTACATAGATCGTCCAGGCTACTTTGAACGAATCCTTAGCTAAAACCGGTTGCGTAACAAACACACACATCGGCAAGACTAAAAGTACAAGCAATTTCTTCAAGCGATTTTTCATTATTTCCTCCAACAAGGTTACACAGGATATTTACAGAGGTTCAACGACAATATCATTGCGTCCTCCCGGGCTTTTATCCCTCCGTGTAACCTGGTCGTCGGCATCTTATGCAAGACAGGCAGGTTGACAGCTCTCGGACCAGACATTTTTAAATTATTAAAAATCGGAACCCTAGCTCTCTATTTTTAAACAGGCAGATTTTGATAAAACACATCATTGAACACTCACCTATTGTTAGTAAGTGCAAAAGTGATGCCATTTAAATAAATACATAAGAAACAATAAGATATTTATAAATATCAAATTCTATGTTTTAAAATGCATCATATCGGTGCAATATTAATAATGATTGTTCAATTTAAGTGCAATATTAATTAATATTTAAATATATCCTGTAATAACACATTTCATTGTTGTGATAATAAATATTGTTATTTATATGCTTATTTACCAACGTTTTATCACTAAACATGAATTAACATCTGCATTTTCCTTCAATAAAAAAGCCCGCTTTAAAAGCGGGCTTATAGATTAATGCCTGATAATATAATTAATTACACGTTACAAAATATAACAGGCAATATGTTTATAAAATTAAAACTAATTTTACAAATCGAAGTTTTTACCCCAGGAAACTGAAAGACGTGCGTCTCCTGCCACACCATTAAGATTATTTTTATCATAAGATATTTTAAAATCATCTTTGCTTAAATTTAAACCGTAGTGAGTGTAGTCTCCACCAACTTTAAAATCATAACGACCTAACGTTACACCTAAAATTAAATCTTTTTTAACTTCAAATTCAGCAGCGCCATAAAAATATTTATCACCCGTTTGTGCTCCACCTTCTTTATCCGTATTTACCGCTATACCGGTGCTAAACATTTTATAACTAGCATTGAAATAAGCTTCATCAAAATCTGTTACATTGCCTGCAGGATACATATACTTAATATAGCCAGCATCTAACGCAACAGGACCTGCTTTAAATTTATAACCACCATAAATATCTTGCTCATAATCATTACCTGCAAGAGATGATTGCCAGATACCAACATAAGCTCCAGAAGAGTGCGCATAATCAACACCTCCCGATACTGCACTAATATCATTAGATTGTGTAACCCCACGCCAAATATAATTAGATGTAATGCCAATATTAGCTGTGATAGGTGACTTTGCTAGTGCGACAGTAGTACCCGCTGTTGATAGCAAGGCAACTAAAGATACTAAAATTAGTTTATTTTGTTTTTTCATTATTAATCTCCCATAGAATTTTTCTTTTTATTCGCATCCAAAGCTATTGGTTTTAAATAGCGAATTTTAATAATTACTTAATTAAATCCAAGTAATAAATATTTAAAAATCAAATTCCTTAGCTACCGTGACAAAAAATTCAACTTCGTCTTTAGGAGCTTGATCTTCGTACGTTATACCCAGG
>Ga0224506_10000631_pt1 | contig 28395 bp, 21 predicted proteins | sample SF_Jan12_sed_USG_2_FD_169108 | JGI IMG/M metagenome (GOLD analysis project Ga0224506, IMG submission 169108) | Sediment microbial communities from San Francisco Bay, California, United States - SF_Jan12_sed_USGS_8_1 | ecosystem: Environmental > Aquatic > Marine > Sediment | place: USA... | reverse complement strand
GTGATGTGATCATAGGCCGGTGCGATGTCAGTTGTTAACGGCCCCAGAGTATAGAAAGGTGCTTCGAAGCAATCTTCCAGTTCTTTTTCCATGTTGTCTTTGATCATCTGCATTGGCACATGACCCGGACCTTCAATCATTACCTGCACATCGTGTTTCCAGGCAATTTTTGTCAGCTCACCCAGGGTTTCCAGCTCACCGAACTGCGCGGCATCATTGGCATCGGCCAGACAACCCGGGCGCAGGCCATCACCTAATGAGAATGACACATCATAGGCTTTCATGATTTCACAGATGTCTTCGAAATGTGTGTAAAGGAAATTTTCCTGGTGATGCGCCAGACACCATTTCGCCATGATGGATCCACCGCGCGAAACAATACCGGTTACACGGTTAGCCGTTAGCGGTACATATTGCAAACGCACACCGGCATGGATAGTGAAATAATCCACACCCTGTTCTGCCTGCTCGATTAATGTGTCGCGGAATAATTCCCAGGTTAAGTCTTCTGACTTGCCGTTTACTTTTTCCAGAGCCTGATAGATCGGCACGGTGCCGATCGGCATGGGTGAATTACGTAAAATCCATTCGCGGGTTTCGTGAATGTTTTTACCGGTTGATAAGTCCATCAGGGTGTCACCACCCCAGCGTGCTGACCAGACCATTTTTTCCACTTCTTCGGTAATGGATGAACTCAGTGCCGAGTTACCGATGTTGGTGTTGACTTTGACGCGGAAGTTACGACCAATGATCATTGGCTCTAATTCCGGGTGATTGATATTGGCAGGGATGATTGCACGCCCTCTGGCAATTTCATCGCGAACAAATTCAGGCGTGACTAAATCAGCAATAGAGGCGCCAAATGATTCGCCTTTATGCTGGCGCAACAGTTTTTCGTAACGTGCGTCATCGCGCATTTCCTGCAATTTCATGTTTTCACGAATCGCGATGTATTCCATTTCCGGTGTGATGATGCCCTGCTTGGCATAATGCATTTGCGAGACGTTTTTGCCAGGCTTTGCACGGCGCGGCTTACGGATATGTTCAAAACGCAGATGCGCCAGTGCATCATCGCCCTGACGAGTGGCGCCGTATTCAGAGCTCGGGCCATCCAGCTGTTCGGTGTCGTCACGCTCTGCAATCCAGCCGTCACGCACATCCGGCAGACCTTTCATTAAATCGATTTCTACAGCCGGGTCGGTATAAGGGCCTGAGGTGTCATAGACATAAATATCAGGGTTTTTTTCCACACCGGCATCGGTTTGAGTGTCCATCTGCGCAACGGCTCGCATCGGCACGCGGATATCAGGACGTGAGCCTTCAACGTAGATCTTTGTTGAGTTGGTAAAAGGCCGAGTGACATCATCTGACAGCTCTGCTGTTTTTTTCAGGAATTCTTCTGGAATTGCGCTCATTTTAATGAACCTATAACTATATGTGGTGGTGAGCCGGGAGGAGGAAGTGGCCACCGAAGCTTCCCTTCACCTGCCATCATTAAGATAAACAGGATTCGGTTCTAAGAGTATTTCTCAGCGCGGCCCTAAATAAATAGATCAGCCGGCACCCCTAGCCTCATTCAGGTGTTAGATTCTACCGTTTTTAGGTCAGAAACACACCCTATCGTAGTATAAGTTATACAACTACCCAAAAATTCATGGTCTGTGTACAATGCTGGCATAAGAAAAATTAGATCGACTGGAAGGACGTTATGAATTTCGAAGAAGCCCGCTTTAATATGGTAGAACAACAGGTTCGCCCCTGGAATGTTCTAGACCCTGCCGCGTTAGCGGTAATGTCTGAGGTACCGCGTGAGAATTTTGTTGCCCCGGCATACAGAAGCCTGGCTTATAGTGATTATGGCGTGCCCATCGGCCATCACCAGGAAATGCTCAAGCCGATACTGGTAGGCCGTCTGTTACAGGCTCTGCACATCCAGTCGAATGAGATTGTGCTTGAAGTCGGCACTGGCACCGGCTATTTAACAGCTTGCCTGGCAAAGCTGGCGTCTTATGTGTATAGCGTCGATGTGCATGCCGATTTTCTACCTCAGGCGCAAAAGAACCTGACCTCACTGCAAATTGACAACGTCTCACTGCAAACCGGTGATGCCTCCAACGGCTGGGCTGAAAGACCACTGTATGATGTGATTGTGATCACCGCGTCAATGCCGCAAGTGCCTGAGTGTTACAAGACCTCATTAGAGATTGGTGGCCGCTTGTTCGTGGTGACCGGTTCCTCGCCGGTGATGCATGCAAAATTAATCACCCGGGTGGCAGAAAATGTATGGTCAGAAGAGAATATTTTTGAAACGGATTTAGCGCCATTAGAAAACACTGAGTTAAAACCCGGTTTCACATTCTAAAATAATGCAACAATTTACAGCGCCTGAGCTCAGGGACTACCTTGAGCAGGCCAGCAATCAACCGCTGTTACTCGATGTTCGCGAAGCCTGGGAGTTTGATATTTGTTCGATCGCAGGCAGCTTGTTAATACCAATGGCTAAAATACCGTCTAAAATACAGACACTGAACCCTGATCAGGAAATAGTAGTGATTTGCCATCATGGTATCCGCAGCGCGAATGTCTGCCGTTATCTTGAGCATCAGGGATTTAAACATATGATTAACTTGTCAGGCGGTGTTCAAGCCTGGGCACAGCAAGTTGATAACAATATGAGTGTTTACTAATATAGCAATAGAGTGTATATTAGCGAACTCTAATATTTGATGGAGCGACCCACATGAAGTTTGCCACATTCATTACAGCACTATTGACAACCTTTTTAGTCACCAGCTTTAACAGCCACGCCCTGACATTAAAAGAAAGTTTTGAACTGGCGCAGCAAGGTGATCCGCAAATATTGGCTGCTCAGGCTGAATTTGATGCGGCTATTGAAAACATACCCCAGGCACGCTCGGCGTTATTGCCCAGCCTCAGACTGGACCTGTTCAGTGGTAATTCTGAGAAGACAAATTCTAATACCACTGGCGATTTTATTAGCAGCCTCGGCGCCGGCAGTGACATCGATAATCAGGGTTACCAGCTAAGCCTGACTCAAAGCCTGTATAACCATCAATATTATAAGCAGCTGGATCAGGCCAAGGCCTCTGTGGCACAGGCTGCGGCTTATTATTCAGCGCAGCAGCAGGCACTTTTAATCAGGGTTGCCGATCACTATTTTAAAGTGCTGGCAGCTGACGATAACCTGCATTTTGCCAGTGCTGAGAAAAAGGCCGTTGCCAAACAATTACAGCAAACTAAAAAACGCTTTGAAGTCGGCCTGATTGCGATCACCGATGTCAAAGAAGCCCAGGCACAATACGACATTACCGTGGCACAGGAAATCGCCGCCATAAACCAGGCTGCCACCAGCAAAGAAGCACTGCAGGTCATTATTAATCAGACCGTCGGCAAACTCTCTGCGCTGCCAGAAAGCATTCCTCTTGAAGTGCCGGCACCCAACGATATCAACCAGTGGACCGCCACAGCCCAACAACGTAACCTGGCGATTAAAGCCGCCGGTTATGCTTTAGAAGCCGCACAAGCAGGCCGCAATGCCAGCCGCGCCGGCCACTACCCGAGCCTGAGCTTAGAAGCGACACAAAGCAATGTGGCTTTAGAAAATAGCAGCTCAAGTGCCGATACTGAAGACACCACTATTCGCATTAACCTGAGTATTCCGCTTTATAGTGGCGGTTTGACCTCCTCAAAAAGCCGGCAGGCCGGTTTCAAGCTGAGTCAGGCTGCTGCGGAGCTGAGCCTGCAAAAACGACTGGCAAGACAGCAAACCCGCAGCGCCTTCCTCGGTTTAAAGGCCGCTATCTCCAGCGTAAAAGCCTTAAAGCAGGCGCTTGTTTCCAGCCAGTCTGCCGTTGAAGCCACGCAAGCCGGTTTTGAAGTGGGTACACGTACCTCGGTTGATGTGCTCAATGCCTTGCGCAATCAATACCGCTCTGAAAAAGACTATGCGCAGACGCGCTACGATTATTTGCTCAATATGCTGAAACTTAAACAGGCTGCCGGCACCTTGAATAACCAAGACATCACCGTTATTAGTCAGTGGCTGAATAAATAACGCCGCGAGCATAAACGATCATTGTCTTACCGGGGCATTAGCAGCGAGTCGCTGGCTGCTAATGCCTGTTTAGCTGAGGGCGAGTGTTTTTTTTCAGCCAAAACATTTCCAAGCCTGCTAAAATAAGCAGCAACTTAAGTCACAACCTGCCTGCACATTGAAAAACACCTCTTTAAGACCGCTCTTTTTTAATCCTTTAAACTGGCCAAGCTGGTTCTTTCTGGGCTTATTACGACTGATCGTGCTGTTACCCCTGCACTGGCTGGAATATTTTGGCGCGGCCTTCGGTATGCTGGTTTATTACCTGCGGCCTGCTCGCGTAGAGGTTGCAAAGATCAATTTAAGCATCGCTTTCCCGGAAAAATCAGAACAACAAATACAGCGATTATGTAAACGCAATTTCCGCCAGCTGGGTATGGGCGTGTTTGAAGTCGGTCTGGCATGGTGGCAGCAACGACGATTAATCAAGACTGCAAAAATTCACGGCCTGCAACACCTGAACCGTGCGCTTGAGAATGGCAAAGGCGTGATCTTATTAACCTCACACTTTACCTGCCTTGAAACCGGCGCGCATATTATCTGTGACAAAATACCATTAGAAGCGGTTTACAAACCGGCTAAAAATAAAGTATTTGATTATTTGATGGTAAAGAAACGCAAACAGCATTTTCAACATTTAATCAGCAATGACAGCCCGCGTAAAATGATTGCGGCATTAAAACGCAATCATGTGCTCTGGTATGCACCCGACCAGAACCTGCGCGGCAAGGACATGGTTTTTGCGCCGTTTTTCAACCAGATGGCAACGGCCATTACCGCCCCTTCGCGGCTGGCTAAAATAAGTGGTGCCGCGTTAGTGCCTTATTATATTAAACGCCATAAAGACGCAGCAAGCGGCAACGTTATTTACGAGATTTTTATCCAGCCAGCTGTCGACAACTTTCCAGGCGATGATGTCAACGATGATGCTGCGACGATCAACCGTATTAATGAATCTTTAATCAGACATAACCCCGAGCAGTATCTCTGGGTTCACAAACGCTACAAAACCCGTCCCGAAGGTGAAAAACCGCTTTATTAACGGTTTACGATCATGATATTAAGCTACCAGCTGCTTTTATTTTTACTGTTACCCGTTTTTATGGGCATCAGTTTAAAACAGTATTTCAATAATAAAGAGCGTTTATATTTATGGCAGCGCTTCGGTTTAAAGTTACCTGAAACCGATAAGCCTGTCTGCTTTCACTGCGCCTCTGTCGGCGAAATCAACGCCGCCATGCCGCTGATCAGGCTGTATCATGAAAAACACCCGCAGCAAGCACTACTGGTCACCACTAATACCGTCACCGCTGCACGAATTTGCCGGCAGCGCATGGATTTTGTCAGCCACTGTTTTTTACCATTAGACTACCGGCTGTGCAACCGGCTGTTTTTGAAAAAAATCCGGCCACAGAAACTGATTATTCTGGAAACCGAAATCTGGCCAAACCTGTTCCAGCAATGCCATCAACACAATGTGCCTGTTTCAATTATTAATGCTCGTCTTTCTAAAAAAACATTAAATACAAACTCATGGATTCGAAACATCTACAAAAAAACACTGCCCTATGTTGGTAATATTTATTGCCGCTCAGCCGCCGACGCCAGCGCCTACAAAACCATCGGTGCAGACAGTAAGCAGCTACAGGTTATTGGCAACATAAAGTTTTCTCTTACTGTTGCACACACAGCAGACAACAAAAACCTGATCAACAGGGCCTATGTGCTCGCGGCATCGACCAGAGAAGGTGAAGAGAAGCGTATTCTGGAAATCTGGAATCAAACACAACACAAAGACTTATTACTGGTGATTGCACCGCGCCACCCCCAACGTAAACAGGAAATTATTAACGACATCACTGCGCATTGCAAAGCCTTAGCCGTGAGAAGCCTGAAACAGGGTATCACCGGACAGACCGATGTTTACCTGGCAGACACGATAGGTGAGTTAACCGCTTTATTGCAGCATGCCGAGTTTGTGATCATGGGTGGCTCCTTTGTAACAAAAGGAGGTCACAATATTCTTGAACCGGCTGTTTTTTCTAAAGCGATTATTTACGGGCCTTCGATGGAAAACTTTGCTGATGAAAATGCATTGTTTCTTGAAAACAACGCGGCAATACAAGTTACAGACAATGCGCAGGCTGTTGATCAAATAAACCGGCTGATTGCCGATATTACTATCCGCCAGCAGCTGGGCAGCAACGCTAAAGCCCTGATAGTAAGAAACAGTGACATGGCCGAGCGTTATCTGCAAAAAATCTGTGACTGACGCAGCCTACTCACGTGCTTATCAGCATTTGCAAACCCGACACGGCTGACAGCTGCTTTTCTCACTTTAATAATTCACATACCCTCTATTGCTGATAGCCAGCCATCAAAGCGGCCCAGTTATCTTCATTAAAGAAAAAGTCTTTATCTTTGGCAGAAAACTTATCCAGTGAACGCCTCAGCCGCTCGATGTTTTTTATTTTCCAGCCACCATCTGACCTGAAACGGCACTGATCAAAATCAATCAGGTAAATTTTTTGCTGTTCATCCAGCATGATATTTTTGGCATTAAGATCGGCGTGATATACATTGTTTTCATGGAAGCTCCTGATACAGGCTCCGATACTGAACCAGATATTATTTTCCAGGCCTGCCTTTTCAAGACGCTCTGCCAGCGTGCTTGTTTCGGCTATATATTCTGTTATTAAATCTGCCTGATAAAACAACGCTTTTTTTATAATACTCGCCGCCACCGGTTTTGGCACAGGCAGCCCAAGCGCCAGCATTTCATTCAGCAAATGCCATTCCTTCCAGGCACGTGTGTTTTTTAAACGTACTCCGAAATAATGATCTGATAATATTTTTGCGACCAGCCCGCCTCTTAAATAGTGACGCAAGGCCCAGGTATTATTTTCTGCCTGATAAAAACAGGTTTCGCCACGCCCGCCTGCGCTGCCAATAACGGCCTTTTTTTCTTTCATTGCTGCGCAACTGAAATATTCATCACAGGGTGCTTGCATTAACTCAGGGTTGAAAAGTAACCAGCGTTTATTGAGTTTTTGTAGTTTAAAATTTTTCATTATTTTTGTTACTGACATATACCGTTTTGAGACACCTGTGATGAAGCGCCTGTTAATTTATTTATTTCGAACTGATCCACAACTTGCGCCTGCTCATCAATAAAGCGGGCTGTCAATTTGTGTTTTTCAATATCCAGCACCATAGACCCCAGCTTCGCCGCTGAAACCGCCATCACCGGATGATCAAATGGCCCAGCGACCGCGTCGGCAGATGAGCCCAGCACAATATACACACTGCCCTGATGTGGCTGCCTGAGCAGCGGCTTATTAAATTTCGGACCCTTTTGTAAAATCGACTCTGGTTTAAATGCTGAGCTGACACCATAATGGCAATCCAGCAGATAACTGCGCTCATAGGAATGACTGTAGCCAGATACCACTAGGTCAACGCTGGCTTGCTCGAGCACCGGTACAACCCGTTTACGCATATTAAACATTCTGTTGGCGCTGTCTTTGGGATCATTCGAATTATGTGATCCCCGGGTATAGGGTGGGTGATGCATAAATGCCAGCAGCCATTTTTGTTTATTGTTTTTTAAGTCAGCTTTTAGCCAGCTTATCATCTTATCATCGGCACGATAACCGCCATCATGGCTGTCTAAAAATATTAAATGCAGCGGCCCATAATCCACCGAATAATAACGTTCGGTGCCCGATGCCACACCCCCTGAGTCGGCCGCCTCTGGCAAACTAAATATATTATAAAAAGACCAGCCACTGGCATCATGTTCGCCATAGACAGGCCAGTAGACGTAATTTTTTAATACATCCTGATGCACAGAGAATAAACCGGCCTGGTAACCCTGATGGCTACCGTTTTCATCACCGTTATCACCACTACTGATAATCATATTAAGGGCACTCTGGCCCTGACGTTGGTGCTGACTGAGCCAGCCGGACATGGCCTGCTTAACCGCCTTGAGGCCGTCTCCCATTTGCCCGGAGTTACCCATTAACCAGATACGTATAGGTGCATCGCTGGTGTTATCAGGTGCCGTTTCAAACCAGTATTCGTCACCGCCCCGGTAGAGCTTTTGATTTTGGTATATACGGTAATAATACCGAGTTGCCGGCTGTAATTGCTTAAAACGCATTTCATGCGCGGTTTTGGCTGATTTCTCGTGCTGCTCAGAAATTGCATGATTGATGCCATTTCTGAGCTCTAGCCGGGCTTTGACTTGCGCATCGCTTTGCCAGCGAATGACAACACTGTTGCTGGACAGGGACTGAATGTAAGGCTCGCGGCTACCGGAATAATAGCTCTGCGTATACAGCACAGCCAGCCGTATCGCCAGCCCCAGCGTGACGATAAAGCCCAGCGCAAACAGCATCACCGCGAAATAGTTATAATGGTGTTTTTGTGGCTTCAGTACCGCCCTGGCTTGAGACCAAACTTTATATTTCATTGCCATCCCAAATTTGCAATTTTGTTATTATTATCTGCTCAGCTAGCCAACCAAAGTCAGCCACGCCGCCATATTTAGTGTGCTAATATACAGCTATTCTATAAAACTATGTTGCCTCTATAAAAACAATTTATGCCTTTTATCTCTACTGCCCCTGCCAGCCTGTGCATACTGCGCCTATCAGCGATTGGTGATGTGACACATGTTTTACCAAGCCTCAATTGCATTAAACAACAGTGGCCAGAGTGTAAAATCACCTGGGTCATCGGCAAACTGGAACATCAGCTGGTGCATGATATCAGTGGTGTCGAATTTATTATTTATGACAAGTCTCTGGGCAGCCAAGCTAATAAACAGCTCAAAGCCGAGCTTAAAAACCGGCATTTTGATATCTTGCTGCATATGCAGATTTCACTGCGTGCCAGCCTCGCAAGCCGCCATATTCATGCCAAGTATAAACTAGGTTTTGATTTTAAACGCGGCAGAAATTTGCAGTGGTTATTTACCAATAAAAGAATTCCATATATCGCCAATCAGCATGTACTCGACAGTTTTCTCGAGTTTCCTAAACTATTGGGGCTGGATACCAGCGTTATTGAATGGAATATCCCGATCCCTGACAGCGCTCAGCAGTTCGTTCAGCATGCCGTCTGCGGTAAACAATTTGCAGTCATCAACCCCAGCGCCAGCAACACGGTTAGAAACTGGGGGGCTGACCACTACGCCACGATTATCGATTATCTGTATGAACGATACGGCCTCAGCACCGTGCTCAGCGGCGGTCCTGCTGAAGCTGAAATCACACTCAGTCACAGCATCGCCGAAGAAACCAGGCACAAACCTGTCATTCTCACCGGTCAGACCACGCTGAAACAACTGGCTGCACTTTTGCAGCAGGCAGCGTTTGTCATAGCACCTGATACCGGGCCTGCACATATCGCCAATGCAGTCGGCACAACCGTCATCGGCCTCTATGCCAATTCCAATCCCGAGCGAACAGGGCCTTATTCAAATTTGCAATATACCGTTAATAAATACCCTGAAGCCCTGCAGCAAACCTACCACAAGACGGTTGAAGCCGTGCGCTGGGGCAGGCGAGTACGACGCGATGATATTATGGAATTTATAAGTAAAAATGATGTTATCGAGAAAATCGACCTGGTTTTGCAAACTAAAAAATAAAATCGCAAGATCTAAAGAATAAGCTATTATTAAATAATACACAGAATTTAAAGGGATATAAGTTGAATACACTGATAATTTCGACGCTGTCGATCATTTTAAGCTATTCCGGCTTCGTTCATGGCGCAAATAATGCTTTTAGCCTGGGTGTTTTCCCGTACGTCAGCACCAGTAAACTCATTAGCCACAATAAACACGTTATTAAACACATCAACCGCACCACGAAATACGACGTTTCCTTAGTCACCGCTAAAAATGCCCCGTCTTATGTTTCTAACCTGAAAAACTTTGAATATGACTTTATTTTTACCCCTCCTCATCTGGCCCGCTTCGTAGAAAAGCAATTTGCGTATCAGCGCGTTGTCATGACCTCTCACAACATCAGGGGTGTTTACCTGACTAAACAGGATTCTGCGATTCATACATTAAAAGATCTGCAAAACAAAAAACTCTCGCTTGGCCCCGCCAAAACCATACTGCACCAGTTAACATTAAACGAACTAAACAACTATAACATCGTGCCTGAAAAAAATATTACGCTGCAGATTGTCAACACCCATAACAACGCTATTTATGATCTGTTAAAAGGCGATAGCGATGCCGCTGTCACCGGCGTTAAAATCTGGCAAAAGCTGGCTGCCAGCAAAAAGAGTCAGCTGCGACAGATTTCCCTTACAGCGCCTTCAAGCGGCTTTATCATCCTCGCCAAACCGGGCATGAATAAAACCATTATAAAAGAACTACAGGACTCCCTACTGGCCTTTAATAAAACAATCGCTGCAAAAACTTATCTGTTTAACGGCTTCCAACTGCTCAAAGAAAACGACATGAGATCATTGGATATTCATGCAAAAATTTTTGAATAAGCCGATATAAACTTAGTCTATGTTTTTACTGTTTATAAGAAAATCTCTGCGACTCAAACTTATTCTGGCAAGCGTAATAATTGAACTGATTATGCTCAGCATTCTGCTGAGCAACAGCCTGAGAATTATTAATACCACCATCGAGCAGCAATCCACCATTCGCACAAACTCAATCACTCCTTTATTAGACTCGGCACTGAGCATCTCTTTATTTGAGCGCGATTCGGCAACACTCTCCGAATTACTCGATAAGCTGGTTCATTCAGACAACAGTGAGTTTACTTATATCAGCGTTTTCGATGACCGGCATGATTTGTACGCATCGGCCAAAGCTAAAAACCAGCGCCTGACAGATAACAAAAGCGACCATGCCGAAGTGCTGAACATAAGCGCACCATTAACCTTAGCCGGTGAAAAAGTCGGCCATATTCAGTACGGCCTGTCCATTCACTCTCTGTACCAATCAAAGCAAAGCTTGCTTAATCAAAGCCTGGTCATCGCAATCTTTGAAATTATCTTGAGCATTCTTTTGCTCGGACTAACCAGTTATTTTCTGACAAGACATATTGGCGTACTGCTTCGCGGCGCTGAAGACATTACCTCCGGCCATTATAATGTCAATATCCCGATAAAAACCCCCGATGAAGTTGGCCTGCTGGCGAATAGCTTTAATATCATGGCCAGAGCTGTGCAGGACCGGATGACAGAGCTTTCAGAATCCAGTCACGCCCTGAGTATTAAAACGGCTGAATTTGAGGCCATCTATAGTTCAATTGCCGATGGTGTTGTTTTTGTCGACGTTAACAGGGTCTGCGTCAGCGTCAACCCGGCCATACAGAAAATGTTTGGCTATCCGCTGGAAAAATTTCTTAACCGCAAACTCGATTTTCTCTATTTACATCAAGACGAATACGACCTGCAGGGAGAGATACGCTTCTCCAAACATTCTGCTGACCGGGACGATGCTTTTGAAGCCTCCTATGTGCGCAGTGATGGCAGCGTTTTTATTGGTGAGTTAACGGCCTCGCGCGTCCGGGATTATCAGGGTGATTTTTTAGGTTTCATTGGCATACTGCGCGACATAACCGAACGCAAACAAAACGAACACGAACTGATGGAAGCGAAAGAACGCGCCCTGGTAACACTTGAGTCCATTGGCGATGCGGTTATTACCACCGATGAAACGGGCATGGTCCAATACCTTAATCCTGTTGCTGAAAGCCTGACCGGATGGATAACAGACGAGGCAAAAGGCAGGCCATTGCCTGAGGTGTTTAATATTTATAATGAAAAAACAAACTTGCCTGTGGAAAACCCGGTGATACGTTGTTTACGCGAAAATATTATTATCGGCCTCGCTAATCACACCGTGCTGATTAATAAAAGCGGTGAAAAATTTGCCATCGAAGACTCTGCTGCGCCGATAAGAAACAGACAGGGTAATATCTTAGGTGTCATCCTGGTATTTCATGATGTCAGCAAAGCCAGAAGCATGGCAGAGCAACTGTCATGGCAGGCAAGCCATGATGCACTGACCGGGCTGATAAACCGTATCGAGTTTGAAATGCGTCTTAGCACGCTGCTTGAAGCCGGAAATGCCAGAGAGCAGCACGCTTTACTCTATCTGGACCTCGATCAGTTCAAGGTTGTTAATGACACCTGTGGCCATATAGCCGGTGATGAACTGCTGAAGCAACTGGCCATGGTCTTCTCCACACACATCCGAGACAACGATACGCTGGCCAGATTAGGTGGCGATGAGTTCGGTATACTGCTGCAAAACTGCCCGACAAAACGCGCATTGAAAATCGCCGATGACATTATTAATGAACTTACTCAGTTCAGGTTTTCGTGGTATGACAAAGCCTTTGTCACCGGCGTTAGCATTGGACTTGTTCCCTTTAATAAAACCGATAACGAAACCATCACTAGCTTGATGAGTGCTGCTGATGTGGCCTGTTATGCAGCCAAAGATGCCGGCCGTAACCGGGTTCATGTTTACAAACTCGATGATGATGCCTTGATCCAGCGCCACGGTGAAATGCAGTGGGTATCGCAGATACAACACGCCTTGCAAGAAAACAAATTTGAGCTTTATTGCCAGCCCATCGTCAGCACCTCTGATCTTCAGAATGAACCTCACCACTTTGAAGTGCTTATCCGTTTGCGTGGCTCTGATGGAGCACTCATTTCCCCCATGTCCTTCCTGCCCGCAGCAGAAAGATATAACCTGATGCCGGATATTGACCGCTGGGTCATCACCACTGTGATTAATCAGATTAAAAAACACCCGCTGACACGCGGCTCAATGATTGCCATTAATCTCTCCGGCAATTCCCTGAGTAATGAAAACTTTCTTAATTTTGTTATCGGCCAGTTTGTGGATAAAAGCATCGATGCCAGCCAGTTTTGTTTTGAAATTACCGAAACAGCAGCGATAGGCAATTTAAGCCATGTCACTTCTTTTATTTCGATATTACAGAATCTTGGCTGCCAGTTTTCGCTGGATGATTTTGGAAGCGGCCTGTCTTCTTTTACCTATCTTAAAAACCTGGATGTCGACTATTTAAAAATAGACGGGGCCTTTGTTAAAGATTTGATTAACAACCCGATAGATAAGGCCATGGTAGAGGCGATTAACCGGATTGGCCATATCATGAATATTAAAACCATTGCGGAATTTGTTGAAGACAAAGCGACTTATAATGCGCTCGTTGAAATCGGCCTTGATTATGCTCAGGGTTATTATTTTTCAGAACCCTTCCCGTTCTCCGAGCTCAAATCAATAAAAAACCAGCTAATCAATATCGAGCGTTAGTTTTTCTGCTGTGCTGACTGAATAATCTGGCTGGTAGAACAGCCATCTCTTAACGATAAGATTTCAACACTGCCACCATTGGCCAGCACACACTGCGCTCCGGCAATCTCCTGCACTTTATAATCACCGCCTTTAACCAGCAAATCCGGTAACACTTCACAGATCAATTTTTCAGGCGTGTCTTCTGAAAAAGACACAACCCAGTCGACCGCGCCCAAAGCCGCCAGCACTTCCATGCGCTGATGCAAACTATTAATAGGCCGTGAGTCACCTTTTAAGCGTTTTACCGAAGCATCATCGTTCACCGCCACAATCAGGCGGTCACCCCTGGCCACCGCTTCAGACAGATACTGCACGTGACCGGCATGCAGAATATCAAAACAGCCATTTGTCATGACAACACGCTGGCCGCTGTTTCTACTGAACTGCACGGCTCGTTTGAGTTCTTCAAGGCTGACAATTTTTTGATGAAAATCCAGCTGGAAAGCATCACTGGCAGCGCGTTTAAGCTCATCAGAATTGACACAAGCAGCGCCCAGCCGGCCGACGACAATACCGGCGGCCATATTAGACAGTAAAGCCGCCGATTCAAAATCAGCACCGGCGGCTAATGAGGCAGCCAGCACACCGATGACAGTATCACCGGCACCGGTCACATCATAAACTTCCCTGGCTTTTGTAGGAAAGCTGACAGTCTCTTTATCACATTGCAAAAGAGTCATGCCTCTTTCACTGCGGGTGACTAATAACGCATTCAGATCCAGCTTTTTTAATAAGACTTCAGCTTTTTGCTGCAATTCATCATCACTGGCACAATGACCAACTATGGTTTCAAACTCTGACAGGTTGGGCGTTAATAAACTCGCGCCTGAATACTTTTCAAAGTTATGCCCCTTAGGGTCCACTAAAACAAAAACACCGGCTTTGTTTGCCGCCTCAATCAGCGGCCTGACGTTTGCCAGACAACCTTTATTGTAATCGGATAATACCAGCACATTAAAGTCCTTGATATTATCCACTACAGCCTGTTGCAGCCCGCTGACATCGAGGGCGGTTTCGCTGTCTTCAAAATCAAGCCGGATTAACTGCTGATGCCGGCTAAGCACACGAAGTTTTGTAATGGTTTTGTAATTGTCATGAGTAATGAACTGCTGCTGGATACCTTTTTCATCTAACAGTGCCGATAAAATAGCGGCCGCCTCATCATCGCCGACAATACCGGCAAGCGTCACCGATGCACCGAGTGAGGCAATATTGAGTGCCACATTCGCCGCACCACCGGCACGATCAACAGCTTGCTTAATATTGACTATCGGCACAGGTGCTTCGGGTGAAACACGACTGGAGTCGCCGCTCCAGTATCGATCCAGCATGACATCACCGACGACTAAAACGCGTGCTTTGGAAAAATCAGGAATTGTAACTGACATGTTTTTATCCGGCCTTATTTAACTTATATTTTATTCGTTTGCAGTGCTACACAAAATTTTTAAGCTAACAGCTGTTATTTTTCTGTGTGGTTAATCTGAGCTGACAGCTTTTGCTGTTGCAATGTCCAGAGCACGGCGTATTTGTTGAAGGTATAAAGCGCTATATGCGTTGCTAAAATCAAGCCTCTGAAACCATCCAGAAAACCCAGTTTAAATACATAACCCACCAGAAAACTCCAGCTGCTATTAATGATAGCTTTGCGCCATGAAGCCTTCTTGCCCTGCTCAAAACGTTCGACACCCCATAACCAGGCATAGTCCGTATATTTTTCCATCGCGTGTTTTAAATTACGGTGAGTGAAATGTAACAGCCGCTCATTTAATAAGCCAATGTGGCCGGACGACAGCAGCACTTTTTCATGCACCGCCACATCGCTAAATGTTGCCAGCTCTCGCCTGAAAAGCCGTAACGGCGCCCGGCCATTATGGCCAAAGTCGATGCGTTTGTCGTAGATCATCACCTGCCATGGAATACAGAAACCGGTTTCAACCGGGTTTGCCGAAATTTGTTTATCAATTTCATTTTTTAATGCCGCTGTTACCTGCTCATCGGCATCAATTGATAAAACCCATTCGTATTGCGCTTTATCTAAGGCTCTTTGTTTTTGTTTGCCGTATCCGGGCCAGTCTGTAACGAATACTTTATCGCTGTATTTTTTTGCCAGATCAATCGTGCCATCAGTACTGCCATTATCCAGCACAATTATTTCGTCTGCCCAGCCAGCTACCGAAGACAGGCAAGCCTCTATTCTGTCCGCCTCATTGTATGCAATCACAATAACAGAGAGTTTTTCATTACGCACAATACTGTGTTCGCTGTTTTTTTGTTTTGTCCGGTACATCAGCGCAAAGAACAAAGCCAGATAAAAAGCATAAAAGCCGGTGGAAAGTGTGCGTTCAAAGATAGCTTCACTGACCGCATAGCCTGTGAAACTCACTACCAGCACCAGGCCGGCTAACGCATAAGCCTGGACTTCTTTATCCGGAAAAAAAACAAAGCGACGAAACATATCAAGGGGTATTAGCAGAAAATACAACAATGCAAGCAGCATTATTAAGCCACCGTTAGCCATCGCTGAAAAGAACTGGTTATGCGGATGGTTCCACGATACCGCACTGCTGTCTATCTTTCCCTGATCAACATATTGTTGCGCAGCATCGATATAATGCCCCCAGCCAGCACCGGCTAGCGGCTGCTGGCTGAATAACAGCCAGCTTGCCTGCCACATCTGCAGCCGGGTTTCTACTGAAACGGTTTTATCCCGGCCATCAGCGTATTTTTCAACAATCGGCGCAGCATGCTGCACATCGGTAAACAGGTAAGCCGAGCTTAGGTAAACAAAGGCCGGTACGGTAATAATAAAAACAGCAAACAGCATCAATACTTTTCTTGGCATATGGCTTTTATATCGCCAGAACATCAGCAGCATTAACACCGGCACAACAACCCAAATGCCTTTAAATTTAGACAATATGACCGCTGTTAGACCCAGTGAAAATATAATAATAAAAGCCAGGATATATTTCTTGTCCCATTTTTTGACGGTGGAACCAACAACCAGCAACATAAAAGACATTGTTAATGCAATATCAGCAAACAGTATCGGGTGTGTTGCACCGCTTGCACGGCCATTCCATTCTTCAAACACACTGCCCCACTGACTTTCGTAGATTGCCATTATGCCGCAGAGCACAACCCCAAAAAACAGCCCCCACCAGACCAGCTGGGGCCTTAATAAAAACCGTTTGAACAGAAAATAAAGCGGAATCACCATCAGCAAGATCAGAAAATTATTTATTTTTTGCCATGCCAGGTCATTAAATCCCCCGAGATAGGCTGTTAGCATGGCCGCTAAAAAAATCAGCAGGCTGCAAAAGAACAATAACTTTTCTTCGCGGATATTATTTCTCTTTGCATAAAGAAAAACAAAAACAATAAGCGAGAGCAAAGCCAGCCCGCCAAATAAATTAGGCCCGGCATCAGGCAGCGTGACAACAACAACAGGGTATAAAAAAACAGCAAAATGAACGATATGACTGATAAACGACTGGGTTAAGGCTAACGGCTTATTCATTTAAACAAATCTTAAAAATTAATGTTATTTAATGCGTTTATAAAGTGTGCCGCAATAAGGGCATTTTGCCTCCGTCGCATTATCCAGTGCTATATAGACTCTCGGGTGTGAGTTCCAGAGGCTGGTTCCGGGTAAGGGACAATGTATCGGCAGCTCTGCTTCTGTGACTTCATAGACAGTTTGAGAACATGATTCTTTAAGGTTGCTCTCTGCGGCAGTATCTGGACTTGGCATTATCTTCCCCTTTTTATATTTATCATAGCTGAATATTCAGGGCGCCTTTACAACGCCCTGATTTTTTATTTAACGGCTGTTAACCAGTCGTTATGTTTTTCTACTCGGCCGTGCACCACATCAAAGTACATGCTTTGTAATTTTTCTGTAATCGGGCCCCGACCACCGGCTCCAATTTGTCGGCCATCGAGTTCACGAATCGGCGTTACTTCTGCTGCGGTTCCGGTAAAGAAGGCTTCATCTGCAATATAGACCTCGTCGCGGGTAATGCGTTTTTCTACCACCGGCACACCTATTTCCGCAGCCAGTGTAAAAATAGTGTTTCTGGTTATGCCGTTTAATGCCGAGGTTAAATCCGGTGTATAAATCACATTGTCGTGCACCAGAAAAATATTCTCACCGCTGCCTTCTGCCACATAACCTTCATTATCTAATAACAGCGCCTCATCGCAACCACAGGCCATCGCTTCCTGTAAGGCCAGCATAGAGTTAATGTAATGACCGTTTGCTTTGGCTTTACACATGCTGATATTGACATGGTGACGGGTATAAGACGATGTGCGTATTTTAATGCCTTTTTCCAGTGCATCAGCCCCCAGATAGGCACCCCATTCCCAGGCCGCTATCATGACATGGGTTTTTAAATTATCCGCGCGCAGCCCCATGCCTTCTGATCCGTAAAAAACCATCGGCCGTAAGTACGCCGTATTCAGATTATTCTGGCTGACAACATCCAGCTGAGCCTGGTTGACTGTGTCTTTATCAAAAGGCATCGGCATATTCATAATATGCGCAGAGTCAAATAAACGGCGGGTATGGGCGTCAAGGCGGAAAATAGCCGCTCCCTGATCCGTTTGGTAGGCGCGCACGCCTTCAAAGACACCCATGCCATAATGCAGAGTGTGCGTTAGCACATGAACCTTAGCCTCACGCCAGGGAACCATTTCGCCATCTAACCAGATAACACCATCGCGATCAGCCATGGTCGACATATTACTTACTCCAATTGTTCTATTATTTGTCATACCGTTACCGATAATAAACTGCTAACGGATCTATAATTCTTCTTTCAATACGTCAAGCCAGATTCGCTTGATTTTATCCCGGCATTGACCAATTTCTGCCGGATCAAACAGCAAGGATGCTTCATCGAGTGCTCTTTGGTGTGTCAGATTACGATAATGCCGGTAACAGGCTATTAGTGTATCTGCTCTTTCCCGTTGCCAACAAGAAAAATCGGCCAATAGCTCGATTAATTCTATCGTCGATGAACAATTCAGAATCTTCGGTTTTTTATTCGCCACGGACAGCACCGCGAACTGCACAATAAACTCGATATCAACCAGACCGCCTCTGTCCTGTTTGAGCTGAAACAGCTCTGAATCAGCCTCACTTCCAAGATGTTGCCGCATTTTGGCGCGCATTTCCCGCACCTCATTGAGCAATTTATCCTGATCTCTGGCCAGAGATAAAACTGAGCGCCTGATTCTATCAAATTCAGAGCTGATTTGGGTGTTTGTGACCACGATTCTTGCTCTTAATAAAGCCTGATGCTCCCATGTCCAGGCCTGATTCTGCTGATATTGTTCAAACGACTTCAAACTGCTGACCAGCAAACCTTTCGCACCATCGGGCCTGAGCCGTGTATCCACCTCATAGAGCCGCCCGGCATTGGTATATGAAGATAAGATATGGATAATGCGCTGGGTCATTTTGGCAAAGAAGACGCTGTTATCAACCGATCGCCTGCCATCGGTCATCTGCTCATTGCCGATACTGTCATGCAAAAAAACAATATCCAGATCGGAGTTATAACCCAGCTCCTGCCCACCCAGCTTGCCATAGGCAACGATAGCCAGCTGCGGGTAATACACGCCTGAATCGGTCTGACACAGTGGCCGGCCGAATTTTTCTGTGGTATCCAGCCAGGCCATTTGATAGACACGATGCAATATTAATTCGGCCAGCCGTGAAAGCTGGGAGCTGATTTCAAAAACATCCAGATCACCGGCGATATCCAGCGCTGCGATATGCAATATCTGGCTGTGTTTAAAATGTCGCAGCACATCCATTTGCTGCTCAAGGTCATCTTCATCATAACGACTGGCCGCAATGTCCAGCTGTTGTTCCAGCTCTATGCTGTCGGGTAAATGATAAAGCTGCGACGGGTCGAGTAAGTCATCGAGCAACAGGGGGTAACGCGTCAGCAACTTGGTGACTAAAACACTTGCGGAGCAAAGCCGGATTAATTGTGACAGTGCCATCGGGTATTCAATCAGCAGCGCCAGATAGACACTGCGCTTTAATACCGCATTGACAACTTCCAGAACCCGCTGCAGCACTTGCTCAGGTTTGTTTTGCTGCTCGATAGAAGCCAGAATCATGGGCATTAACTGATCCAGTCGTTTTCTTGCCGCATCACCAATATGGTGAATAACTTTCGACGCCGCAAATGCTGTCACCTGTTGCCAGATCTCTCTGGCCTGATAGAAACCGTTTTCTGTAAGGCGTTCCAGCGCGGTCTCCTGGTCGAGCTGGCCGACCCATAGCGCATGATAAAAATTATCTTCTTCACTCGCCTCGTTTGCGCCCAGCTGCGGCGACTCAAATACCATTTCAAAATAACCGTGTACACGTTTTCTGTGATGCCAGGTCAGTGCCAGCAAGGATGGCCAGTCTTCGATCTGCATAGCCATGCAGATTCTGGCCTGAGTGATCTCATCCGAAGGTAATAAATGCGTCTGTTCATCCGCCAGCATCTGCAGACGGTTTTCAAGTCGCCTTAAATACTCGTAGCTTTCCAGTAAATGTAAAACCGTTTGCGCCGGCAGGTCATGGTGTTCGACTAACAGGCTCAGCACATCAACAATGCCCCTGATCTGCAGCTCAGGTTCACGGCCACCGCGTATTAATTGAAAGGTCTGGCCGATGAATTCGATTTCACGGATGCCGCCTTCACCGAGCTTGATATTATGTTGCAAGCCCTTACGGTTGATTTCATTTTCAATCAGTGCTTTCATTTTACGAATCGAAGCAAAGGCGCCAAAATCAAGGTAACGGCGAAAGACAAAGGGTTTGAGTATTTGCGACAGTTCTTTTATATCGTCATCATCACCATAGATAACCCGGGCCTTGATCATCGCATAACGTTCCCAGCTGCGGCCCTGTGTCTGGTAATAATTTTCAAGCCCGGCAAAACTCATGGCCAGCGGCCCGCTGTCGCCAAAAGGTCGCAGCCTTGTATCAACCCTGAAGACAAAACCATCGACCGTGGTTTTGTTTAGCATGGTGATAAAACGCTGGAATAAACGGGTGAAAAACTCACTGTTCTCAAGCGTGCGCTTGCCGCGTGTTTGACCTTGTTCCGCATAAGCAAAAATAAGATCAATATCAGAGGAAAAATTTAATTCATAGGCACCGAGCTTGCCCATGCCCATGACAACAGGACGAAGAGCGGCGCCCTGGTTATTTTGTGGCACACCCACTTTTTCACAACTGTCCTGGTATAAAAATTCCAGCGTCACTTTTATACAGGCATCCGCTAACCAGCTGAGCTCCAGCAAAGTTTGCCGGGTTGAAGCCGAGCCATCAAGGTCACGCCAGGCAATTCGAATCATTTCATACTGGCGAAATTGCCTGAGCACCTCCATCAGCTGATGATCGTCTCTGATCTCGCTGAAGTGTGACGCCAGGCGCTGCTGGTAGTCTTCTGCGCTGCGTGTTTTCTCAAATGCGTTTTCGTCGAGCAGGGCTTTGGCAATCGCTGGGCGCTGGATAATTTGTCGGGCGATATAATCACTGCATGAAAATATGTATAACAGACTATCGGCATCAGGTAAGTCATCAGCCTGAAGCTGCTCGCGCTGACAGGCATCCAGCCACTGAGACCAGTATATAGTTAATGGCTCGTGTAATATCTGCGGGTATTTTTCGAGTGACTGATTCATCTCATTAACAGGCAATGATCAAGCCCGGTTATAAAATAATAAATAACCGGATGCTAAAACAGCTCTATATCATCCTCGGTGGCGGCTGCATTGTGTTTCTTTTCGGCCATCGCATGCAGGACTTCTATAATGGCTTTTCCTGAAAGAATAGCATCGAACATTTCTTTATCTTCTTCCATGGTATAGGCATTTCGAACATCTGCCTGTAACTGTTTCCAGGCATCGGCTGAATTGAGTTTCTGCTCATCCCCGATCAGGTCTGTCAGGCTTGTCATGCTGTTACGCACATGGCTCAGGCGCTGCACCAGCTTATCGTAAAACTGAAAAGCTATAATCGCCTTTTGCATTTCACCACTCAGGTTATTGCATTTTTCTGTCACTTCTTTATGCAAAAGCGGGTCAATATTGCTAAATTGTGCGAATGACTGAATCGCCTCACTGATGGCATTAATGCCTTCAGACATTGAAGTAAAAGAATCCGCCAGCACATCGATAGAGTCATCGCCATCACTCATGCTGTATTCGATCTGGGCAGTTGCCAGATTTAACATAACGATCGTTTCGCGTACCTGACTCCAGTCAGTGTCAGACAGTTTCGATGGGATCTGATTAGATATTTTCTGGATATATTTATCCGTCATGAGCACATTTTTCCTTAATATACATTAAAAAACAATCACTCAAAGTATAGCCGCTATTTACTTATTGCGCTGAAACGGGGCGCACCATTGAAGCGGCTTTTTTCGCCTTGTTTCGCGCCACTTCTACCTGCTCATCAACAGCTAATGCAACCCCCATCCGGCGATTAGTAAACGACTCTGGCTTGCCAAACAGGCGTATTTCTGTTTTTTTCTCCAGCAAAGCCTGCTCAACATTTTCAAAGGCGATTGCTTTTTCATCCAGCCCGCCGTAGATCACCGCGCTGGCACCGTGATCACGCAAACTTGTGTCCACCGGCAAGCCTAGAATAGCCCGCGCATGCAATGCAAATTCGCTTTGCCATTGGGTCATTAAGGTTACCAGTCCAGTGTCATGCGGGCGCGGGCTCACCTCACTGAAATAGACATCATCGCCTTTGATAAATAATTCAACACCGAAGATGCCGCGACCACCCAGATTAGAAGTGACCTTTGCGGCCATATCCTGTGCTTTTTGTAGCACGCTTGGCTTCATGGCCTGTGGCTGCCAGCTTTCGACGTAATCCCCTTTTTCCTGCCGATGACCGATTGGCTCGCAGAAATGGGTGATCACTTTTGCCTCTGCGTTTAACGAGCGCACTGTTAACAGGGTAATTTCATAATCAAAATCAACCACCGCCTCAACAATCACCCGACCACGGTTAACCCGGCCCCCACTGATAGCATATTGCCAGGCGGATTTTACATCGGCCGCGGCATTGATACGCGACTGACCTTTGCCTGATGACGACATCACCGGTTTAATAATACAGGGATAACCGACGCCATTATCGATAGCCGCTTGCAGCGCTTCCAGACTATCGGCAAAGGCATAAGCCGAGGTTTGCAGCGCCAGCTCTTCGGCGGCTAATCGGCGTATGCCTTCACGGTTCATGGTTAACTGAGTGGCCCGCGCGGTTGGAATAATTTCAGTCAGGCCTTCGGCCTCTATCTCTGCCAGCATGTCGGTTGCAATGGCTTCGATTTCAGGCACAACCATGTCGGGCCTTACTTCTTCAATCAGTTTCCTTAACTCGGCACCATCAGCCATATTGATGGTATAGGCCCGGTGAGCAAGTTGCTGTCCCGGCGCATTGTCATAGCGATCCACGGCGATGACTTCCACGCCCAGACGTTGCAGCGCAATAATGACTTCTTTGCCCAGCTCACCGCTACCCAGCAACATCACTTTGGTAGCAGAGGGGCTTAATGGTGTGCCTAATTTCACTTAGCTAAAAATCCCTTTAAGCGCGAAGAAGAATAAAATCGCCAGAATACCACCGGCTGGTAAAGTAATAATCCAGGACATAAAGATATTGCGGATCACCGTCAGATTCAGTGCCGCCATGCCGCGTGCCAGACCGACACCTAATACGGCACCCACCAGCGTGTGCGTGGTAGAAATCGGCAGGCCAGTACCCGAAGCCAGCACAACGGTTGTTGCGGCTGCCAGTTCGGCTGCAAAACCCCGGCTTGGTGTCAGCTCAGTGATTTTTTTACCCACCGTTGCCATTACCTTATGGCCATACATCATCAGTCCCGTGACGATACCGGCACCGCCGATCAACAGCACCCAGATTGGTAAAACGGATTTCTGACCGATGCCACCCTCACTACCAACAATACTGACCACTGCCGCTACGGGCCCTACTGCATTGGCAACATCATTTGAACCATGAGCGAATGCCATGGCACAGGCGGTGACAATCATCAGCACGCCAAAAACTTTTTCTACACTGGCATAATGAAAGCTTCTATTTAATGACTGATCAAACTCGATACGATTAATAAAATATTTACCCACCGCCATAATGAGCAGGCCGATAACCACTGCGTAGCTGTAGTTTTCTATTGCCGTGGTTTCCAGACCAATATGCTTGAGGCCTTTGACTAAGGTCACCAGTGAGATCATAAAACCGGCCATAAAGATATAAATAGGCACGTACTTTTTGGCATTATCAAACGGATTTTCAGTATCTAAAATCAGCTTTTGCACACTCCTGAAAATGGCAAACGCGATAACACCCGCCAGTAAAGGTGAGATCACCCAGCTTGCAACGATAAAACCAACTTTACCCCAGTTCACCGCGTGGATACCGATACCTACGATAGCAAAACCTACAATCGCACCAATAATAGAATGCGTTGTTGAAACCGGCCATCCTTTATGTGAGGCAATCAGTAACCAGCAACCTGCGGCCAATAATGCAGCCAGCATACCGTAGACTAATAATTCCGGTGTTGCTGCCAGACCACCCGCATCAATAATGCCTTTACGAATGGTTTTGGTCACCTGGCCGCCTGCCAGCACCGCGCCGGCAAATTCAAAAATGGCAGCAATGAGAATCGCTTGTTTAATGGTTAACGCTTTTGAACCGACAGAGGTTGCCATGGCATTAGCGACGTCATTCGCACCAATACCCCAGGCCATAAATAAACCGAATACGCCGGCCAGAATTAAAAATAATGACGCATTTTCTATAATAATTTCCACAATCGTTTACCCCGCCTTATCTGGCTAACAATAACTGCAAACGACTGCCTACTCGTTGCGACTGATCTGCCACATCTCCGGTGGCTTCTATTACTTTGTACATAAACATGGCCTCTAATGGCGGCATGTCATTTTCTATCTCAAATAATTTTAAGCGGATTTTGCGTTGTATCTTATCGGTATCGGCTTCTATTTTATCCAGCGTCTTAATCATTTTCTGAACCAGTTTGACTTCGGTACCACGAAAGCCTGTTTCAACCAGCTCATCAAGTTCATCAATAGTCACTTTTGCCTGGGCACTGGCATCGACACAACGCTGCACAAATTTTAAATAATCATTTGCAATTTGTTTAGGCAACACCATTTTACGGCCCAGAATAAGACCGGCCACATCTTTTGCTTTGTTGGCAACGCTGTCCTGTATCGTTAATATTTCCAGTAAGTCCCGGCGAGACACCTGCATAAACAGACCTTTTGGCAGGTTCAGTCGCAGCTCTTTTTTCAGCACATCGGCTTCGTTTTCAAGGGCTGATATTTTCTGCTGGGTTTTTTCTACCTTTTTCCAGTCTTCTGCCAAAACCGCTTCAAAGAATGGTACTAATAAAGACACACATTCATGGACTTTTTCCATGTGCATTTGCATCGGTTTTACAGGAGAGTTCCCGAAAATCCCCGACATATAATTACTGACAGCCATAACACCCTCTCAGGTTTTTAATAATTAAATTTAGTGTTTATAAAAAAGCCTGAGGATTTATCAGGCTTAAAGTTTTATTTTTCGAGCTGAGAGACATCTCTCACCGCGCCACGCGACGCACTGGTGGTCATTGCCGCATAAGCTTTTAAAGCATTGCTGACTACGCGATCACGATTAAGCGGTTTCCAGCCGGCCGTGCCTTTTGCATCCATTGCCTGACGACGTTTTTGTAACTCATCATCACTAATCGACAGATTTATCGTGCGATTCGGAATATCAATATCTATCGTATCGCCTTCTATCACTAAACCAATCGCACCGCCTTCAGCAGCTTCGGGTGAAGCATGACCAATTGACAGCCCCGAGGTGCCGCCTGAAAAACGCCCGTCTGTGATTAACGCACAGGCTTTACCCAGACCTTTTGATTTGAGGTAAGTTGTGGGATACAACATCTCCTGCATGCCCGGTCCGCCGCGTGGCCCTTCGTAGCGAATCACCACTACATCGCCGGCTTTGATCTTGTCACCGAGAATGGCTTCAACCGCCGCATCCTGGCTTTCAAAAATCCGCGCCGGGCCACTGAACTTGAGAATGCTTGCATCCACACCGGCTGTTTTTACCACACAACCGTCCAGTGCTATGTTGCCGTATAAAACCGCCAGACCACCGTCTTTGCTATAGGCATGCTCGATATCACGGATACAGCCATTATCCAGGCTCATGTCCAGACTCGGCCAGCGCTTGCTCTGACTGAACGCTGTTTGAGTCGGCACATTACCAGGGCCGGCCATAAAGAATGTTTTCACAGCTTCGTCTTTACTGCGTCGAATATCATATTTATCCAGCGCGTCGAGTAATGTCTTACTGTGAACCATGCTGACGCCGGTATTTAACAAACCACCGCGTTCCAGCTCGCCCAGTAAACGCATCACGCCGCCGGCACGATGCACATCTTCCATATGGTACTGCTGAGTAGACGGTGCGACTTTACTTAAATGCGGTATCTTACGCGACAGACGATCGATATCATCCATGGTGAAATTGACTTCGCCTTCCTGCGCCGCTGCCAGTAAATGTAAAATAGTATTGGTGGAGCCGCCCATGGCGATATCCACACACATCGCATTTTCAAAGGCTTCGAAGCTGGCAATGCTGCGCGGTAAAACCGATGCATCGTCCTCTTCGTAATAGCGTTTGGCCAGATCAACAATACGCCGGCCGGCACTCAGAAATAGTTCTTCACGATCAGCATGCGTGGCCAGCATTGATCCATTACCCGGTAACGATAAACCCAGCGCTTCGGTCAGGCAGTTCATTGAATTGGCCGTAAACATGCCCGAGCATGAGCCACAGGTAGGACAGGCTGAACGTTCCATGGTCATTACGTTCTCATCACTGGCCGCCGGGTCAGCCGCTGAGACCATGGCATCGACCAGATCAAGGTGCACTTCCTGGCCATCTATAACAGCCTTGCCTGATTCCATCGGCCCACCGGATACAAAAATCACCGGGATATTTAAGCGCATTGCCGCATTGAGCATGCCCGGTGTGATTTTGTCACAGTTTGAAATGCAGACAATCGCATCGGCGCAATGCGCGTTGACCATGTATTCAACCGCATCGGTAATAATTTCACGCGACGGTAATGAATACAACATGCCGCCATGACCCATCGCAATGCCGTCATCAACCGCGATGGTATTAAATTCTTTGGCAATGCCGCCGGCCTTCTCGATCTCACGAGCTACCAGCTGACCCATGTCTTTTAAGTGCACATGACCGGGAACAAACTGCGTAAACGAGTTAGCAATGGCAATGATCGGTTTGTCAAAATCACCATCTTTCATGCCAGTGGCACGCCATAATGCGCGAGCGCCAGCCATGTTACGACCATGAGTAGTAGTTCGTGAACGGTATTCGGGCATGTTAATCCTCGGTGACTCTTTATATACAGATGGCGTATTGTAAAGTTTGCGTCGCAAATCACAAAACTTTTCCAACAAATAAGTGTTTTATTTAGCCTTGACGAGCTTGCCGCTCTATAATAATTCTATTAATATTGTATTATTAATTGATTTGATCAATACATCTAATAACAGGCTCAGCCGGAAAACACACCATGACGCTAACTGAATTACGCTACATTGTCGCCGTTGCACGCGAAAAACATTTCGGCCGCGCCGCCAAGAGCTGCTTTGTCACCCAGCCCACTTTAAGCCTGGGCATAAAAAAACTCGAAGACGAGTTAGACACCACTTTATTTGAACGCGGTGCTAAAAACGAAGTCAGGACAACCGCAACCGGCGACAGGGTCATTAATCAGGCGCAAAAAGTACTGGAAGAAGCCGATGCCATTAAAACCATTGTTGAATTCAATTCTGACCCGCTGGTCGGCTCTTTGCGCCTCGGTGTTATTTACAGCATCGCGCCGTATTTATTACCGAAGCTAATTCCTAATATTCATCACGATGCGCCGAATATGCCCTTGCTGATTGAAGAAAACTATACCGCGGTATTACTCGAACAACTCAAGCAGGGCAAACTCGATGCTATAGTCATCGCTCTGCCTTTTAATGAACCGGGCGTGGTGACTCAGGCACTGTATGATGAGCCCTTTGTGGTGGCCACTCCACGGCAGCACAAATGGTGCAGCAAACAACAAATCAAACCCAAAGAACTGGTCAATGAAAATTTATTATTATTAGGCCCGGGCCACTGCTTTAGAGACCAGGTGCTTAAAATTTGCCCGGAATACAACCAACAGTCACCTAACTCTATGCAAGACACCCTACAGGGCAGCTCTCTTGAAACCATGGCGCATATGGTGGCGACCGGCGTCGGTGTGACTGTGCTGCCCTGCTCATCCGCTGCCAGCCATGTTCACGCAGAATTACTGAGCATGATTCCCTTTAGCCAGCCCGAACCCTACCGCCGGGTAGCACTGGCCTGGCGAAAAACCTATCCCCGGGCCGAGGCCATCGAAGCCCTGCGCCAGGCGATTCTTAATTCTGAAGTGCCCTGTGTTACAAAATTACCGGATGCAGAAAGCCAGGCTTATTGATCACATCCTGACAATGACTGTCTATACTTCTGAATAGGCTTCTTTTTTCAGGATCTAATGAGATGGAATGTGTCACCGATACCCACCAAAAAGCACTGTCGATTAATCTGCACAAAGGCCAGTATGGCACCATTGCAGAAATCGGTGCAGGACAGGAAACTGCAAACTGGTTTTTTCGCGTCGGAGGCGCGGCAGGCACCATCGCCAAAGCCATCTCCGCTTATGATATGCAGTTCAGTGACTCTATCTATGGAAAATCGCCG
>Ga0224506_10000630_pt1 | contig 28399 bp, 26 predicted proteins | sample SF_Jan12_sed_USG_2_FD_169108 | JGI IMG/M metagenome (GOLD analysis project Ga0224506, IMG submission 169108) | Sediment microbial communities from San Francisco Bay, California, United States - SF_Jan12_sed_USGS_8_1 | ecosystem: Environmental > Aquatic > Marine > Sediment | place: USA... | reverse complement strand
TCCTCCTGCTCCCGGAATTCCCTCTCCGAAGAGTAGTCCCCCTGCACCCGGTGGTGGTCCTCCTGCTCCCGGAATTCCCTCTCCAAGAGGTAGTGGTCCCCCTGCACCCGGTGGTGGTCCTCCTGCACCTGCTTCTAAAGAAACAAAATCAATTGTAACTCCTCCCCTACCTTCTCCAAGTTCAAATAAGGTGGAAGCCGAAAGAGAGAAAAGCAGAAGAACAAGGGATATTTCTATGCCTATTGAAGAATTGAATTATCCTGATGAAAGTGAAGAGGAAGAGGAAATAGAAATAGATAATTTGATTTCAGATAAACTGTTACCTAAAGGTATGAAAGATCGATCAAAAGTCTCAATGCGTCATACTCATGCTAGCTGGTTTGACAGGATGGTACCTCATCGAGCATATAAACTAGTGATTAAGATTTCAATAGATGAAATGAAAATAAATAAATCAGTGACATCTGTTACTACAGGAGAGAGAATAAGTGAAAAGACAGAACAGCTTGTAGTTGATGAAACATCTCCAATGTTGACAATACGACCTGAATTTCCTGGTTCAATTGTTGTTCCTCAAGAGAGAAAATTAGATATAACCCAAGATGAAGTAATTGCTAAATTTCACATTACTCCACTTGTGTTGGGTAAAATTGACTCAATGGTTTTATTTATGCAAAATGAGAAAGTTATACATACTATGAACCTTCAATCCAAAGTAATCAATCATCGCGTATCCCGATGGACTGCTGTACTGGGTGGTATCGTAGGTATCTTTCCCGCTGTATTTGCATTTCTTTTCAATGAACAACCTACAAAATTCATGAATGATCGATTGGAAACGATGTTACCTATGTTAAAAGGATTAGGCTATTTAGTTCCAGGTGCAATGATGGGTGGATTATTGGGATTTGGTAGTTTACTGTATCTACTACAAAAACCAAAATTAAAGTCAAGGTCTGTTGCATTTCCAAGATAATTAAATTATAATTTCAGTAATTCCGAGTGAAGTTCATCAAGACTCCCTCTATAATCAATGTGGAATTTACCCTCATACTCTTTATTTCCTTCATATTCATCAACTAACCATGTTTTAATACCAACTTTGGATGCGCTCATATCATATAAATAATCGTTACCAACCATTAAAACTTCATCAGGAGATATACTTGTTCTACTAAGTAATTCATTGTAATAACTTGGATTTGGCTTGCAATAATTGAAGTTTTCAGCTGTTGAAACAAATTCGAAATCGTCAAAGGATAATCCTGCCCATTCTAATCGATAATCTGTTGCAATTTTCGGAAATACTGGATTGGTTGCAAGGACTAATCTCATATTTTTCTGTTTTGCCATGGTTATTATCGATTTTACTATTGGATTAGATACACAGCTAGATTTTAAATACTTAAAATCATTTAGATAAAATTCCTCAAAACTTTTTATTGCTTCTTGCTCATCGATTTCTGTTAATTCCTTGAATTTCTTAAAAAAACTTTCAAATACAAAACTTTCGGGATCTGAATGAGTCATCATATATTTTGTCCCTTCAATTAAAGCATGTAAAAATCTTTCTTGAGGTATTTTATTAATAAAATACTTGCTCGCTCTTTTTGAATAAATCGAAAAAAAATCTTCATCACTAACTCCAAGTAATGTACCATCTAAATCAAAGAATATGCATTTAATACCATTTAACAAGATACTTTCACCCTTTTAATTATCTTATGTTTAAAATTATATAACCTTTTAAGAATTAAATTGGAGAATTGGATAATTAAATCAATCCCTCGAAGACTAAATCATCTTCTTCATCTTCATCAATTGTTTCTAGTATTGATTCAGCTAAACTTATGAATGCATCACTAACACCCAGATCTTCTTTTGCTGATGCTTCATAAAATGCAACACTTTTACTCCATTTATCTCTAATACTATTGAAAAGCTTCTCTCCCTTCTCTGTTGAAATAGCTATATTATCACCTAGGTCTTTTTTATTTCCAATGATAACTATCGGGATTTCATCACAATGTTGTTTTATATCAGAAATCCATTTTTCAACGCTTTTGAATGTTTTTTCATTAGTTATATCATATACAACGAGAGCTCCAAGAGCTCCACGATAGTACATTGGGATCAATGGCTCAAAAGCTGCTTGACCACCTGTATCCCAAATTGCTAGTTGAATTCTTTTTGTTTCTAAGGTTAAATTTTTGGTAATTAGATTCATTCCAAGTGTCATTCGATAATCATCCAAAAATCGGGATGTTGCATATCTTTGAGTCAATGAAGTTTTCCCTACACTCGCATCCCCAACTGCTATAATTTTAAATATGAAATCACTTACTTCTTCCGTCATTTACTTCCTCCAATTTTTTCGTTGATTATAACTTGAAATTCCCATGAATTACTTATTGCTCCTAGAAAGTGAATCAATTTCATTATATTACTATTCGTTTTGATAGTATTAATAGTTTCCCTTGAATTAATCCTCTTCCACTCCCATATATACATTCTCAGATTCAATCTGTTGAATTCTCCTCCTTCTATTCGTGATATTTTGAACATGGATCAATCCTTGAGTTTCTAATGCTAATAAATTTCTATTTATTTCAGTATTTGAGAAATTATAGTCTCCATATCTAGATTTTAAAGCAATAATTAAGTCAGTGTCAATTACTACTCCTTTGTTGTCCCGTAATATTTCTATGATCGCAGATCTTAGAGGTAACTGACTTTTCATATGATTCGATATTACTAAGTTATCTTTATACTTGTTCTTTCTGATATTATTTAATGGAGTTTATTATCAATTAAGTTTTCAAAATGGAATAATTCCTAGTCTGATTAATAATATATTTGATTGGTAGAACATATGAAAAGGTATGGCAGAAGCAACAGCTCAACTTGATCTTCAGAACTGGATAGATCAAGAGGTAACTCGATTAGCTCCATCACGAAACCATAAGATGTCCCAATTATTTGGCTATTCTATTATGGATTTGTTATTCCTAGTGTATAGTTTGGTATTAGGAATATTGTTCCTCCTTTCATTGAATCCCATTTTATTATTTGAATTTCTATTCTTATTGGTTATATTTATCAGAAAGAGACTAGTTAAAGAAATCTATCAGATTGGTGAAAAAGGAATAAATGTTCCTTATACGTGGCTTACCCGAACATTGCTATCTTGGAATCAAATTGTGGGGATATCAAAGGAAATTGTAATTGAAAGAGAAACCGATCAATCTTTTGATGGTATTAGAATAAACCTTGATACTCGAAAGTTGAGATTTAATTATACTGGTATGATTGATCAGTCAATTTTACTTACATCAAAAACATACAGCAGTGAGGATCTTTTGCTATTTTATCATTCTTTAGAAAGTTTATATTCGAATAATCGTGTTATACCTAATTCAGCAGCTCAAAGATTACAGGATTTGGTGAATACGAGTTGGAATACAAAAAATCGTCGATTAATGTTAAATGTGATTGATAATTTAAGTCTAAACATAATTCAAATCTACGTTTTATTTAAATTAATAGATTTAATTTTTGACATGCCTTTGATGATATTAATCACAGTAATTATTCTCTATTCTAGTATTGTATTAATATATTTTATAAATGAATTACCTCATTCCATAATTGGATTTAGGGGGCATGAATTAGGTTCAATTCTCTATGATGATCCTGAAGCTATGACAACATTTCGTTTTATTTATTGCAGTTTACCCTTTAAAGTTAATTTACTATATTGTGAACCATTATATGAGGTAGAAGGAAACGCTTATTTTGGCGAATTTAATCAGATTCACCCACAAACCAATGAACTAGGTGAATTAACCTATGGTATTGCTCAAATAACCGGTAACCATACAAAATCGATCGGATGTAATGTTCAATTTAAATTTGAAGGTGAAGATCAGAAATATCAAGTAGAGATTAAATGGTAGGATAATTTAATAATTCAGATTTAACTTTTTATTTCGCAATTCTCTCCATGATTGCAAACCTGATGGTGTGGTGGGATATTGGTTATACACGTCAACTGTTGCTTCTATCAGTGAAATTGTTTTTTTCAGTTGATATATTAAATCCCATCTTGGAAATGTTTTCAAAACCTTTACTATTTTTTGTTTAAATGTAATTTCTTTTCCAAATTCAAATATATCTATTAAATCTTGCGTGGTAATTAATTTTCTATTGAGGAGGAATATGATATCTTTATTTTTTACTCTTTCAAGAAGTTTCCTTGTTAAAAATGATTGTGTATGCATTGCTCCTGGATATTTCATTATATTTACATTATAATCCCAAAGGTTTTCTACCAGATAACTACCTTTTTTCAATGCTGATATTGCTGTTAATCCTGCAAGTCTTCCTGATTCCAATGCGGGTCCATGGCCCTCGAATGTAGTTGGATCTGCTAAAGATCCAGCATCACCAGTAATCATAGCACCATTTACAACAAGAGAGTCGAAGTTAGGTCTCATAGGTATATTACCTCCACCTGAATCTAATATTTCATAACTATTTGGTGGATAGTATGGATCCAAACATTCGTGGTATAGTTGTTTCATAGATTTGTTGTCTGGATATTCTAAACTTTTCTGCCAAGTAATCCCTAAATTGAGCTTTCCTTTTCCTTCTGAAAATATCCATGCATAACCTGGTTTTGGTATTCTATCGGTATATATAATTGATATTTGATTTTCAAAATTGTGGTTTTTGTTCTCATTAAACTTCACAATTTCTCTATACGTGGCAATTGAATCTTCCTTCTTTATTGAATAATCGATGCCATTGCATAATGCCTCAGGTATTTGCTTTCGTATTACACCAATGAACCCTGATGCATCAATAGTAATATGGGCTCGGATTTCCTTCTTTTCTCCTTGATGATAGTATCTAAACCCTCTGATTTGATTTTCCTCAAGTATTATATCTCGAACATTTGCCTCTGTAATAATTGATGTTCCTTCAGACTCCGCGATATTTAGTAGTCTTTGTCCATATACTAAACGATCCACCTGAAATCCTGGAACTGGTGCTGTTATTTTGTGTTCTAAACTTTCTATAGCAATATTTATTCTTTTGATCTCGTCTCTAGCTTCACCATTTTCTAAACTTGGTGGCTCAATGTTCATCTCTCTGAGAAGAATATCGATATGTTTTCCATCTAATGCATCTCCACAATTTTTATTACCAATTTCTTGTTTGATTTTTTTATCCACGATAACACAAGAATATCCTGCCCTTGCAATGGTAATCGCTGCTATACAGCCGGCAGGACCTCCTCCAACTATGGCTACATCAACATTCATGTTTGTCATTCTATTTAAAATAATTTATGTATTTGTCTGTATCTACAATTGTCTATTAAATTGAATTCTCCTGAAGATTCTTCTACCAACCGAGCATCCACTTTTGGTTTATATTTTATATTTGAACAACATTTTTTCTAACTACACTCTATCAATATTGATTATCTAATTTTTCTACAATTATTCCAATTAATTGAATAAACAAGATTTTATTTATGATCATCATAATTTTAAAATATGGAACCACTCGAATATTATATTTTAAATGTTTTTTCTAATAGTGATATCCACGGTGGAAATCAACTTGCTGTAATTCCCAATGCAGCAAACTTGACCGATCAACAAATGCAGTTGATCACAAAAGAATTCAACTTTTCAGAATCTTCATTTATTATCGAACAATCATCAACTGAAGCAAAAGTTAGATATTTTACACCACAAAAAGAAATTGAATACGCAGGCCACCCAACTATTGGTACGCTTTATATCATAGAAATGTTATATCGTAAATCAAATCCTGCAAGAGAAACATTTAACCTTCACTTAAAAGGAGGTAGTATAACAGGATTATTTCCAAGATCATCAGAAAGTTCAGATTTGGGTATTGTTGAGTTTGAACAAAAATTAGCCAAATTTCATGAAGTATTCGATGATAAAGAATTAATATTGAAATTATTAAATCTTGAAAAAATAGATCTTTTGGAGAATCATCCTTTTGAAATTATCTCAGTTACCTCAATGAGATTTCTGTTTGTGATGGTTAAATCACCTGAAACTCTGACAAAGATTACTATTAATGCAGCAAGGCTTTCACAAGGTGTTTTTAAGGAAAATAATATTAATGTATGTGTGATCTCCCTTGGTGGTTTAGATGGTGGGGATTTCAGAATGCGATTTTTTGTGCCATTATACGGAATAAATGAGGATCCTGCAACAGGTGGTATTCAATCATCAGTTGGGTTATATTTAAATCGTTGTGGCTTCTTAAAAAATAATATAGTAAACATTTGTATTATTGAACAAGGTTATGAAATGGGTAGACCGAGTAAAATATACAATGGATTTGAAATCCGTGATGGGAAATTGATACGAGTCATTACTGGTGGAAATTGTTATGTATTTTCTAGAGGCAATATATTTTTACCTTAAATTTTCATTGTTGATATGGAAATAATGGACTCATTTGTAGTTTTTCTAGATTATTCTCTAGTTCTATGAGTTCTTCGTTATTTAACTGCTTAAATCTCACTCCTGCATCAAGTACCATTGGCCATAATTTCACATCACAGGGCAAGGAATAGGTTGTCACCCCTCTTTGAGATAATGTATACCAAATAGCAGAGTCAATTTGTTCTTTAACTGATAATGGTTCATACCAAGTATTGTGTGTACGTGTTTCATCTTGCCATCTACGCTTCATGATTGCTTTAATTGCAATAATTCCCACTTTTTTTTGGATTGCCTTTTCAAGAAGTGGATGGAAATCGTTCGCAGGATCTGGTTTGGATTTACTTGCAAGAGTAACAGGTGCAAGCACCGTGTCAAAATCAAATTCATCCAATGCTTTTACGAATACTTCTATATTTGCATGACCCGTGATTCCAATGTGCTTTATAATTCCACTTTCCCGAGCTTCTATGAATGCTTCCATAGCACCATTTGGACCTAATATTTGATGTAACTCCTTCATACTTCCCACAGCGTGGAATTGATATAAATCAAAGTAATCAGTACCTGTTCTTTTCAGTGATGTTTGTAATTCATCCCAAGCTTCATCTTTGGTTCTTTTTAATGTTTTTTCAGCTATAAAAAATTCTTTTCTATAATTGGAGATCCAAGGTTGTAATTTGATTTCTGCTTCTGCGTATGATGGCGCGACATCAATCATATTTAACTTGTATTTCTTAAATGCAAGTTCAATTGCATTATCCGCCTCTTCTTGTGGGAGTTTGCCAACTCCACATCCTCCAAGTGTAATTATTTTAGGTGAAAAATTAATTCTTCCCAATTTCCTAGTTTCCATAATTTAATATCTCCAATACTGGTAAAAATATTAGGGTATTTGGTATGAATAAATTACAATACTTGTAGAATCAGAATTACTGATCTAATTGGTGTTGTTTGACATAATCCTGTAATTCAGGAATCAGACCACCTTTTTCCATTTTATTTAGGAGAAATGGTTCTAATTTTTGTCCTTGTATGGTAATATTTCTTGTTTGATTGATGATAACGCCTTGATGAAGGTCTACTACTACCTCATCACCTTCATCTACCTTTTCACTAATTCCTTTAACTTCAAGTAAAGGTAATCCGACATTAACACAATTTCTGAAAAATATTGTTGCAAAGCTCTCTGCAACAACACATTTGACACCTGCAAATTTGATCGCATCTGGTGCTTGTTCTCTTGAGGAACCTGATCCAAAATCAATTCCACCTATAAATACAGTATCACCTCTTTCTTGAATTTCCTCCCAAGTTGAAGGTCGTATTGCTGCCATCACATACTTACAATAAACATTGGGGTCTGAATGCTCTAAATATTGCGACGGGATAATAATGTCTGTATTCATCTTATCTCCGAATTTCATTGCCTTTCCTCGGATATTACTAACTTCCATTCTAAACCAAATCCTTTGCACTAACGATTTTACCCATAATCGCCGATGAAACAGCAGTGGCTGGTGATCCCAAATACACTTCTGTTGTTTTATCACCACCCATCCTGCCAATAAAATTCCTATTTGTGGTGGATAATACCTTCATCCCCGGTCCTGCTCTGCCTAGTGAACCTCCATAACAAGCACCACATGTGGAATATGCCCAAGTCGCACCTGCTTCCATGAATAACTCTACATACCCTTTTTTAGCTGCTTCTAATCCGACTTTGGCTGAACCCGGTATTACGATAGTTCTAGTTTTGAATTTTCTACCTTTGATGAGTTTTGCCATAATATCAAAATCTTCTATCCTAGCATTAGTACAGCTTCCAATAAATACTTGGTCTAATTCGATATCTCCCAATTCAGATACTGGTTTTACATTATCTGGTGAGTGTGGTGCCGCGACAACAGGTTCTAATGTTGTTGCGTCTACTTCAAATATCTCTGTATATTCTGCATCTTCATCTGCTTCTACTGGAAATGCATCACGATTTGTAGGAGGTAGATACTCTTTTGTTTTATCATCATAAGGCATAATGCCTGCTACTCCACCCTGTTCAATAGCCATATTAGACATTGTTAATCTAGCCTCCATTGATAAGTGATGTATGGTACTACCTTGCCATTCAATAGCTTTGTCAGTTGACCAAGTCATTTTCTTTTCTCCGTTGACATGAAGTAAAACATCTTTACTATACACATGTTGTGGTAGTATTCCATCAACGCGTACTAGGTTTGTTTCTGGGACATCTAACCATGTGGTTCCTTTGACCATTAATTCAACTAGGTCTGAACCTCCTATGCCCTTTGAAAAACTATTAAATGCACCGTGGGTTACAGTATGTGAATCAGTGCCTAATATAAGATATCCTGGTTGTGCAAAACCTTTTTCGTGAAATACAACATGTGAAATTCCTGAACCTGCATCATCTAACGCAATTCCATTATTTGAAGCAAAATTACGGGTTAATTCATGAAAATTCACCATTTTATCTGTAGTTCCAAACCCTCCATGGTCTAATATGATTAACATATTCTTAGCAAGTTCTTGATTGACTTTTTTTGCACCAGTTTGATAAAATTTTGAAATAGAGACCATTGGTAACATTTCATTTGTAAGGACTGTATTTGGTTTTACGTCAACTCTGTCTCCAGCATAAACACTTCTATCATCAATAGATTGTCTAGATAATATTTTCTCAGAAATAGTCTGCCCCTTAGACACCAATTATATTTGATTAATGGATATATTAAATTATGGTGCTAGGATTCATGAATTTTAGAACGATCATAATTGATTTTTTTACGTTATCTCTTTAATAAATTTCGAACTTTTATTGATAGTAATTTACATGAGTATATAAGAGAATAAATAACATTTACAACAAGAGGCAATTATGACGGTTAATGTTGATAGATTAGTAAAAAAGAAAAAATCAGCTATGATGTTTCGGCTTTTTGTAGTTTTAATAAATGTATTACTTCTTTATTTACTGTATGAAAGTTTATTTCTAAGTTGGATACTTAGGTTCTTCATTATTGTATTTGCCATTGTTTTTATTATAGAGGCTTCTAGTGGGAAAAATACACTATTGAAATTTATATATAATCCTGCTACTTCAAAAAATGACATATTAAAACTAATAATAAAAAATTTTAAGATCAACAAAAAATATATTTTATTGACAACAACAGGTTTGATAATTGCAATTATTGTTATATCTCAAGGGTTGTTATCTTCTAATTCGATTCGAGAATCAGTTTATCAATCAACCATTGGCGATGAAGATAGAGCATTATTCCTTCAAGTTGGTGATAGTTATAACAATCCTCCATATTCATATCTGCAAAATATTGAATCAAGTATCAAGGATGAATTCATGTTTAGTGCTCAACGTATTGGTTTGGATTACAAAGAATTTAGTTCTGATTATGTATTTAATTTTAATTATATTAAAGATGAAATAACTGAAATAGATGACTCAATATTGCTAGAGGTGTATCCTATTTCATCTTATACTTATACAGAAAGGGAAAATGATTTTTTAAATAAATTACCTGGTACAAATTATCTTAATTTTGACCCTGAAGATATTATTTTGGTAATTCCTCATACGATGTTATCTGAAAATAATGATTTTTCATATGGTATAGTAAATGGTTTCATCGATTTAGTTGTAGGTAATGTGAAATTTGATAATGCAGTGACATACGATCCAATTATAACTAGATTGCAATTTACTCAATTGATTGTCCTTACTGATGAAGATTACAATTTTATTTACAATCAAAATAATTGGGGATTTATAGAATTTCCAAGGATATATCAAGCATCTAATAAGGGTTTATCAATTTTTAATGAACATAATTTAATACAATCTAATCCTGGTATGTTTTCAGTGATTTCAACAATGTATGGAATTTTCAATCTTCACATAGATGTTCCATCATTATCCGAACTCGATGCTGATTTATTAATTGAGAAGTTATATGAACTTCAATTTTCAGTAGAACAAGAGTTATGGTATAAGTATGGTCAATATCCTCTAAATACTTACTCTCCACTACAATATCGACTTTCCCAGTATAAACTAGATAGTTTAGCTACAAATCTCCTATTATCTCTCATTCTTGCTCCACTTCTTGTTTTATCATTATATTTGGTGTATTTTTCAATGACATTAATTGAAAAAAGAAAGCACAAATTAATATCTATTATGAAAATTAGGGGTATTTCCAAGGATCAACTAAATATTGTATTGTATTCTGAGGTTTTGATAAATACGGTTATTTCAACAATTATAGGTATGTTTCTTAGTATTCCTTGGTTGAAACTTTCACTAAAACTTTCCAACTACTCACAACTAAATAATTCTTCAACTGAATTAATAATACCTGGGTATTGGTATTGGAAACTCCCAATTATTACTTTAATCTTATCATTAGATATGAATTTTTATTCAATTAATAGTTTAATTAAGATTCATATAGATGAAGGGGAAATAGTTGAAGAAAGACGACCTCCCTTTTGGCAGAGGTATTATTTAGATTTGATATTCTTTTTCCTTGGTACTGGATTTTGGGTATTTATTCATCTGTATGAATTTGAAATACCATATATGAAGGAATTGTTAATGATTGCTTTGGGTGTACCACTTTTGGTTGTCTTTATTTTCTTTACTCCCTTGGTAATTTCTCGTTATTTTGGTGATGTGATCGGTTTAATATCAGAAAAACTATGGTTGGTTTATGCTGGTTTTATCTCTTTAGCAATGAGAAATATGAAAAAGAACAAATATTCATCTTCACTTTTAGCTAGTTTATTGATATTAGGGTTGATGTTATCTTTTACAAGCATGATTATTCCAGAAACATTTAATGGAAATAATTTGGAAAATATTCAGTATGATCTTGGTGCTGATATCTATATAAGTGGATTGGATTCATCCAATTCTGAACTATGGGATAAAATAAAGGTTGATGGTGTTGAATCATATTCACAGATACATAAGATAAGTATACAATTTGATGATAAAAAATTTATTATACTCGGCGTAGATCCTTCTACTTTTGCTGATGCTGCTTTTTGGAAAGCTTCGTATGCAAAAAATTCATTGAGTGAGATACTTGCAAGTATAAATGAGGTATCTTCTGTGGCAATTCAAAGTGATATCCTAGAAATTGAGGGTTATGAGATAGGGGAACAAATGAGTCTCAATGGAAGTTTACCATCATTGGTTGATATTTCCAATGAATTCAAATATTTTCCTAATTTAGTGAATCACTTACCTGTAAATAATTTTGAATCTATTCTTGAACGTTATCTTTTAACAAACTTACCCACTTCTCATGCATTATTTGAATATTTCTCATCCATTTCAACCCATACTGTAGGTGTGTATGCTAAATTAAGTAATAATGCCAATTCAACTAAGGTTGTAGCCTCATTAAGAGCAGAATTTAGTGATTATTCACATATTTCTATAACTTCTGTGGATGAAAAGTTAGAAAATTCTGTATCTAATTTAATTACAGAAGTGCTACTGAATGCAGTGCAAGGGTTATTGATAATTACTATTATAATTAGCTTTTTAGCAATGAGTTATTATTCATATATTACTTTATCTGAGAGAAGAAAGGAAATTGGTGTATATCGTGCAGTAGGAATGGTTCAAAAACAAGTATTTTACATGTTTATTTTGGAGGGAATGGTTATGTTATTTGTGAGCTTTATTTTTGGATCATTAATTGGAATATTTATTTCTTTTAATTTTCTATCTATATTTGTCATAAATAATACTGGAAGTGTTCCTCCATTTAGCATTGTATTTCCTTGGAAGGATGTATTTATCTATTCCAGTGTTTTAATCTTAATATCAATATTTTCTGCTGGAGTACCAGCGTATAAAATATCTAATAAGCAGACTGGTAGTATCTTACGTGCTGAATAACTAAAATTGAATCTAATTACTCAAAAAATCTTTTTTATTTAAATGAGTATATATTTATGAAAAATCAAATAGGGAAAAGGAATTAATAATGAACGAATTTCACAGGATAAATAAGAATGAAAAGCAAAAATCGTGGCTTCTCCGGAATTTCTTACTTACCATAAATTTCTATCTTATGTTTTTATTATTTGATGGTAAATTTTTCTTATACGTGATTGGCTTTTTTGGTTTTTTTACAGTAATATTGTTATTGAAAAAGATCATTCAATCAACGTCGTTTCGAAGAGAATTGAATTCAAAAGATTTAACTAAAATTATCTATAAATTTTTAAAAATCAACAAATTATTTATTGTGGCGGCAATATTGGGTTTAATATTTTCAACCATTATATTAGCACAGATAGTATTGGTATCTGGGTCATATGATCAACAGATATTTACTGAAATGGTTGCTGATTCACAGGATAATTACATTTTAACTTATGAAGGACATATCGATTTACAATTCGCTGAATTAAATAGTATGATTGGTGATCTTGAACATAGTGCGATTAACTTATTGAATTCTCATAATTTCGAATATTTGGAATCTTTTGTTAATTTTCGTCATTCTATACCTGTAGTGTTGAATTCAATGGATGATGAATATACTGAATCTACTTCAATTAATTTATATGAATGGAATGACAATTTTTTCCAATTTTTATATCAATTTCCTTCTTTTGATAAGAGTTTAGTGTTTAACGAATCTCTAAATCTGGCAATTTTTGATCCTGATTGTGATTTAGATACCGATTATATTTATAATAACGGACTTGGTGTCATACCTAATAATGATATGACCCAAAATATTTCATTTTCCATACCTGTCGATAGAATATGGAAAACTACACAACAAGATGACATATATTTTAATGAAAATGAATTATGGAACAACCCTTTTGGGATTTATATTGGAGAAAATATGTATATAACTAATAGGACTCATTTAGAGCATATATTGAATGAATACTCCGAAGTAATTGATTCTCGAGGTGGATATAATGATGGTTCTTCCTCATTTAGATTATTCATAATAGCAGAGATCCCTGATTTACATACAATTAATTTGGATGAATATAAAAAAAGATTGAGGCGTTTAGTATTAGATGCTGAAAGGGATTTGTATCAACAAGATGTTCAAGAAGGGAATTACCTAGGTGTGTACAGCCCATTATTGAGTAATATTATGAATTATGAATTCTATGTTGTGGGTTTAAAATTAACCATGTTATTAGTATCTGGACCATTATTGATAATATCTATGTATTTGGTATATTTTTCATTAAGCTTAGTTGAGAGTAGAAAATCTCGGTTAGTTGCCATAATGAAAATTAGAGGTATTTCAACAGAACAAGCTACAATTACCATGATATCCGAGGTTATATTTGGTTCAATCTTGGCCTTAATAACCGGTTTGATTATGAGTATACCTTGGACGATACTAAGTTTAAAATCAAGTGGCTTGCTTGAATTCGACGCCTCTCCGATTCCGTTAGTTATTCCCACGGATTTTTACTGGAAATTACCTTTCATGTCTATGATTTTGGCATTTAATCTAAATATAGCATCAATTCGTGCTCTATCAAAGACAAGTGTTGATTCTGCAGAGGTTTTTATTGAGAAGAGACCTCCATTTTGGCAAAGATATTATTTGGATTTGATTGGATTTGGTACAAGTCTTGTTTATCTAATTTATATTAGAATAATCCCTGTAGAGGTGAATGAAATTTTTGATATTGTCCTTCAGGTGATCGGTATCTACATGTTGTTTATTTTCATTCTCTTTGCTCCATTAGTTGTTTCGAGGTATTTTTCGAATGCAATTGGGATTGCATCGGATTATATATGGAATAAGGAAGGTGGAATTATTGCATTATCAACTAAGAATATGGGTAAGAATCGATTTTCATCATCAAAACTTGTAACTCTCATGATGTTTGGTTTGATGTGCTCCACTATCGGAATTGTAATTCCAGATACGTTTATGAGTTATACAGAGGAAAAGCAGTATTATGACATTGGTGCTGATATGGTATTAAATGGAATTAATCAGAGTGATCCCCACTTATCCCAATTTATAGAAGAAACCGAGGGTATTGTATCTTATAGTATGGTAGTAAGAGGTGTTATTAATCCATGGCAGTATAGCAATGATATTTCTGATACTGAGACTATAATTTTAGGAATCGATCCTGATAGTTTTGTCGAAACTGCGTTTTGGAATGATGATTATGCTGAATCGTCATTAGAAACGATAGTAGAATCTGTGAAAGGTGACCGAACTATTGCTATGCAAAGTGATATTATAAGGTTAAATAACATAGATGATTATTTAATATTATCAAACGGTTATAGTTATAGAATTAGCTTGAGTGTAGAAGAATCATTCAAATATTTTCCTAATTTAGTAACAATGATTCCTCATGAATTTGAAGATGATAATTATTATTATGGTTCAGTAGGGATATTGACCTCCATTGATACTGCAGGGTCTTTATTTCAAATGTATTCTAATGTAGATGGGGAATCTGATTTTACAATAACTGAAAGTGTATATCTCAAATTGGAAGAAGGTGTGAATGCGACAATGGTCAAAGAAGAATTAATCTCTAAATTCAATTCCTCCTTATATCAACCTTGGATCACCTCTGTTGATGAACAAGTATCACAGAGTTTGGACGATCCATTTTCTAAGATGATTTTGGCTTCAATGCAAAATTTATTAATAATCACCGTATTAATTTGTATTATTGCAATAACCTATTTTTCATTTATTACAATTTCCGAGAGAAAAAGGGAAATTGGTGTATATCGGGCATTAGGTCTTATTAGTAATCAGATATTCCAGATGCTTCTATTAGAATCGCTGATATTGCTATTTTCTGCGGTATTTATGGGATTATTTGCTGGTCTTTTCTCTTCACACATGTTATTTTATATTTTGAATAATATTGGATTTAGCTACCAAATACCACCTTTTAAATTAATAATAAATTGGGCATTAATGTTTGGATTTATTGGTATATTAATTATATTTTCAATTGTAGGTTCAGGTCTTCCATCAAAAAGGCTTGCTAATCGACAAACTGGTAGTATCTTACGTGGGGATTAGAATTTAATATTTAGAAATTATGAATTTTTAAATTATAATTTAAATGGGTATTTATTGGTGTTTGTTTACATTAAAAAAAAGGTGATTTACTATTCAATATGGGATGAAAGATTCAGAATTTTTAGAGAGTGATTTTATACACTTAAATCAAGTCACAAAGAATTATAAAGATCCAGCAAGTAATATAAAATTTCAAGCATTACGAGGGATTGATCTTACAATTTCACAAGGTTCTATAACTGCAATTATCGGTCCATCTGGTGCAGGTAAATCTACTTTGCTTAATATCCTAGGTGGAATGACTTTTCCATCTACTGGTTCAGTAACTGTTGATAATATGTTATTGAATGATTTAGATGACCATGGATTGGATACTTATCGTCGAAATGTTGTTGGATTTCTCTGGCAATTACCAGAAAGAAATCTTCTACCTAATTTAACCGCGCTTGAAAATATCACCTTTTCTATGGAGGTTTCTGGTTATCCTCGTCAAGAAAGAATAACCCGAGCGAAGGAACTCTTAAAATCCGTAGGTCTTGGTAATCGGATGAATCATAAACTCGGACAATTATCTGGTGGTGAGGCTCAAAGGGCATCATTATCTGTTGCTTTGGCTAACAAACCTAAGGTCTTACTAGCAGATGAACCCACGGGTGAGCTAGATTCAGAGACAACTATGGAGATAATTGATTATCTGAAGCAATTAAATGCCGACCTTGGTTTAACAATAGTAGTAGTAACTCATGATAATAGATTTGAACGATTAACTCATCAATCTTACAATATTCTAGATGGTTCTATTGCAGGATTACGTCGTTCAAGATCTAAATTAGATTCGACTGATTGGAGGACAGCAGAGAGAGAAGAAGTTGCAGTTGTTGATCAATTTGGAAAAGTAAGAATTCCTTCTCACTTACGTCAAAAATATCATTTTGGTCGATATATTCGGTTTATTGAAGATACGGAATCAGGAAGGGTTTATATTGAAGGTGTGGAACATGAATTATAGTACTCTACATCTCATGATTATTATTTGGTGAGCATCATGATAGAATTAAAAGCAGTTGAAAAAGAATATGGTATTGGAGACACTCGTGTTAACGCGATTAGAGGAATAACACTTCATGTAGATCAAGGGGAATTTTTAGCGATTCTCGGTAAATCTGGGTCCGGTAAGTCTACATTACTATCTTTATTAGGTGGATTAGAACAACCAACAAAAGGACATATCCTTTACAAAGAAAAAGATCTCGGAAATTTAAGTGAGGATGAGTTAGCAATTATGCGACGAACTGAAGTAGGAATTGTATTTCAGCATTTTCACTTGATGGATGCAATGACTGCACTGGATAATGTGGAATTACCGCTTCTAATTGCAGGACAAAAACGATCTGAAAGGAGAGAATGGGCTTTAAAGGTACTAACTATGGTTGGATTGCGTGAGAGAGCTGCTCATTATCCAAATGAATTATCTGGTGGTGAAAGACAAAGAGTAGGTATTGCAAGGGCGTTTGCTAATAAAGCCTCACTTATTATCGCTGATGAACCAACTGGAGATCTAGATAGTACAAAAGGAAAAGAAATCATTGATATGTTATGGGCATTGAATCGAGGAATGGATTCATTTAATGAACTTGATTGGAAACCTACTATTATTATGGTTACGCATGATGTTGGTATGTTAAGAGAAGGAATGAGAGTGTTAACGATATCTGATGGTATGATAATTAGCGATAGGATTTTTGATGGTAATTACGAAGCCTTTGATCCGCTTGGTAATCCAAGTACAGTTACAAAAACATATGAACAAGATGGTGATTCCACCGTCGTAAATTGATTTTTTTCGTGAATCTATTTTAATATGTATATGAATTTATATTAAGATAATAATTTAATATTACTATTTTTGTCGTACCAAAACTTATCGTATTTTAGGTCTAATTATTTGAAATCACTGTAATCAAACAATGATTAATTCTAGATGAAATCTAATCATTGCAGGTCATAACTCAATAGAAAACATAAAATGTTATTATTCACTATTAAAAGAAAGGGAAGAATTGAGTTGGTATTAGGAAAAATTAGATTTTCTATATTGAAACGATATACCTTTTTAGATTCAGATGAAGTAGAAATTGGTTCTCTAGAAGATATAGCTTTAGATCCTGATACTTTGGTTCCGATGTATTTTGTACTAGGTGCTGGTTTTTTTGAGGAATTAATGGAAGAAATGGGAAAAAGAGAAGATATAGATGAACTAGTTCCAATAAATGATTTATTGAAGCTGGATGATGAATTTGTAATTATTAAGAGTAAATTAAGTGATTTGGAAAGAACATCTCATGGGAAATATCCCTTCAAGACCATTACACTATCTGAATTGTTCAAAATGCCTGTACTTGATTCTAATGGTCAATGTAATGCTGTTTTCTTTGATTTTCAATTAGATGGTGATAATATCCATGCAATTTTTAATTATCCCGGTGTTGATAATAAAATGAGATCTGAAGGTTATGGGCAACGATTTACTATCGGATTTACTATCCAGTCAATTAAGGTCACTGATTATCAAATAATTCTTCCGACTTCTTTGGATGACATTGCATCAAAAATTAAAAACAATATTGAACCAAAAATGAGAGGAAAGAGTTTCCTAGCATGGAATTAGCGATTAAAATAACTTGTATTTTCTAGATCCCAATCGTTTGGAATAACTAATTCTAATCCTTCATGGATGACTTCAAGCTCAATAGCACCTTCATGATACACCTCACCCTCTGCTTCACCTAGTATTTTTCGACCATCAAGTGGTTCCATAATTACTTTTTTTCCTGTTTTTATCTCTACATGATTTGTAATTGTTGTATGCTTTCCTTTTATGACTTTAGGTAGAATATTTAGTAATTTAAACTTTCCTGCTGAATGAATAACTGCAATTTGAAATGAATCATGATTGAATCTTGCATTTGGTAAAATTCTCATCCCTGAACCAAATGTCTGACCAAATCCAACTGCCAGTATATTCATATGGTATTCTGTTTCTATTCCATCAATTACTAGACGAATGTGATATGGCTTATGTGAAAAAATTAATTCTCGAATAGTTAGTATGGTATATTTTAGTTGACCTTTTAACCACTTCATTGACGTGTAAGCTCGTTTGGCTATAGCAGCACCAGCTCCAGAATCAAAAACATTGATACAAAATCTATCTCCCGCCTTGATGATCGATATTTTTGTTTTTTTACCATTTAGAAGTGTGTTTATTCCATCTTTCCATGTTTTCAATCCTATACCCATAGCAAAATCGTTACCTGATCCTGCTGGAATTACAGAAAATGGAATATTACCACGTATGGATCCATTTGCCACTTCATGAACAGTACCATCTCCACCGAGTGCGCATACCATTGTAAAGCCTTCTTCTTTGGCAGTTTCCGCTAATTGAATTGCCTGAGCAGGAGAATTTGTTTCTATTATTTGATAGTTAATTTCTTTTTCGTCAAGCAATTTTACTACCTTTTTTTTTATCTTTCCTGATTTTCCACCTGCTGCAGTTGGATTATAGATGATTTTGATCCTTTCATTCATAATTTAATCGATTTTATTAAGCTCTTTAAATAAATCGTTGAATGTGATATTGGATTACTTATTATTTCAGAATTTACTTTATTTTAATCAAAAACTCTCAGACAAAGATCAAGAATTAAATAGATTGTTGAAGATTAGATATTGCTCAGAAATGACGAAAACAAAGTCTAAAGAGAAGTAATTTGATGATTAATGACGGGCGATCTGATCTGAGCTTGATTTATTTAGTAATCTCTATACAAATGTGAAATTGTTCAGGGGAATATCTGCGAACCTTATGTATCTTTGTAATAGAACCCTCTATTCTGTCTGATATCAATTGATTACAATTGTCAAGCATATTTTCTTCATTTGCAAAGTAGTATAAAAATAAGGTACCTCTCTCCTCGAGTAATTTATATGCGTCAACAAGATAATCAATAGCTCCACTAGGGTGGTTCATTATAATGTAATTAAATTTTTGTCCATTTTGTAGGAATTTGTAAATTTGGTCTCGAGCATCTGCAACAATAAATTCATTATATCCTTGTAATACATTTAATCTCTGCGATTCTTCGAAGCATACTTTTGCAAATGGGTTAATATCAATACTTATAACAGATGTGATTTTTTGATTTGTAATATGTAAGGCAAAGGAACCTGCTCCTGCAAACATATCCAGTATCAGCGAGTTTTCTTTTACTAATTTACAAATTCTCTTATGTTCTGTGGATAATCTTGGTGAAAAATAGACTTTGCGTATATCTAGATAAATTTTTAGTCCATATTCTCGATGAATTGTGGTGGAGTTATTTTGCCCCGAAATCAACTCTAATTGCCTTATTCTAAATGGACCACCAACTTTGGCTGTTTTACCAAAGACGGATGTTGTTGATGGTTGTAGTTCCATAATTGCTGCCCCTATTATCTGTTTATACGGGTATAGGTGTTCCTTCAGATCAATTACTACAAGGTTACCTATTTGATCAAATGATGTAGGTAAAGTCAACTTATTGAGTTCATCTTCTGGTATTTTATCTTTTAAGATCGCTTTAATGGAATCCGGTTTTTTACTGTATTCCTCAAAGTTAAACTCATCATCAAGAAAGTCAAGCTGTGGAAATTGATCTATAATTGCTTCTGCAATGAGAGGTATTATCACATAATCATCAATATTGTGTATTTTGTAATTTCGATCTATAATATTATATTGATTCAAAATTTTAATGACCTCATATGCATGGAACTTATCAATTCTGATACCTCTGGAAAGTGGCACATAATCTCCTCCTAATAATATTGATTTCAATTGTTATCACTATTTCCTTAATCTCATTAAAAATTGTTAATAATACAAAAGTACGAATGTTTAAATACTCATAATGCGGAATTTATTCGGAGATTATAATTAAAAATTCTGCCACCACTCCATCAAACTATGTACAAAGTTTGGTTTCTCGTTTAAAGAAAATGAATCTTCATTTAAATGCACATGTTCTCAATGCTTTTCGTTTAATACCCAGGGAGTTATTTGTTCAGGAACAGGATAAAAAATATGCATATAAGGATACACCGTTGGCTATTCCAATGAACCAAACAATTTCTGCAATTCACATGTATGGGATAATGCTTTCTGTAGAGCTTTGTGATCCTCAACCGGGTATAAACGTGTTGGAAATTGGAACCGGTTCTGGATATGGTGCTGCATTATTGGCAAAATCTGTAGAACCCGATATAGTTATTTCAATTGAGAGACATAAACCATTGGTAGAATATTCACGGAATAATTTGAAAGTGTGTGGAATCCAAAATGTGGAGATAATTCATGGAGATGGTACCTTGGGAATACCGGGTAAAAAATTTGATAGGATTTTAGTTACTGCAACTGGAAAAAAAATTCCCGAACCATTAATTAAACAATTGAAACCGGACGGATGGATGATCATTCCATTATTGGTAAATTATAATGAATGGCTTTGTAAAGTTTATCTTGATGAAAATAATGAGTTACAGCAAGAATTATTGATGCAAGTTAGGTTTGTACCATTAATTGGAAGTGAAAACTGATTTTTTTCAGGAAAAAAACAAAAATAACTTTAGCTATAAGTGTGGGTATCAGTTTATGGGTGTCAAAGGTCTTGGTGATCTGATAAATTCTGTAAATGTACGGCAGTCTATTGAGTTAGTGGAGTTAAAAACCCGGATTATTGCATTTGACGCTTTTAATCAACTTTTTCAATTTTTATCTTCAATACGCGATTCCATGGGTAATTCTCTCTCTGATGAAGAAGGGAGAGTTACATCTCATCTAGTTGGTATTCTCACTCGAAATTGTAATTTATTACAACATGGAGTGCAACCTGTCTATGTATTTGATGGAGAAAGTCATCCATTGAAATCATTGGAAAAACAAAGAAGAAGGGAACAAAGGGATGTTGCTGAAGAAGAATATAACAAGGCGATAGAAGAAGGTGATTTAGTGAAAGCAAAGAAATTTGCCCAAAGAGTAAACAAACTTACTCCAGAAATTCTTGATGATGCAAAACGATTATTATCATTAATGGGGATTCCTGTAGTACAAGCACCTGGTGAAGGAGAGGCACAAGCTGCACAGTTAACACAAGAAGGTGTAGTTTGGGCAACAGGTTCTCAGGATTATGATGCAATATTATTTAATAGTCCTAGAATGTTAAGAAATTTAACTATTACCGGAAAAAGAAATACTGCAGGTGGAAAAATCATTGACATAAAACCTGAATTAATTGATCGAGATAGTTTTCTTCGTGATCTCGAATTATCTCATGCTCAACTTATTGATTTAGGTATTCTCATGGGCTCTGATTTTAATCCTGATGGGATTGAAAAAATAGGGCCAAAAACAGCATATAAATTAATCAAAAAATATGGCTCTTTCGATGAAATAGTAAAAAATGATTTGAGAGTTAAACAGGCAAATATTCCATACGAAGAGATCAGAGATATTTTCATGTATCCAAAGGTAAAACAAAACTTATCTGTGAATTTTGATCGAAAATTCAGTACAGATCAAATTCATGATTTCTTAGTAAATGAAAGAATGTTTGACCCTAATCGGTATACAAATCTCCTTAAAAAAACAGAAAGAATCATTGCAGAAAACCAAGAACAATCTTCACTGAGTGATTGGTTTTAACACTCTCAAGAATTTGACGAAATGATCAATACCTATCAGTAAGTCTATAACTATCTAATATTCTTTGAGGATGTAGAGAGTATCATCATGAAATTGGAGAATAGAGTAAAGTATATTTCATTTCTTATAATTGGTGTATTATTTCTAATCATTGGAAACACTCTAGATGAATTGGATATCATAAAGAACGTTTTAAATGCGAGTTTTGATGAGTGGTATGTTTTCATGCTGCCATGGCTTGGTTCAGCTGAGGAAGGAATTCCAACTCCCTGGTAAATGAGTGATTGATTATGAGTACAAGAAATAAAGAATTAACATTGAAAGATAAGTTTTCGAATACAATATTAAATAAACGAATTCGATTAATACGATTAGTCAGCCAGTTAACATTTTTCTTCTTATTGAATGGAGTAATTATTGGACTATCTAAAATACCATTTCCAGCACCGGTATCCCTACCTGCGGGTTCTCCTTTTGCAACCGTTTGGGGTGGGTTTGATGCAATGCAATACATTCTATCTAAGGGTCAGTTTCCTTTTCTTGCATTAGGTGTCTTCTTTATTACTGCATCATTAACAGGTAGATTTGCTTGTGGTTGGATATGTAGTATTGGTTTGTGGCAGGACATTCTCTCTTTCTTTCCTTTGAAGAAAGCCAAGTTAGATAAACCAACAAATCTAGGATTACAAGATATTGGAAAGATTTTCATGTGGTCGTCCCTATTATTCACCGCATGGATTGGAACTCAGAGACCTGATGTGGTTGATGGACTTTGGACTACTATTCCCTATGGTGTTATTGATCCAGCAGGAACAATAATGGTTACTTGGTTCTATGTATTCTTCTGGGATTATCTACCTGGTGAAATTTCACTGTTAGATACACTGGATCAACTTGGACCATTATTCTTTTGGAAGAGTTTGGTTTTAATTTTAATATCCTTTGCTTCTTTTAAAGTACCTCGTTTTTATTGTAGATTTGTTTGTCCAACAGGAGCTCTCTTGGGTTATGTATCCCCCAATTCTTTGTTGACTATTAAGCGTAATCCATTGAAATGTAGTGATGGATGCCAAAAATGTGAAGATGCATGTCCTATGGGTGTACCAATCTTAGATGAAGACCCAGAAGGTATTAGCAATTCACTTTGTATAAATTGTGGAAATTGTATTGACGCTTGTAGTGAAGCAATGAGTTTCAAAATACGTGTATAGATATATCAAATAAATAAAATTACAATTGAAATTACTTTTTCGAAATTAACAAATTGGCCAACATATTGGCTTGATTAACCAGATAATTTAAGATGCTTTAATGTATTAATCTTAATTGGTCTTTTATCATCCCAAAAAGTCATAGCATCAAGTAGTGAATGGATTTCTGAGCTATTTAAATGTTTTAACATGTTATCTGCTTGTTGTTCATCTTGAAAACTTAGAAAGTAGCAAGTGTCATCCAGTACAATCGGTTTATCTTCATATACACCTAATTTAACGAATTTGATTTGTTTATACATCGATGAAATTGCTATCTTCCACGATTTAAATGTGTAATCTCCTACACCAAATATTGAGAATTTCGTTTTTTTAAATACTCTACTTTTTCTATTTGTAAAATATTCTTCGTGTTTTATAAGATAATCCCATGTTTTAGGAGCAACATTGCTAATATGTTCAGTGTTATCTGATGGTGATTTTTGTGTAATAATTATCCATTTTCGAGGAATAACATCTTCTTTCTGCAAACAAGAACTTTTCATGTATGGGAATAAATAGGTATCTTCAATATCTACCTTTTCACCTAATAAATTATATAACTGTCCATTTTTTTTATATAATTCCAATATCTTCCTACAATTATGCTTTACACCAGATCTCCACTTTATTTCTTGATTTTTTCTAGAATAATATGTGTATGACTGCAGAAACAGATCAATATTTCTAATAATTTTATTGAAGTGTAATCCCCATTTTTCAATTACATCATTTCCTAGATTATTATATACGTTACAAGACTTGTTTTCCAATTGGTTGCTAATACTTAATTCAAAAATACAAGCATCAACTGCAATTGAAAATAACTTGCGTGCGTTAATTTTGTAAATATTTGCAACAACATTAATTTTATTTTCAGTCCATATTTTACGTAATATCTTTCTTGCTACATTAGTTTTACAAATAAAGATAAGAAATGTCTTTTTTTGATTGATAGAATCAAGAATTGTAGATATCATCCATTCTGATATGTCAAAATTGCTATTTCCCATTATTGCGTGTATGCCTAATTCTTTCTCAAAATTTGCTTTTTCAGGTAGATTCAAACCTTGAAATTGAGATAATTCTGAATTTGTAATCCATGGTAGATTCCCGATTAATAAGATTGGTTCTTCTGCTTGGATCAATATTTTAGACCAATCCAATTGATAAAAATTTGCAGGTTGTATATTGATTTTACAATTTTCTTTTCCAATGACTAATTTCTTTACTCTAGTGACTGTCTTTTGTATATAATTTTCATTAATATCATATGCCATGATTTTATTTAATGTTTGAAAATATTTTAGCCCTGATAAAACGAAATTTCCAATTCCACATGTTGGTTCAATAATTGTTTTTGGAAATATTTTAAGAGAAAAATGTTGACAGATTGCATCTGTGAGGGATTGTGGTGTTTGAAAATCACCAAATTCGTCTTTTTTTTTATTCATTCAAATTTAATACCACCATCAACTCTTTGATATATTTTGATGTTTCTTGAGATATTCTTGTATTCTTGTATTTGCCAAATTAACGTACTCTTCACTAATGTCAAGACCAATAAAAGATCGGTTCGTCTTTAAAGCAGCAATTGCAGTTGTTCCCGCACCCATGAAGGGATCTAAAATGACATCTCCCTCAAAGGTATATAATTGTATACATCGATAAGGTAATTCTACTGGAAATGGTGCTGGATGACCTATTTTTCTTGCAGAAACGGTAGAAAAGTCCCAAATTGATTTTGTATATTCAATAAATTCATCTCTTGATATTGTCGATTGTTTTTCTTTCTTATTCCTTTTCATTGTACCTTTGGAGAAAATTAAGATGTATTCATGTACATCTCTTAGACAGGGATTTGAAGCTGATTTCCAAGAACCCCATGCTGTTGATGAACCTGCACTAGCTCCTTTATTCCAAATTATTTCACCTCGTTGCATGTATCCAATCTTAGTCATAATTTGTGAAATATAGTCTGATACTGGAATATATGGTTTTCTACCTAGATTTGCTATATTTAATGCAAATCTTCCACCATCAACTAATTTTGGAAATACCTCTGTAGCAACATCCTCTATAAGTGATAAATATTCAGTAAAGGATAAATCTTCATCATATTCTTTTCGTGAATTATATGGGGGTGATGTAATCACGAGATGAATTGAACGATCTGGGATAATAGATAGGTCTCTACTGTCCCCAAGTATTATTCTATTTCTGATATCAGAGGGTAAGGGATTTATGATGCCATCTGAAGTCAAAGTGCTGGATGGAATGATTTCTGAATACATTTGAGAGGAATAAAAATAATCACTGTTATGATTTTCTCTTTTAGATGCACCAAATTTACTTGTTTTTGTTGATTTAGACATACAATCACCATTCATTATGATAGTCTAGATGTATTATTATTAATCGCGACTAATTATAGTTTAACGCGATGTTTAATTAATATATCGATTAATAATCTAGTGAATGTTGATTTTTGAATATTATATTAGCTAATAAACTTCTGATATACAGAAATATAATGTCCGTGATGAATAAGATTGATTTTTTAAGAATATAATCGGAGTACTTTTGTACTTTGGGAGTCTATAAAAATTTAGGAAACATACTATGAAATGCCCAGATTGTAGTGGTGTCATGAAGAAACATGGTGCCTTTTATACATGTACTCGATGCGGTCTATCATTTAAACCTTGGGAGGTTGAAAAGGCCAATGAAAGAGCACAGCAAGAGTTAAAAAATCTAGAATTATCCGATCCTGAAAAAGCAAGAGAAGATAAACGTAAAAAACGAATTAAATATAGAAATTGGCTTGAAGGCAGACAAGATTAAGTAATTAAACCTGATAATTTAATTCAAGAAAAATAAAATAAATTCAAATTATAAAATGAAATAGTTATCTGGGTGTAAATCATGGTATTTTTAAGAATTTATTTTTAATTTTTACAGAGAATATAAAAGCTATTATGAGAATAGAGAGAATAGTAATCATGACTATAATAGCTCGCCATTTAAGATGTGATTCACGTCAAGTATGTTCCCAATGTAGTATTTACCTTTGGAAACCAAAGATTGAACCAAGATATTATCAATATTGCCCAATGTGTAAAAATGATATATTATGTGATAGAGGATTAATTCAGGAATTTGTTTATGATCAAGATCAACAAGCAGAAAGAGTGAAGTACTTATGTCTTATTTGCCGAGCTGAGGTAGAGGACAAACAATGGCCCAGTGAAGCATCTGGTATGAGATTAGATGTCTTAGATTAGACTCCTCTAAAATATCTATGACTTAATTGATTAACTTGTGTTGCACTCCATTTATTCATTTGTCTCTTAGCGTCAATGGATATTTGACGCCATTGCTTTGGAAAATCATGAATAAACTTGACTAAGTTTTGGATCATACCACTATCGGCAATCATATCGTTGGTTATCATAATTGCAATATCTCCTTCTTCCCAATCTCCTCTTTGTATGGCTGGAATTTTTTTAGAAAAGTCATTTTTCACTAGATTTAGTGCGACTTTTTCCAGTGGATCTGGTTGAATATCCATGTTAATATGGATCAATATGGAATTAACTGTATTTTCAACAAGGTAATGGTCACCAAAAGTTATTTCGACATTACCTATTTCACATTCCTTACAAATTACACAAGGGAAATTTACATTTCCCCTACTTGGGCATTGTATAGGAGTTAATTCTGATAAATTCTTTAATGTGATCAGTTCCATTCTATAAACAATTTTACTCTTATGAGTTAAAATTACTTTCATCTTTGTAATTTGAATCAGTCATTATCTATATTATAAATTGTGTCTTCTCCCAGAAGTTTAATTCCCTCTTGTCTTGGTGCAAGAGATTGACAAAGAACTGTTGTATATTCTCTTGCCTTAACACATTCTCTGTATCTTTTTATTCTAACTTCATATGACATTTTATTTTTTGGAGCGGTCAGATTATCAACGATTATTTTAGTAACCTCTGCCCACATCAACAAAGGCTCCATCATTTCTATAAATGCTGATTTTACTGAATATTTAATGTCCTTTGTAGTAATTGTGGATTTATTTGGTTTTCTTGGACCTTTCATTCGGAGAACAAGTCCGTTGAGCTCATCAATAAAATCCGTTTTCCAATCTTTTTGAGATGTAGGAATTCGATCAACTTCTAAATATTGATAGATTGCTGTAATCAAACTAATGTCTGAGCGTATTTTCCATAGTTCGCGATACCATAAATCTGTAAGTTTAATTAATCCAATTTGTCGATATTTTTTGCTTTTCTCTTTCCACCTATTTAATTTCGCTAATGCACTTTCTCTCTTTAATTCTTTTTTTACTTCTTTTTCTTCTTGATCCCAAAATGTCTGTAATTCTCTCGAAATTTCTAGCACCGATTTAGTCAATTGATCTGGGAGTAATTTAAATGATTTTCTAATTGATATTACATTGTCTGATATGTTTTTTCTGATGATCCCACCATCAAAACTTTGAAGTAATTGATTTTCGTCTTTGTTTGCTGTCATTGACTCTCACTTAATGATTTAATCATATATACATCTTGCAATTTGTAGTCAAATTTTCGATAGTATTCTCTAACGCCAACACCGGAAATAATCGCAATTTTATCATAACCTTCATCTCTTGCGAGTTGCTCTGCCCAAATCAACAATTTATTACCAAATCCTTGATGTTGATAACTGTTTTCCTTGAAATTGTCTGAAAGTGGTAATGATGAACCATAAACATGAAGCTCTCGTACCAGTGCAGCACCACGTAATGCTTCTATG
>Ga0224506_10000629_pt1 | contig 28440 bp, 28 predicted proteins | sample SF_Jan12_sed_USG_2_FD_169108 | JGI IMG/M metagenome (GOLD analysis project Ga0224506, IMG submission 169108) | Sediment microbial communities from San Francisco Bay, California, United States - SF_Jan12_sed_USGS_8_1 | ecosystem: Environmental > Aquatic > Marine > Sediment | place: USA... | reverse complement strand
CGTACGACCCCCCTAATATCACCTATTCGACGGGCTGCCAATAAAGTACCAAAAACATAGGGTACAGCACTGGAACCGGCTTCATGACGAATCACCAGTCTTTCACCGGATTGTGCAAATATCGATTCAACCGCGAGCAAGTAACTGGGAAGGCGCACCGAGTGTACCTGTACACCATTTATACTGGCACCGCGAATTTCCTCTGGCCCGATAGTCTGGTCAATTGGTAAATCCAGTTTAGGTTTGCGCACATCACCCAGGAGTTCGGCTAGCTCGCCCGCAGTTCCGCTCGGTGCGTCAGGCTTGGTCGAAGCGGCATAATCAATGATTTCAAATTGCTCGATATGCTTTGCTGCAAATAAAGAAAAGTGTTGGGCTAAAGCAGCGCAAAGCGCAAAATTTCCGGTGACCACTCCAACACCCGCGGCGCGGGCCGCATCATCGATTTTATCGATATCGGTTGCAGTGAAACCGGTGGTTCCAAGAATGACTGGTATGCCGCGTTCGATAGCGGACAATGTGTTAGTCATACCGTAATCGGGATGAGTGTACTCAATTAATACATCGCAGGGCTGCTCGAATGCCTGCTCAAGTGTTGGCGTGACAATCAATCCGGCAGCTTCGTCTCCAATCGCAGTTCCGATGTCCTGACCCGCAGCACGGCGAGCAACTGCGCCAGTCAAGGTCATATCACTGGCGGCTAGTACGCCCCGGACGAGTTCGGCGCCAGTCCAACCGGTTGCACCGGAAATACAGATATTAAGCATGTTTGATTATTTTTTGAAGAAACAAGGAGAATAATCTTACACCAAAATCAAAGATTATTTCCTGTGGCGACAGGCATTGGAGATAGATGGAGTGAACTACCGCCCGGAACGTACAATGAACCGGTTAGACGCCAGGTTTCGGTTGTTAACTGGACATGCCAGCGACCCTGGTCAAGTGCGTCAATTTCAGCAATATAGGTGTGATTATCACCAGGCTCAAGCAACAGGATTTGATCCAGTCCCGCCCGGGTGGCATGAAACAAACCAAGACTTATTTGCTCGTCGGTGATTGCTGATGCGTTCGCTTTTAACTGAACCTCAACCTTACCATCAGAAAAATTAATTTGAGACGACAAACCCATGGCGCTAGCGGCCTGGTCACGGGCTAGCACCATATTAATCTGCTTGCCCTTTTTATAGTAATCGTCGACTACCAGGCCGGTATCGGACTGAATCGCCAGGGTCAGCATAATCATGCCTACCACTACAGCGGAAAATGGAATCAGGATAAGCATCCAGACGTAGGGTTGGCTTTTCCAGGATTCGGACTCAGTTGACTCTATTAGCATAGTTATTTCCGTGGGCCGAGAAAGCGGGCTTCTTCCTCGACGATTAAATGGTTGGCATCTTGCGCCTGTAGACGAAAGCTTACAGAGGCGCTTTGTGCGCTTAAATTAGCTTCGTCGGCTCGCAGGCGAACAATTAATTCACTGACCGTTCCTGCATTCACATAGATATTATCGACATCGGTAAAAAGCTCCAGGTCGGTGATACCTTCGACACTCAGGATAAATGCATGAGGGTTATCGTCCATGTTTAAAATCTTCAGCGTATAAACGTTTTCGATTAAACCTTCGTTAGTCTCGCGATATAGCTGGTTGCGATCTCGAATAACGTCCAGATCGAGTGCCACGCGCTGCGACAGGTCATAGAAAACTGTGATGGTCGCAATGGCGAGGATGATGGCGTATATGACGATTCGAGGACGGAGAATTTTACTGGGTTTATTTTGAATCGCATTTTCTGTTGTGTATCGGATCAGACCTCGATCATATCCAAGTTTGTCCATGACCTCATCGCAGGCATCGATGCATGCCGAGCAGGCGATGCATTCGTATTGCAGGCCGTCGCGGATATCGATTCCTGTTGGACAAACCTGATAACAAAGCGTGCAGTCTACACAATCGCCGAGTCCGGCAGCAGATTTATCGACACTGCGTTTACGGGGTCCCCGTGGCTCGCCACGCATGTCATCATAGGCCACAATCAGGGTGTCGTTGTCGAACATGGCGCTTTGAAATCGAGCGTAAGGGCACATGTATTCGCAGACCTGCTCGCGCATCCAGCCAGCATTACCGTAGGTGGCGAAGCCGTAAAAAAATATCCAGAAAGTTTCCCAGGGGCCGAGATTAAAGCCGATAAAACTGGCCGCGAGTTCATTGATAGGTGTGAAAAATCCGACGAAAGTAAATCCGGTCCACAACGAAAATACAAGCCAGAGGGTTTGTTTGATAGCCTTAACGCGGAACTTGTCCCAGCTCCAGGCGGCTTTGTCGCGTTTCATTTGTTGGGAACGCGTGCCTTCGATTTTGCGTTCTATCCAGATATAAGCTTCTGTCCAGACTGTTTGAGGGCATGCATAGCCACACCAGATACGCCCCGCGAGGGCAGTAAAGAAGAATAACGACAAAGCTGCAACGATGAGTAAGCCAGCCAGATAGACGAAATCCTGGGGCCAGAGGGTGAGCCCGAATATATAAAATTTACGTGCTGGAAGATCGAATAAGACTGCTTGATGCCCATCCCAGCGTAATAGCGGTGTGCCATAAAATATCCCGAGTAATACTAGAATACTTAATACCCTGAGCCTGGCGAAACGCCCGTGAGCTTGACGTGGGTAAATTTTTTCGTGCCTGGCATAAAGCGATTGCTGGATCTTTGGATCAGCGGTATTCATCAGATTAGGCTTATTTCCCTGCGACCGGAATTATTTTTAACTGGGCGAATGTGATGATTGATCGGCATGGATTTTTCGACAATTAGTAATCGCGAAATAAAGCGTAATCGCACTCGAAATTGCGGATAACGCCCAGAATATAAAAAATCCAAGGGTATAAGCACCCACAACATTTATTTCGATATCCAGGTTATAGGGGTACAGTTCAGAAGGGTCGAATGCAGAGAAGAATAGTCCGGTAGCGACGATAGCGATCATAAATGAAGGCCATAAAGTCACGATGCACTTTTGTCTAAAAGGTATCTGCATACCGGACATATCGTTCATTTACTTATTCGACAGGCCATAAACATAGGCTGCGATCAAATGGACTTTGGCTTCACCCAGGAAATCACGATGCGCAGGCATGTGCCCCTGGCGCCCCTTGTCGATTGATTCACTGATAAGAGCCCGCGAAGCACCGTGCAACCAGGTCTTGTCGGTCAGGTTAGGCGCACCCATTGCTGTGTTGCCCTTGCCATCGACACCGTGGCAGGCCACACAAAAAATATTAAACTGAGCCTGACCTATGGCTGCGGCACTGGCATCGTGCTCACGACCAGACAGGCTTAGTACATAGTCTGTCATGTTCGCTACGCCTTCTGCACCACCGAGCGGTCCACCCCAGGCTGGCATTAAACCTTTCCGTCCATCGAGAATGGTTTGCTTGATAGTTTCAGGGTCGCTGCCCCAAAGCCAGTCGTTATCACGCAGGTTAGGGAAGCCACGAGCACCACGAGCATCCGAGCCATGACAGGTAGAGCAATAGTTGAGGAATAAGCGCTCGCCCATTTTCTGGCCGTGAGTATCCTCCGACAAAGACACTAGATCCTGCGACAGATGTTTCTGAAACAACGGACCGTACTGTTTGTCGGCCGCTGCTATTTCATCCTCATAGGCCTGTTTCGAAGACCAGCCAAGATAACCTTCAAAAGTTCCGAGGCCGGGATATAGGGCGAGATAGACAATGCCGAATATCAGGGTGATGTAAAACATGCCCAGCCACCATCTTGGGAGCGGATTATTGTATTCTTTAAGGTCTTCATCCCACACATGGCCGGTATCTTCGACATCTTTACTGGCCGTATCGCCCGAAGAGAGAGACATCCACCAGATCAACCAGAAACACCAGACTATACCAAGGACAGTTGGCAGGATGATGTACCAATTCCAGAATTCAGAATTAAAATCCGACATTATTGTTGCTCCGCTTTAGGATCGGTGTTGGTGACAGGCAGGTCGTCTTCAAGTGGTAGGTTGGCTGCCTCTTCGAAATCGCTATGACGTCGTTTGCTGTATGCCCAGAAGATGATGCCGATGAAGATAGCGAGTACCACTATTGTCCAGAGGGAGTGAAACATGGGGATAGTCATTTCGTTTACCTCCCGGCCTGTAGCTCAATGCCAAGACCTTGCAGATAGGCTATGAGGGCATCGAGCTCGGTTTTGCCAGCTAACTCTTTAGGTGCTGCGTTAATTTCATCATCGCTATAAGGATGTCCCAGCGTGCGTAGCGTAGTCATTTTTGCCTGTATATCACTATCGTCCAGGACGTTTTCGGCAAGCCATGGATAGCCCGGCATAATCGATTCGGGTACTACATCGCGTGGGTTGATCATATGCACCCGATGCCACTCGTCGCTATAACGACCACCAACGCGGTGAAGATCAGGACCAGTGCGCTTCGAACCCCACAGGAAAGGGCGGTCGTAAACGAATTCACCGGCGACAGAATAATGTCCGTAGCGCTCTGTCTCGGCACGGAATGGACGGATCATTTGCGAGTGGCAGGTATTGCAGCCTTCGCGAACATAAACATCTCGACCTTCGAGGCGCAGGGCCGAATAAGGCTTCAGTCCAGCGACAGGTTCGGTGAGTGAGTCCTGAAAAAACAGCGGCACGATTTGAACCAGACCGCCAATGGATATGATGATGATGACGAGTATTAGCATTAAACCAATATTCGTTTCGACTTTTTCGTGTCCAGTTGCCATAAAATTATTTCTCTTATATGAATTTAGTGAGCGCCTGACGGTGCGGGAATTGCGACCTCGACAGGCCTGGCGCCTGCGATAGATTTCCACAGGTTATAAGCCATAACCAGGGTTCCAATCAGGAAGAAAGCGCCGCCTAGTGTTCTCACTATGTAATAAGGGTGCATGGCCTGGACACTTTCGACGAAGCTATAGGTTAGCGTGCCATCATCGTTCACTGCGCGCCACATCAGGCCCTGTGTAATACCGGCAACCCACATGGCAGAAATATAGAGTACGATACCAATGGTCGCAGCCCAGAAATGGACCTCGACAAGCTTAAGACTATAAATTTCACGGCCGAAGAGTCGTGGGATCAGGTAATACATAGCGCCCATGGAGACCAGTGCCACCCAGCCGAGTGCGCCCGAGTGAACGTGACCAATGGTCCAGTCAGTATAATGGGATAAGGCATTAACGGTTTTAATCGCCATCATCGGGCCTTCAAAGGTCGACATGCCGTAAAAGGAGATTGAAACTACCAGCAAACGTAGAACAGGGTCGGTTCGTAACTTATGCCAGGCTCCAGACAAGGTCATGATACCGTTGATCATGCCACCCCAGGAGGGCGCCAGCAGGATGAGTGACATTACCATACCGAGCGACTGGGCCCAATCCGGCAAAGCGGTGTAATGCAAATGGTGCGGGCCAGCCCATATGTAGGTGAAAATCAGGGCCCAGAAGTGCACCACCGAGAGGCGGTAAGAGTAAACCGGACGTCCAGCTTGCTTCGGTACGAAGTAATACATGATGCCGAGGAAACCAGCAGTGAGAAAGAAACCTACCGCGTTATGACCATACCACCATTGAACCATGGCATCCTGAACGCCTGCGTAAGCCGAGTAGGACTTCCATAGCGATACCGGTAAAGCTGCGCTGTTAAACAGGTGTAATACCGCGACCGTAATGATAAAAGCACCGAAAAACCAGTTCGCGACGTAGATGTGTTTTACTTGTCGTTTAATAATAGTGGCGAAGAAGACGATTGCGTAAGCAACCCAGACCAGGGTGATGAGAATATCGATAGGCCATTCCAGTTCTGCGTATTCTTTGGCAGATGAAATGCCGAGTGGCAGGGTAATTGCCGCCGACAGGATAATTACCTGCCATCCCCAGAAGGTGAAAGCTGCCAGTTTTGGGAATACCAGTTTGGTGTGACAGGTATGCTGCACGACGTAGTAAGAACAGGCAAATAATGCGCTACCACCAAAGGCAAAGATAACAGCATTAGTATGCAGTGGACGTAATCGACTAAAAGTCAGCCACGGCACGTCGAAGTTGAGTGCAGGCCAGGCGAGTTGCGCGGCAATTAAAACGCCAACCGCCATGCCGACGATCGCCCAGACAATCGTCATAATGGCGAACTGTCGAACGACTCGATAATTATAGGTTTCGGTATTTGTCATCAAAAAGTCTCTAACTTCGTTATGATTGTTATGCAGCCGACCCTCAGTACTGGCTGCACCCAGAATTTCCAATTGGATTATCCGTGCAATACTGGACACGATTTTTGATCTAAATCAATTAAGACAGGAAATTATTTTGTAAAACTATCATGCAGCTAATAAAATGTCTCTCAATAAGCCTGCGGATAGTGACTCCTCTACCAACCCACCTGGAACCGATGTCGTCGGTTCAATCTACTGTTGATAGTCTCAATGTGAATGCCAAAATAAAACAAGATTTGACCAGGAGACATTGCTTTCATTGCCATTCGCCTATTATAGATGGATTTAAAGAGACTGCATGGATTGATGGTCATGATCAACCCATGTGCTGTTTCGGTTGTAAAGCGGTTGCCGAGGCCATTGTCGCTGCGGGTCATGAGCACTTTTACCGGGTGAGATCAGAGGCGTCACCAACAGGCAGTGAAATGGTTCCTGAATTCCTGCGCGAAACCCGGGTATACGACAACGAATCGGTACAGGCAGATTTTGTTCAACAATTATCCGATGACAGTCGAGAGGCCAGCCTAATACTGGAAGGTATTACCTGTGCCGCCTGCGTCTGGTTGAATGAACAGCACATCGCCAGTCTCGACGGTGTGCTCGAAGTCCAGGTGAATTATTCATCACGACGAGCCTGGGTGCGTTGGGATGAAGCTCGTATAAAACTCAGCGAAATCCTTCAGGCTATACATGCTATCGGTTATCAGGCGCACCCTTATAACCCTGAACAACAGCAGGCATTACAGCAGAAAGAACGGCGTAGCCAGATTCGCCGGTTGGCGATTGCGGGTTTATTCGGTATGCAGGTGATGATGGTATCGATAAGTCTGTACGCCGGTGCCTGGTCGGGTATGGAACGAAATTTCGAAAACCTGTTTCGCTGGCTCAGCCTGGGTCTGACCTTGCCGGTGTTGCTTTTCTCGGCTTCGATATTTTTTAGATCGGCCTGGTATGACTTGCTGAATCACCGGGTTAGCATGGATGTGCCGGTGTCACTGGGTATTGGGATCGCGTTTCTCAGTAGTGTGGTTGCTACGGTTCGCGGGATGGGTGAAATATACTTCGATTCGGTTGTCATGTTTACTTTCCTGCTACTGGTTAGTCGGTATTTTGAATGGACGGTTCGCCAGCGTAGTAACGAATCGGTGGAACGGCTGGCTCATGCTTTACCTTTGATGGCGAATCGGCTGGATGAAGGCAGCGAAGAGGTGATCGCGGCGTCACTGCTCAAGGTTGATGATGTCGTCCTGATTCGTCCCGGAGAAACTATTCCGGCTGACGGTGAAGTGCTGGTCGGGGAATCGAGCGTGGATGAATCATTATTGAGTGGAGAAAGCCGGCCGGTACATAAGCGTATTGGTGATCACCTGGTTGGTGGCAGTATTAATATCGAAAATCCTCTGCAGGTCAGGGTTCTATCTGTCGGTAGTGATACGGTTTTGTCGAGTATTTACGCCATGATCGAGCGGGCGCAGGCGGATAAGCCGCCAATAGCACAGCTTGCGGATCGTATCGCGTCGAGATTTATCCTGGCGATATTGACGGTCGCCGCGTTGGTGGCGAGTTACTGGTGGTTTCAATCCAGCGAAGATTGGCTGGAAATCACACTGGCCGTGATCATTGTCACCTGTCCCTGTGCTTTGTCGTTGGCCACCCCAGCGGCGATCAGCGCGGCCTTAAGTCGCCTGCAGGGCCTTGGATTACTGGTAAAACGCGGTCAGGCCATTGATGCCCTCGATAAGGTCACCCATCTGGTGTTTGATAAAACGGGTACCTTAACGCTGGGTAAACCGACATTGTCGCAAGTGCTCTACGATGATTCTGTCGATAGAGACTTTTGTTTGCAGGTAGCGGCTTCGATGGAAAGCTACTCCGAACACCCTCTCGCGCAGGCGATAATCAGGGCAGGTGACAGCGTTTATCTACCGGTGAAAAACCTGGTCAATCAAAGCGGTGGCGGCCTTAAAGCCATTATTCAAGGTCGGCAATACGCTATTGGTAGTATCAATTTTATAGAAACTTTTTCTGCGATGAGAATAAATCCTGATTGGCTGGAAAAGGCAGATAAAGATGCGGCAACAGTGGTAGCACTGGCACAAAGCGATAAAATTCTGGCTTTGTTTATCCTGCATGACGAGATTCGTGCCGATGCAATTAATCTGATTCAAGCGATTAAAGCAAGTGGCAGAAAACTGATTTTAATGACTGGCGATAGCGAAGCGTCTGCCCGGCAGGTAGCATCAAGCACCGGTATCGAGGAATATTACGCCAACTTAAAACCCGAGCAGAAAATGGCCCGGGTAAAGGCATTACAGGACGACGGAGCAATTGTATTAATGGTTGGCGACGGTATAAATGATGCCCCGGTTTTGTCAAACGCAGATGTCTCGATTGCGATGGGTGATGCCAGTGCACTGGCCAAGACCAGTGCAGATATTGTCATGCTGGGGAACCGCCTCGCTAGTATTATCGATGGGTTGTCGCTATCGACCAAATCGCAACTGATTATCAGACAAAACCTGGCCTGGGCACTGGGGTACAACATTTGCGCGATTCCCGCTGCTGCCGCCGGTTATATCACCCCCTGGATGGCAGCGATCGGTATGTCGCTGAGTTCGTTGATCGTTGTTATTAATGCGCTTAGACTTACCGCATCACGCTCTGGTCAAGACTAAACCATGGAAATACTGTATTTACTCATACCGCTATCGATTGTGTTGCTGGGATTAATTGTCTGGGTTTTTATGTGGGCGATTGGCTCGGGTCAATTTGATGACCTGGAGGGTCCTGCACATCGTATTTTGATGGATGAAGAAGCGCCATTACGGATTGCGGAAAAAAAAGAAGCCGGTGGGGATACCGGCTTTAATAATAAAGGCCATGACGCATAGCCTATATTGAGAGGGGTTACGCAGGTGATACTAACGATGGATTCAGTGGTTGGAATTGACCCAGGTCAAGTCGGGGGATTATTTTTCGCGCTATCGATTATAGCGGTCGAAGATCATGCAGATATTTTTTATCAGTAGACGGCCGACCTCTAGCACGGTGATTGAATCGGCAGTCAGTTCTAGCAGGTTATCTTTTTCCATTACTTTAAGTTTTTTTTGTTCGTTGACGAAGTAAGTCATGAAATTAATCTTCCAGCGATTTTCGAAGGCTGGGATATCAAGATAAAAGTGACAGATCAACTGTTCGATAATCTCGTTGCGCATGACATCTTCCTGGCTGACCTGGAAGCCCCGGTCAATCGGCAGCCGGTTATGTGTAAGCTCGTCATGGTAGAGTCTCAGGTCGGTCGTATTCTGGCTGTAGTGGTTTCCAATGTTGCTGATCGCAGATATTCCCAACGCAACGGAATCGCAATCAGATATTGCTGAATATCCCTGGAAATTTCGGTGCAGAGTGCCACGTCGCTGTGCTACCGAAAGTTCATCCATGGGTCTGACAAATTGATCCATGCCGATATAAACATAACCCGCTTTATCCAGTCGATCGATAAAATGCTGCCGTATTTCCAGCTTTTCTGTTGCTGATGGTAAATCACTGAGATTTACTGGTTGTTGCAAGGAAAAACGCGATGGAAGCTGGCTATAGTTGTAAAGCGTAATACGATCCGGATTGAACTCGAGCAGAGTATCCAGAGTGCTTGCAAAGCTCTCGATCGTCTGTAATGGTAATCCGTAAATGAGATCGACATCGATAGATTTATAATCCGATTTACGTGCAGCCTTGATGACAGCGTGGGTGTCCTCGATACTTTGAATACGGTTTATCGCCTTTTGGACATTGGGGTCGAAATCGTGGACTCCCAGGCTAATGCTGTTAAAGCCCATATCACGTAACAGTCGGATGGTGGTGCTACTCGATGTACGCGGATCAATTTCTATCGAATATTCCCCCTTGTCATCATTACGGAGCTGGAAGTGCTGATCTATACAGCCAGCCAGTCTTTCGATTTGATGATCTTCGAGGAGGGCGGTTGTCCCACCACTCCAGTGTAATTGTTGTACGATGCGATCACGGTCAAATAACTTGCCCTGTAAACCAATTTCCAGGTAAAGGTCTTCGATATACTTAAGCGTACATTCTCTGTTTTGGGTAATGGCCTTTTTGCAGGCGCCGCAATAGCAAACCGTATCGAAATAAGGGATGTGTACATATAGCGACAAAGGCCTGGGTATTGGCTCTTCATTGCTATCGCGAGACCAGCTTTGATAATGGGATGCTTTAATTTGGTCGGAAAACTGTGTCGCCGGAGGGTAAAATGCATACATCGAACCTGGCCTGTCGTATTTTTCAATTAATTTTGGGTTAAAAACTACCGTATTGCTCATTAGTAACCATGAGGATATATACATCAGAAAACCCACTTTAGGTTATTCGCGCCTGTATCTTTATGATTTAGATCAATCGAGCCGAAATTTTATTTTTTATGAATCAGGCCAGTCAATCGGCTTTGGTGATAATTCCTTTAACTATTTCCCCTCTGCTCAAATAGCTTTTTCATCCCCAACAGACTATATTAGGCACCTTTATCAGAGATTAGAAAATTTACCGAAGTTCGTTTTCTAATTACCTTTAAAATCAATATTTTGACTAATAAACTTTATTTTTTTTATAGTACAGATCAATAGTCAATGAATATATATTAACGCCCAACCAGGCGATAAGTTTTATCCAGCACAGGGATCTACTTTGTTACAGGCCAGCTTTTTCAAATTAATGATGGATGCGCGGACAAGAGTTGTCGCCTACCTGGTCGTATTGTCGCTATTAGCTTATCAGTTCTCTATTCTGTTCTGGCAATTATACCCAGATCCGAATAGTCCTTTAACTCGGAGCTCAACTGCCGTACAACACAAAATTCAAGTGGGTGCTCAACAACCGAGTCGACTTGAACAGGCCGAAAAAATTAACCGTGCTTATCTATTCGGAAAAGCAGTTGTACAAGAAGCCGTAACCGAAGTTGTAGAAGACGCACCCGAAACCCGGTTAAACTATAAACTACGAGGTATTTATTTTTCCGGGGAGCCTGAACTCGCTGCAGCAATTGTAGAACTCAAGCCAAATAGCAGCTTTTATTTTAAAATCGGTGACGAACTGGCTGAAAACATTCTGGTTTCGGCGATCGCTCAAGACCACATACTAATAGATCGCTACGGCAAAATTGAGCGATTAAATATAGAGAAACCAGCCGTTTCGGCCTCGAATGCGGCATTGCGAACCAGCAGTGCGACCAATTCGACACAAAGTAGCAATTTATTACGTAGTTACAAGAAGCGCTATATCAGCAACCCGCTGGCACTGGCGAAGCGATTCCAGGCTATACCAGTACAGGAAAATGGCAAAAATATCGGCTTTCGTTTAAAGGCTCTGCGTGGCGAAAGTCTGTTAAAAAGACTCAATTTTAATGAAAATGATGTCTTTACGCAGATTAACGGAATATCTTTGGACAAGCCTTTCCAGGCTCTGGATGCATTAAAGTCTCTTACCACGGCATCGTCTATTTCGGTTACCATTCTCAGGAATGGTAACGAAGAGACCATGGAATTTAGTATGTAAGGTGATTTTCTGTTACGAATAGCAGCCAGAACAATAATTTGAAATGGTGCTGGGTAATAATTGGGCTCAATAAATAATGAATACAAGGTCGATCATGTTTTATCGTTTTATGCAGTTGGTTTTGCTTGGAATATTGCTATCCAGGCCTGTTGTCGCAGAAGAAGTAACGCTAAATTTTAGTGATGCCGATCTGGTAGCGGTGATTAATAGTGTTTCTCAGATTACCGGTAAAAATTTCATCATAGATCCTCGAGTGAAGGGCAAGGTGACCGTAGTATCATCGAAGCCACTGAATGAAGCCGAGGTTTATAATGTATTCCTGTCGATCCTGCAGGTGCATGGTTTCGCCACCGTACCCACTACCAATGCAATAAAAATCATCCCCGACGCGACAGCCAAGCAAAATTCGACACCGCTTACTAACCTTCGTAGTACCCCCGAAGATCAGCTCATCACCCGGGTACTAAAAATCAATTTTATTAATGCTGCGCAGCTAGTACCAATCTTAAGGCCGCTGGTAGCTCAGCAGGGCCATCTCGCAGCCTATTCATCGACTAATGTATTAATCGTATCGGATAGAGCTTCGAATATCCGAAGAATCGAACGGATTATTGCGCGGATGGACAGGGAAACCGATTCGGATATCGAAATAATAAAACTGGAACACGCCTTCGCGGCAGAAGTGGTAAGATTATTGACTAGTTTGAATTCAGTTACACCCGAGCAGAAAGGGGTTTCGGCAGGCGTTAAGTTTAGCGCCGACGAACGGACTAACAGCATCTTGCTCAGCGGTGATAAAACTAGCCGCCTGAAGTATCGGGCCATCATTTCTGACCTCGATTCGCCGGTCGAATCTTCCGGAAACACCCATGTCATTTATTTACGCTACGCCGATGCTAAAAACGTTGCGGACATACTGGGTAACGTAGGCCGCGAGGCAATCAAGGCTGAAGCCAAGAGTGCGATTAATAACAAATCGGCAGCGGCTCCGGGTTCTATTAACATACAGGCCGATGAAACATCGAACGCTTTGGTAATATCGGCGCCGGCCTCGATATTTCCTTCTTTAAGGGCTGTTATACAGCAGCTTGATATCGCACGGGCTCAGGTTCATATCGAAGCGATTATTGCCGAAGTTTCGTTAGATACATCGAAAGAGCTTGGCGTGAGCTGGTTAATCGATGGCGGTGTTGATGAACCCGTTTTTTCGTCGCAATTTGGTTCGCCCAGTCTGGTCGAAGTGGCTGGCGGTGCTATCCCCGATGGCGCGACCCTCGGGCTCGGTAAAATAGTCGATTCCGGCCTGAGTTTTGTCACCATGATTCGTGCTCTGTCGACGGATAACGAAACCAACCTTCTGTCGACTCCATCAATCGTCACTCTCGATAACGAGGAAGCCGAAATTGTTGTGGGTAAGAATGTTCCTTTTGTCACCGGAGAAACCTCAACAACTGGCTCCACGACCGGCACTATTACTAATCCATTCCGTACTATCGAGCGTCAGGACGTTGGTATTAGCTTAAAGGTCAAACCACAGATTAATGAAGGTAATACGATAACCCTGGCTATCGAACAGGAAGTATCAACGGTCGATGAAACAGCAGTGGCAGGGGCGGTTGACCTGACTACGAGTAAGAGGCTTATCAAAACTAATGTACAGCTGGAAGATGGAGAGTTACTCGTACTTGGCGGGTTAATCGAAGACAGAGTAATAGATATAGAAAATAAAGTGCCTGGACTAGGCGATATCCCTATACTAGGAGCCTTGTTCAGGGCAACCAAAAAAACCAAGATAAAAACAAATCTGCTGGTTTTTATTCGCGCGACGATAATCAAGGATCCGATAAAAGCACGGCAACTCAGCTCTCGTAAATATAACTTTATGCGCGATGAGCAACTGACAAAAATCGAAAACGGCGAGGAAGGCTATCCGGTTTTATCACCATTCGAGTAGGAATTTAAAAGCTGTTTTTTGATACAGCTAGTATATTTTTTTAAATTTGGTTTGTTATGAAACCGGATTTGGCCCGATGTCTTATTGAATGGTTAGAGGCATCACTGGATTCGAGTTCTGTTTTTGTAATGGTGATAACAAAAACAGCATTATTTTTTTCACCACAACATAATAGAGAACACTATGAGTAAAGGTACAGTTAAGTGGTTTAATGCAGATAAGGGTTTTGGTTTTATTACACCAGAAGACGGCGGTAAAGATCTGTTCGTTCATCATTCAGAGATTCAATCGGGCGGTCAGTACGCAACATTGAATGATGGCCAGGCCGTTGAGTTCGAAGTTGGCCAGGGTCAGAAAGGTCCATGCGCAAATAAAGTGGTTGCTGTTTAAGTCGTAACGCATAGTCTGTCAAGCGACCGGACGGCTTAGCCGCCGGTTTGCTCGATAAAGGCGCCGTCATAGCCTGCAGCCATCTCACCCTGGAGGCATTGGTTGGTAAAATCCATAACTTATCCAAGTATGTTGATCGCGACACTGTCGGCTAGCGTGTTGGCGATAAAGCAATATCGATGAGCGCGATTATGCATTTTCTCCAGATCCACATCGTTAACGTTAAAATCGGCTTTGAAACCGACAACCGGGCGTAAGTCGATCCGGACTATCGCCATTCTTCCCTGGGAATTTTTCCCCAGATGTGCGACCGCGTGATCCTGATAGTTCTCAACCGGCCAGCCAGCCTTGGCGGTCAGGGCCAGAAAGGTCATCATTTGACAGCTGGACAGTGAAGCGGCCAATGCCTGTTCGGGATTGGTGTTGTTAACATCTCCACCCCAGTCGGGCGCCGCATCCACCAGCAACTCATAATTGTCATTATAAACAACGGTATGGGTGTTTGAGTATTTACCAGGACTCAAACTTGGCCCGGATAGTTGCCAATTAAGTTTAATAGAAAGTTCAGACATAAATTAGTACTCGGTATTTTCGATGATGTTCAGGCAGCGGTCACGATCTTCTTACCAGGGTCGAAAAACGGTTTTTCGACAACTGTTGCTGATACCGACTTGAAAGGAGTTTGCACGGTTAATTTTGTGCCGATGTCAGCAAAGCTGGACGACACCATTGCCAGCGCAATATTCTTTTCGAGACGTGGTGAATAAACAGCCGAAGTCACCTTGCCGACGGACTCACCCTGTTTATCGAGAGGCCAAAATCGAGTATTCGACCCTTCGAGCGGGTCGCAGTCGATAGTTAGTCCTACCTGTTTGCGGCTCACGCCATTTTCGCGAATTTCAAGTAAGGCATTCTTACCGACAAAATCCGCTTCGATTTCCAGGTTAAGCAGTCGCTCAAGTCCAAGCTCAAAGGGATTAGTATTAATATCCATATCGGCATGATAGGAAAGCATGCCAGCCTCGATACGTCGTATCGTAGAAGTGTGTCCTGGCTTGATTCCAAAATCGGAGCCCGCCGACATAATTTTTTCCCATAGTTCGTCGCCGCGGGATCCATCGCGCAGATAGAGTTCATAACCGAGTTCGCTCGACCAGCCGGTACGCGATACAACCAGAGGAATTCCATCCAGATCAACTTCGCGCAGCCAGTAATATCGCAGCTCCATAATGCTATCGCCAAACAGGGTTTGCATCACTTTTGCGGAATTCGGACCTTGCAATTGCAAGGGAGAAACATCGGGTTCGCGGATTTGCACATCGAGCCCGGAAGACACCGCAAGTCCTTGCGCCCATAACAGAATGTCGCTATCGGCAAGCGATATCCAGAAATGATTTTCTCCGAGTCGTAGTAAGACCGGATCATTCAGGATTCCGCCTTCGGCGTTGGTGATAAGTACGTATTTGCATTGTCCGACAGCCAGGTTTGACAGGTCCCTCGGTGTCAGCATCTGCGTGAATTTTGCTGCATCCGGGCCGGTGATTTCAACCTGGCGCTCGACGGCTACGTCGCAGAGGATCACTTCATTTACCAGGTTCCAGAAATTCTGTTCCGGGTTACCAAAGTCACGCGGTATGTACATGTGATTGTAGACAGAAAAGCCCCGGGCACCCCATCGAACAGTCGCGTCAAAATAAGGGGATTTGCGGATCTGTGTACCAAAACCAAAATCGTCTGCTGTTGTCATATAAATCGTCTTTCCTGGTACGGCACTGAAGGCGCCGCGTCGCTAATTAGAATGGAGACTATTTTAGTCTCGTCAGCGAGGACAAAACGGACTAAATTTTCAGTTTTAAAAGACTAACCAGACTAAAATTTAGACGTCGGAGGGACCTTTGGTCTTAAGCGGGTTTAAGGCTTCTTTTACCGGGGCTTGAGCAAACGGGACAGGTTCGGTTGTACTGATTTGACTTCCCGGGTTACGATATAAGTCATATAACGCTCGATCCCCAACTCAGCCGATAACAGCTCGTCTATCAAACACTGAAAAGCCGCCAGGTTTTGAACGATTACCTTCATGACATAGTCTGTACCACCACCTGTGGCGATGCATTCAACAATCTCATCCTGTTGGTTGATATGGTTTTCGAAACGCTCGAAGTCTATTTTTCGATGGTTTGTTAGCGATACGTTGACGACAACCCTGGTCAGGTCGCCTAAATTGTGGAGTGCGATGTCCGCATGATAGCCGAGTATCAATCCTGCTTTTTTTAATTTAGTTAAACGTGCCCAGCAGGGAGTTGGGGAAAGACTGACTAACTCTGCCAGTCGTGTTTTACTTAGCTGGCCGTGTTCCTGTAAGGCACTGAGAATTCGTATATCGGCGGAGTCCAGAACTAGTTTTTTCATGCTTTGTAATTGCTTATTATTCAATTAGAGTCGGAGATATCACTATAAATTGAGAATGCGGCGAAAGCTAAATTTTTCGAATAAGATCGCACAACTATTTATGTTACGAATTCAGAGAATTTTAATTTCTTTGCTATGCTTAGTGAGCAATTAAAACAGGTATATTTAAGTGGGCTCAATTGACGAGGAAGTTATAACGATCGAATCGTTGCTAGAGCAGGGGCCTGAGCTGAGTAGCCTGCCAGAAGTCTACCTGCGGGTCACCGAGTTACTCGATGACTCCTGTGCCACGGTTTATGAGATTGGTGAAGCGGTGCAAACAGATCCGGCAATTTCAACCCGTATTCTCACCATGGTAAACAGTGCCTATTACGGCATGCCTCACCGGATTTCAACTATCTCGCAGGCGACCGCTCTTTTAGGCAGAGACCGCATTAAACAAATCTTAATTGGTTCTGTACTGGTTAATCTTTTTGCTGATCCCGAAATTGAATCCTTTTCATTAAAGGATTTCTGGCTGCATAGCATTAAAACAGCGATTATTGCTAAACAACTGGCAATCCAGAGTGGTGACGTTAGTGATTCGGACGCTTTATTCATTGCAGGTTTACTGCACGATACGGGTAGCCTGGTATTGGCCGATAAGGTTCCCTTGCTCTTTGACCGGGTGTATCACCTGAGACGTAAGCTCGGACTGCTGGCGGCTGAACGGGAAGTCCTCGGCTTCGATCATAGTGAGCTGGGTGAGGCCTTGATGACTCGATGGGGCTTACCCGAATTATTGGTAACCTGCACCGGACATCATCACGATAGTGGCTATAACAGTACCTATGCAAGCTCTGTTCGGCTGGTATATATGGCCAATGAACTGAGTCATCACCTACCCCCGCTGGACGAAGGTGAGGCGCTTGAATTGCTACGAGACATCGATAACTGGCAGCTTGCCGGCATTAAAGTCGATCAAATATGCCTGGCATGTCAGCTAGCTGAGGAACAGGTATTTGACGTGATGGAATCGCTGGGGATGATTAACATGGTTGTACGCGGCGAATAGTCGCTCTGAATACGCACCTGAGCCGGGCGGTTACTTTGCTTTGCCGATCTCCGATAGTCCGATACCACCAAGCACCAGGGCCAGAGAGACGCCGTGGAATATCTCGAAGGATTCGTTAAGAAATATGACGGCCATAATCGAAGCAAAAACAGGTACCAGATTAATAAAAACACCTGCGCGCCCCGGGCCGATTAATGTGACTCCCTGAATAAAACATATTTGTGCGACAAAAGAGGGCAATAGCATAACCAAAATCACAACGAGCCAGCCAGTCGTTGAAGGCCATTCTAACGGTTGATGCAAAGACTCGATAATTACCAGTGGCAGCGAGGCCAGGAAAGCGATACCCGCCAGAAAAGCGAATAAGGCAAGAGCCGGTACTGCCGGTCTACGCATTAATCCAAGCGAGTAGGCCGCGTAGAGAAAGCCCGCCAGCAACATAAGGACATCACCCTGATTAAAGGTCAGATTTAGCAGTTGCGATAAATCACCTGCCGAAGCAACCGTAAACACGCCCAGTAAAGTCACTCCGATTCCAAAGGCCTGTATTGAGGTAATACGAATACGAAAAAAAATAAAGCTGCCAACAATGGTGAAAACAGGTATTGCGCCCTGCAAAATCCCAATATTGATAGCACTGGTTGAGTGGGCAGCGACATAAAATAAAGCATTGAAAGCAGTAAACCCTATCGATCCCATGATGGCGATGTAAGGCAGGTGCTTACGTAACTCAGGCCAGTTGTTGACTATCTGCCGACGTGAAAATACTGCCAGTAATAACACAACCCCGAACCAGCGCAGGCTAACCAGCAACATCGGCGAAATCTCCCCAACCGCCATTTTGCTTAAGATTGCATTACAGCCCCAACAGAGTGTAGTGATAATTAGTAACAAATAGGCACGACGCGAGTCGGATGCAGTGTAATTAGCCGAAACACCGTTCATCATATAGTTTTCTTTCTCGCGTGAATGAGTTCACGGTGCATTGTATAAAGACCGGCAGAGGCAATGATGGCGATGCCGATTAAAGATTGCAGGTCTGGAATTTCAGACCATAGCAGGTAGCCAAAGCCACCACCAAATAATATGGTTAAATATTTTAGTGGTGCGACCATACCTATTTCCGCATGACGGTAGCTCAAGGTCATCATGTACTGGGCGATGCCACCAAGCAAACCGATAGCAATTAATAACAGTAAATCGAACAATGAGGGTATTCGCCAACCAAGCGACACCAGGCCTATAGTGCTGATCAGGACGCCGGTTAAAGTAAAATAAAAAGTGATGCAAACCGGGTCATCGCGGATACTCAAATGACGAATAATAATCGTTGTGCAACTGATCAGGAAAGCCGCAAGTAGCATATATAGACTACCATTATCGATCATGCCCTGACCGGGTTTAACTACCAGCAACATACCTGCAAATCCACAGATGACCGCCGACCAGCGGTGCAGGCCGACTTTTTCGCGTAAAATAAAAATCGACATTGCGGTGATGAAAATCGGCGTCATATGTAATATCGAAATCGCGTCGGCGAGTCGCATCAGTGAAAAGGCATAAAACGCCAGGCCCATGGCTGTGATACCCAGCAAACTTCGCAGTAAATGCATTCTCACCTGAGCGGTTCGCAAAATTGAAACGCCACCGCGCATTCTAATAATAACCAGCAGTGGAATGAGCGCTATGAGGCAGCGGAAAAACATAATCTGCTGGGTTGGGTAGGTACCGCCAAGCCACTTCACAGTGGCATCCATCATCGAAAATAATACTACGCTCAACATCATCGCAGAAAAGCCGATTAGCGGGCTTTGATCGTATTGACGATGGCTGATTGAAGGGGTTGGCAATTAACTGATTTCCAGATTTGACAAAAAAGTATTAGTGCCCGATTAGTAATGGAACCGGGCGGCAAAATGATTAATGAATAATGCTATGGCCAGCGGCGAGTATGGCATATAGATTTTAAAACGACTATGGAAAGTCTTTTCCTATCGCTGGTCTGGTTTTAATTAGTCCTGGCGAATTCTTTAACCTATCCTCAGCCATCACCACGGTGCAGGAAAAAGCTATCGGCGACGATCTCTGCTGTATGCGTGGTTATGGTATACCATCACTCGCTTTTATATACGCGATCCTACCTCACCAACGACCAATAATTATCCCCAATTCCTCATCCACTTCCGGACCAAGCCTCGCCATCTTGTCATAATCTACTCCGGTACGTCGCTTAAGAGAATCTCGCCACTGGATCATACGATTTTTCATCTGCGCGCGTACCTGCTCGAATTCTGGATTGTTACCCTGATCAACCAGCTCGTCAGGATCGTTTTCCATGTCGAATAACTGGGGCTGAAATTCCAGATGGTAAATGTATTTCCAGCGCCTGTTTCTGACCATGACGGCGCGACACTGATATGGCTCAAGCCCAAGCTGGTTTCTGGGGCCTCTGTCGGCATAGTCTATTTCGCTGATCGCACAGTTGCGCCAGTTTTTTCTTTTATGACCGTGTAGTAAAGGCGTTAGCGATAAACCTTCCAGGCGTTCCCGGTAAGATCGGCCACCTGTGAATCCAAGGAAAGTGGGAATCAGATCAATCGATTCGACAAATTGATCGCATTGCTGGCCGCGAGTTGTGTCCGCTTCCGGACCGGGGTCTACAACGATTAACGGTAGTTTTACAGATGGCTCATGGAACTGGTCTTTTTCGCCGAGCCAGTGATCACCCAGATAGTCGCCATGATCGGCGGTGAATACGATCAGGGTATTTTCGAGCAGGCCTCGTGTGTGCATAAACTCGAATAGTCTGCCTAGGTGGTCGTCGATTTGTTTTACCAGACCCATATAGGCAGGAATGACCGTTTCACGAACTTCCTTGCGAGCATAGGATTCGCTGTACTCCTGTTGCATGAAGGCCTGATATAGCGGATGCGGATTTTCGCGTTCCTCATCGCTACAAACCACGGGCTGGATATCATCGATTCCGTAAATCTCGTGATAGGGTGCAGGTGCAATGACCGGCCAGTGCGGCTTGATGTAACTGAGATGCAGACACCAGGGCTGATCCCCCGTTTCATCGATGAAGTCCATGGCGCGTTGTGTGGTGAATGCAGTTTCGGAATGTTCCTCCCGGATAGCCGCCGGATATTTGGAGCTGCGGAGCTTCCATCCCGAATGCAGCTGACCATCATAATCGACGCTGCTGTTGGCACAGTTGTCCCAGGGATTTTTGTTGTCATAACCCATACGTTTTAGATAGTCGGTATAACCATGATGTTCTGGTAGTATCGGATCGGGATACAGACCTTCGTGATGCTCATAGGGCTCAAAGCCACCGCTTGTCAGGGCTGCGACCCGGTCTGAATTCATCTCGATTCCGAGTCTTTTAAATTCGGCCAGGCTCTTAAAACTGTGGGTTTTGCCGACTACCGCGGTTCTGTAGCCCATTGGGCGCAGGTAGTCTGCCATCATCAATTCGCCTACCTGGGTCGCATCGTCGTTACCCATCACCCCGTGGCTGGACATATAGCGGCCAGTATAAAAGCTCGCGCGAGACGGGCCACACAATGGCGCCTGACAATAGGTATTGGTAAAAGTGACACCGCGTTCAGCGAGTCTGTCGATATTAGGGGTTGCCAGAGTCTTATGTCCATAGCACGACAGGTAGTCGTAGCGCAGCTGGTCACACATGATAAACAGGATGTTTTTATTTGAATTCACAACTAGTTCCAAACTCATAAACCGGCCACATTATATCGAAATATTCGTACTGGTTTCTTATTTATCAGATACTTATCATTTACACCTCTAACTAACTTGAGGATAATAACCGACCGTTCACCACCTGTTTCACTAATGACCGAAACGACAAATGGCTTTTACTGGCGTTCGCAAACCGCATTTGTGGTCGTTTCTGCGGGTGCCACGTTGAGTCTAAACGATTTCCTGACTTTTCCAACGCTGGCCGGGCAAAACGGTGGTGGTGCTTTTCTTATTTTCTATCTGGCTTTTCTGTTTCTGCTGGGTTTGCCATTGATGATGAGCGAACTTATGCTGGGTCGTATCTCGCGTACCGATCCAACTCATTGTTTTGAAAGTCTTGCCAGGCAGTACCGGGGATCGGTTTACTGGAAATCTGTGGGATTCATTTCGGTTGTGGCGGCTTTATTAATAGTCTCCACCTTTAGCGTTATTGCCGGATGGTCGATCGCTTACTTTGTCAAATCGGCATTTGGTATCTATAACGAAATTAGCGTTGAAAGTGCAGCGATTGCATTTGACGAATTTATTGTTGATAGCGAACGCATGACACTCTGGCATACGCTGTTTGTTATTTTACTGGTATCTATTGTCTCGCAGCCTGCGAAACTTGGTCTGCAGAAGCTGTCGATGCTGCTGGTGCCAGCTATGCTGCTACTGCTCATGATATCCCTCGTTGTGACTATTTTTTCAGCAGGCTTTATACAGAGCGTCGAATATTTTCTTTACATCGATGTTCTTTCAATCGATTCAGAAACGGTATTGCTTGCTTTGCAACGAGCTTTTTACACCCTGACGCTGGGCATAGGTGTGATGATGGCTTTTGGACGCTATTTGCCAGTGGGTATGTCGATTGGTTACTCGGCCGGGCTGGTGATTACTGTCGACTTTCTATTTGCCGTTTTGATCGGTCTGGCTGTCAATGCATTGATCTTCTCATCCGGTGTCGTGGTTGGTGCGGAAAATCAGTTTGCCTTCAGGATATTACCGGTAGTTTTCGGACAGCTCGAATATGGTCGGGTTTTCGGCTCCATATTCTTTCTCCTGCTAGTGATAGCCGCTTTGACGACTTCGGTAGCATTGATGGAAAGTCCCGTTGGCTACCTGCAAAGACAGTTTAATTATTCGCGTTTAAAATCTACATTAATTGTCGTTCTGCTGGTTTGGTTGCTTGGTATTGGCACCGTACTCTCCTATAGCATCTGGCAGGATGATGGCTTTACCATAGCTCTGTTTTTCGGTGATGAGGCGGTGCGGCTGGTTAATAATGCTGGTTTTCATGATGTCCTGGTTTTTCTCTCCAGTCATTTGATTCAGCCATTTGTAGCCCTGTTTCTGTGCCTGTTTGTGGCCTGGGTTATTCCTCGTGAACTGAGTTTTAAAGAACTGGACTTGCCCGGGCGGCACTGGTTCGAAGTCTGGAATTATCTGGTGCGGTATATCACGCCTGTTCTACTACTGGTGGTTTTCCTGAAGGCGATAGGGATTTTTTAAGCGGTGCCTGTAATTCAACGTAGCGCATTAATGCCTTATTCCTCAAAAATCATGTATCAAATCGTTAATGATGTGGCTGCCTACCCCGAGTTTCTGCCCTGGTGTGGTGGCTCGAGAGTGATGAGTGAAACTGATGATTCTATGGAGGCTGCTGTGCTCATGAAGAAAGGGCCATTGAATCACTGGTTCTCAACCCGAAACCGTTTAAATCCGCATAGCGAAATTAAAATGGAGCTGATCGACGGGCCATTTAAAAAGTTGCGGGGTGCCTGGCGGTTTGAGTCACTGGATAGCGAGTCCTCGAAAATTTCGCTGGACCTTGAGTTCGAATTTTCCAGTGGATTGACTTCGAAGTTACTCACACCGATATTTTCACAAATAGCGAATACCATGGTCGACTCTTTTTGCGCACGGGTTCAGGACTTAAACGAAAAATGACAGATACCATGATGATAGAAATTGCTTACGCAACGCCTGACAGGCAAAAAATTGTTGAATGTGAGGTCGAGCAGGACACATCGGTAAGAGAGGCCGTAAAACTATCTAATATAGCCGATTATTTCCCTGAAATTGATTTAGAGAATTGCGAACTTGGTGTATTCGGTAAAGCTGTCTCGCCGACTTACGAACTGGTAGAAGGCGATCGTATCGAAATTTACCGGCCGCTTATTGCCGACCCGAAAGAGGTTCGTCGACAAAGAGCCGCGCAAGGTTTGAAGACTAAAAAGGGTGGTGGAAAAGCCGAAGACTAGCTGTCCGGGTTACTAAGATCACGGTCACCTGTGATCTCGGTTAATAAATCGTTTTCGAATTGAAGCTTCATCGATTTTCTGGTTTTACTAAAATCATCACCAGATCGGACGTAGTAAACATAGTACCAGGTATCGGGGTGGTAGAGATCGACAATCGCCGGTTTACCCAATAAGAATTCGACCTGTCGGCGAGACATGCTTAATTCAAGCTGATCGATGGTTTCGGCGCTAATTCGGTTTCCCTGCAAAATATCCATTCGATATACGCATCCGGAGGATGCTACAATGGCCGTTAACAGAGTCGCGATTACGAACAGACGTGATTTCATAGGGTCACAGCATAACGATAAAGAGCGCAATGATACTGACCTGTTCATAATGCTGCAATTAGCTGGAGTTAATAATTAGTGGAAACATCCGATATTAAAAATGCCGGACTGAAAGTAACGCTGCCCAGGTTGAAAATTCTCGAACTACTCGAAAATTCTGAAGACAGACATTTAAAAGCTGAAGATATCTATAAAAACTTACTCGACTCGGGCGAAGAGATCGCTCTGGCGACGGTTTATCGTGTACTGACTCAGTTCGAAACTGCCGGATTAGTTACCCGGCATCATTTTGAAGGTGGTCATGCGGTCTTTGAAGTGAACGATGGCGAACATCACGATCACCTGGTTGATATCGAAACCGGCCAGGTGATGGAGTTTTACGACGAAGTCATTGAAAAGCGCCAGAAAGAAATCGCCGATAAATATAATTTTAAAATTACCGAGCACACCATGGTGCTTTACGGGCACTTCAATAAAGAATAATCAGGCCTGACGCCGACTAATCATTTCGCTGGCATGCGCTCGAGTTTGGTCGGTAATGGTGACACCACCAAGCATTCTCGCGACTTCTTCGAGTCTCTCCGACTCTGACAGGGCAATCACTTCGGTCGTTGTGTTGTCAGCTGTTTTGCTTTTCTCTACGCGAAAATGATGGTGCGCCTGCGACGCCACCTGTGGTAGGTGGGTAACACAAAATACCTGCCGATTATCGCCAAGCTGGTGCAACTTGTTGCCGACTATTTCGGCGATTCCGCCACCGACACCACTATCGACTTCATCAAAAATCAAAGTCGGGATTAATGATGATTCGCTTAAAATAACCTGTATCGCCAGGCTAATTCGTGATAATTCGCCACCGGATGCAACCTTGTTCAGAGGTTTTGGTGGTTGACCGGGATTAGCACTGACTAGATAAACCACCTGATCGATGCCCGACTGGCGGAAACTGGATTCGCCTTCCCGGGCGTCTACCTGCACTAAAAACTCTCCGCCCTGCATGCCTAGTTCTTGCATTACATTGGTAATTTGCCTGGACAACGACAGCGCGGTCGATTTTCGCTGGGTCGACAGGGTAGTGGCGGCTTGCAAATATTCCTGACTGGCCTGATCAAGCGCTTTGCTAATGCTGTCCACGTCGTGTTCGCTGCTCTGCAAATCCTCAAGCTCTTTATTCAAGGTGACCGTTAACGCCGCCAGATCGTCGGCCTGGACGTGGTGCTTACGCGCTAGTGTCTGCACACTGGCGATACGTTGATTGAGATGATCGAGCTGTTCTGTATCGAGGTCGATCGAGTCCTGGTAAGCCCTTAGTTCGTCGCTGGCTTCCTGTATTTGAATCAGGGCGCTATTGATCAGCTCATGGCTACTGCTGAGCCCGGGGTCGACCAGTAATTGGTCAGCCAGTGCTTTTTGACAGTTGCTTAACAGGCTTTGAGCGGTAGTCTCTTCGTTATCGTAAAGCAGGCCGAGAACCTGGCCCGAAGTTTCCAGCAGTTGACCGGCATTGGATAGCCGTTTGTAATCTTCCTGAAGCTGATCAATTTCTCCCGTCGACAGGTTAAGCTCATTGAGCTCCCGGCAGTAGAGTTGGAGTAAGTCGACACGCTGTTCACGTTCCTGTGAGCCGCTTTTGGCCTGTTCAAACTGCTGTTTCAATTCACGCCAGGTTTTAAATTTTGTTGCTACGGTTGATAACAAGCCGGAATTGCCTGAATAAGCATCGAGTAATTGCTGCTGTACAAGCGGTTTCTGTAATGACTGATGCTCGTGTTGGCCATGAATATCGACCAGTAACTCTGCTAGTTCCCTGAGCTGTGAAAGAGGAGCAGTATAGCCGTTGATAAAAGCCTTACTACGACCGTTGGTGTAGAGCACGCGGCGGATTATGCATTCGCCATCGCTGTTCAGCTCGTTAGCCTCCAGCCAACGGCCAGCTTGATCCTGTCCGTTAATATCAAAACAAACACTGATTTCTGCCTTATCCTCTCCACTTTTAATGCTGTCGCTATCGGCCCGATCACCCGAAATAAGTTTTATCGCGTCCAGTAAAATCGACTTGCCGGCACCGGTTTCTCCGGTGAGTGCCGTCATACCCTGATCGAACTCCAGTTGTAAGGCTTCGATAATGGCGAAGTTTTTAATTTGAATCGATTCCAGCATTAGTAATTCGTGCTCCAGTAAAGTTTTGCACGCAGAATTTGAAAATAATCATAGTTTTCTGGATGTAACAGGGTCAGTGGCCGGGCACATCGAGTGATTTGGACTTTATTGGCCGAATTCATCACCGAGCCTGCCTGGCCATCATAGTTGAGCTGAGCCAGATTATCGTCTTTAGTCAGACTGATTTCGATCTTATGATCAGCCGGTACCACGATAGGACGATTACTCAAAGTATGCGGACAGATGGGTACGATGGCCAGGGTTTCAAGCGAAGGGTGCATGATAGGCCCCCCGCCAGAGAGCGCGTAGGCGGTTGAGCCGGTGGGTGTGGTCACTATCACTCCATCGGCGCGTTGTTGATGGATTAAATTACCATTACTGTAAACTTCGTATTCGATCATGCTCAGTGATTCGTGACTATGCACGATAATGTCATTGAGGGCGATACTGCTGGAAACCAGCTTGTCCTGATGAAAAAATTCGCCTTCGATAAAAAAACGTTTTTCGACCCGGTATTTGCCTTCCAGTACATCTTTTAAATGCTGTTCAACCTCTTTTATCGAAACATCTGCGAGAAAACCGAGTCGGCCCAGATTAATCCCGAGTAATGGTATGTTTCTATCAACCAGTGCTCTGGCGGCGGTCAATAGAGTACCATCGCCACCAAGAGAAATGACAAGGTCGGCGCTATCGACGAGGTCATTGATAGGAACGCCGGGTAAGTTTGAAACGGGTAAATCCAGGTCAAGGTAATGAATTAGAATATCGGCCTGATCTTCTAGAATCGAAGTCACCTGCTGTATCGTTTCCAGGTGCGATTGCACGTCTTTACGTACGACGAGGCCAATGGTTTTAAATGTGGTTTGCATTAACTACGCTTACTCGATTTAAAGTCTGTAATTTTAAAACAGAGAATATAAAATTTTGCCTAGGCAGATATGTGACATGAAGCTACAATTTATCAGTCTTTAGACCCATACCGCAATATACCAGACCCGATGAGCGAAACATACGACCTTGATGAACGTGCCCAGCTGTTATTAAAACAGCTAATCAACATGTATACGCAAGATGCTCAACCGGTAGGTTCAAAGAACCTGGCGCAACTGTCCGGTCTTGACGTCAGTTCCGCGACTATTCGCAATATCATGTCCAAACTTGAAAACCTGGGTCTTGTGGATTCCCCTCATACTTCGGCGGGACGCATACCGACGCAGGCGGGTTATCGCTTCTTTATTGATAGTTTGCTCGAAGTGGCTGATATCGATCAGCAGGCCAGGAAGCAGATAACTAACAGCTTTAGTACTGATAAAACCTCCTCCAGCCTGATCAAAAGTGCCAGCGATATCCTCTCGAGTATTACTCACTTAACCGGCGTGGTAAGCATGACTCATTCGACATCAGCCGAAGTTCGGCACATTGAATTCATGCGCCTGAGCGAAAAACGCATTCTGGTCATTTTGGTGGTGAATCAGGATGAGGTGCATAACAAAGTGATTCAGGTTGATAAAAACTATAGCGATGCGGAGCTAAAACAGGCCACTCAAACCCTGGGTCAATATTTAATCGGGCAGGATTTTTATGCTGCCCGGCAGTTAATCCTGGAGGAAATGTCGGAGCTAAAAAGCAGTGTTAACAGCATGATGGAATCGGTATTAAAAGCGATGGACGACGTCTGCAATGATAGCGACGAGTTGTTAACCAGTGGCGAAAGTAATCTGCTCGAATACGCGGAGCTTTCTGATATCAATAAGTTACGTGATATATTTAGCGTATTTAATCAGAAAAAAGATTTGCTTCATTTGCTCGACGGTTGTACTGCGGCGGACGGTGTCGAAATATTTATTGGCAGTGAATCGGGTTATTCTGTTCTGAGTGACTGTAGTGTCGTCGGCGCTCCTTATCAGATCAATGGCAAAATTGTCGGAGTACTCGGCGTAATAGGCCCGACCCGAATCGCTTATGAACAGGTGATTCCTGTCGTTGATGTCACAGCAAAATTGTTAAGTTCTGCCTTGAATACTCAAAAATAATCCATACATTGTAGCGCACAGAATTCTTGTTCGGTGGTGAGTCTGTTTTTATAACCGAAGAAGAATTTATAAGCAGGCAATTTTACGAATAGAAAAAAGGTGCATTGGAGTTAATTATGTCGTCTGAAACATCTCAGATAGAAGAAACCGAAGACACTGTGGAAGAAGTTCCGACAGATGTGAGTGAAGAAATGAAACAATCGGCTAGCGATGCCGAGGTGGCGGTCGAAGCCGAAGCCGGGGATGCTGAACTCTCAATTGAGCAACAACTCGAGCAGGCTCAGGCTACAATAAAAGA
>Ga0224506_10000628_pt1 | contig 28450 bp, 28 predicted proteins | sample SF_Jan12_sed_USG_2_FD_169108 | JGI IMG/M metagenome (GOLD analysis project Ga0224506, IMG submission 169108) | Sediment microbial communities from San Francisco Bay, California, United States - SF_Jan12_sed_USGS_8_1 | ecosystem: Environmental > Aquatic > Marine > Sediment | place: USA... | reverse complement strand
GGCCACTTCGCCTTGCATACAGTGGCGAAATTGTCAGGGTCAGGGGATCGCAAATACGTTCCGAACGCCAATTCGCCCAAGTTGGAGCTGAAATTATTGGTGCCGATACCTTAAAGGCCGATGTCGAGGTTGTGTTGATGGCCCTTGATGCGCTTGAGGCTGCGGGCATTGGTGATATTACGGTTGATTTGGGTTTACCAACGCTTGTTGCCACCATAATAAAAGATACCGCCATAGACGCCGATACCACGGCTGCCCTTCGTTGCGCCCTTGACCGCAAAGACATTGCAGAAGTCACGGCGTTGGAAAAACAAATAGGCAAAAACCAAACAGCGACCATAAGTGGGTTGGTCGATGCGGTCGGGCCCGCAGTAAATGCGATGAAAAAACTAAAGTCGCTTAGTTTGACCAAAGACGCCAAAGAAATGATTGATGGTCTTTCTCAAGTAATTGACGGGATTTTATCGCAAAGACCCGATGCCTCGCTGACGATTGATGCGGTTGAAAACCGTGGGTTCGAATATCATACTGGTGTAACATTTGCTTTTTTTTCTAAAAGTTCACGTGGCGAGCTTGGACGTGGCGGGCGTTATCAAACAGATTTTGGCCCCGCCGTTGAACAGGCTAGCGGTCTCACTCTTTTCATGGATACTATTTTGCGTGCTTTACCTAGCGACAAAAGCAAGGACATTATTTTATTGGGGCCGAAAACTTCGCGCAACGAAGCAATTAAATTACGCTCTGAGGGATGGATTGCCATTCAACAATTAGATGATCGGGCAAAACCTGAAATAGAGGCAAAAAGGCTTGGCTGCAGCCATGTTTTTACTAACGCTAAAATAACAAAAATTAAAAAGTAACCACCATAAATATAAAACAAAAGGGAAGTAGATAAAAATGGCCAATGTGGTAGTGGTCGGCTCGCAGTGGGGCGACGAAGGTAAGGGAAAGATTGTTGATTGGCTGTCAGAGCGCGCCGATGTGGTTGTTCGCTTTCAGGGCGGTCATAACGCCGGACACACGCTTGTTATTGATGGCACCGTATTCAAACTACATATCCTGCCAAGTGGCATTGTACGCAAGGGAAAATTATCGGTTATTGGCAATGGCGTTGTGCTTGACCCATGGCATTTGCTAAATGAAATTGAAAGCCTGCGTGCACAGGGTGTGGAAATAAACCCTGACAACCTAAAGGTAGCAGAAAACGCACCGCTAATATTGCCTCTTCACGCAAACCTTGATAACGCCCGCGAAGAAGCTTTGGGCAAGGCTAAAATCGGTACTACTGGTCGTGGTATCGGCCCTGCCTATGAAGATAAGGTGGCACGCCGAGCAATACGTGCTGGTGATTTGGCCGATAGCGAATTGATAAAATCTAAAGTGGAAAAAATGCTTTTTCATCATAACGCGCTGCTTAAAGGTTATGACCAGCCGCTTTGTGATGGCAACGAACTAGTTGCAAAATTGCTTGAGCTTGCGCCAAAAATTTTGCCTTACGTTGATACAATATGGAAAACAATCGATGAACAGCGCACCGCCGGCAAACGTATATTGTTTGAAGGTGCGCAAGGAACGATGCTTGACATTGACCATGGGACTTATCCATTTGTTACATCGTCGAACGTGGTTGCAGCACAAGCGGCAGTTGGTTCGGGTCAAGGGCCGGGTTCAATCGACTATGTTCTGGGCATCACCAAAGCCTACACAACGCGCGTCGGTGCCGGGCCGTTTCCAACCGAACTGTTTGACGATGTTGGCGAGGGCCTTGGTAAGCGTGGTCATGAGTTTGGCACCACCACTGGCAGACCGCGTAGATGTGGTTGGTTTGATGCCGTTCTGGTACGCCAAGCGGTCAAGGTAAACGGTATTAACGGTATCGCCCTTACCAAGCTTGATGTTTTAGATGGCATGGACGAATTAAAGGTCTGCACAGGGTATAAACTGGGTGGAAAAGTGCTGAGCCACCTTCCTGCTGCCACCGCCGATCAGGAGCAAGTAGAGCCTATTTACGAAACCCTTGAAGGCTGGGCAGATAGCACCTGCGGTGCACGTTCATGGGCAGATCTTCCGGCCACAGCAGTAAAGTACATTCGCCGGATCGAAGAATTGATTGAGGCCCCGGTAGCAATACTTTCAATCAGCCCCGAGCGCGAAGACACCATATTGGTCCACGATCCGTTTGCCGACTAAAGTGCTATTTTGTATTTAAATCATTGATTTACATACTTTTCATATTTTCTCAGTTAATCTGGGATATACCGCAAAGTTATATGGCGGAGGAAACGTAAATACTCTATTTTTTATGTTTTCTATGTGGCTACGCTAAGTATTGGCGATAGCCATTGGAAAGGGAAAAAATGGCAGAAACAGCAGAAGCCCAGAATGGTGCTACAGAAACTGCAAAACCGCAAATTAGCGGTGATGGACAAGCTATCGCCGATAATAGCAAAGCCGCGACTAGTGCCGAAAGCACCGCCCCCGCCCCCGGCAAAGACAAGCCAACACCCGCTGCATCAGGCGGACAATTTGCACCTATTATTTTAAAAAAACGCTATCAGATTAACCCTGGGAAACCTTTGCCAGAGTTTGACGGCCCGTCGGCAAAGGCATTTGAGGCCAGCGACCAACGCGACCCCAGTAGGCCACTTTATGCGTTGGTCTGCACCCCGGCGTTGCCGCCACGCATGACTATAATGGCCGAGCTAAAGAACCTTACCATTCACGGTCTTATTTCATTGGTGGAATATGGCGAGGCACAGTGGGAACCGCTTGGCCAACATGTAATGCTTGCCGTTTTTGAGCGCCCCTTAGGTGGAAGGCTAATTGATGCATTTCCCGCAGGCAGCGTCAAAGTAAGTGAATACGAACTAAGCAGAAGGGTTATAGAACCTATATCGCAAGCATTAATTCGCTTGAGAGACCTAAATATTCCCCATCGCGCGATTAGGGTTGAGAACCTTTATTTTCTTGATGCCGATCATGAAGATCTTGTTCTGGGTGAATGCGTAACTACCCCTTGCGGTTATGACCAGCCAACAATTTATGAACCGGTAGAACGCGGTCTTGCAATGAATTCTGGTCGCGGCACCGGGAACATTCTTGATGATCTTTATGCCCTAGGCGTTATGTCAACAATATTGCTGCTAGGGCGTAACCCAGTAGAAAAATTAAGTGACGATGCCCTTAACGCCAAAAAAATGGAACTGGGAACATATCAGGCCTTATGTAGCGAAGAGAGAATACCCATGGCACTGATAGAGCCACTGCGTGGCCTTCTTTCTGATAAAGCAGATGAAAGATGGGACACGGGCGCGCTTGAAGCATGGATAAACGGACAAAAAAAGACACCCATGCAAAGGCGTCCACCGCAAAAACCGAAAGAACCATATTTATTTTCAGGAAAAAAACTATTTTCCATTAGAACCATTGCTCAGGCATTTTCTAATAACATTCACGAAGCGGCAAAGGAAATAAAAAACGAAAAACTTGCCCATTGGCTTAAACAGTCAATGATGCTTCCGCTTGTAGCAGAAGAAATTAGCAAAATATCAGCGGCCGCAACGGCGTCGCAGGGCACGCCCGATGGAAGCGAAGAAGTAATGGTTGCAAAGGCCGTTATGCGATTGGATCCGGAAGGACCAATTCGTTACAAGGGATTTTCTTTTTTACCAGATGGTTTTGCAGTTGCATTAGCAGCCGAATATACCATTAAAAATAGCTACCAAATGCCGGCTGAAATATTAGAACGCGATTTGGTCGGGTATTGGTTTTCGTGCCAAGGTTCCTACAATGATTTCATGGCATATGAAAAAACATTTTCCACATTAAGATCTTTTTTCAAAATAAACGAAATGGGATATGGGATAGAGCGTTGCATGTATGAGCTAAATCCTTCGCTTCCATGTCAAAGTGAATTTTTGCGCAAAGAATATGTGACCCATGCTGAAGATATAATGGTGGCCTTAGACGAAGTTGCAAATACAGCTGATAAAAAAAGCAGGCCTATGGATAAACATATAGCCGCTTTTATTGCTACGCATTTCAAATATGATATTGCCCCGCATCTAAAAGCGCTATCTAATCCCCAACCGGAAACTTCGTTAATTGGCTTGCTTAGCCTTTATGCTTTAATGCAATGGCGCCTTAAAACCCCGGCTGTTTATGGACTTTCTCGCTGGTTGGGCGGTTTATTATCGCCAGCCATAGGTTCTTACCATAGCCGCTCAACCAGAAGATCAATTGAAAATGAAATCCCTGCACTTGTACGCCAAGGCAGCCTTCCCGAACTATTTGACCTTATAGATAATGCTCAAAGGCGTTCTCAGGATGGGGCAGACTTCGAAGATGCACAGGCTGAATTCGCTATGGCAGAAACGGAAATATTAAAAATAGCAGGTGATGACATTGACCAAACAGATGCAGCAATGAAAGCTGGTGAGCGCGCTACTGCGGTAACCGCTGTTGTGTTTAGCATGGTAGCCGTGAGTACCTTGCTTATTATAAATACTATATAAACATTACTGGAATTAACCGTGGCCAGAATTACCGAAGATTATTCAAATGCCCCACAGCCTCAGGGTAAAAAACGAGGGCTAGGCGGCAACGCATCGTGGATATTGATTGTCTCGGTGACCCTTTTTGTTATTGCCCTGCCAACAATGATATTATTACTTTTCGGAATGCTGCCTTCAATGGTTGCGTTAATTATCGATAGATCCAAAGGAAAGAGCGCCGCTTCCACAGTTAGTGCGGTTAATTTTATTGGCGTGTTTCCATATATTATGGATTTATGGAAAGGTGGAAATAATATAGATCAAGCCTTGGGCATGCTAGATATTTTTACCATGCTTATCATGTATAGCGCAGCCGCAATGGGATGGCTGTTGTTTATGTCTGCACCGCCGGTGATAAGTTCATTTGTTATGGTATTGCAACAAAGAAAGATTGCTAACTTACGCAAACAACAAAAATCTCTTATTGAAGAATGGGGGCCAGATGTTGCCGCCCTAACCGAAGGGTTTAACGAAGAGGGCGGCAAAGCCCCACACGATTTACAAGGTAACGCTGAACCACAAATTAGCGAACCGACAGCGCCACAGTAAACCGCAATAAAACCGGTAAACCAATAACGCTGCCGACACTAGATAAGTTTAAGAAGCTATATTCAATTCGATCAAAGTGTTCTTTACCGATTTTTGCACTTTACCAAAAGCGCGCTCTTCTATCTGGCGAACACGTTCACGAGAAATCCCAAATGACTGGCTAAGATTTTCCAACGTTGCGGGTCTTGATTTTAGGCGTCGCTCAGTAAGAATAATACGTTCACGATCGGTAAGTCCGGTCATGGCGCCCTTCAGAAGGCTGCGCCGACGTATAAGCTCCTGAAAATCAGATATCATTTCTTCTTGATTTAACGAATCGTCTTGAAGCCAGTCCTGCCATTCCCCTTCGCCGTCCATGCGCACGGGCGAATTAAGCGATGCATCACCGCCTGCCATGCGACGGTTCATTGAAATGACCTCATCCTTTGTTACGTCAAGGCGTTTTGAAATAGCCTCCACATGTTCTGGCTTCAAGTCACCGTCTTCGTAGGCGTCCATCTGCCCTTTCAGGCGACGAAGATTGAAAAACAGTTTTTTCTGGGCAGCGGTTGTACCCATTTTTACCAGCGACCATGAACGTAAAATGTATTCTTGGATTGATGCCCTTATCCACCACATAGCATAGGTCGAAAGACGAAAACCTTTTTCCGGGTCAAACTTTGCGACCGCTTGCATCATGCCAATATTTCCTTCGGAAATAAGCTCTGCCAGTGGCAACCCATAACCGCGAAAGCCCATGGCAATTTTGGCTACAAGGCGCAGATGGCTGTTTACAAGCTTTTCTGCGGCTTCTTGGTCTTCGCCATAAATCCAACGACAAGCAAGGTTTTGCTCAACCTCAAAGCTGAGCATTGGAAACTTTCTTATTTCCTGAAGGTAACGACTAAGGTTTTGTTCCGGTGAAAGGTTTACCGGGGGGATATATTTACTGCTGCCCATCTCAATTTCTCCCGAGATTTTTATATGTTCAGTCATTAGTTGCCGTGCCAGCTCTCCATATGGTGGAAAACGACTGCCCCCCGGCAGCGCAACGGTTTCAATAACTCAGCATAATACTCGGGTATTATTTATGTCAAACTTTATCTAATTTATTATATATCTCATTGATAAAACTAGGTAATTTCCTCTCGAGCAGTATCCGTTCCCTGCTCTTTGGGTGCAAAAACCCCAATTTATACGCATATAATGCTTGATGGCCCAAGTTATCCACAGCCAATGCTGCATCGCCACCCAAACGCTTTACCTTGGCCCCACCGCCACCGCCATAAACCTGATCTCCCATGACCGGATGACCAATTGACGCCATGTGCACCCTTATCTGGTGTGTTCGCCCGGTTGAGAGCACGCACTCAACCAACGATGCCTCGGACCCAAATGCTTTAAGCGTTCGATAGTGGGTTTTAGCGGTTTTTCCGCCATTTTTAACTATAGCCATTTTTTTTCGATTATTTGGTGACCTCGCAATATTGCCCTCAATATCGCCTTCGGGCGGCATCGGCACACCCCAAACAAGGGCAAAGTAGGCCCGGTCAATGCTATGGTCGGCAAATTGTTCGCTCAAAGCATGATGGGCGCGGTCATTTTTGGCGGCAACAATAAGCCCGCCAGTCCCCTTATCAAGGCGGTGGACTATCCCCGGGCGCGCTACCCCGCCTATGCCCGAAAGAGAGCCTTCACAATGATACAAAAGCGCATTAACTAACGTTCCTGTGGCATTGCCGGCAGCCGGATGAACCACCATTCCTGGTGCTTTATCTATTACTATTAGGTCTTCATCTTCAAAGACCACGTCAATGGGTATATTTTCAGGGCTAGGCACAGCAGAAATAGGTTCAGGTATACAGACATTATATTTTTCACCCTGCTTTACCTTGTGTTTTGCCTTTAACGGCACGCCTTCAGTTGCTGGCAGCAAAGAAATCATTCCTTCATCCAGCAATGCCTGAACCCTGGCACGGGAAATATCATGAACAGATAGCGCATCGGTCAATACTCTATCAAGGCGCTCCCCATCCTTGCCTGGAGGCACTTCAACGGTGTATGTCCTTAAGTCGGGTAAGTTGTTATCATCAATGTCATTCATAATAATGAGAGTGAACCAAAAACATGCATGCACTCAAGGGTATCGTTGTATTTATGGGACTTATTATTGTCACCCTGATGGTTCTTATCGTCTATGGTATGATACAAAAGGCAAAAAACCCCGATTTTTCGTTTTTTTCCAGCGATAAAACGATTGAGCAACAATCGGGTAAAGCTGATGCAATTCAAGATGTTTTGCTAGACCTACCCCGGGGCAGCACAATCGAAGGCACCGACATGACCGGTGAGCACATGGCCATCAGGGTTGATACCGACGGCAAAAATGGCGCTGACACCATAATAGTAATTGATATATCCAGCGGCAAAATTCTCAGCCGGCTAGGGTTAAACCCGTGATAAACATTCCGGTAACTTTGCTGGAAAAAATCAAGCACGAGGCCGAGGTTGCCCGTCCCAATGAATGTTGCGGTTTATTGGTGGGAAACGCGGTTGGTGAAAATATTTCACTAACCCGCGTGGTTCCCAGCCCCAATACAAAAATTGATAATGATGTTAATGGTCATAACAGTTTTGAAATTGATCCGAAAATTCATTTTGATCTATTGCGCGAAGTCAAAAAAACCGGCGAAACAATTGTTGGCAATTACCATTCCCATCCGGGCAAGCCACCTATACCGTCAAAACGCGATATTGAAAATGCTTTTGAAAAAAACCACGTGTGGTTAATTATTGGGGTTGATAAAAACGGTCAGGCCAATGAATTTGGCGCATTTTATCTGGATCGTAAAAATGCACACATAACCAATCTGGAAATAGTTGAGATCTGATATCAATTCTTAATTTTATCTAACGCGCTAACATGCCAACGGCGCACCAATATAGGTTCGACGCGACCTTTAACGGAAATGGTTCACCGACATCACTTAATAATTTTTCTTTTAATGGTGCCATCTTATTATTTATTTTGGCGATATTTAATTTACCCAGTTGATTTTTCTAAAATATCAAGCGCTTTCAACCAAGCCTGCTCGGCATCTTCTAGGTCGCCCTCAATTTTGGCTGAACGCATTTGCAAATCAATCACGTGCTCTTTGTCAGCGCCTTCTAAATAAATTTCAGGATTGGCTAGCTCTTTTGCTATTTCTGCTTTTTTTCGTTCAAGGCGTTTTACCCATGCCTCGGCTTGTTGTGCTTCTTTTTTTAAGGGAACCAAGGCTTCGCGTGCCGCTGCAGATTGGCGTCTTGCTTCTTTTTTATCAACCGTCACTGTTGGTTGTTTTTTCTCGTTTTCTGTGGCTGGCTTTTCCCCACGCAAAGATTGCCTTTTGCCCAATAGGCGCGAACGATAATCATCAAGGTCGCCATCGTACGGTTCAATTTTACCATCTTCGACCAACCAGAACTGATCGGCCGTGGTTTCAATAAGGTGTGGATCATGACTTACAATTATTACCGCCCCTGGGAATGCGTTTATTGAATGCACCAATGCTTGGCGGGAATCCACATCCAGATGGTTGGTCGGTTCATCCAGCAACAAAATATTTGGTTTATCTGCACTGATAAGGGCAAAGTTAAGGCGTGCTTTTTCTCCACCGGAAAGATCGCCAACAATAGTTTCGGCGCGTTCTTGCGAAAAACCAAACCGGCCCAGCTGGGCGCGAACTTGTGGTTCGTTGTCACGCGGACGGGCGCGATCCATCAAAATGTATGGGGTTGCGCTGGCGTCCAATTCATCTGCTTGATGCTGCGCAAAATAACCAACCCTAAGGCGCTTTGACTTGTTTATGCTGCCTTCAAGAGGCTGCAATTTACCCGCCAACAATTTTATCAGTGTTGATTTACCATTACCGTTTGCCCCCAACAGGGCAATGCGGTCTTCGCTATCAATGCGCAGTTCAAGATTGGAAAGCACTGCTTTACCATCGTATCCAATTGATGCGTTATCTGTGGTTACCAGTGGGGATGCCAAAAATGCTGGTTCGGGGAAATTAAATGATATGGATGCTTCGTCCCGGTCTTCTGGGATGGGCTCCATTTTTGAAAGCATTTTGATGCGCGATTGGGCCTGTTTGGCTTTGCTTGCCTTGTAACGAAAACGATCAATAAATTCTCTGATGTGCGCGGTCTGAGCTTCGCGCCGGGCACGTTGTTTAGCATTAAGCTGCAAACGTTCGCGCCTAGTACTTTCAAACCTGTCATAACCACCCTGATAAAGGGTCAATTTTGAATGTTCCAGATGCAAAATTTCACTAACTGCACGGTTTAGCAGTTCACGGTCATGGCTAACCAACACAATAGTTCCGGGATAGCCCTTAAGGTAGCCTTCCAGCCATAATGTTGCCTCAAGATCTAGATGGTTGGTCGGCTCATCCAGCAATAGCAAATCAGGCTCAGAAAACAATAACGACGCCAGCGCCACACGCATTCGCCAACCACCGGAAAATTCACCACATGGGCGGCCCTGGGCGTCATTATCAAAACCCAAGCCCACAAGTATTCTGGCCGCGCGCGCGTGCGCACTGTGGGCTTGTTTATCTGCTAGGCGGGCATGAATTTCACCAATGCGGTCTGGATCAGTGGCGGTTAAGGCTTCGTTTTCCAGTGCCACCAGCTCTTTGTCGGCTGACATGACCGTATCCAATAGGCTTTGGCTGCCAGATGGTGCTTCTTGGTGGGTAAGGCCTACTTTCCAGCGAGTAGGCAAGTGAATATGCCCGCCATCAAGCTCAATATCACCCGATATTAGCTTTAAAAGCGTGGTTTTACCCGTACCGTTACGGCCCACAAGGCCGACGCGATGTCCGGTGTTTATGGTGGCATCGGCCCCATCGAGTAAAACCCGAGCGCCGACCCTATAAGTGACCTTATCAAGACGTAACATGGGCTGGTGTGTATCATGCAAGCCCGTGGCGATAAAGCATACAATTGTGGAATTAGCACAGTTTTTTGATTAAACTTGTTCATAAATCAATATTGCGCACCCAAGAACGCATCTCCAAAACACACAAATGTAAAAATATAATGGGGTATCAGATGTTCAAAAATGGAAGCAAAGACGCCGAAGAAAATTCACAAATACAGGAATTCATGACATCCGCTGCTAAAATTACAGAAGGTAAAAGAGATTTATCATTCACCGACCTGCAGCACCCAGATATGGTAAAATTCCTGCCTCACATATCCATTGTGCGCCCGGTTAAGGGTGAACACATGTACAAATACCTTTTTTGGGGTGGCAACTTAACCAACGAATACGGTAAAGAGCTTACTGGGAAAAAAATGTCTGAGGGCGAATTTGATTATGCCGAGGAAGAGCTTATCAATCTTACCGATCGCATAATTAAAACCCAAGAAATAGTTTTTACTAGTGGTACTTTGGATTGGAAAAACAAAGACCACCGTAAATGGCATATGGTTTCCTTGCCGCTAGTACACAAAAATAATGAAAACGAAGCAATGTCCTTTGTCGTATTATAAAACAAATGAAATTGAAATAAGCATCAAAAACCTAAAAAAGGGGTTTGATGACAATTTGGTATTAAACGCAATTGATTTAGACATTCATCGCGGTGAAATAGTTGCCATCGTTGGCGGTTCAGGTTGTGGTAAAACGGTTTTACTTAAACATATTTTAGGCCAGCTAAAGCCCGACAGCGGCGAGGTATTAGTCGCCAATCATGAAACCGACCCTGCCCAATTAACAAAATTAAATAGCATCGATGAACAAGAAATGAGCTTAATCCACACCCACTGGGGCGTGGTCTTTCAAAACAATGCACTTTTTTCAGGTTCGGTCATGGACAACATGGCGCTATGGTTAGATGAAATTAAAAATTTATCTACTGCTGAAATTAAACCCATAGCCACACACGCATTACAATCTGTTGGTCTTCCGATTACGGATGAATTTTTATCCATGCCCATAACAGATCTTTCTGGCGGCATGGCCAAACGTCTTGCGGTGGCGCGCGCTATTGCTATGAACCCTAATGTTATTTTTTATGATGAACCGACGACCGGTCTGGACCCAGCCAGCGCCATGCAGATTCATGACCTTATAATCGCTACCCACAAAAATAATAAAGGCAAAGGCAAAAGCGGGGAAAGAACAAGCATTATTATCACCCACGATAAAGATTTACTGAAACGGATTAGCCCCAGAATTGTAATGCTGCACGATGGTCATGTGTATTTTGATGGAACACTGCAAGAGTTTGAAAAATCTAACTCACAATTCATAAAGCCATACTTTGAAAATATGGGCAAACTGCACCAACGCGAAGCCCCATCTGTGCCATAATTTATTACAATTATTTGGCAATAAAACGTTTTTTACCCCTATAATTGCTATGTTTCATAGTGATTAGCGTCACTGTTTATATGTACTTATTGACGTTATATAATAGCCTAAGATGCCCCAAAATCGTGGGCGTGCACTTAACAGGCCCATATTTAAAAAGGCACTAATGATATGTTTTTAAAAATTGGTAGAAATTCAATTATTATTTCACTTATGGCTATTGCCATATCGGCCTGCGCCGGAAAAACAGAAAATATGTCAACAGGTGCCGGGGCAAATGCAGTTGAAATTGCCCAATATGGCGAGGCGATAAATCATTTTCGTAATCTTATAAAACAAAAACCAGATGAACTTAAAGCCTATCTCGGATTATCGCGCAATCTGCGCTGGACTGGCCAGACAGACGAAGCGGCAAAAATTCTAGAAAAAGTGCGAAATAAATTTGCCAATGATGGGGCTTACCTTGCTGAGCTTGGCAAAGTTCGCATAAACCAAGGCAGGATTGAACAAGGTATAAACTTGCTTGGTGATGCATCAGAAAAAAAACCTGATGACTGGCGCTTACATTCTGCCCTTGGCATTGGGTTTGACTACTTGGGTTTTTATGGCGACGCACAAACATCATATAAACGCGCGCTGGAACTTTGCCCCGATGACGCGGCGGTAATGAATAACATGGCCATATCGCAGGGCCTATCGGGCAGTATTGACCGGGCGATAATTACCCTTGAAACAGCTCTTTCGTACGGCAGACACAGTGAAAAAATTTCCAAAAACATAAAAGTATTTAAAGATGCGCGTGATCTTTGTTCAACCTGCGGCGGTAAATACCTGCGCGATTCCAAGGCAAGCATACTAGCTGCTGGGCTTCGCGCCACCGATGATCGTTCGGCGTGCGATCCTGAACCTCAGTTCACCCAAAGCGCAAATTCCATGACCGAAGAATTAACCGATGGCCCATCTATAAATATAAAAGTTTATTTCGAATTTGATTCAGCCATTTTACGCCCAGAAACCAAAGGCACGCTTGATGATCTTGCGGCGGCACTCAATTCTGAAGCCTTGAAAGGTTACCGCTTTGAAATTGCCGGTCACACTGATGCAGTTGGAAACAATGAATACAACATCGCCCTTTCCGAACGTCGCGCAAGGTCGGTGCTGGATTATTTGGTAACCGAATTTAGCATTGATGCTAGCAGGCTTGAAACCGTTGGCTTCGGCGAAGAACGCCTGCTTGACCCCACCGACCCCGAAGGCGATATCAATCGTCGGGTTCAAATTACGCGCCTTAATAAATTGTAAGCGCAAAATATAAGCATAAAATGTAATTAAAACATTATTGCTTAACCGCAAAACCTTCGTTCACAAGCCCGCCAAGAACATTTTTTACATCTGATTGTAGCCGTTCTAGCGATATTACCGGGAATGCAGCAGAAAGTATTTCGGCCATTTCCATTCCGCTTAAGGCCTCATTATTTGGCTGGTCCATAAGCCGCCAAATTGCTGCGGCCGTTGGGTTGAGGTTATAGATGGTTACGCCATCAGGATGAACCAAAAATACATCTTCATCCACCTCGCGAAAAATGGCTTGCGGATGGCGTAAAATAATACCCTGCATAACATCATCGTTCATTGTTTTATTGCGCCTTTTTACTTTTCATTTGCAAATGTTGACATCAATAACTTGGCTGCATCTTCGCTTCGCCCATAGGTTAAACGCAAGCATTCGCACCCGGCAACCATACCATTGAGATTATCCAAAATTTCTATTGCGCTTACATCTTGATTTAGGCTTTGCATAATTGTGTGTTTAAGTATTTCACTTTTTTTTACAGTAATAATTTCAGCTGCTGCATCTTTTTTGCGCTCAAGCAAAATAATCCTGTTAACTGGCGCGCTTTGCCCCAGTGAGGCAAGTTGTGTTTCATTTAAATTGATATACAAAAAATTTTCGCTTTTAGGCCCTGCATGGGAATTGATAAAATCAGCACCCTCAGGCGCAAGATCATCGGGAAGCGGCAAACGCAGGCGCGGTAAAAAACCCGGTGCGACACCCATAAACAAACCATTGCCCTGCTGCGGATCAAGCGGTGTTACATCATCTGCAAATAGGCGTGCCCCACGGGCAGCTAATAAAACCCCAAGGGTGCTTTTCCCGGCATTGTGCGTGCTGGGGAAAACACTAAGCCCGCCATCCAATTCAACCGCCGCGGCATGCAGGGCAAGAAGTTTGCCGGAATCTGCGATAAAGGCACGTTCAATATCCAAAAGCAGATCACAAACAGCGTCCACCGGATTTGCTAAAACCATTTTCCCGCCATTCAACCATGGTGATGTTCTCTCATAGCCAGTCGGGCCGCGCCGTATGCGAATAATAGGGTTTTTGCTTGCGTTATTTTTGGCGGGCTTAAATTTCCAACCTTTAAGAACCTTTTCCAGCACGGGAACAAGCTCTTCGGTGCCATCAAAGGATATCATATTTTTTAAGCCTTCAAACTTCAGCTCCATAGTAATATCCCCCATCAACCCGGATTATTTGTCCTAACGCACCAAGTCATATTTTATATCTTGTTTTATATCTTGGCATTTTTTAGTGATAATATGGTTTTACTGCCTAACAAAGCGCAATAAAACCTAGAAAAACAGCCGCCCAACCTGAACACAAGATGAATGGGTCCTTCAGTGGCGTTTAAGGCTACCGGATGCATTCTATAGTCTACCAAATTAGATTTTAGGTTTATAATACAGCAACTACCGCACACCACATATTATGCCAGCACAACGGAGAAAAAGCTTATGAACAATAAAAAATTTGATACCCGCCCACGTAAGATAAATCGTCGCAAAGCATTAGCCCTGTTGGGAATGGCCGCAGCTGTGGCCTATGTGGTTCCCACCCTTACATCCCTCAACGGTGCCAACGCAGCATCAGGTGGTGGTGGCTTTATGGGTCAGATATTTGGTGGTGGAAAACCCCGCGGTATGCAGGGCTTTGGTTCCGGCGGCAGAGGTAATTTCATAATTAACGATCCCATAACTGCCAAAGAATGCGCTGAATGCCATCAGGCATATGGCGCAGAAGCCCTGCCGCAGGGTTCATGGCGTCTTATTATGGGAGACCTTGCAAACCACTTTGGCGAAGATGCCAGCCTAGATGAAGCAACCCGCAAGCATATTGAAAATTACCTGCTAACAAATTCACCTGCAGGTGATGGCCCGTTGCGCATCAGTGAAACCCGCTGGTTTGTCAGCGAACATAGGGGTGAGGCCAGACTAGGCGGGAAGGCCAAATCATGGTCTGACTGCAAAGCGTGCCATTAAAAACTGGCTATTAGCTATTAATTGACATTGCTCAAGGCTAACTTTGATTAACTTTGGTTTTGTGTTTTTCCTATTGATAAGGGTACAAAAAAAAGTTAGTTGATGTCTGATTCAGGAAATCAGATTTACATCTGATAGATAGGCGAGAGCAATTAGTTTTAATTGGGCATACTTATACTATCCGTCAGCTTCGGGCCTCTTCCCCCCTTTTCCCGTAGGTCCGCGATTGACGGTTTGGCGGCACCGCATCCTTCTTTGTAAGGGTCGGTGCCGCCATATCTTTGGGGATTAGTTAGCGGGAAATTAGCTCGGTAATTTATTAGGCGCTATCAGCTATCGTTAGCGGCCTTTTTTTCGGCTTCCGCTACCTTGGCGCGAACGTCGTCCATATCAAGGGCCTTTATTTGAACAATAAGCTCCTCAAGGGCAGATTCAGGCAGTGCGCCCGGCTGCATAAAAACCATAACTTTTTCGCGAAATGCGGCAATGGTGGGAATTGAGCGAATGCCAAACTGTCCGGCAAGCTCTTGATGGGTGTCGGTATCTACTTTGGCAAAAGCCACATCCGCATGCTTTTCAGATGCTGCGGTAAAAACAGGGGCAAATGACTTGCACGGGCCACACCATTCTGCCCAGAAATCTATCAATACTATGTCGTTGCCTTCGATGGTGCTATCGAAGTTGTCTAGGTTCATTTCAATTGTAGCCATGGATATTTCCTTTGATATTTTAAATAATCGGCAAAAAATCTAAGTTTAGTTTTTTCTAATATAGGGCAGGAAATGTGGTTTTGCCACCCCCACCGGGGTATTTTTTTAGACCATTGAAAATAAATATTTTTTACTTGGTTTTGGCCAATAAACCACCATTTAGTATGGACAAAAGCCATTCAGACAGCGTTCACCTGAATGAGAATAAGTTTGCTTCCAAGGCACAATTGCCACCTTTTATTTGGGTGCGTGGGCAGGAAAATTTTAATATTTATAAAGGACAAATCATGACGGATATATCTTCAATTGGTGGTGCAATTTCTTCTCAAAGCGCCGAGCTTGCCCGCACCCAGCAACAACAACGCACCCAAGCCGAAGCCAGCCAAGCCGCAAGCGACGATGGCAATGACACTGAAAACGACAGCGATTCCGATGACGGTGGATCTGTTACAGCCACCCGCGGGCAGAACCTTAATATTACTGCATAGAATTTTTTTGGTAAAAATGGTTGTTAAAATCGTTCATCGTTGAACGTGCTGTTCCATATCTGTTTTTATTTTTTTTTCACTGCCGTTGGTTGAAAATTTGAGCTGTGGTGATAGCAAGTACCCTGCCACCAAATTGGCCACTGTTTCCAATGACCTGATATGCACACGCTCATACCCATGGGATGCATCAAGCCCAAAGCACATCAGCGCCACACGTACATCGTGACCGGCTTTTTGTGCACCAGCGCCATCAGATAAATAATAATTAAAAACATCCCGGCTGAATTCCAGCTTTTCCCGGCGGCAAATATCAATCAGGTGCATGCTCAATGCTCGGTCGAACGGGCCACCCATATCCTGCATGGCAATAGTAACACCAAATTCGCAAGTATTTTGTTCTGGCGCCATGGTGCCATTGTCAACCGAAACTAGCTCCTTGATCACGGGGTCAATTATATGCGCCCCGCCTGTACCAACTTCTTCGGTTACGGTAAACAAAATATGACAATTGATTGAGGGTATGATTTTTGCTTTTTGTATTGCACGCAGTGCTGCTAAAACCGATGCCACGCCAGATTTGTCGTCCAGATAACGCGAATTAATATAGCCGCTATCGCTAATTTCAAAATTAGTATCTACAGATACAAAATCACCCACTCGTATTCCCAACTGCCACAGGCTATCAGACCCCGTGCATGTTTCATCAATCCGAATTTCAAGGTTTTCCCAAGTGGTTGGTTGGCTATCAACTTGCTTGTGGTAGGTATGGCCAGATGCCTTTAACGGTAAAACCGTTCCGCGATACTTTTTTCCATTATCACAATGGACCAAAACCCTTGCGCCTTCGGCAAAACGTGAAGACCACGTACCCACTGCTACCAGCCCTAACCTTCCATTTGGTTTAAGCCTTTTAACCATCGCCCCTAACGTATCAAGATGTACCGCAACAGCTCGGTGGGGTGCATTTTTTTTGCCTGGAATAAACGCCTTGATTGCACCACGGTTGGTTATTTCATAAGAAATTCCCATACTATCTAACTCGGCCGAGACCATATCCACAACCGCCTCGGTCATGCCCGCTGGGCTGGGAATGTTTAACAATTTTTCCAAAGTATTTTTTAGATATTTACTATCGATGGCAGGTTTTGACATTGCCGTATTCTCCTAAGGGGTTGCGTCGACCTATTGCTTAATATTTTAAGTGCGATCATTTATGCGTCTGATAAATTCTTCAATAATAATTGTGTAAAGCTTATCCTTAATGATCTTGTCTTCGACCCCCCTATCAATGCTGGGGTTGTCATTAACTTCGATAACAAAAATGCCTTTGTCGGTCTGTTTTAGATCTACCCCATAAAGACCATCGCCAATTAATTTGGCTGCCCGAGTGGCAATTTCTATTACTTCGTTCGGCGCATCTTCAATGGCAAATGTTTTAAACCCACCTTCCTTGAAGGTTCCATCAGCATTATGATTGACAATCTGCCAATGATTGCGCGACATCCGGTATTGGCAAACATAAATTGGTTCACCCCTTATTACCCCCACGCGCCAATCGTATTCGGTATAAATATATTCCTGTGCCAAAATAAGGCGTGATTTTTGCAAAAGCTCACTGCCGAATTGCATTACTTCCTCTGCGGATTTGGCTTTGTGCATTCCTCGCGAAAACGATCCATCCGGGATTTTAAGAATTATTGGATACCCTAAATCTTCCACCATCTCGGGGACCTTATCAGGGGTAAAGTTACGCCGGTTGATAATGCGCGTTTTGGGGGTTGGAATATTACGGCGTTGCAACAATTCATGCAGATAGACCTTGTTGGTGCAGCGCAAAATAGACGTTGGGTCATCTATAACCGCCATACCTTCCTGTTCGGCTTTACGCGAAAATTGATAGGTATAATGATCTATAGCGGTGTTGGTGCGTATAAATAGCGCATCAAATTCAGGAAGGCGGCGATATGATTTTTTTGTTATCAATTCAACATCAATCCGCATTGATTGACCGATACGGATGAATTTTTCTAATGCTGCTATGTCAGATGGTGGCAAGGCCTCCTCCGGATCATACAATATGGCAAGATTATAAAGTGCAGTTTTATTTCCCCTGCTGGGTTCCTTGCGTGCCCGGGTGTAGGCCAAAACCGCATCAAAAAAAATGTGCGCTTGCTCATCATTAACATTGTGCAAACCCATTGGGCTAATTGATGCAATTTTCCACCTTTTGCCCGGAATAATATCTAACCGCAGTATTGGATAACGAAAAACATCAAAACATTCTGCCGCTAGACGCTTAAAGCGCACGTCAGAAGACCTGCCAAAATAAAAAGATAGTGTAAATGGTTCTTCGGGTGGATCTGAAAGACGATTTATTATTTTATTTAAAATAGATTCCATTTCCGGCAAGGCAAAGGAATATAAGTTTTTCTTTGCCATGCTTAGCACGTCGGCAACTGTGGGCATTGGTAATTGCCCGCGGGCCTCGGCCAACAATGAGCAATAATAACCAGCGCTTAAATAGTTATAGTTACGGCACAGATTTATAATTCGTGTTGGTTGTTTTGTATTTTTTTGTTCCTGCGAAAGAAACTCTTCTGCAGTTACAAGATTAAGCCCTTCTCGCGACCAGCGCCAATCTGCTGGTCGATCAACAATTATGATATAGCGAGACATTTTTAGTCTTTTTCCTTGTTGTTGTTAATTATTATTGCAGCAAAATGTTTTTGACTGCCAAAGCGCATCATCCGTTCAAATTCTTGTGGGGTTATGGGAATGCCAATACAGTCTGTTGGCGAGCGGTTTTCTTCAACGTCAACAAACGGATCGTTTATATAAATAAATCTATCATCGTATGCGGTTGCTACCACCCAATGGGGGATTTTATCGCCACTTAAACGGTACGCGCTTATAAGCACTACGGGTATGGCACCGCTGTCTAAATGATTGCAAAGATCTTTAGCGCTTAACTGGATATCCGATACCTTAATGCCGGTTTGTGCAAGTTCGGTTTGAAATCCTTCTTCAACCAAACGAATAACATCTTTTTTTATTTCACTTCTAACCGAATCAATAAACATTTCTGTTTCATTGCTGGCAGACACGGATACATCAAAACCGCGCTTGTGTGCAGCCAATGCCAAACCCAGTGGCCCACATCCACCGTGGCCAGATGTCATAAAAATTGTTGTGGCCTCGCGCCATAATTTAAATTCAAACGCACGATCGGTATTTATGCCCTTATCAAATGCATTCATCGCCATAATTAGGCAAGCGGGTCCGCAGGTAAATTCCAAAGTTTGGGCATAATACGGCACCCGATTGAGGTTTTTTGCTAGGTGCTTAGCTAAAAGTTTTTCCATACGCACGGCACTGGCATGGTCTTCGTAATAATCTTCATGCACTGCAAAGGTGCGATAACCCATATCAATATATAATTTTTGTGCTTTTTTATTTTTTTGGTGCACCTCTAAACGCATGCGGGTTGCGTTGTGTTTTAAGGCGCGTTTTTCTGCCTCTTGCAGTAACGCCTTGCCAACACCTTGACCACGCAGTTTTGGATCAACCGCGATTGAATACAATCGTGCCAACGACGTGTTGGAATGCAAAAGCACCAACGCATAACCACGCAGCACCCCGTTTTCCTCGTCTACAATAAGCGGTGATCGACCTTTGGTAATGAAATTCTTGATACTACGCGCAGACATGCGGTCAGTCTCAAAACACTTGTTTTCGAGATCTACCAAGGCTGGAACATCGTCCACAACGCCATCGCGTATCATTTTATGATGCCAAAAAAAACAAGCGCCAAAAAGGCACTACCAAGTAAATTCTGAACCATTGCACAATTTTAATCAAAGGTTTTTTGCTATGGCATGGCTTTAAAAAAATTATTTTATCCAGCCATCAACCTCGGCCATGGCCGCTTCAGAGCCAAAGGGCGTGCCCACCACCACCAAGCCGCTACCCAGTATACGGTGGGTGTTTTTACCGGGGGCAAAGGTTACTTCGTGGCGAGTAACGTTTTTTAACTGCACCTGATTAAGGCTTTCAACCATATCATTGTGCAACCCTGCCGCTAGCACCGGATACCAAAGAACAATTACCGCTTCCGGCCATTTTTTATGCAGGTCAAAAACAAACCCTGCCACGGTTTGGTATTCGGTTTTTATCTCATAGCTTGGGTCTATAAACACCAATCCCCGGCGGAGCTTGGGTGGGGAAATAGCCAGCGCCCCTTCAAACCCGTCACGCAGATGAATGTGTGCATTCCACCCACGCATGGTTTTAACAAGGTTTCTATTTTCCCCCGGATGCAATTCCATTAAATGAATTTCATCATTTTTAGAAAGTAAAGACCGGGCAATTACGGGTGATCCGGGATAGAAGGTTTTTCCAAACTGGGCCTTAACCTGATCTAGCACCTTGCGGTAAGGATGGCCAATTGGCGGAATATTATCTGGCAAGTATTTCAAAATGCCGTATTCAGCCTCGCCGGTTTTTAGACTTTCACTGCTGGACAAATCATAAAGCCCGCTTCCCGCATGGGTTTCCATATATGTAATGGGCGTTTGTTTTTTCTTCAGATGTGAAAGCAACACCGCCAGCGAGGCGTGCTTGTGAATATCTGCTACATTTCCGGCATGATAGGCGTGTTGATAAGATAGCACTGTTAATGGCCTTTCGTTGCGCTTTGGCGCTTTGGCTTTTTGGCTTAGGCGTTACGCAAATAAGTGTAGCTACTTAGACAGGATTCATAAAAATCAACCAGCTTTACCCCATCACGCGAACCAAGCGCACCAGCGGCAACCGTGCGATCAACCATTTCCTTGACCCGGTCTGCCATGGCGACTGGGTTATATTGCATTATTTTTAAAACCTGTCCGGCAGTAGAGCCCGTTATGAATTCTTCAACATAAAACCCTGTTGGATCTTTTGGGTCGCAAAAAATATGTGCTTCGTTTAGGCGGCCAAAAAGATTGTGCATGTCGCCCATTACGTCTTGATAGGCACCTGTCATGAACAGCGCCAGATAATAACTCTCCCCCGGAACTAGTTCGTGTAGGGCTAAGGTATCACTTGTTCCAACCTCGCCGATAAATTGTGAAATGCGGCCATCGCTATCGCAGGTTATATCGGCAATCGTGCAATTGCGGGTTGGCTTTTGGTTAAGTCGTGTCAGCGGCACCACTGGCAATACCTGCTGAATGGCCCAACTATCGGCAGCCGACTGAAAAAGTGAAAAATTACACAGGTACTGCGAGCCCAAAAGCGATTCAACGTCACGCATATCTTCGGATACAAATTCCTCGGTTTTGAGGCCGCGCGATACTGCCCGCATTAGCCGCCAATAGAGCGATTCTGAGCGTGCCAGTTCTTCCATTCCCAGTACGCCAAGCTTAAACGCATTAACCGCGTCCTCCATCAAAACCAGTGCTTCGTTGTAAGCATCTTGATAATTTTTTCCCTCAGTAAGATCGGCCAGAAGGTCGCGCATGTTTGTTACTAAGATATGCTCGTCGTCTACTTGATCGGTATCTATTGGGTTGGCATCATTAGCAATTTCGCCGATTACCCGCATAACAACACATGAATGATGCGCAGTTATCGCCCGGCCACTTTCGGTAACCAAGGTTGGATGGGGAACCTCTTCCATATCGCAAACTTGCTTTACGCCATAAACCACGCCATTGGCATAATCATTCATGGTGTAGTTCATGGATGAATGTCCGCTGGAACTGCTACCATCATAATCAACCGCCAAACCGCCACCAATATCAAGATAAGTAAGCGCAATACCGCGCTTGACCAGGCGGGCATATATGCGGGCTGCTTCTTGTACCGCATCGCGAACAAAACGAATGTCTGATAATTGGCTGCCAACATGAAAATGCAACATGCGTATGGAATCACCAAAGCCGCTATCTTGAATTAATTTAATTGCATTTAGTATTTCTGAAATAGTCAAACCAAACTTTGCGCGCTCGCCGCTTGATTCGCTCCACTTGCCTTCGGTTTTGGTGCGCATTTTTATACGCAATCCAATTATCGGCTCTACTTCCATTTCGCTGGCAATGCGCAACAACGGTTCTATCTCGCTGTATTTTTCTATTACCACCACCACCTTGCGGCCCATTTTGCGGCCCAACATAGCAAGGCGCAAAAAGTCCTCATCCTTATAACCGTTACAAATGGTCAGGGCCTCGGTTCCTATGTCATAAGAAAGCACCGCCATTAATTCCGGTTTGGATCCTGCTTCAAGGCCATAATTATATGGCAGTCCCGCCTTTACTATTTCATCCACCACTTCGCGTATCTGATTTACCTTAATGGGATAAACGCCACGATAAGGTGCATCGTACCCAGCCTCAGCAATTGCGGTGGCAAAAGATTCATTTAACTGGCGTACACGATTTTTGAGAATATCGTGAAAACGCATAACAACCGGAAACTGCACATTTTGCTCGCGTAGTTCATCAACTACATCTTGCAGGGCAATTGGAACTTCGCGGTGATCAACATCAGGCAAGGCAAGAAGCTTGCCGTTATCACCTACACCAAAATACCCATCACCCCATCGCTGTATGCGGTAAAGATCGTCGGCATCGTCAATTGTCCATTCATCCATTTCCAGATCCTTTTACGCCAGAAATTATTCTCGCGTATATACATCAACATTTGCCAGTTGCATATAAAATCGCGTCCATCGGGACACATAAATAATGATAGCGTCCATGGCGCGTGCCTTGCCAGCGCAATCATGAACAAAAGAGCCAAATAGTTTGTAAAAGCAGCTCGCCTAGGAAGGCACTATCCATTAAGCTGGGGGTTGGTGGAAACGTCAACTTTAATAGGATGGTTGCTTAATGAAACAGTGTTTATGTGGTTCCGGGCGTAGTTTTGATGAGTGCTGTAAGCCCATAATTGATGGCGCCCCCGCACCTACAGCCGAAACGTTAATGCGTTCGCGTTACAGCGCATATGCGCTGGGCAATACAGATTATCTTGCCACCACCCTTTCATCTGATCTTAGCGATGAATTTGATCAGGTCGAAGCAGACGGTAATGCCAGCGATGCCAAATGGTTGGGCCTAGAAATTAAATCAGTTAGTGGTGGGGGCGAAGACGATGAAATTGGGGAAATAGAATTTATTGCTCGCTTTCAATTACATGGGCAACAGCGCGTGCATCATGAATTATCGCAATTTAGCCGTGAAGATGGGCGTTGGGTCTGCAGCGGTGGGGAAATGAACCCAAAAAGCCCACCCCGGCAATCTACAAAAATTGGTCGCAATGAACCGTGCCCTTGTGGTTCAGGAAAAAAATATAAAAAATGCTGCGGTGCCTAATGGATCGCCATTTTAAATGCACGGCGTGCGGCAAGTGCTGTTTTGGAAAATTACCACTTAGCATTAATGATGCTATTGCCAATGTTGGGCGGTTTCCCTTGGCCATTATGTGGTCAACCGTGCGCGCAGGTGCAAAATCTTTTGCTCTTAACGCCCGCCTCGGCACAACTATACAGCTTGGCAAACGAAAACAAATTGCGGTGCAAATAACCCCAATTTCATATATGCCGCCTTCGCTTTCATGTCCGGCATTGCTGGGGGATGGAATGTGTGCAATTCACGATAACAAGCCATTGCGCTGCAAGACCATGCCGTTTTACCCCTACCGTGAAGAAAATGATCAATTAGATTTGCTTGTGCCTAGGCCCGGTTGGTTGTGTGATACATCCGATCAAGCGCCGGTGGTTTACCGAGATAAAAAAATTGTTGATCCAAATGATTTCAAACGCGAACGAAAAGAATTAAACGATCAGGCCCAGATATTGCGCGAGTACGCCGATGGCTTGATGGCGCGCGCACCGAACGTTGCCGCTGAAGTTGAAAAAGCTGCAACCAAACCCCAAGGTGGAATGATAATACTAAACTTTACGACAATTATTTCACGGCTTAAACAGATTGATATGGAAACATTTGCAAAGGAACAGTTTCCCCTGATGAATGAATTTGCCGCTAAAACCAAGAACATGAAAAAGGCAGAGGAATTTCATCAGTATTATGTAAACGCGGCCACGGCGATGGAAAAATTTCTTGCGCGTAAACTAACCTCGCGTAAACCAATCTAATGGCAGCGCGGTAATTTTTGCAAAACTGAAACTTAAGATTTTTTAATTTTTAACTTAAGCACTGCAAAGACCAAGAATTATGTTGCGGGCTTCACCCGAATTTTATTTTTATTTACCTTGCTGCCGTGTAGATTTTCAATGGCGGCCATCGCTTCTTCGTCAAGGGCCATTTCGACAAAACCAAAACCTTTTGAAGAACCGCTCTCTTTATCAAGAACAAGGCTGCAAGATATAACGTTACCGTGCGCTGTAAATAATTCTTCTAAATCTTTTTCGCCAAAATCTCGCGGCAAATTAAGGGCTATCAGTTTCAATCTAAAACCTCACTATTTTGATCGTTCCTGTAATATTCAGGGCTTCTTTAGCAGCTTGAATATTGTTGTTTAAATCAGTTAATTTCTGCTGTGCGGCAGCATCTTCGTCCTGATTGGTTGCACCGTTTTCCTCGCGGTCATATTTAAGATGATCAAGTTTTGATTTTGCGCGACCTCGTAGTGCCAGATTATTAGCAAGATTTAATTGCTCTTCATCAAAGTCGATCTCTTCGATATTTAAACCGATAGATTGCAACGCAGTAAAATTTATCAATTCATCACAAAAACCATAAATAATTTTGTTATGACGATATCCATTCTTTTCAATCTTATATTTTTTCTTAATTTCGCTGACTTCTAAGCGATAGTCGCTTTTAGGCGTGGGCGTTAGCTTGAAGGTGTGCATCGGGTTTCGCCTGTTTAATTTGTGCGTTCATTTGAACAAGAAATAAAAATATAGGCCCTAAACAATAAAGAAAGGCTCTTAGCATCTCTGCCGAGACCTTTTTTAGGTAATGGTACCATAAAATATTGTGCAGGTGTAACCGATCATCTTTCTATTTAAGATCTATAGCCAGTTAATGGTAACGGCAGCCAAAACCCAATCAGGTCTTATTGTATTCCGCTATCGGTCAGGTGGCGGATCAAATTTTCATATTGCGCCCACTGCTCCCCTGCTCCGGATTGATGAAAAACGACTAGGCCGTTTGCATCCAAGATATATGTGGTTGGATATGCCAAGGCCAAGCGGCGGTCGGCCAGTAACGTTCCATTTGCAAGACGAAATGATTTATCACCCCGTCCTTTATGGCCGGAATCGTAAAGCGGCATTACAAACTTGCGTTTTTCCATCCAGCGCTGCGACTTTTCAATTGATTCTCGGCCCTGCACCAAAACAAATGAGATAGCGTCATCATTCTTAATGGCGTTATAAAGTTTTTGCAGGTCTGCAAATTCGGTTTGGCATGGCGGACACCAGCTACCCCAAAAATGTAAAAATACAGGTTTCCCCCGCAAATCTGAAAGCATAATCGGACGATTGTTCGGCGAAGTCAGGGCAAGATCGGGAAACCGCTGAGCGCGACCTATGCCTACGGGCGCATTGGCAACGGCGTTACCATCCAGATGCAACCTCCACGATGAAGTCCACTGCGTTTCATCAAATACCACCTGATCATCGACAGCATAAAGCTGACATGTCTGTTCGGTGTACTGGCGGCATGAATTAAGCGCATCAAGTTCGGTTAATTCTTTAGTGTCTCCGCCCGATACCCATGCCCAGACTCCGCCGGGTGCAATAGCAAAGGCGCGAGGCAACGGAGCTGAGGTAAATTTAAGGTAATCGGCACGGCCCGCATCACCGATATGTGGAATCTGATTGCCATCACCAAGGCTCGCGGCATGTGATGGAACCGAAAGGTTCGCCAACATGATTACAAGCATCACAGCAAATGAGAATAAATATGATTGTTTAATCATTCCAATTTTTAATCCAACATCCTGATGATAATTACACCTATTACCATACTACAAGTTACTGGCACCATTGGGTAATACCCCACTAATTTACTCATATAATAATCAATTAAATCAATGGGTTGGTTGCATTTATTAGAGAGTTGTTATATAATGATAGTCTAATATATAGGGAGCAAGATCATGCTTAAGATTATCTCAGGGTTTTTAGCCGGAATCGTAGTATTCGCCATTGCGGCATGGCAATTAGGCGGCAGCTTGATGCTTACGGAGTATCCGAGCCCGTACGGACTAGAAGAAACAGCAGCCCGAATTCAACACAATATCAAGGATGCTGGATGGTCGCTGTCTGGGTTACGTAGCCCCTCCAATACCATCCGCAAGCTGGGTGCAACTGTACCCAACACACTGTTGATCGAAGCATGTAATCCCGATTATTCAAAACCGATCATCAAGGATCGTGACACGCGTATATTATCCATCCTGATGCCGTGCACAATTACGGTATACGAAGGCGATGATGACAAGGTGTACATCGGCATTATGAATTCTGGCCTGATGGGACAATTATTTGGTCGCATGGTCGCTGGAGTAATGGCGCAAGTTGCCGCAGATCAACAAAAATTTATTACTTTTGATCCAAACAAACCGGCACCTGAATTGATTCGTCCCGCTGCTAAGACCGGTGGTTCCGGTTCGGGCGGCGTTCAGGACCTTGGGGGTTGCTGAGCATCCGCTGTTAATCCAGAACGAATCTGACATGAACAAGCAAAGGGGATTACTATGATTTGGTTTAATAAAACAACTTGCCCTAACGCGGTAACACACGCCGTGTTCGGCATCGCGCTTGCCCTGAGCCTGATCATGGCATCAACCTCGACCGTTCAAGCGGCAGAAGATCAGGTTGCTGGCAATCAAACTGCCAACAGCACACCAAGCACAACCGAAAGCAGCGAATCAACCGCTGACCACACAAAATTCAAAGAGCTAAAAGGGCCGTTCGCTACTGGACCAGAAGTTACCAAGGCGTGCCTACAATGCCATACCGAGGCATCCAAGCAAATTCATAAAACCAAGCATTGGAACTGGGATGTTGTGAATCCGGCCACCGGACGCAAACTGGGCAAAAAGAACGTCATCAATAACTTTTGCGGTTCGGTTGTGTCGAATGAATCTCGTTGCACCAGTTGCCATATAGGTTACGGCTGGGAAAACGATAAATTTGATTTTGCTAAACAGGAAAATGTTGACTGTCTAGTGTGCCATGACAGCACTACCAAATATCGTAAATTTCCAGCAGGTGCTGGCCACCCTGCTTACGAACCACGCGAATGGCCAGCCAAGAGCGGCAAGTTCATTAAACCCGTTGACTTGGCAATGGTTGCGCAAAATGTTGGGCCCACCGGGCGCAAAAATTGCGGCGTCTGTCATTTCCTTGGCGGTGGTGGTAATGCGGTCAAACATGGTGATTTGGATCTATCGTTGATGAATCCTGGACCATATCTTGATGTGCACATGAGCCCAAAAAACCTAGATGGCTCAAAAGGTCTAGATTTTTCCTGCTCTAAATGTCACGGCGGCGACAAGCACCTAGTACAGGGCAGTCGTTATGCAGTTAACGCTAAGGACACCAGCGGAATTGATATTCCGGGACGCACTGACGGCAACCGGGCAACTTGTGAATCGTGCCATGGTTCGGTTCCCCATCCAGACACAGCCAACAAAAAATTAAACGACCACACCGATGTGCTGGCTTGTCAAACCTGTCATATTCCGGAATTTGCCCGAGGCGGTTTCGCCACCAAGACGTGGTGGGATTGGTCTACCGCTGGCAAATTGACGGACAAAGGTGATCCTTTAAAAATCAACAATGCCGCGGGTGAGCAAATTTATAACGGCATGAAGGGTGATTTTAAATGGGGCAAGAATGTCATTCCTGAATACCGTTGGTTTGATGGCACCGTAAAATATACCCTGTTTGGTGACGAGGTCACCGGCGAGGAAATGGTGCCTATTAATAAATACGGAGGAAGTGCAAATGATCCGAACTCGCGCATCTGGCCGTTCAAGGTTATGCGCGGCAAGCAGGTCTTTGACAAAGGCAATAAAACGCTAGGGGTATTGCACACCTTCGGTGCCGATGACAGCGCGTTCTGGGGTAACTACGACTGGGACAAAGCACTGGAAACCGGCATGAAAGCAGCGGGCAGTAGCTATAGCGGCGAATACGGCTTCGTTGAAACTGAAATGGCGTGGCCGCAAACACACATGGTCGCACCCAAGGAAGATGCGGTCGCCTGTGAATCTTGTCACAGCGCCAACAGCCGCCTGAAAGATGTACCAGGTCTGTATATTCCTGGCCTCAATCGCTTCGGGTTACTTGACACTATTGGCTGGTTGATTGCCGGGCTGTCGCTTGTTGGCGTGCTTGGACACGGCGCGCTACGTTATTACACACACCGTAAGGAGGGCTAACTCATGCAAAGGATATATATCTTCAAGCGCTTCGAGCGGTTCTGGCACTGGTCGCAGGCTCTATTGATTATCACCATGATGGTGACCGGG
>Ga0224506_10000627_pt1 | contig 28510 bp, 23 predicted proteins | sample SF_Jan12_sed_USG_2_FD_169108 | JGI IMG/M metagenome (GOLD analysis project Ga0224506, IMG submission 169108) | Sediment microbial communities from San Francisco Bay, California, United States - SF_Jan12_sed_USGS_8_1 | ecosystem: Environmental > Aquatic > Marine > Sediment | place: USA... | reverse complement strand
CCAATGATGTTATTGTTATGAATTTGGATTATGTGGGGGAGCAATCAGGCTTGGATTATGGGTTATTGTCTACAATACAGAAACAATCAATACGTAGTCGGATCATTGCCGCCGGAGGAGTGAGAAATCAGCAGGATTTAATAGATTTGGAACAACAGGGGATATCGCGTGTTTTAGTTGCTAGCGCACTACATAGTGGCATGCTAAACGTTGAACTGGTCAAGCAGAGACAGACAGTAAAATAACACCGACCTTTAGAAAAAAGGTCGGTGTTTATTTATGTCAGATCTTAGTTTGCAGCAAATGGGTGAGCACTTGAACCACGAGCAGCTAATACGTCAGCAGCTTTTGGCTCACGAGCAACAGCACGTTTGATTGATTCTTTAGTTGCACGGTAGTTCCAGTCCTGGATTTTTTCATCACTATCAGCAGTTGGAGAGATGAAAACACCAACACAAATGAAGCAATCATCTGCCTCATTAGCTGGGATAGTACCGTCTTCAACACAATCAGCAACAGCCATCGCAACACCACGTTGTGCTGGACCAAACATTTGTACGGCTTGCTTCATGTTTTTGATGGTTACTTTATTAAACATAACGGTAGCAGGTTTAACCATCAGATTAGGTGCAATCACAGCTAATAGACCATTAACACCTTGTTTTTGATCTGTCATAGTGCGACAAAAAGCATCTTCTGCAGCAGAGCCACGAGGCCCCATGATTAAGTCAATATGAGAAACGTTGTCTAAGTCACCATCTTCAATGACTAAAGATTCACCTACAAGTACGCGATCGATAACTGGCATGTTATTTGTCCTATTCCAAAAATATTATAAAAAAAACCTATTCCTCTCTCAAAGGAGAGGCAATATACGTATTAAAGGAAACGTACGCCCTGCTCAGTACCTTGCTGCACTTATATCGCACCATGGTGCTGAAATTCAGTTAAGAAAGCGCCTGTTCAAATGCATAGACCAATAGTGTTGCTGCGGTCATATCTGCTGTTGTACCAGGGTTTATCTCTTTCTTTTTTAATTCGTTATCCCATGCAATAAGAAAAGGTTCAACAGCTTGTAAAGTGTTTGTCTCACTTGCTTTACATGTGATCTGTTTCGCGTTTTCCATCACTTCTCGGGCGCATTCCAGGCCATACTTTCGGCAAATCAAGGTATCTGGAACACTTGATAGAATCTTAAGATACGCTAAAGCGCTAGCCCATTCAACACTTTCCCCACAATTTATCGCAGATGTCAAATTAGATAAACCAATATGAAGTATTTCATGGTAATTATTCAAGTACTGAGCAGCGATAGTATCTTCTTGTTCAGCAAGGGCCATTGCTTGTCGCAACGTGACTGTTGGCACGTCATTAATGTCTTGTTGTTCACTTGTTCCCATCCCGCCAGGTTCTGCCAACCGGATGGCCTGATAGCAAGCAGCGGCGTCTTCGACAGTCAGGTTTTGTAAGACTGAATTTAATGCTGAGGGTAATTGTTCAAATTGGCTGCAGTTTTGAATTGCCTTACACAATGGAGCGAAAAGTAAGACAATGCCGAGATTGGTATTGCAATTCACCACGGTTCTAGTTGCCTTGATGGCCTGTAAAATCATATCACCGATAGCGAGTCCTGGTTTTGACAGCGCTGGAGCTATGGCATGAGCGCTACTGATAAAATCCTGTATTTTCATATTATGGCCGTCGCCGTAGCAATTTACGTTGCCAGGTTTAGGGGCGGTGACTTCTTGTTCACAAGCCCAGACGATGCACTCTTGAATAGTTTCAGTGGACAGCATTATTGAATGGCACTTTATGACTGCTGCTGATCCGCTTGGCTAAGGCGTGTGCAATGTGATCAGCAATAGAGATACCTGTTGCCTGATACAGTCCTTTCCATGCCGGTACACTATTCACTTCTAAGATACTGTAATGGCCTTGTTGATCTCGAATCAAATCTACACCCGCATAGTCAGCCTGCACAACACGTGCGGCATTAATGGCCAACTGTTCCATCTCTTGTGTAATGGCAGCAGGAAAGCATTCGGCTCCTTGAGCAAAGTTAGTGATCCAGTGCTGAGAACGTCGTGACATGGCAGCACAAACCTGACCATCTATGACCATTAAGCGCCAGTCTTGCCAGTGACTGGATTCAAAGGGCGCCATATATTCCTGTAGATAAAATGCATCACCGACCGGTTGAATTGCATCAAATTCACCTAAATTAGTGACTTTTTCAATGCCTTTACCCTGGCAACCAAATAAGGGTTTAATGACCAGTATGCGGCCCTGAGAAAATTGTTTTGAAGCAATTTCTCTAGCGATAGTACTATTTTCGCAAGCCCATGTTTTTGGTGTATTCAGCCCGGCAAGATGAAGTCGTAAAGAGGTGCGCGCTTTATCTACCGTATGTTCAATTGCGCTGGCAGGATTAAATACTGGAACGTTGAGTTCAGCCAGTGTATGTAGTACGTCCATACGCAGGGTTATTTGTTCCAGACTGCCTGGCGCAATACCGCGCACTATCGCTGCGGTGGGAAGTTGATCTTCAAATCCAGGGATAATGATGCCGGCTGGATGGTCGAGATCAATCGTACAATCAGCCAAGTCCGTCAAAATAGCAGTAATGTCTAGCAGTTTTAGAGCGTCAACCAGCTGTTTACTGTGCCAGCCATGGGTATCATTAAAAATGACAATTTTAGGAGAAGACATGAGTAGTGATGAAGGGTGAATACAGAGCAGCTTGACAGTAGCCACTCCGTATTAAAAATTTATAGACCAAATGATGTGGTTAACAGTGCTTGGTTAAGCTCACCTGCAGTGAAACTATTGCCTGTTTTTGCATTAGTCACAATCACTTTGGCAGGGCTGAATAACATGGGATCAATCTTGAAGAAATCATACTCGTATGATTTAAATATTTCTCCAAAGGGACGGCCGTAGTCTGAAGAAGTATTACTTGGCATTTTTTCGGCTAGATCACGTGCCTCTTCATCTGTTGCATCAACAAATAAATGCACCATGCCCCCGTAAAGAATTGCATCGTTTGTCCGTCCCATTCCTGTCATGAAGTCACCACCTGGAGGAGCGACGGGGGTAACACCAAAGCCATCTATAATTTTTTCCATCGGAAAATGTAAAGTATGGGCTTTATGCATTGACACTTCAAGAACACGGATAGCAATTTGCATAACACCAGCAAGGCTAGATGTTGGCGTTAAAATGAAGGTCAAATTTTCAGGTTTGATACCACAGTTATTAGCCACTTTTTCTGCGACCTCAACCGGTGGAAATGAATCCACTTCCAGTACGATAACCGTTGAATCTGCTTCGTCTTTATAGCCAAACTCTTTTAATACTTCTTCACGTCCCGCAAGTGCACGGCCTGGGCCAGAACCTAAAGCAAAGAATTTACTGTCTTCACTTTTGTGCGATAAACTCCAGCCAGCGTACTGACTACCAAGACAGCTTAAAACAGGTGTTTTAGCATGGACATTCACAGACCAAGGCCAGTTATCAAAGCCGCTGTTGGTGCCTAACGTTGCGGTGCCCAATCCGCCCATACAGATTTCACCAATGCGGCGACCCGCTTCTAAGCCACCGACACAATTAATACCGGCATCGACAATGCGAGTGCCATTACTAAGAGTGCTAATTTCGAGTTGCAAGGCTTGTGCGTCGGCAACAAGGCTATCAACAAGAGGCTGGCAAGCGGCATTAACACTCGTCCAGTTGTCAGAAATGTGATTGCTCATAGCGGTGATCCTGTGCCGTAAATAAAAAAGAAATTATACGTGATGTACTAGTGGCTGTAATCACCGTTTATTTAGCTTGTTTGACTTCGGTCATGATTTTGTTAATTGCTTCAATGCGTTGTTGTCGTATGGCTTCCGCAATGGCTTGACCTTTGAGGCCTGCATCAACAAAAGGCTTGGCACTGATGTTCTGAACGGCAGTGAAACAGCGATTAAATATGTCGATTTCTGGCATGGGAGAATTTTCATAGCCCGGACGACCACGAAAATCTGCTTCACTCGCCAGTAAATATTGTTCAAATCGTTCCGGTCTTCGGAAAGCATCCATGGCGTCAATGACATTTAAAATTGTGGCTGGATGCATTTCAAATAATAGATGCATGTGGGTGTGATATTCAGCAACTTTAAGTGCTAATGACTGAATATTTTTAGGAACTCGCAGACGCTCACATAATAATTGCGTGAGTTCAACGCTGCGTAATTCGTGCCCAACATGTTGTGGTAGCACATCGGCAGGTGTGGTTCCTTTTCCTAAGTCATGACACAGAGCGGCGAATCGTACTGCAATATCATCAGTTAGCCGAGCGGCTTGATCGATGACCATCATGACATGAATGCCCGTATCAATTTCTGGATGCCATTTAGGTGATTGAGGTACTCCAAAAAGGCGATCAACTTCTGGAAATAAACTGGCCAAAGCACCAGCATCTCGTAATGCCATAAAAAATAATGAAGGTTTTTGGGTGGCCAGGGCTTTTTCCAGTTCTTGCCAGACGCGTTCTGGTACTAAGTGATCGAGTTCTTTGCTAGCGACCATTTGCTGGATCAGTTGGGTGGTTTCATCGGCAATTGTGAAATCAAAACGTGCAGCAAAACGTGCAATACGTAATACCCGAACAGGATCCTCGGTAAAGGCAGGTGAAACATGTCGTAGTATTTTGTTTTTGAGATCCTGCTGCCCATTAAAAGGATCAATCAAACTGCCATCATCTGCTTGTGCAATGGCATTAATAGTTAAATCACGTCGGGCCAGATCCTGTTCCAGAGTGACATCAGGTGCGGCATGAACTACAAAACCATGATAACCGGGAGCGGTTTTACGTTCGGTGCGGGCAAGGGCATATTCCTCGTGAGTTTTTGGGTGCAAAAAAACAGGGAAGTCTTTGCCTACTGGCTGGAAGCCTTTAGCAAGCATTTGCTCTGGTGTACTGCCAACAACGACCCAGTCCCGGTCTTTAACCGGTAATCCAAGCAATTTATCGCGGACACAGCCGCCGACGAGAAATGATTTCATATTTATAGTTTAAGGTTTTTTGGCTTTTACTGCAGTCATGCGATCAGAGAGTGGTGTGATGGTTTTTTTGCGTTGATAATCGAAGATAGCTGCATAACTTAACACTCTTCTTGTGTAACGACGAGTTTCATCGAAAGGAATATTTTCAATCCAAATGTCCGCGGGCAGTGCATGCTTTGGTAGCCATTTTTCTACGCGGTGTGGTCCTGCATTATAGGATGCGGTGGCAAGCACAGGATTACGCTGATTTTGGTCATACATTCGACGTAAATATGCGCTACCAAGTTGTACGTTTCTGTTGGGATTTAATAATTCAGATGTTCTTTTCAAAGGCTTATTTATTAGTCGTGCAATGAGTTTGCCGGTGTTGGGCATAATTTGCATCAATCCCATGGCTCCAACATAGGAGCGTGCATGTGGGTTAAAGGCACTTTCTTGGCGGGCAATGCCAAATAACCATGAGGGATCAATGCCGTATTTTTCCCCCGAGTTTAATATGGCAGTGTCATAGGCTACTGGAAAACGCAGATCTAATGCATCCCAGTATCTCGCTTTACCAAGAAGTGCGATAGTTTGATTATGCCATCCCCATTTGTGAGTGATGGTGGCAAGGAGTTGAAGCTCCTGAGGCGATAAGTTTTGTTGAAGTTGATAGGCTTGCCGACGTGATTCTGTGCTTAAATTAAGTGCGTAAAATTCATGTAAGCGAGCCACTGCTGGACGTTGAGAAAACTCCTCCAATTCTGATTGTTCAAATGTGATTGGGTTATGATTCATTTGGTAAGGTTGTTGTAATTGGTCGGCTGCCAGAAAACCATAATAATTTCGATCCATAATTAACTCTTGAAAAATATAGTTGGCTGCGTCGTGATTACCAAGCTTAGCCTGACTTCGGGCTAACCAGTATTGCCAACTAGGAGTTTGCTGTTGGTCAATATTTAGACTAAGAATAGCTTGTTGTACGGCCTGCCAGTCCTGTTGCCATAAAGCAGCACGTACACGCCATGGTTCAGCGGGAATATCGGCAAAAAATTCTAAGGTTCGGTCTTCACGCCTTAAAGCTGCGCGGTTAGCAATATTTCGTTGGATTGTCAGTTTATCTTGTTCACTAAACCGATAAGCAGGCTGGATGCGCAACCAGGCATCAAAAGCCTGATCTGTAGATTTTCGAGTTAACCGATTAATGCCATGTTGAATAATGCCCCTAGCGATAGGGATGTCATGAGTCAGGCTAACTTCTTGATTTTTTATAGGCTTGCTGGGAAGTTGTTTTAATAGTGACAGTGGATTGTGGTGTATTTTTTGCCATTGATTAATCCACGCATTAGCTTCATTGGCATTTTTGAGTGATTTAGCAATATATTTGGCCAAATTAAATTGATTTTCATGCAAGGCGAGCTGAATACGTTGCCAGCGGAGTTCGTCAGTAAGTAGACCGTGTTGTTCCCAGATTTTGAATATTGGATCACAGGCTTTATCTTGTGAGCGGGGCACTAGCCATAGGGCAGGTACTTCTGCTAATGCCTGTTCAGTATTGCCAGTGGCAATCAATGCTTGAAGGCGCACACATTGTCGAGAAGCAGGTTGCGGTTCCTGATAATGTGCCAGAAATAATTGCCATTTTTTATTTTTAGCAAGCCGATCCAACCAAATATTGCGTAATCGATCAGCATAAAAAGTCCCCTTCTGCTCATTCAGAAAGCGAGAAATCGCTTTACTGTCTACGTGGTTGAGTCGATGTCTGAAATACAAATAATCAAGATAAGGTTGTAAGGGATAGCCATCAAGTTGTTTTTTGAGGATATTAAATTGGGTGATTTGATTTGTGTTCAGCGCTTTTTGTGCTTGTTGAAAAACGGTACGCTGTTTATTTAATACTGAATTATCCACAGCATGACAGAGCATGGGCATGAATAGCCATACACCGCAATGTAATAGTATTTTTAAAAAAGGCATAACGCAATCATAAACTAAAAAACAGGATAAAAATGTTGGGGCAGCGTTCTAGAACGACTTATTGTTGCTGACTAATGGTAGCTTCAATTGTATCCAGATTTGGGATATAAGCAATCTTGTTTCCAATCTGGATTTGGCAATGTAGAAATTGAGTGTTCTGGTTTTCTGGTGCTAGTTTAAGAGCAGATTCAGTTAAGTGAATAAGTTGTGGTGAACCGCAACAGGGGAAGGCGTAGGCGTTAACGTTTGCTGTAGTATTGATACCATGGAGAATACAGAGCTTATTTGCTTCAGCAGAATCTGAAGGTGTGCCTTCAACCAGACTTTCTAGGTTAATAACGGGAAGTAGTGATGAGTTCCAATTATATTGCCCCACCCAATAGTCAGGTTTGCTGTTAATAGAATCGAGTCTTGGCATAGGGATAACTTCAGCAATAGTCGCATTAGGCAACAATAAATAATGTTGCTGTAAAGGAATGAGCATGCAAGGAATAAAGTCGATAGCGTTGTCAGCCATATATAATGGTTCTCCTGAACATGATTTTTAGCCCCTTGTCTGCGGGTACTTATCACCCAGTAATTTTTGCATGGTTTTAACAAGATCTAATTCTTGATATGGTTTACCCATATAGGCGTTTACCCCAATACTTGTCGCTCTATCACGGTGTTTATCTCCCGTGCGTGATGTAATCATGATAATCGGGAGATCGTTATATTTTTCATCATTTCTTACTAGAGCCGCAAACTCAAAACCATCCATGCGAGGCATTTCAACATCTAGCAGAATAATGTCGGGTGTTTTCTCATTTAACTGGGCAACAGCATCAATGCCATCACGAGCAGTAATAACTTCAAAACCATGGCGTTTTAACAGGTTACCAGAGGCTTTACGCATAGTAATTGAGTCATCGACTACCATCGCAACAGGGACACGATGCGGTATTTCTTCAGAAGCAATGTCGGAACCAGGTGATGGTTGAACGACACCGCTTTCCAGTAAATTGCTGGTATCTACAAGTGTTGGAATATCGATAACAAACACCACCTGCCCATCACCCAGAATAGTCGCCCCATTGATGGCAGCAATATGACCCAGTTGTTCACCGACAGATTTGAGTACAATTTCACGATTACTATTAATTGAATCTACCAGTAAAGCAATATTCATATCACCATATCTGAACAATAATAACGGTAATTGTAATTTAGGATTGTCAGGTAAACTGAAAGGTTGATCGACCAGATGTGCTAGAGGAACGAAACGGTATGATTCACCGTTAAATTCATAATGGGGTTGACCCTCTTGTGCCAGTATGTCCTTAATTTCACTTACCGCGATCCGTTCACCTGAATGAACCGCTGCGAGGGGGATGGCATATTGTTGGTGGCAACTACTGACGAGTAATGTTTGCATGATTGATAAGGTCAGAGGCAGGCGAATAATGAAGGTGGTACCCTGACCTGAAACTGACTGGATTGAGAGACGACCTTTTAATGCTCTGATATCACTACTAACCACTTCCATTCCAACACCGCGACCAGCAATTTGCGACACACTATCAGCAGTACTAAAGCCAGAGGTGAAAATCAATTGAATCAGATCTTCATCGCTTGGCATCTCATCGGGTTTAACTAGCCCCTGATCCAGTGCTTTTTGTCGGATTTTTTCAACATTAATGCCCTGACCATCATCGGATAGGGTGATCAGAATTTCAGAACCATCACGAGCGATGGTTAGCGTTAATTGCCCAGTTTCATCTTTACCGGATTCTAATCGTTTTTCCTGTGATTCGATGCCATGGGCAATTGCATTTCTAAGAATATGTTCAATAGGAGCAACAATACGATCAAGAATAGTTCTGTCCAGTTCACGTTCGGCACCCTGTACAGACAATTCGGATTTTTTACCCAGTTCAGTATTGGTTTGACGAACAATTCGTTCAAAACGAGGCACCAGACCAACAAAAGGTAGTAATCGTGTGTTCATCAAACCTTGTTGCAGATCGGTACTGAGCCGTGATTGTTGTAGAAGTATCGTATCGGTATCACGTACCAGAGTGCTGAGTGATTGACTAATGTCATTTAAATCACTGACACTTTCAGTTAGCCCACGTGACAATTGCTGTATCATCGAGAAACGATCGAGTTCAAGCGGATCAAATTCAGATTTACGATTAGGCAATTCGTCTTCGTAACGGAACAGGATCTGAGTTTCAGTTTCAATTTCAAGGCTGCGTAACTGATCCTGTAATCGAGCTACGGTTGCTTCCATTTCAGATAATTGTTGCTTAACCGCCGAATTTTGCTGGGTAACTCGATCACGAGAAATATTGACTTCTCCCGCAAAATTGGTAAGAAAATCAAGCAAATCCGAGCGTACTCGGACTTGTTCAACCGCTGTTGTTTGTGCTGTTGGTTTGGTTTCTTCTGGTTGGACGGGTTCGGGTGTTAATGTAGCTTGTTCAATTTTAGGTGTTTGTGTTTCAAGATCAGCTATTTCCTCTGTTTCGGGTAATGTCGCTTCGAAAGGCTGGATGAATTGAAAAATTTCAGCCAGTAAATCATGGGAAAATGCGATTTCATTTTTGTTGGTTAAATGATCCTGCATATCTGCCAAACGATCCTGACAGCGCTGTAATAAATCGAAGAATTGATTATCAAGCATATCGCGATGAGCTATACCCACAGACATTAAGGATTCTGTGTGGTGTGTTAGATCGGCAATCGGGGTTATAGCCGCTAGTCGTGCGCCACCTTTAATAGTGTGTAGATCACGTTGCAATTGCATTTCGGCTTCTTGATCATGGTGATTCTGTTGCCAGGTTTTAATTGCATTCCCACTTGATTCCAATAATTCAGCACATTCCTCGGTGAACGCTTCTAACACCTCAGTATCCGTGGTTGGAATAGTGAATAATTCCATATCGCTATCACGACTATCTTGATCAGGAGCAGGTTGTTCTATTTCTATCTGGTTAAGGTAGCGTTCAACTTCATCCCTATAAGCACTAATATCATCTACTATTGGCCTATTCTGGATGAGGCATTCTATCTGATTGTTAAGTGCCTCATAACCTCGTTCAAGTAAACTGAACACGGTATTGTGATCGCTGGCAGATTGCTGAGTCAGTTGAGCAAGTAATTGATATAACTCGGCGATAGTGCTTAGATTCGCGTGCTCTGCATTAGTGGTAAGGGTACCCAGAGTGTGTTGGATCGCATGCTGATAGTCTGTATTGTCGGGTTGCTGTTGGAGCTGTTTAAGCTGTTCAGTGTATTGATCCAGTAATTCGTTGGTTTCTTCCAAATATGCCACTAGTAGCTCAGGCTCGATGAGTCTTTTCTGAGCTTCTTCCTTAGGCGTGATCTGATAAATCATGTCCGTTAATGGACGAATATCCGGTTCTTCAATTTGTGGAGAGAGATGAGATTCAACAAGAGTGGCAATGCCATCAATTGTGGCAGTTAATAATGCCAGTTCCTGTTGCTCAAGCGCGACATTTTGTTCATAAATCGTATGTAGGGCTTGATCCAGTTGAGTTGCAATCAGGGCAATAGGCGTGACCTTGGCAATATTGGCACAGCCTTTTAATGAATGTGCCGCCCGCAACCATTCTTTATTCAAATAGAATGGTGAAATTGCTTGAGATAGTGCCTGCTTTAATGTGGCAATATGTTGTGCTGCTTCGTTATAAAATATTTGTTGTAACTCATCAAGCTCAGTCAGGTTAGCTTTGTCTCGGGCTTCGCCTACAAGTTGAGCTTTAATATAACGCTCAACTCCTGTTTCGGGCGGTTCTTGTTGAGTGTGTTTGCTTATGTATCTAGCGACACTTGTTTCTGTTTCTGTTTCTGCGCCGAGCAAGTTGTTAACGCGACTTATTAGATCTTCAACCTGTTTTGTTGAAGACATATCGCCACGCATAAAGCGCGTTAATAATTCGGGGATAATTTGATAAGTGTCAATAACCAGCTGCTCTATTGCAGGTGAGTGATCTCTAGAACCTTCTACCACATGATTTAATAGATGCTCAACCGACCAGCTTAACTCACCGATGAGGTTGGCACCTGCCATTCGACCACTGCCTTTAAGGGTATGAAAGTGGCGACGGATATCGGTTAATGTTTCCTGTTCGTGCTGCGATTGCCAGTCAGGTATAAGTGTTTTTAATTCAGCTAATACCTCATTGGCTTCTTCAATAAAGATGTCAGCAATTTCTGGATCAATGCCCTCAGCAAACTGTGAAATTTGCTCAGCTTCTATTTCCGGCTGATTAATTTTTTCGAGCTCAATTTGATTCTTGATGTAGCGATCAACACTGGTTTCATTCTTTTCTAGTTGTGTGTGTGCTCGTATGTAGCGTTCTACACCAGTCTCTGTTTCAGGAAGAGATAAAGGCTCAGCAATCTCGACAATGAGTGCTTCAGTTTGACTATCATTAACGGTTTCATCTGCTTTTACGAGTTCAGATTGGCCTAAATTAACCAGTAGATTCTGTGCGTTATTCAATAACTGCGTTTGCTGTTGGCCATGTTGAGTCACGCCCTCTAGATACAGATCAATCGCTGAGATTATTTCAGCAAATAAGCCTAGCTCTTCCTCTGAAATTCTCCGGTTTTTCTGACTGGTTTGAACCATCTGGAGGGTGGTATTTTCAACTAGACTAGCGGCCTCGGCTAAATTTAGCATCGTCAGACTACCGCCAATGAGTTCTAATTGGTTAGATAGTTCTGTTAGGACTGACGTTGTGTTATCCGGTTGAACAGCGAGCAAGCTTAGCGTTTCTTTAACATTGCTAAGTACATCCAGACATTCACTGATAACAGACTGTTTAAGTTGGTCATCCTGAACGGTCTGACTTTGGTTGCTATTTGAGTGTTTCTGTAACTTATCCTCGACCTGAAGAAGGGTGTTGGCAAGCGCCATCAATTGGTCATCGTCTGGCAATTGTTGTTGTGTGATGAGTCCTTTAAGCTGTTCGGTCTGTTGTTGAAGCAATTCACTAGCAGGATACTCGGCCAGTAGTTGCAATGTATCAGACATATTATCCAACTGCTCTGAGAGTTGCTGAATGGTGTCTAAAGCATGGTCACCGTGTTGCTCAAACTGTTCTACTTGCGCTTTAATTTCCTGTAACTGATCGAGTAATTCTGAATGTACATCTGCCAGTGCATTATCACCAAAAGTATAAATTTTTTGATGCTGTTGACTATCAAAAAAGTCCAAATGAAATGCTTTTTTTAGAGCGCTTACGTGTTTCCCGGTGCTGGTTGAGCGAGCTACGAGCAGTAATAATTGATGCACTAATTCAGTTGGAAAGAAACTGAGCAATTGTTGTTCATCGCTATTTGAAAAAAGTTTGATGGGTGGACTGAGCTTGCCCAGGCTGAGTTTGACCTCAGGATCAATTGTTAATCCACCGTCTAGCAGCGCTTCAATAATACCTTCAGCCACCCACCAGAGAACGATAGAGCGTTCTTGAACACAATCAAGACGTAAGTAATTAACAATGCTAGCCATTTTGCGAAGACTGGCTAGGTCTTCATTTTTTATCCAGTACAATAATGACACTTGAAAAGCATGACTGACATGTTCACGCGAGAGGCCAATATTTGGCAGCTCTTTGCGCGGTGCAGGAGTAATATATTCAGGTAGATGGATAGATAGCACAGGTTTAAATAAACTGCTGGGCTCAATAATCGTATTGCCTCGTGCACTACGTAACTCGTTGATGGTATCAATCAGGCGCAGGGGATGGTCCTGTAATTCTGAACCGAGTAGCTTCAGATAATTTGGTAATAGCAACAGGCCTTTTAGAAGGCCATCTTGTATTTGAGTGAGATCCGTATTTTGCTGTTCACGAATGGCGATTGCCGATGCCAGCATTTCAGCTGCCAATAATTGTGCACCTTGTAGATTGAGCATTTCTACAGTGCCATTGATCTGATGTAGTTGTGTGATGCAAAGGCTTATTGCTGCTGTGTCTTCAGGTGTGTTAATAAAGCGAGTAAACGCCTCCAAGGTGTCGGCTAGAGACTGTTGAAGCTCATCCTGAACCCAGACAAGTGCATCATAGTTACCACGATCTATCTGTGCCATTTATTGCTCCAGATCAGTGATTAAGGTATCAGTAATGAAATACAACATTTTTTGCCTGTACCGAAATTACAATTTGAAACCAGAAACGGATTTACGTAATTCATTGGCGAGTTCTAATAAACGTCCAATAGAAGCAGCGCTTTCATTTGTTCCAGTGGATGTTTGCATGGTGATTTCCTTAATTACGTTCATGCTATCAGAGGTGCTGACCGCTGCTTTTGCCTGTTGCTTTGCGGCATCTGAAATATTATTGATCAGGTCAGCCAACTGATGTGAAACCGCTTCGATTTGAGCCAGAGAGCTACCCGCATCTTGTGATAATTTTGCTCCAGAAACTACTTCAGCCGTACTCTGCTCCATTGAATTAATGGCTTCACTGGTATCGTTCTGTATCGTTTTAACCAAAGCGTCAATTTGTTTGGTGGCATTACTCGAACGTTCAGCTAATCGTTGTACCTCATCGGCAACAACGGCAAAGCCACGTCCAGCTTCACCCGCCATGGTGGCCTGAATGGCTGCATTGAGTGACAAAATATTAGTTTGCTCGGCAATGTCATTGATTAATTCAACAATATCTCCAATTTGCTGAGAGCTTTCTCCTAGTCGTTTAATGCGTTTTGAGGTTTCCTGAATTTGCTCACGGATAGTATCCATACCATCGATGGCTTTTTTCACAGCATCATTACCCTGTACCGCCAGATTTACTGATTGTGTTGCCACATCAGAAGATTGGCTGGCATTTTGTGATACTTGCTCAATTGAGTCAGCCATCTCGCTAATGGCGTTACTTACTTCAGATATTTGTTGAGCTTGATGATCACTGGCATCAGTGAGGTGTAAAGCCGTTGCCTGTGTTTCCTGTGCTGCAGAAGCGACTTGCATAGTAGTGGTGTTGATATGCTCAACCAGATTACGCAAAGCATCAATAGTGTAGTTGATTGAATCTGCGATGGCGCCAGTAATGTCTTCGGTGACACTGGCAGACACAGTGAGATCACCATCAGCTAGATCGCCCATTTCATCCAGCAACCTTAATATTGCATCCTGATTATGGCGGTTTTGTAATTCCATATTATCCAGAGAGTTTTTTAATTTTCTTATTGGAAGTAAGCATAGACGGATCGCCATGAGAATGGTGATGGCAAAGGCCAAGATAATGCCAGCAGAAAAATATTGGGCATTGTCTATGAACTGCTGATATTGATTGGTAGCCATTAACCAGATACCGAAACCAGTTAAGCCGGCAAATGTAATAGTAAAGAGTAAATTAAAGAAATTACCTTTTGAAAACAGTGAAGAGAAAAAAAGTTTACTTATCGAGTTCATAATGAATGTCCTGAAATCAAAATATTAGGCGGCAGCGTTTAAAAACTGTGGGTCAGCAGCAAGTTTAGTAAAACTAAATATATCCCAACGCATATCCTGTTGGACAATGCTGCCATTAATGTAGGGTGAAGTAGCATTATCAGACAGCGTGTCATTGTAGTCAGGTTTTTTGGGAAAGTGCTTTAAACCAAATACTTCGTCAAGTAATAAGCCGGAATATAACTCAGGGTGATTGATAACAATAATACGGCTACGTTTATTTACCGTTGTTGCTTGGCCATATAAAAAATATTTGAGGTCAAACAGAGGCAATAATTCCCCTCGCAGATTGGCAATACCAAAGACCCATGGTTTTGACTTGGGAACGGGCGTTATTTGATTTGGAACCGGGAATACTTCACGAGTTTCACTTAACGGAATGAGATAGTGATTTTCTGCGATCCGAAAATCTATGGCTGTCCATGTTCCATGGAGAATATCCTGTTGCGATAGCCCAACAACGTCACGCTGACTACGGTGCTCAATGTCTCTAAGAAGTGCGATAATTTCGCTTGCTGAACTGATAGTATTCATACGTTTAATGCCCTAGCAGTTTGTTGATTTCTGAGATCAGTTGCTCTTCTGTGGCGGGCTTTCCAAGGTAACCTTTGGCACCTTGTCTTAATCCCCACAACTTGTCTGTTTCCTGGTTTTTTGAAGAGACAATAATGATAGGAATAGCTTGTGTAGCGGGGTCTTTACTTAATCGTCGAGTGGCTTGAAAACCATTAAGTTTGGGCATGACGACATCCATTAAAATCAAGTTAGGACGTTTGTTATGAGCAAATTCAATTGCTTGTTCACCATCTTCGGCTACGAGGACCTGATGATTATGTTTTTCCAACATTTTTTTGAGAACATAAATTTCAGTTGGTGAGTCATCAGCGATTAGAATTAAAGCCATAATAATCACACGTCCTGGGTTTTATTTTGCCTATGAGCTCGAATGGCACCGAGTAAGTCCTCACGAGTAAATGGCTTGGTGAGATATTGTTCAGCACCGACAACTCGTCCTTTAGCGCGGTCAAACAGGCCGTCTTTACTTGATAGCATAATGACGGGGATATCACTGAAATTGGGATTGCTTTTAACAAGGGAGCATGTTTGATAACCGTCCAGCCGGGGCATCAGAATGTCAATAAACAGAATGTCGGGTCTTTGATTACTGATAATGGGGAGCGCCTCAAACCCATTTTCGGCTGTGAGCACTTCGCACCCCGCTTTTTTGAGTAGTGTTTCAGCAGTTCGACGAATTGTCTTACTATCATCGATTACCATGACTTTTAGGCCGGAAAATTCTGTTTGATTATCACTCACGTTAAAAACAATACCTGTTAACTTAAGACATGCCTAAATATTAGTTTGATAATGAAGATATACCATTTTTTACCATCAGGCTAGTAACAACCTACAAAACATAATTCTTGCTTATAGCTAGCGGACATAAGAAAATAAAGTATGAACGACGTGTTCCGCTGAAACTGTGTTCTGGTTCACATGTTGTATATGAGTAGCGGTATTTTGATGGATAAAAAGGCCAAAAGAACGATGACTACTGGTGTGCCACATTTAACGACTGCTTTGAAAGGCCCATTATTACAGCTTGAAGAACACCTGCTGATACATCAAACGCATGTGGAAACATGGCTACGAGAGCAGTGGCTACATACTCCAGCACCATTCTATGCCTCTGTGGATTTACGTAATGCTGGTTTTAAGTTGGCGCCCGTTGATACTAATCTGTTTCCGGCCGGTTTCAACAACATTAATCCGGCCTTCATGCCGTTATGTATTCAGGCCGCTCAAGCAGCGGTAGAACACCAATGTCCTCGTGCCAGACGGGTATTGATTGTTGCCGAAAATCACACTCGTAATTTGTTCTACATGGAAAGTTTGGAGACATTACGCGATATTTTTGAGAAGGCGGGCCTAGAAGCGAGAATAGGTAGTTTGCGTGATGATATTGTTAAGAAGACGATCATAGAGTTACCCTCTGGAAGAACCTGTGAATTAGAGCCATTACAGCGAGAAGGGAACCGCGTTGGGTTGGGTGATTTTTCTCCATGTCTGGTTTTGCTCAACAATGATTTGTCAGCAGGCCGTCCTGCTATTCTTGAAGGACTGGAGCAGCAGGTGACACCCCCGCTTTCAGCCGGATGGTCGGATCGTAAGAAGTCCGATCATTTCGTGCATTATAAAAAAGTAGCTGAGGAGTTTGCTGAGCAGATTGATATTGATCCATGGCTGGTATCACCACTTTCATTGCAGTGCGGTGAAGTAAATTTTATGGATCGGGCAGGCAGCGAATGTTTAGCCAAAAATGTTGAGCATATGTTGACGGCTATTCAGAAAAAATACGATCAATATGGCATTGATAAACAACCATTTGTTGTTGTGAAGGCGGATTCCGGTACCTATGGGATGGGTGTGATGATGGTGAAAAGTGCTGATGAGATTGCTAACTTAAATCGTAGGCAGCGAACTAAAATGGCTTCAGCTAAAGAAGGAATGACCGTTGAAAATGTTTTGGTTCAAGAAGGGGTGTATACCTTTGAAACCATTGGAAAGGAACAGGCGGTGGCTGAACCTGTTATTTATATGATAGATCGTTTTGTCGTGGGGGGATTTTATCGTGTACATACCGGTAGGGGAGAAAATGAGAATTTAAATGCTCCCGGCATGCATTTTGAACCACTGGCCTTTGCACAATCATGTATTACTCCCGATAGACAAGAAATGCCTGATGCAGAACCCAACCGTTTTTATGCTTATGGTGTTATTGCCCGATTAGCTTTGCTGGCGGCAGCAAGAGAGCTAGCTTAGTTCATATGCTCACTTAAATAAGCGATTGTCATGGTTTGGTTGTGTAATTGACTGTGACTATCATCTTCACCTGAGCAGATTTCGCCATTAGAATAAAAGCCTGTGACGGCTGTTTTTATACCTAGTAGTCGTTGTACAGCAAATACTTCATCAGAAATCTGTTCTTTCATCACCAGTTTTCGGCCAACACAACTAACGCATATTGCGAGTGATTTATCACTCACATTAATGTTTTTATCCAGAACTTGACGTGCAGCTGCACTGGCACCATCAACTAGACTATCGTGATCTGATTTGAGAAATCTCACGGTGGAATTTTCATTAATATTTCCGGCGAAAGTGAGACTATTCTCTTTTTCATCCACCGCCAGAAGGGTTCTGATGGTGGTAATGTTTTTATTGTCGGACATAATCGCAAATGGAAAATTAAGTCCGGATGCCGGTAGCTCACTGGCGTAATAACCTATATACATTTTATAGAGCGGTAATGCGGGCTTACCATCCAGTTCATAGACAATATTTTTAACTGCACGTGTAATTTTGCGTGGTGGGCCGTAAGGCTTCCACCCACCTAAAGCGCCACTGGTTACGATGGCATTATCACCATAAATGCCAACAGCGATGACGATCTTGTCATGAGTTTTATCTTTATTCAGTAATAGAGTTTTAGAGAATTGGGCGTTATCACCTGCTAGGCCACCAGTAATTGGCGTGTTAGGCAATACTTCCTGTAAGCCTTCAACAAGTTCAGAGCCGTTTACATTTAGCCCATCACTTAAAACAAACACACCTTTGAGGTCGCCTTGAGAAAGCTCATTGGCAATTTGAGTTCCCAAAGCGTGAGACTGCGCCATACTCTTAACAGGCTTGGCAACAAACTTAAGGGCGCTTCTCTCCCAGAGCATTGCTGTGATATGCACACTTTCATCATGGACACCGTCATCGGTGATTTCGCCAGAGGTAGTACAACCCATAACATACGCATTGGGATAACGTTGTTGAATGGTTTTGGCAAAATTTCGTTCTGTGAAGCGATCCACCGATCCAAAAACGAGCACCCAGTTAGCATCAGGTAGCGGAGATTTAGCTGGTAACTTATTTAGCGCTATTTTTGCGGGAAGATGTTCTTGCTCTAGCTTCATAAATTTATCTTGTTTAGAACCCGGAATAGTTTGCTGTGCTGATATTCCAATCTTCTTAGAGTTATCGAGTAATTAATAATTAACCGATACTACAATATTTTTTCCCCCATTAAGAAAGAGGATTAAAAAAATGTGACGCGGCTCGCGATTTATAAAAAGTTAAACCTTCATTAATTCAGTATGATTACATTTGAAAGCTCTGTGGAATATGACCAGAAAAGGCAGGTTTTTTCGCGCGATATCGTAAAAAACACAAATAAAAACAATAAGCTATAATTTAATCGCACAAAATTTATAGTGATAAATACAAGGGAGGTTTGTAAAAGTTATAAAAGTGTGTTCTAGTGACTGCCGAGAGGATCTTTGTTGAGACCTCTTAACTTGAAATTATTTCCAATAGGAAGATAAACACAAATTTATAAATTACGCAGCCTGTTGGAGATAAGTTATTTTTCACTTTTAGAGAGAGAGGAAATTATGTCAGGATTAGTTGCATTATCATTAAGTATTGGTGTTTTAGGGGGCGTTGCCACATGGTTGGCTTTTGGTCCATTAGCTGGAATGGTCACCATTTGGGGAATTTTTATTGCCTGGGGGTCTTATTTCCATAATGGTGCAGACGATGCGGCATTAAAAAATACCATTGTATGCGGTATTTTTGGATCAGTGATGGCTGGTATTGCTTTCATCTTGATGGCAGCAGTTCCGCTTGGTGATTTATTGAATGCACCAGTATGGGTTGCTGTAACAGTATTTGTGCTTGTTTTTGGATCACAAGTACCGGCTTTATCTGTTATCCCAACGGCTGTTTATGGTTATGCAGCAACAGCAGCTTATGCCATCCACGTTGGTGGTAGTGCTACAGCAATGGATTTCTCTAATCCTGTTGCCGTTATTTCACTATCAATAATTGTGGGTACTTTATTTGGTCTGGTATCTAATAAAGTGTCAGCAATGCTGGCTAAATAAACGCGACTGAAAAAATAAAAAAGGCCATGTTCTAGTCTATAGAACATGGCCTTTTTGTTAGTGGAGTAGGGGCTTTATCCGGCTAATTTTTCCTTCAGGATTTCATTGACCTGTGCTGGATTGGCTTTGCCTTTAGAGGCTTGCATTACCTGACCGACAAAGAAGCCAAGTAGCTGTTCTTTACCGCCGCGGTACTGTTCCAGTTGAGCAGGATTATTCGCAATCACTTCATCAATCATGGCTTCAATGGCACCGGTATCTGTGACCTGCTTTAATCCTTTGGCATCAATAATGCTGTCAGCATCCTTGCCTTCCCCATCCCACAGTGCTTCGAAGATCTGTTTGGCAATTTTTCCAGAGATAGTGTTGTCGATAATTCGAACTAACATACCGCCCAGTTGTTCTGCACTAACTGGAGATTCGGTAATATCAAGATCCCCTTTATTTAACGCGCCTGATAATTCACCAGTCACCCAGTTTGCACAGAGTTTGGGATCTTTATTGTCTGATGCTGCTAACACAGCTTCAAAATAATCCGCCAGTTCACGACTGCTGGTTAACACCATCGCATCGTAATGAGATAGCTTCATGTCAGCAATAAAACGATCGCGTTTGGCATTTGGCAATTCTGGCAAGGTCGCACGAACCTGCTCAATCATCTCCTTCTCTAACACCAAAGGCAGCAGATCGGGATCGGGGAAATAACGATAGTCATTTGCTTCTTCCTTACTACGCATCGAACGTGTTTCATTTTTGTCTGCATCGTAGAGTCGTGTCTCTTGAACAACAGTACCGCCTGATTCAATCAGATCAATCTGGCGTTCAATTTCGATATTGATGGCGCGTTCAACATTACGGAAAGAGTTAATATTTTTCAGCTCAGCGCGAGTCCCTAATTCCTGTTGACCTTTTGGACGAACAGACACATTTGAGTCACAGCGGAAAGATCCCTCCTGCATATTGCCGTCACAAATTTCCAGATAACGCACTAGAGAATGAATTTTCTTCATATAGGCAACGGCTTCTTTCGCCGAACGCATATCCGGTTCAGACACGATTTCTAATAGTGGTGTGCCCGCACGGTTGAGATCGATACCGGTTTGACCATGAAAATCTTCATGCAAAGATTTACCGGCATCTTCTTCCAAATGAGCACGGGTAATACCGACGACTTTTTCTGTACCATCTTCAAGCTCAATGGTGAGTTCGCCTTTACCCACAATAGGTAATTCAAATTGACTGATTTGATAGCCTTTAGGCAAATCCGGGTAGAAATAATTTTTACGTGCAAAAACAGAGCGCTCAGGCAGCTCGGCATTAACGGCCAAACCAAATTTAATCGCCATTTTAACCGCATCTTGATTGAGTACTGGTAAAACACCGGGTAAACCTAAGTCAACGGCGCAGGCTTGTGAATTGGGTGCTGCACCATATGCCGTGGATGCACCAGAGAAAATTTTAGTTTTGGTAGCGAGTTGAGTGTGAATCTCTAACCCGATGACAACTTCCCATTCCATAATATGGCCTGATCTGAATGATAAAAACCAAGAATTGTATCAATTATTTGAGGTCAGCTCTATTAATTACTCTGTTTGATGGTTGCTAGAATCATGAATCAATCGGCCTGATTATCGCAAACTGACAATTTTCCAGTGTTGTTGCTCAGCGACACGCTGTAATTGGGGGTCGGGGTCAACGGCCACAGGGTTATCAACCAGATTGAGTAAAGGTAAATCATTGTGTGAATCGCTATAGAAATAACTGTCCTTGAGAGTGTGTTTCTGGTCAGCAAGCCATTCATTTAGCCGTTCAACCTTACCCTCTTTATAAGACGGCGTGCCGGCAACATTCCCAGTGTACACACCATTGCTTATTTCAGGCTCAGTTGCAATTAAGTTCTGGATACCAAATTTTTCAGCAATCGGTGCGGTAATAAAACTATTGGTAGCGGTAATAATAAGCAGGGTGTCGCCTTGCTGTTGGTGATGAGCAATCAGTGCCTTAGCGGCCGGTAAAATAATAGGATCGATTTTTTCTGATAAATAACGTTCGCGCCAAAGGTAGAGATCGGCAATGGTATTCTCCGCTAGCGGCTTAAGCTGAAAGGCAAGAAAGGCAAAGATATCCATCGTGCCATCTAGATATTGGTCATAAAATGCTTGATTTGTTTTCTGATAATCATCGCCATCAACAATGTTATTCTCAACCAAAAACTCTGCCCATAAATAATCGCTATCTCCACCGAGCAAGGTGTTATCCAAATCAAAGATCGCTAATGCCATTGTGTTCAACTTCATAATTTTAAAAAATAGTGGCTATTGTAAGCCAAAATGGATTGCATACCGCGAGTGCTTTCTCTAACCTAGAGGGTATTGAGAAATTATGACGTTATGGAATTGAATGCTCCCATAACGAGAGATGAAGGATTGTGATTGATAAAGATGGCTTTAGGCCTAATGTAGGGATTATTCTCTGCAATGCGCAAAACCAAGTGTTGTGGGCGCAGCGTGCGCAACATGATTCATGGCAGTTTCCGCAAGGCGGTATTAAATCGGATGAAACACCTGAACAGGCCGTTTACCGCGAATTGATGGAAGAAGTCGGGTTGTCTCGAGAACATGTTGAAGTACTCGGCATGACACGTGACTGGTTACGTTATCGTTTGCCAAAGCGTTATTTACGTTACGGTAATAAACCATTATGCATTGGACAGAAACAACGTTGGTTTTTGTTGCGATTTATTGGCAAAGAAGAAGATGTGAAACTCGATAAATATGAAAAACCGGAGTTTGATGACTGGCGCTGGGTCGATTACTGGACCCCTGCGCAGGAAATTGTCTTTTTCAAGCGTCGAGTTTACGAAAAAGCATTGCACGAGTTAGCGCCAATACTGTTCCCTGAATATAAAAAGCGGGTTGATAGCCAGAAAAAAGTTAAGTAATACAGAGCCAGATGATGCGTCGGTAGTGTATTCCAAGCTTTTCTGGGCTGGGCTTATCCTATTTTTTTGCTAAATACTTTGGCATTACGTTGGAAATTGTATAAATCCTGTTTTTCTAACGGCAAGTCGCTGATTTGTGCGGGATAAAAGCCGTGCTCCAGAAACCAATGTGCAGTTTGAGTAGTGAGTACACATAAGGTGGTTAAACCTGCATTATCTGCCTGTTGTTCAAGGGTAGACAGCAATTGTTTGCCTCGCCCCAAGTGCTGATAATCATGGGCAACAGCAAGACAGGCCAGTTCACCTATTTTATTTTCAGGGTAGGGATACAATGCTGCACAGGCAATCACGGAGCCATCACGTTCCATAACCGTAAAATGATCGATTTCCATTTCTAGATGTTCGCGTGAACGTTTTACTAAAAAGCCATTGTCTTCCAACGGCTGAATCAATTCCAGAATTCCACCAACATCATCAATCGTTGCTTGGCGCGTAGTTTCAAAGGAAGTGGCCGTAATTAATGTGCCGGCTCCATCACGACTGAACAATTCCTGTAATAAGGCACCATCAATTGAGCGGTCTAATAAATGAACACGTTGCACACCTGCATTGCAGGCTTGTACTGCAGAATTAATAAAGTGTTGTGCTGCTACAGGTGTTTTTTGAATGGCTTCTTGCGCTTCTACGATGGTTAATTCGCGAGGGAGATTTTGATTTCCTTCCCCAATAAGAATTAATTTGTCAGCAGAAAGAGCTGAAGCCGTTGCTGTTGCAATTGTCTCTGCAGACAAGTTAAAAATTTCCCCAGTTGGGGAGTAACCCAGCGGTGGTAATAACACAATATTGCCCTGAGCGAGTTGCTGCTCAATGCCCTCAACATCAATACGACGAACTTCACCAGTGTGCCCCAAATCAATACCGTCTTTAATACCAACGGGGCGTGCTGTTACCAGATTGCCGCTCGTGCAACGAATGCGCGCATCGGCCATTGGAGTATGCGGTAGACTGAATGATAATTTGGCTTCAATTTCAAGACGTAATTTACCTATGACCGACTTGGCAATTTTTAAACTGGCTTCATCGGTTACACGCAAACCTTGATGATATTGAATGGCAATATTATGGGTTTTACATTGCTGTTCAATTTGGGGGCGAGCGCCGTAGACCAGTACTAAACGGATCCCCAGACTATTTAATAGCGCCAGATCATGAATTAAGTTATCAAAATTTGAGGATTCAATAGTTTCACCGTCAAATGAAATGACAAAGGTTGCATCCCTGTGGGCATGAATATAGGGTGCAGCACCGCGAAACCAGCTAGTGGTTGAATCAAAAAGATGTGTTTTTGTGGTTGATTGTGGCTTTTTCATATCACCCTTTTTATCCTAGTCCCGGCAAGCTTGCAAAGTTCGTGTAAAATTTATCAGATTGAATATTGTTGCTCATGTCTGGCAACAAGTAAAAAAATCTATTTGTCTGGAGAGTTATCATGCCTGAATACCGTTCAAAAACATCCACCGCAGGTCGTAATATGGCCGGTGCCCGCGCATTGTGGCGTGCGACAGGGATGAAGGACGATGACTTCAATAAGCCGATTATCGCCATTGCCAATTCGTTTACTCAGTTTGTTCCCGGCCATGTGCACCTGAAAGACATGGGGCAGCTAGTTGCGCGGGAAATTGAGCGCGCTGGTGGGGTGGCAAAAGAATTTAATACTATTGCTGTGGATGATGGTATCGCAATGGGGCATGGCGGTATGTTGTATAGCCTACCATCACGCGACATTATTGCAGACTCGGTTGAATATATGGTCAATGCCCATTGCGCAGATGCCATAGTCTGTATTTCCAACTGCGACAAAATCACTCCGGGGATGCTGATGGCATCGCTACGATTGAATATTCCAGTGATATTTGTATCGGGTGGCCCGATGGAAGCCGGTAAAACCAAATTGGCGGGCAAGGATGTCAAACTGGATCTGGTTGATGCGATGGTGCAAGCTGCCGATGAACATGTCAGCGATGAAGATGTTGCACAGGTAGAGCGTTCAGCGTGTCCGACTTGTGGTTCCTGTTCGGGTATGTTTACTGCCAATTCCATGAATTGCTTAACGGAAGCACTAGGCTTGTCATTACCCGGCAACGGTTCGTTGTTGGCGACCCATGCAGATCGCGAAGAACTGTTTTTGGAAGCAGGTCGCCGAATTGTGGATTTGGCCAAACGCTACTATGAACAGGATGATGATTCTGCTTTACCGCGATCCATTGCGAGTAAAGCGGCGTTTGAAAATGCCATTGCTCTGGATATTGCCATGGGCGGCTCTACCAATACCGTTTTGCATTTGTTAGCTGCTGCTAATGAAGGCAAGATTGATTTTACTATGGCTGATATCGACCGCATGTCACGTAAAATTCCGAACTTATGTAAAGTGGCCCCTGCAACCCCTGATTACCATATGGAAGATGTTCATCGCGCTGGTGGTGTGGTCAGTATTTTGGGTGAACTGGCAGCAGGTGGCTTATTGCATACTGATCTGCCAACAGTACATACAGCCACTCTGGCAGAGTCGTTAGCACAGTGGGATGTAAAACGCAGTGATAATGAACAGGCCAAAAAACGCTATTTAGCAGGACCGGCTGGCATTCCAACTCAAACGGCATTTAGTCAGGATTGTCGTTGGCCGGATCTGGATCTGGATCGAGAAAAAGGCTGTATCCGTGATATTGAACATGCCTACAGTCAGGATGGTGGTTTGGCGGTGTTATTTGGTAATTTGGCGGAAGAAGGCTGTATTGTTAAAACGGCTGGGGTGGATGAATCTAACCTGACTTTCTCCGGACCTGCACGAATATTCGAATCTCAGGATGCTGCAGTAACCGCTATTTTGACCGAACAAATTATCGCTGGTGATGTGGTTCTGATCAGATATGAAGGTCCCAAAGGCGGTCCGGGTATGCAGGAAATGTTATACCCAACCAGTTACTTGAAATCAAAAGGCTTAGGTAAGGCCTGTGCCTTACTGACAGACGGTCGTTTTTCTGGTGGTACATCAGGATTATCCATTGGTCATGCTTCACCGGAAGCAGCAGAAGGTGGCACTATCGGACTAGTGGAAGAAGGCGATACTATCGTTATCGATATTCCTAATCGTATTATCAAAGTGGATGTTTCAGATGACGTATTGGCACAACGTCGCATCGTGATGGAAACCAAAGGTGATCAGGCATGGCAACCGGTTAATCGTGAGCGTGAAGTGAGCCTGGCATTGCAGGCTTATGCTGCCTTGACGACATCGGCATCAAAAGGTGCGGTGCGTGATTTAGAACAGCTCAAACGTCGCTAAGTTTTATTTTAAACACCTATCTAACAAAAAGCCCTTCTTATCTGGTGTAAGCAGGGCTTTTTTGTATTGAGTATTAGTGGTGACGTGGCAGTTTTTGAGACAGCAGTGCCGCGGCGCCAATAAACACGGCCGATGTGATCAAGCAGCCGATTAAATTATAGTGCTGATAAATAAGGCCTGATAACACTGTTCCGGTTAAACGTCCGCCAGCATTAGCCATGTAATAAAAACCAACATTCATCGCTACTTTGTCATGATCTGACCAATCAACAATCAAATAGGAATGAACTGCAGAGTTAATTGCAAACAGAATGGCAAACACGCCAAGGCCCACAATAATGACCTGACTCGGGTCAAATTCTTTATACAAAGCCAAAGCAATTCCAACTGGAATAAGCATCAACAGCCATGCAAAAATTTGAGTGGTCAGACCGTCAGGTGGGTGGCCATGTTTTCTGTTCCGGATAATTTTAGGAGCGACTGCTTGTACAAAACCATAACCAATAATCCATAATGCAAAGAAGCTGCCTGTCTGTTCAAAGGTCCATCCTAATGTGGCGGTTAAATAGACCGGTAATCCCACTACAAACCAGACATCTCTGGAGCCAAACAGAAAAAAACGGGCTGCAGATAGCCAGTTAATGGCTGCTGAGTTTGAAAATAGTTGAGAAAACTTTGGTTTCGATGTGGTTTTCCCTAAATCACCGGGCAATAAAAACCAAGTCAATAGTAGTGCTGCAAATAATGCAGTTGCCAGCACATATAAGGCACCATTAAAACCATAGAGTGATAATAATAGCCCGCCTAGAAAGTAGCCGATCCCTTTCAGGGTGTTTTTGGAACCGGTTAAAATAGCTATCCATTTAAATAAGGTTGAAGATACTTGATGTTGCTCGGTATCTGGTGGCACCATTAACTTGACGCTGGCTTTGGCACTCATTTTATTCAAATCTTTAGCGATACCTGATAACGCCTGTGCAGCCATGACATAAATAATCGTCAAATACTCTGCTGGCACAGTCAGCATTAGCAGGGCAAACACCTGCAGCAACATGCCAACATGCATGGTGGTATTGAGACCAAAACGAGCCCCGAGCCAGCCCCCAACCAGATTAGTAACAATGCCAAAAAACTCATAAAACAAAAACAGGCAGGCAATGGCCAAAGGTGAATAACCCAGCTGATGGAAATACAACACCACCAGCATTCGGATAGCACCATCTGTTAGCGTGAAGGCCCAGTAACCACCAGTAATGACAGCATAGTTACGCAAACTGTGGACAACTGACATGGTTACATTGCTCTGGCTATCATGTGTGCGATATCTATCATGCGATTGACGTAACCCCACTCATTGTCATACCAGGCCAGCAGCTTGACCTGAGTGCCATCAATGACCATGGTGGAAGGTGCGTCAATAATGCTGGATCGTGGATCATTGGTGTAATCGATCGATACCAGTGGACGTGTTTCATAACCTAGCACGCCATTCAATGAATCTTGTGCGGCCACCCGAAATAGGGCGTTGACCTCATCAATATCTGTCTTACGTGCCGACTCAAAAACAAAGTCAGTGATCGAACCATTCAATAATGGTACGCGAACCGCAAGACCATTTAATTTTCCTTCCAGCTCTGGAAATATTTTGGTGATGGCTTTGGCCGATCCTGTTGTGGTCGGAATTAAAGACTGTCCAGCAGCGCGAGCACGACGTGGATCCTTATGTCCTTTATCGGCAATGGTTTGGGTATTGGTAATGTTGTGAATTGTCGTCATTGACCCATGTACGATACCTAATTGTTCATGCATCACTTTGACCATGGGAGCCAGACAGTTTGTGGTGCAGGATGCCGCCGTTACAATATGATGCTTTTCAGGATCGTAAATCGTGTGATTAACGCCATAAACAATATTGAGTGCCGGTTCAGGGGCTGGGGCAGATACCAGTACTTTTTTGATGCCTTGATCAAAGTAGGCTTGAAGTTGATCTGGTGTTATGAATTTACCCGAACATTCCAGTAACAGATCAATTTCTAATGCCTCCCAATCAACGTCAGTTGGTGAAACGTGTTGGCTAAAGGAGATGGTCTTCTCATCGACAGATATCTGATTATTGATGCTTGATATGGATTTATCCTGTCCCCAACGTCCATGTATGGAATCAAATTCCAGTAAATGGGCGTGACACTCTGCATCACCTTTAATTTCATTGATATGAACAAATTCCAGTTCATCACTTTCCCAGCCAGCCCGTAAAGCCAGTTTACCCATCCGCCCGAAGCCATTAATACCCACTCGTATTGTCATTGCTTATATCCTTAAAAAATTAACAGCAGGTTTGATTGGGTCGATCTGACATTGATTCCAGTGCAAGTCGATCATCCTGATAAGGTGGTGTTGCTGAGATACCCTCGGTAGTCATCTGTATCACGGTTTTTACCCACGTTGGAATATCGTCGTTAATGCGGTAATAAATCCATAAACCCTGTCGACGGGCTAGCAATAGGCCTTTTTCTTTTAATTGGGCGAGATGTCTTGAAATAACCGGTTGTGCCAGGCCAAGTGCATGGGTAAGTTCACACACACACAGTTCATCTAGTTGGTTGATTAGCACTAAGGCTCTAAGTCTCATCGGGTGTGACAGGGCAGCGTATAAGTCATCGGCTTGCAGGGTCATAATTAAATATCCACAAAACTATATGTGAAATATTATATATATGGTTTTGTGAATATACAATTGCGGTGACAGAATTTGAAGCTTAAATTGAATAGTGCGGGTAATTATGAATAAAAAAGCCGTGTCAGAATTAAATGCTGACACGGCT
>Ga0224506_10000626_pt1 | contig 28542 bp, 24 predicted proteins | sample SF_Jan12_sed_USG_2_FD_169108 | JGI IMG/M metagenome (GOLD analysis project Ga0224506, IMG submission 169108) | Sediment microbial communities from San Francisco Bay, California, United States - SF_Jan12_sed_USGS_8_1 | ecosystem: Environmental > Aquatic > Marine > Sediment | place: USA... | reverse complement strand
CTGACGTAGGCGTATGTACCATTTTTACTGATAATTGTGTAGTTTGGCACTATGCCAGTTTTGATCTCCTTTACCGTCTTGTAGGTCGACATATCCATGAAGCTGATGCTGCCGCGGCCAGAGTGTGTTGAGATAACATATTTGTCGTCCGGAGTAATTGCTTGATGGTGTGAACTGCCAACGGCTGGTATCGCCGACATCATATGACCATGTGCCGGGTGAACAAGATACAGGTTTCCGCTGGGAGTTGATGGGTCAGTTGTACTGGATTGATTCTCATTGAGACTCCCTGCGATCAAGTATTCACCGTCACTGGTGGCAACAAGACCATGTGCATTATTGATGTTTGGATATTTTGCGATAATTTTGTCTGTAGCTGCATCCACAGCAATCACCATGTTGCCAGTACCCAAGGGGATATACACTGTTGTACCGGCCTGAGCACTGGTAAATATAGTGGTTGTGAAAAATACGATGCCAAGAACTTGATTCATATTCATGTTGTACACTCCATAAAGATAGAATTTATCTGTTCTATACCCGCTATTGGGAATAGAGTCTTATATCTATAGAACAAGGAGTGGGTTATTCGCGAAAGCGCTGCGTTAGCAGATAAATTGGTCGGGCAGGAGAGGGGAATGAAATTTTATTACTAGAATAAGTGTAGAATTCAGATGTGGCGTCAAATTTCAGGAGTTCAGACCATATCAACTCATCTGGTTCTATCGTTCTTGTTTCAATGCTGATAACTTTAGAAGGAGATACTGCATGTGTATATAGTTCACATGAAGTATGGTTTTCGAATGGCCTGATATCATGGTTTGGAGATTGGCTATTTTGCTGCACAGGAATGCCAGATTCTTCATGGCAACATGCAGAAGCCGCGACAATCTGACTGGACATCAGAAGGGCAAAAAAGATCGCAGCTATAGGATTATACTTTCTCTCCATGTAAACGGCTCTTTCCAATTTATTTTTGGATACAGACCTACAGTATGTCGCAAATATGCTCTAAATCAAGGGCTTTGTAGTAGAAAGATTCCAGACATTTATATCTGACCCTCATTTCTTTGGTAATTCCATATTTGGAAATTGAGCAGAAAATAACTCGGTTAATATTGAGGATAAAAAGTTCAATAATTCACTATCGATATTTATCGTATACTTCGAAGTCTGATACGCGTATCCAATAGTATTTACAGTAAATGTACTGGCTACACATACAGAATCTTCCACAGTCCGAACATACTAATGATAACCAATACACCACCCAGTAGTCGTTTAAATATCTTATCCTTTTTAAGGATAACGTCATGAGCCTTAAGTCCAACAACGTGACCGATGGCAGCGATGGGCAGAAGTATAAGAGCCGTCTCCAAATGTAAGTCGACACTAAAGGCCGCGAAGGTTGCCATCTTGATACTTACCAGCACAAACCACAGCACCAATAGTGTATTACGAAGATGCGGTCCAACCACATTGCGCATGTATACGGCAACGATCAGAGGTGCACCGGTTAATGAGGTGCCGGCGATATAGCCGCCGGCTCCGAGTAGGAAGCGATCCACCCAGCGGTTGGAGCTGTGGATGGTAATGCTGAATAACCACATTAGCGCGTAAAACAGGGTGACAGAGTAGATGAAGATAACCATTACCTTGTTGGGCAGGCTGATAAGGCCGAATACCCCGGCTATGGCGGCAGGAACAATGATGACCATCGAGCGCAGGAGATAAGGCCAGGCAACATCCTTGAAACGGGTACGCAGGGTCAGTGCGGAGAAGAACAACAGGTGTGCACCGATGATCGGTAACCAGAATATGGGTGTGTCGTAGACAAACAGCATCAGTGGCAGGCCCAGAGCGGCACCGCCAAAACCGAGGCCACTGCGAACAAATCCAGACCATATAAAGATCAGTGCAATAAAGATCAGTTGGGTCGTAGTGAAATCTAATAACATAGTTGAATGCTTCCAAAAAAAGCGGCCCACTACTCCAGGAGCAGTGGGCCGGATTTGCGTGCGATAACGAGAAAACTAATACAGTAGACCGACCAGATAGAGGCTGAACCAGGGTATGTAGGTAATCAACAATAGCGCGACAATCATCACTCCCATCCACGGCAGTGCGGCACGGGTAACCTGTCCCAGGGTCATGCCGGTAAGACCGGCCGCGACATAGAGGTTCAGGCCTACTGGAGGGGTGATCATGCCGACCTCCATGTTGGTGGTCATGATGATACCCAGATGGATAGGATCGATGCCGAGATTGATAGCGATGGGGTGGAACAGTGGTGCCAGGATCAACAGGATGGAAGAGGGCTCCATAAAGTCACCGGCAAACCAGAGGATGACGTTTACCATCAGCAGGAAGGTGCCGGGGCTAAGATCCTGAGCGATGACGGCTTGTGACAGATGTTGTGGTACCTGCTCTTCGGTCAGGGCATGGGCGAAGATCATCGCACAGGCAATGATGAACATAATCACCGAGGTCATCTTCGCTGCATCCAGCATGACCTTGGGTACGTCCTTAAAGCCCATATCATTGTGGATAAACAGGGCAATAAAGGCGGAATAGACAGCGGCTACAGCGGCGGCCTCGGTGGGGGTAAAGATGCCACCATAGATGCCACCGACCACAATCACGATCAGAAACAGGCCGGAGAAGGCATCACGAAAGGTTCTGAGGATATGGCCAAAACCTTTCCATTCATCCCTGGGCATTTTCAGGCGCCGTGCCGTGATCCAGGTGGCCAGCAATAGCAAAGTACCCATGAGTATTCCAGGAATGATACCGGCGATGAACATCTTGCCGACAGATTCCTCCACCGCGTCTGCGTAGACGATCATCGGAATGGAAGGTGGAATCAGTATACCCATGCTGCCAGCGGTGGCGATGACGCCGACGGCAAAGCGCTTGTCATATCCTGCCTGTATCATGCCGGGTATCAGGATCGAACCGATGGCAACGACGGTGGCGGGTGAGGAACCTGAGATGGCAGCAAACAGCATACAGGAGACCACACCTGCCATGGCCAGGCCACCATGCATCCAACCCACCAGTGATTTCGCGAACTCCACCAGACGCTTTGAAACACCCCCTGTGGTAAGAAAATGTGACGACAGGATGAAGAATGGAATCGCCAGCAAGGTGGTGTGTTCCATGGTGTCGAAAAGTTTTTGCGCAATGATGGTCGGTGAGTCTTCGGTGGCCAGCATAATAAAAGAGAGGCTGCTAAGGCCCAGGCTAATGGCGATAGGGACGCCAATCAGCAGTAGAACCAGCAGACCAATAAAGAGTAATGTAATGGTCATTTTTCCATCTCTTTCATGGCAGCATGTGCCTCACTGGTATGAATGTTATTGCGCTGGTCGGTGATGATTTCCCAGCCTAAGGTGAGGAAGTGATACAGCATGAGTGATAAACCCGTGGGTATGGCCAGATAAGGTATCCACTGTGGGATTTGCAGGTCTTCGGTCAGATCACCCCATTGATATATTTTGAACGTATAAATCATGGAATGGTAATCAGTGACAGCGACAAAGAAAATACAACTCAGGACGGCGATGATCAGTGTTATTTTTCGAACACTCTTGGACATACGCTCCAGGACGATATCCAGGCCAAGATGAATGCCCATTTTAACACCATGTGCGGCACCAATGAGTACAACCCAGGCGAATAAATATTGAACCAGTTCCAGTACCCAGACCAGACCGGTATCAAAGAAATAACGAAGTACCACGTTGGCGAATAGCATAAGCGTGGCGACAGCGAAGAGAATGGTGATGCTGAATTTTTCAAACAGATCTATATAACGATTTACAGATGACATAATATTTTCAACTTGATTTTTGTGGAGGCAGAATACGACAGCCTCCACAAAAGTTTGCTTTATTGATGATGGGTTTTAACGACCTAACAGTTTATTCACGTCGTCAATTAGCTCACCACCGATTTCATCGCGGAACTCGGTCCATACCGGAGCCGTTGCCTTGCGCCATACATCTCGCTCGGCATCAGTCATGTCGACAACTTTAGCGTACTTATCGGCTGCAATCTTCTTGCGATCAGCTTTGTCGGCTTCAGCCGCATATTTGCGGTTGGCGGCAGTAGCATCCTTCAGAGAACTGCTGACGGCAGTACGGATATCGGCAGGCAGGTTTTTCCAGAACTCGTCACTGACTACAACCAGGTAACCCAGGTAGGAGTGATTGGACACAGAAACAAAGCTCTGCACCTCATGGAATTTCTTCGAGTAGACGTTCGACCAGGCATTCTCCTGACCATCTACTACGCCCTGACCCAGAGCCGTATAGACCTCTTTGAAGGGGAGTTTCTGTGGTGTACCACCCAGATGCTCAATCATGGAAGCGGCGATCTTGGAAGACTGAATGCGGAATTTCTTGCCTTTAAAATCGGCAGGAACATTACGCAGAGGCTTGTCACCATTAATGGAGAATACCTTCATGCCATTATCCCAAACGGTCAAGGCGCGTAGGCCTTTCTTGTCCAGACCGGATGACAGACGATCCATTAAAGGAGAGTCCACCAGTTTGTGAACATCATTGATGTCCTTAAACAGGTAAGGTAGATCGAAGGTTTGCAGGGTCTTGGAAAACTTTACAAACTTGGACAGGCTAGGTGCAGCCATAAGACCGGTGGTCTTGCTGTCGCTTAGACGCATGGCCTCGAGGACCTTGTTGTCATTATAAAGTTGAGAGTTAGGGAAGACCTCAACCTTAACGCGACCATTTGTACGTTCTTCCACCAGCTTGGCGAATAACTCGGCGGCTTTACCTTTAGGGGTTTGGGCTGCAACAACATGTGAAAATTTAATCGTGTAATCCGCTGCATAGACCTGCATGCCAGCAAGGGCTAGCGGGACTATCAACAGGGCGCGAAATAGGCTTTTCATAACGCCATCTCCTTTGTGATGTATTTGGAATCGGACCAAGTAAATATATACCATGATCTCTTTGTATGTGTTTTTATGATCAAAAACAGTGCCCTACTTTAACAAGCCCATATTCACTTGCCAATGAATAACATACGGCTGATAGCTCCTTGTGATAAGGGTGTTCACGATATGCAATGAAAATATGGGTGAGTTATTAGATATAAAGCAGATAAATATTATCTGCCGTAAATATGCGTTTCAGAAAGGTCGAAGAATGGAAGATGAACCTTGTGGTCGTTTTACTTGCCCATGAATATTAGCGGGATAGATATTGAAAGCGGAAGATCTCAATCATCTGTTATGTGTATGGAAGAAACTCAGAGACTGTTGCTGATTAGCAGAGGAATTAATGCAGGATGATATCGCTAGGGAAATCGATATCCCTGTGTATGCCCTTGTCCTGACAGGCGAAGCCGGCAAAGTCCTGTTTGTGCGCGGCGATGATACTACGAGCGCCTTCATCGCCGGTTAGTTGGATCAGTTCGTCGAGAAATGTTTGTTTGAAACCCACCGGGTGACCATGTCTTCCTTTCAGCATCGGCGCGCTGATGGCGGCCCCGACTCGCATCATATTTACCAGGGTGGCAATGGTTTCTGATTGAATATAAGGCATGTCGGCCAATGCGATGATCCAGGCGCTGGCGTCATGGCTGGCTCGTACAGCGCAGGCAATGCTTTCTCCTATACCAAGGCTGGACCGATCACAGATTAGGGTTTCTATCTCAAGCTTATCGAACAGGGCCTTAAGCTCTTCATCCTCCGGTTTAATGACAACAAGAAGACGGTCAACATTTTCTTTTAGCTTCAGTGCCGAGACCAGGGCGACAGGCATTCCCCCTTCGAGACTTTCCAATAGTTTGTTACTGCCGTAACGACTGCTATGGCCTGCGGCCAGAAGTATCCCTTGTATCATACAAGCTGTCCCGCTAATGACTGAATGGAAGCAACACTGGTATTACGTACCTGTATCAGCCTTGCGGCGATGGCGACAGAGATCTCTGCCGGACTGCGGCTGCCAATGTTAAGGCCGATGGGGGCGTCGAGCCGTTGTATCTGTTCGGGATCAATATCCATTGTCGCCAAGGTGATTTTACGCCGCTCGGCACTGCGCTTTGAACCCAGTGCACCGATATAAAATGCCGGACTGTATAAGGCCTGAACAATAGCCAGATCATCCAGCCTGGGGTCATGGGTGAGGGCCAATACCGCACTGTGTTCATCGTTGACATATTTCTCAACGGCCTCATCGGGCATCAGTGGTGTCAATTCACAGTCGGACAGCTGCCAGTTTTGTCGATACTCCTCTCTGGGCTCCGAAATAATCACCTCATAGTTCAGTAGCAAACACTGACGTGCCACATGCATGGCCAGATCATTGGCACCGATTAATAACACCCTCCACGTAGGCCCATAGGGTTCGCTTAGGGTGTGTCCGTCGAAATTGGCGCAGGGTAAAGGTGTTTGACTGTATGTGACTTGAATTGGATCGAGGCTTATCTGTCTTACGACCGAGTTGCGGGTCTCTATGGCGTCAATGATGGTCTGCAGTGGTTTAACGTTGTCTATGGTCTCGAGCAATATTAGCATCTGCCCACGACACGGTAGGGTGATATGCCGGTGGGTTGTATTGCTGTATTCAATGAGTGTTATTTGCTGGTGACGAAACTCATTGTTGTCGATACGTTTGAATAGATCCGCCTCGACACAACCGCCGGAAACAGAACCGATGTGCTGACCTGAATCGTTTACCGCCATCAGTGAACCTGGAGGACGGGGGGAGCTGCCCCAGGTTTGTGCCACATGGAATAGATAAACCACCTGTCCTGTTTCTAACCAGCGTTGAGCGGTTTGCAAAATGTGCAAGGTCTCTGCCACTAGCGTAAGTCTTCAGGGCGTATGGGCAATTTACGAATACGTCGATTACTGGCGGCAAAGATGGCATTGCTTACGGCGGGGGCGATGACGGGCACCGCAGGTTCGCCAACACCGGTAGGTGGTTCCGGACTGTCGATCAGGTAGACCTCGACACTGGGCATTTCATCTATTCGCAGTAGATGGAAATCGTGGAAGTTACTTTGTTCTACCTTACCGTCTTTAATGGTGATGGCGCTTTTAATGGCCGCCGTCAGACCAAAGGCAATGGCCCCTTCAACCTGCGCAACCACGGTATCGGGATTGATCACAGCACCACAATCGATGGCACAGACGACACGATTTACCGACAGACGACCATTGTCGAGCACTCGCACCTCGGCCACTTGTGCCACGTAACAATTAAAGGAGTGATGTACAGCGATACCACGACCTTCACCGGGGGGTAGCTCACTGCCCCAGCCGGATTTCTCTGCGGCCAGATTCAATACACCCAAGTGGCGAGGTTTATTTTCTAATAGTTGCAGGCGGAATTCATAGGGGTCTTTTTCTGCCTGATGTGCCAGTTCGTCGATAAAGGACTCCACCACAAAGGCATTACTGGAGTGACCCACAGAGCGCCAGAAACCAATGGGGATACCGGGATCATAGTGGCTGAGTTCTATCTCCAGGTTGTCCGTCTTATAGGCCAGTTCCTTGGCACCTTCAATCAGGGTGGGATCGTTTATCAGACTGACTACGCCACCGGTGACCCAGGCTGCAAAGGATTTGAGTCCGGTGGGCAGCCACTGAGGCATCGCCGCAGGGACAAAACCGGGAGCAACACGTTGCATGATAGATGGGCCGATGATGCGGTGTCTCCAGGCCTGCAGGCTATCGGTTTGCAAAGCTGCGCTGATGACGTGATAACTGGCGGGACGATAGTAATCGTGTTGCATGTCCTCATCACGGCTCCAGATGAGCTTCACCGGTACATCGAAATGTTGAGCAATCTGTACTGCCTCGACGACAAAATCCACCTCTCCGCGACGACCAAAACCACCTCCGAGATAGGTGGTGTGAATATGCACCTGCTCATGCTCCAGTCCGGTAAGTTTTACTACTGCCTCATGGTTGGGACCCTGAGCCTGCGTTCCTACCCAGACATCACAACGTTCCTGCTGCAGGTGAACCGTACAGTTCATCGGTTCCATGGTGGCATGGGCCTGATAGGGTAGTTCATAGATCGCCGTCAGCTGGTTGCTGGATTCGTCGAGGATATCTTCGGCATTACCACGGCTCTCTACACTGCTTGCATCGCCCTGGGAGTGGCCGAACCAGCTACGCTGAATCGAGGCGCTGTTAATATCACTATTGCCTTCGGTCCATTGAATACGTAGTAAATCCGCGGCCTTTTTTGCATGCCAGAAGGTATCGGCAACCACTACGACGCCACTGGGAATGGCGAAGATATCTTTTACACCCTTGATCGAACGTGCAGCACTGTCATCAAAACTGAGCAGTTCGCTACCAAAGACAGGAGGGTGTTTGATCGTGGCGTTAAGCATATTATCCAGCGTGATATCTATACCAAATATGGCACTGCCATCGACCTTGGCGGGAATGTCGAGCCTTGCCTTGGGCGTGCCCAGTATCTTGTATTCATCCGCTGTTTTAAGTACTACCTGTGTATCCAGGGACTCTTCTGCCGCCAGTGCCAGTAGATCTCCATAATTGACCGACTGATTACTGGCCGCATGAAAAACCCGGGCCTGATTGGCATAACACTCTGTCACGGGTAGCTGCCACTGCTTGGCTGCTGCCTGAATAAACAGCATTCGGGTCGCTGCTGCAACGGTACGCAAGTTATCGTAGGAACTTTCTATACTGGTACTGCCGCCTGTCACCTGGACGCGGAACAAGGTATTGGCGTAGATCGGCGCGGCGGGGGCAAACTCGGTACGCACGCTTTCCAGATCGACCTCCAACTCCTCAGCCAATAACATGGCCAACGAGGTTTGTATTCCCTGGCCCATCTCTGATTTGTCGATGATAAAGGTGACGTTGTTGTGCGGATCGACACGTATCCAGGCATTGGCCTGGAATGTCTCCTGGCTAAAATTTGGATAGGATTCATTGGCACCCAGAAGTTTTGCACCAATATATAGGCCTGTGGCGGACAAGGAGAGGGTTAAAAAGCTGCGGCGACTAAGCAGAAGGCTCATGACTCTTCTGCCTCCCGCATCAGTTCGCCAGCGCGATGGATGGCTTTGCGTATGCGGCTATAGGTTCCACAGCGGCAGATGATGCCTTGCATGGCATGGTCTATGTCTGCATCAGTAGGTTCAGGATTGGCGTTTAACAGGGCAAGGGTATTGATGATTTGACCAGACTGGCAATAGCCGCATTGGGGAACCTGATTTTCAATCCATGCCTGTTGGATAGGATGGTAGCGATTTCCAGCCAGCCCTTCTATGGTTGTAACCGGCTTGCCGACCACGCTGGACACCGGGGTAACACAGGCTCTGCTTACCTGACCATCGACCAGCACACTACAGGCACCGCAGGAGGCGATGCCGCAGCCATACTTGCTACCGGTCAGTTTTAACTGCTCACGTAATACCCATAGTAGAGGCGTGTCGGCGTCGACATCGACCTCATGTGCTGTACCATTAACAATGACCTCGAACATACTCTTATCCATAGCAACAGAGCGCTACAAAGTAGTATGAATCGAGACAAAATGCCAGTTTACCAGCCGAAGATGACCCCCTCGATAAATTGGCTATGTCCTGAATATTCAGCACTGCTGGTAGGAACCATGGCATCGGCATTTTTGGCAAAGCGCTTGAGTAGAGGTCGTGTGGCTTTTTTTCCCGCATCAGAGAGCAGGGATTGAACAAGTTGCTGCCGTTGTTTTTCGCTGACACGTGTTTTGTGCACCGTAATGCCTTGATTCGGCAGGGGGTCACTGATGAATATAGTTTTGCTCAGTGTCTTGTCTTCTTTCGATATTTTGTTGTGATAAAAACTGTCACGGAATACCGCCGCATCACATTGGCCGCTCTTTAAGGCCAAGAATACTTTTTTGAATCCACCTTTAATAGCAATAAAATTGGGTTGGCGTACAGGATTAGGGTATTTGGAATAGACCATAAGAGTAGCAAGATTAGGCGGTGCCAGACCACAGATCTTTTTACCTATTAAATCATCGATATGCTTAATTCGCTCATCTCCAGCATGAGCAACGATGACAAAGCGCAATTCCCCAGGTAGTTTGGCAAGCGGAATATGTTCGGAGTGATTCATTCGCCAGGACATAAAGTGTGGGCCATCAAAGATAATGTCGTAGCGATTTTTACGCATTTGATTTTGATAATTCAACCAGCTTTTTGGATGTTGGTAGGTGACCTTTTGTCCGGTTATGTTGCTGATGAGTTGAGCGACAGGTTCATACAGCAACTTGCCTGCCTCAGGAGATTCGCGCGGTGGTGCGGACATAATGAGATCGGCAGATGCCGATTGACAGGCAAAGAATATGACGCATGAGATAAGGGCAAGTGTATTTTGTGATTATTATACATAGCTAGACTCTCCACGATCCATGTTGGATACGCTCGAGTCTACTATGAGATAAAAGAGCTTAGTAGGTTTGTTTTTATTTATATTAGTAAGTAATAAATGATGAACATTGTCTAATGTGCGATATGGTGAGGCACATAATTAATGGTCTTGTTATTTCGGGCCTGACGTTGTATGACATCTTGCACATCAGGTCGGTTAACATATTTATCCAGTGAAATAGTGCTTAAAAACTGATATAGCTCTTTGCTGAGCTCATCCCACAAGTCATGGGTAAGGCATTGTTCTCCTGCCTGGCAGTTAGCAGTTTTTGTGCAACGAGTAATGGCGACTTTTTCATCAACGGCGGTAATAATATCAGCGATGCTTATTTCACTTGGATCCCTGGCCAGAAGATAACCGCCACCTGGACCGCGCATGCCTTTTACCAGATGGTGCTTGCGCAGCATACTCATCAACTGTTCAAGATATGACAGAGATATGTCTTGGCAGACAGATATATCGGATAGTGTTACGGGAGTGGTCTTGGCATTTATGGCCAAGTCCAACATGGCGGTAACAGCATAACGCCCCTTGGTTGATAGCTTCATGTTCAAGTCCTTCTGAATGTATTTGCAGTCAGTATAGACACTGAATCAGGAAGTGGACGTTCTACCATAAATTTTTCGTGTTTTTTGCGTAAATAGTACAAGAAAAAAGAATACACTTATAACATATGTGGAATAATATCCTTGTTGGTTGTAAGTATATGATCGAGAATCATTGTAAATTCAACATTGTATTTTTGCTCCAGTAGCTGCGACTGTTCGCGTAATTTCAATTCGTCCTGCATGAAATTATAAGATGCGGCGAGAATGATAACGTTACCCTTACGTGGAACAGGAATGACGAGTAGGTAGGGAAATGATTGCTTAATCAACTTACATATTTGTTCATAACGTTTGGGATGACTGGACCAGAGGTTAAAGCAGCATAATCCCGTTGCTTCGAGCCGAGCAGATATATCTGAGTAGAACGATTCATCCAATAAAGTTTCATCAATACCACGATCATTATAAATATCAACCAGACACAGTTCGTACTGTTGCTGACTTTGTTGAAGAAAGTCGAGGGCCGACATGACATAGGAGTTATGCTGCGGATCTTGTTTCGGTAATTGAAAGTATTCAGTTGCAACTTCGACTACTGCCTGACGCAGCTCCACCGTATCGATGATGGCGGATGTGTGATGTCGAAAAAATTGGAAAAGGGAGCCTGCTCCAAGACCAAGAATTAGAATTTTGTGAGGAATATCAATAAATAACAAGGGTGCGAGCATGTATCTGCTATAGGAAAGTGGTAGTATATGAGGCTGATCCGGGTACATTGCACTTTGTCTGGCCGGTGTGCCAAAATGGAGGCTGCGCAGGAGAGTATCTTGATACACTTCAATGATGCCGTAGATGTCGGTGGATGAATAAATTAAGTTGTGTTTTTGCATAAATTACTACAGGTTTTGAGAATGAATAGACGTGGTTTTTTGAGTCTTGTTTCAGTATCTGCACTGGCGAGTTATGGCCTGTTCGAACACTATACTACAGATGATAATAGCGGCGATATTAGTAATGCCGCTGTTGATAGTTTGAATGAAAGCTTAAGCACACAAAAAGTAAAAAACTTTGATTCGACGTTTAGTGACGATGTTCTGTTGGAACCTAATAGAATGTCGACACTTCTCTCTTTGCATAATAAACTCAAATATCTACAATCTTATGTTGGGTATGCCAACTTTTCGATTTTAGGTGTCTCTGATTTAATACGTTACTCAAACAATTCCAGCAAGATTGAAACTTTCACTCTGCAAGAACTGGAATTGGTAGATGATCTCTTCAATGTTAATGCAAAAGAATACGGGTTTTTAGGTGAGCGGGTTAATTATAAACTCAATGAGCGTATAGAGCGTAAGATTTTAACCAAGGTCGCAGCTACTGGGCAATATGTTTATAAGGGACATTCACTGGATACTTATAAGCGATTAAAAAGTGATGTCGGCGAGGAATTGATACTGACTTCTGGTGTTCGAAGCATCGCAAAGCAGCTATATTTGTTTGTTAATAAGGCAGTAGAAGTGCAAGGAAACCTGTCCAAAGCATCTCGTTCTTTGGCCCCGCCGGGGCATTCGTATCATGCCATCGGTGATTTTGATGTGGGCATGCGTGGATTGGGTGAACTAAACTTTACCAATGAATTTGCAAATACCCCTGTTTACGAACAGATTCGCACTATCGAATATATAAATATTCGGTATCATGAAACTAACACATTCGGTGTACGCTATGAACCTTGGCATATTAAGGTTGTTTAGAACACAAATCTTCTTGCTACTAAGTTTTCAGATATTTAGTGTTCATGCACTGAGTCTGAAGCATGAAGTCTATCACCTTAAAGGCGCGGAAGCAGGCAAAACCATCCTGGTTGTTGGTGGTATACAAGGCGATGAACCCGGTGGTTTTACTGCAGCCTCATTGCTGGTAACCAATTATAAGATTAAAAAAGGCAATGTTTTGGTTATCCCAAATTTGAATTTCAATAGTATTGTTGAAAGTTCGCGTGGTCTGTATGGCGATATGAATCGTAAGTTCAACAAGATTAAACTTAACGATCCGGATTTTTCAGCTGTAGAAGAGGTAAAAAGACTGATTCGGGATGATAAGGTCGATTTAATTCTAAACTTACATGATGGTAGTGGGTTTTACCGTGAAAAACATGTCGACAGAAATAAAAATCCAAATCGATGGGGACAGTGTATTGTCATTGATCAATCTTATTTGGATAACTCAATATTTCCTGATTTGGAAAAAATCGGTACAGCTGTTGCCGAGAGTGTTAATAAAAAAATAACGAATAAGGAACACCAATATCGTGTGAGGAACACTCGGACTCGAGCGGGAAATCAAGAGATGCAAAAAACACTTACTTACTATGCTGTTAACCAAAGTAAGTCGGCATTCGGCTTAGAGGTGAGTAAGTCATTTCCGACACACGAGAGGGTATTTTTCCACCTTAGTCTGGTGGAAGAATTTTTCCAGCATGCAGACATAAAGTTCGAGCGAGACTTTAAGCTCAATAGTACTTCGCTCGCTGGTATTATTGGCAAGAATCTTGATCTGACGTTGTATCAAAGGCACATAGCTCTGGATTTGGATAATGTCCGCAGAGATATTCGTTACTTCCCTATAAAGCGTGATCGTGAGCTGGAATTTAAGTCGACGAATCCTCTGTTAGCTGTATTTGAGAAAAATGGTCATTATAAGGTAAAGTACGGCAATCGTAATGTTTCCAGGTTACATCCTCAATTTATGGAGTATGACGATAGTTTAACGCATGTGAATTTTACTGCTGATGGTTCTGTTGTGCCGGTAAAAATTGGTGACACTGTTGAAGTCAAGAAAGATTTTCTGGTGCATAAACAGGATGGCTATAGAGTTAATGTTATCGGACTTGTGTCGAATAAAAAAAGCGAAGATGAATTAACTGTGAATAGAAAATCCTTGATTCGTCGATTTTCTTTGGACATGAAAAAACAGGTATATAGAGTAGAGTTTTATAAAGAGAAAAAATTCTCAGGGATGATATTGGTTAAATTTGTTGGTTAATTTTACGTGGGCAGTATGTTAGAGAAACTCAAATTAGCACTGTATAAATATAAACTAAAGAAATATTCAAACTGTTACTTTAATGATGTGTACATAGCCAAATTGGATAATGATTTTCATCATCTAGATTATTTGTTTCAATGTGGAGATGAGCTATTAGTCGTTAAGTGTTATGATTTTGATGGTAATATCTATGGTGCTGATAATATCTCAGAATGGACACAGGCGATCAGCTATAGTGGCTACAAGTTTGAAAATCCAATGCGGGAACTGAAAGAGGTGTGCGATCTTCTTGCACGGAACTTTGTCGGAAAATCTGTATTACCCTTTGCCGTATTCTCGGATAAATGTGTATTCCCAAAATCTATGCCGGAAGGTGTGATTCATCGCACTGATTTGTTAACTGTGATCAAAAATAAGTATCAGCACGGAACAAAGTCCGATTGCACAAGTTTGGATGGTTTTGTCAACTCTGGTATCAAGACTTAGGTCTTGATACCAGTATGTCAGGCATTCTGTCTGATATTTTGCTGTCCATTATACCAAGTTTTCGCTCATATATGGATGTGTAGGTAAGTACTCGTTGTACATAATTACGCGTTTCTTTGAACGGAATCGTTTCTATCCATATATCAGCAGACATGCCAATATTTGGGATCCATTTCTTTACGTTTCTCGGGCCTGCATTATATGCTGCAGTGGCAAGCACCGGATTATTATCGAATCGTCTAAGATTTGAGAATAGATAACTAGAACCAAGAATGATATTTCTGTCCTTATCCAAAAGGTCTCGGTCGGATAACCATCTCTTCTTTATAGTTTTGCTCCGCTTAGCTACTGAACGTGCTGTACGTGGTAGTAATTGCATTAGACCAAGGGCACCCTTATTAGACATTGCATCCAGCATAAATAGACTTTCTTGACGTATAAGTCCATGTAGCCAGGCTTCATCTATTTTCAGCTCTTCGACATCTTTGATAGATATTAGTGGAAATCGTATTTTTAGATCATCATAAAATGGAGTCTTCGCTATAGTAAGAATAGCGACATCATTCCAACCCTGCTCATGGGCTAGTTGAGAAAGTTTGTATAGATCTCCCTCTTCCAGATTTTCTGTCAAATAGTATATTTCACGACGGGTATCGGCAGGCCTGCCAATTTTACTGAACTCGACGGCTCGAAGGAAGAAAGGATTGTTACGTAGTACCTCTAATTCTGACTTGTTGAAGGTAACCGTGTTTTGATTTAAATTATATGGTTTATTAAGTTTGTCGGCAGATAAAAATCCATAGTATGACCTCGTTTCAGAGAGTCTGTCGAATATGCGGTAAGCTTGTATGTAATTTCCAAGTTTTTCCAGGCTTCGTGCTCGCCAATATAGCCACTCTTCTTTTCTTCCATCCAGTTCAGAAAAATTATCGATATTGCTAATGGTTTCTTGCCAGTCTTTTTTGGCAAGATTTAATCTGATCCGTGATTCAATGTTATTGCTGTCATAGTTGTTGTTGTCAAACAGGACTTTTCTGTTTGGAGGAGAATTAATGTTCTTGCGTGCATAATAACTTAATTTTCGCTCTATATAAAACAGATCGTCACGCTTGAATTGTTCTTTATCTGTGCTTTCCCATACTTTCACTGCGCGTGTAAAATCTTTTTTTGCTAGCTGTACAACGGAGTGTATGAATAAAAAGTTCTCTAGGTCAGTACTGTTGTCAGAATGTTTGTTTATGTATTTGATTGGAAAGTGATGTGCGTTTCGTATTTGTTGTTTTAATGCCGCACTATTTGTCAGTCTGTCTGAGAGGTAATAGGCTAGGCGTATATTGCGTTTTCTAACGGCTAGTTTTAGACGTTGGAGTTGTAAGTCTGAGCTCAGAGATTCGTGTCTGAACATTTTGGTTACAATAAAATTACATGTGGTTGGGAGAGATGACTGTGATAACCAGAGTGCTTCTGGTGATTCAAGTGCTTCTTTTATTTTGCCTGTTTTATATAAGGCTTTTCTGTGTAGGCATGATAGTTTTGTGTAGTCATAATCTTTATAAAATACTATGAAATCATCCCAGTTGTTGTTCTGTGCAAGTTGGAATAAATATTTTTTTCGTAATTTGTCACCGACAGGAGTGTCGCCATATTTGTAGAGATACCGTCTCACCTGATTGCCATCAACGAGGTGAAGTTTTTTTCTTAGGTCTTTATAAAGAAGATATGGGTAGAGTGGGTAATCAACAAGTTGGTTTTTTATGAGTTTATAATTACGAGTTTGGCCTGTTCGGAAATATTTTTCGGCATCCAGATATTGCAGCCGTTGTTTTGTATATATGTCGATCTCATTCTCTGCACTGACACTACTCCCCTGTAAGACTAACAACAAAGCCAGAAAGTAGCTTGCAATGCGTGTGTGATAGTGCATATTTAGCCAATATGACTGACGGTGGATGCTTGCCGTGACAGGTAATGAATCTTGCGGCTATTATCTTTAGATGAGTCAATCCAGTTGGTTAGCTCATCCCAGCTTTCTATATCATCTTTGCAGTCAGCTTTGTCCATATCAAAAATACCCTGACCTTTTTCTGCACCTTTTACATAGTTCATGCTATCCCATAGCAAAGTTACAAAAGGGATATCCAGATGACTCAAAAATTTGATTAGTGGTAAATAGACTGGTGACTCTTTTTTCACTCTGTTGGCGACTACACCAATTTTTATCGGATATGAGCGTACCTTACCGATCAGAATTAGATCCTTAATAAAGTCTGATGTGGCATGAATGTCTATGGGTGAGGGTGTTACAGGGATAATAATGGTATCTACCTTTTTGATTAGATCCTGTAGTTCAAAACCATTCATACCAGCAGGTACATCGATGATCAGTTGTTGTGTATCCAGAGGGACACGCAATTTCCATGAACGAGTCACCGTAGAGAAACGCTCATAGGCCGTAATGAGATTGATATTGGCACTGGTCTCCGATCTGAGACTATGCCACATACTGCTGGAAGCCTGTGGATCGTAGTCCATCAAGGTCGTTCGAAAACCGTTATTGGCATAATAGCTGGCGACGTTGGTACTAATGGTCGTCTTGCCACAGCCACCCTTACCGTTGAGGATTAATATAGTGTGTTCTAGATTGCTCATGGTACTCATATCCTTCGAGTAGGATTCACGTTACAAGTTATCTGAAACTGCAGCGGAAATCTTCAAAGTAGTGTGAATTACGGGTTTGATGTGATTCACACTTTTAAACATATTCTTAATTGTCGGACAAAATCCTTATTTATTAAGTATTTATCCAATAGTTTTAAGATTGTTTACAATCTTAGTGAGTAAAACTTCAATTAATACAGCAGCTTAATAGCCCAAACGTTCAAATTCTCGCAACAAATTTTGTAGTATCGTTTCCCATGCAGGCTCAAATATAGCGCGCGTACTAAGCTCTCTACGCCATAGTTTTGCCCCTGGAAGTCCATGAAATAACCCTAATATATGGCGGGTTATGTCATGTACAGGTCGGTTGCGACTATGCTGTTCAATATAGTCGACGAGTTCTGCCATAATTTCGGTACGCTTTTTTATCGGTGTATTTGAACCATAGAAGCGCTGATCGGCATCATGCAGGATGTAGGGGTTGTGGTAGGCCTCTCGGCCGATCATGGCCCCATCTATTGAAATTCCCTGTTCTTTACCCAGGATGAGCTGTTCAGCTTGTTGCAGGCTGTGTATGCCGCCGTTGATGATAAACTGAAGCTGCGGGAAATCCGCCTTTAAACGATAGACCAAATCATAGCGTAGGGGAGGGATCTCACGGTTCTGTTTCGGACTGAGGCCACTGAGCCAGGCCTTACGAGCATGTACAATAAAGATCTCGCAGCCTGCAGCTGAAACGGTATCAACAAAACGGTATAACAACTCATAACTATCCAAATCGTCGATGCCAATACGGTGCTTCACCGTTATGGGAATATTTGGCACCGCATGCTTCATAGCGGCGACACCCTCGGCGACGATATCCGGGCTTGCCATAAGACAGGCACCAAAACTGCCGGATTTAACCCGAGCACTGGGGCAGCCAATATTCAGGTTTATTTCATCGTAACCATAATCAGAGGCTATGTTGGCGCACTCGGCCAAATCGGTAGGGTCACTCCCCCCCAGCTGCAGTGCCAGAGGATGCTCCTGAGGGTTGTATCCCAGGAGACTCTCACAATCTCCCTTAATAATGGCCTGGGTTGTGATCATCTCTGTGTAGAGCAGGGTATGTTGGCTTATGAGACGCAAAAAATAGCGCTCATGCCTGTCGGTCCAGTCCAGCATAGGTGCAATGCATAAGGTATGTGGATACACGTAGCTTTATTCCCAGCGAAATAGTCGTGAGCTTAGTATTAGAAACACCAGGGTCAGCAGTAACAGTACCAACAGATCATCAGCGACCTGCAGAAGCCCATGACCATCGATCATAATGGCACGGGTGGCATTCACTACATGGGTGAGAGGCAGGAGTTGGGATATTTGGCGAAGAATCTCTGGTGAGCCCTCCAGTGAGAACCATACGCCAGAGAGAAACATCATCGGCCATGTGAGAAGATTTAAGACACCACCGGCCATCTCTTCACTGGCAATACGCGACGCGGACAGTAGCCCCAGTGAGATCATGCACATGGAGCCCAAGGCAAACACCAGAAACAGGCTGAGATAGGAGCCATTCATGGTGAAGTTCAAAAACAGATCGGTCCCAAAGTAGACCGCCATACTAATGGCCATGATTAACCATAATCTGGATATCACCTGTGCGGTAAGAAATTCAAATGCAGTAAGCGGGGTCGCTTTGAGACGTTTTAGCATACCGTTTTTGCGGTAGCGAACAATCACATAGCCGACCCCAAACAGGGCCGAGAACATCATGTTCATACTCAAAATACCGGGCAAGAGCCAATCCACATAACGAATCTCCTCACCGCTGACCGTAGCCTTGCTGAAGTGCAGCTGGTTGTCTGCCAGTAATAGTTTCTCCAGCAGGTAACCATTGGCTGAATCACTGTTGATCCAAAAGCGATCATCGTTGCCATCGATGAGCATATCCAGCTGATGTCTCTCTACCTTAACGATAGCCTGGGCTTTATCTGCGATCGGAATGAACTGGATGTAGCGCGTGGTGAAGAAATCGCTGTCAATCTGACTCCTTTGGTCATATATCCCTACTTTAAACATGTCTTTGTCACCACCAGAAAAGGCAAAGGCAAATCCTGTAATGAGTAGAATGGGCATGATCAGATTCCAGCTCAAGGAGGAGCGATCGCGTACAAACTCCTTGTTTCTCGCCTTGAGTACGGACATAAATCGTTGTATTTTCATAGGGATACTCTGTTTGAATCCGTTCAATCGAAAAAAAAGTGTGTCGCCATTATAGCCAAGCCGCCTTGATGCCGATAACTTCTTGCAGTTAATGATAAAAAACCAATAAATAGGTATACGAACAGTCATGTTATCTCGGGCACGCATATTTGTCCTGTTATTGATTATGGGTTTTTACTCACCCTTGATGGCAGGAACTGTGGATTTCTCTGACATCCAGAAACTTCTGAGCAAGGGTGAGGCAGAGGCCGCCTATGTACGCCTTATATCTATGCAGGCGAAGTATGAAGGCGAGTTGGAATACGACCTGTTAATGGCACAGGCCGCGTTATTGACGGAAAGGACCAATATTGCCCAGTTTGTGTTGGAGCGGGTATTGATCATCCAGCCCAAACACCATCAGGCACGGCTGCTCATGGCCAGTGCCTATGCCCGTTTGGGTCGGCCAGTCTTGGCCAGAGCGGAACTATTGGTGGTTCTTGCGGCAAAGACGGCTAAGCCAAAAGTAAAAAAACAGGCTGAGTCGATGCTTAAGCAGTTGTCTGCGGCAGAGACTACCAATCGCATGGCTGCCTATGTGGCGATGGGATTTGGTTATGACGGCAACGCCAATGCCGCTACTAGCAGTCAAACATTTGATGTTTTTGGTATTACCTATGATCTAACACCACAAAGTACAGCGACCAGATCGATGAGTGCGATGCTCAATCTTGGTATGAGCTGGCAGCACCAACTGGAGTCCAAGTCGCTGGTTTTTGCGACACTGGATTGGCGTGCGAATATCTTTCCCCAGGCTTCATTTGTTAATAATGACGTTGCACGTTACCAATTTGGCTGGCAAAAGCCTCGGCATTATTCATTGGTCTATCAGGGCGGTAATGTGAATGTTGACGCTGCCTATAATAATGCCAGTAATCATTTGCTCGGTATGTGGAATATTGGGAAACGGGGTGATTCTAATATTTTTCTTCGTGTTGGTGAGCTGCATTACCTGGCATCTCAAAACAGCAAAGATGTGATGCAGTACCAGTTAGGCGGGACATTCTCTTTGGAAAAATGGGTAAAGGAGACAAATTTAGCCACAATCCTGGCACAAGATGTAGCGGTTTTATCCACTTCACCCTATGGGCGCGACATGATTGGCCTGAATATGCGTACAAAACTCAAAACCTTGAACCCGTTCACGGTGAGCATAGGTGCTGGTGTTCTATATTCTGAATACAGAGGTTTGTTTTTTGGTCTGGGAAGACAGGAAAGACAGTCGAGTTTGAATGTGGGACTCCACACCAAACGATGGACGAACTGGGAGCTTAGCCTCGACTTAGCTTACACAGACACATGGTCTACGGTCACTTTGTATGACCACGAACGATTTACCCTAGGCTTGAAATTCAAGCGCAACTATGTGAGGTAACGCTTATGAATACTAAGCGTAACATCCAGACAAACCCGACCCATCTTCAATCATTGTTGAAATGGTTTTCTTTAATTCTGATGGCGATATCCATTATGTCCCTGCCTTCTGTTGTCTCAGCAGATGAACCAGAAGCAGGCAAAATAATCTTTATCTTCGGCCAGGCATGGAAACACGCCACCGATGGTGGTAAACGCGATCTCAAACGCGGGATGGTGGTGAGAGTCGGTGAGACCATAGAGACATCCTCTAATGGCCAGGTACAGATCCGTATGAATGACAATGGACTGATTGCCATTCGCCCTGGTAGCCAGTTCAAGATACAGGCCTTCAAATTTAGTGGTGTAGAGGGAGCCGGTAGTAGCGATGATAAAAGCTACTTCCAGTTATTAAAAGGCGGCTTCCGTTCCATTACTGGCGCTGTGGGTCAGCGTAACAAGCAGGCCTATAGAGTGACTACACCGGTAGCCACCATTGGTATACGTGGTACCGATTATACCGCCCGGTTGTGCTCTGCTGATTGCCTACAAGCGGATGGCTTATATATCGGTGTATGGCAAGGCGGTGTCAGTTTGAGCAATGAAACCGGTGTCGCTGATATCGATGCGGGTCAATTCGGTTTTGTCGCTGATGCCAATACCAGCCCGGCCTCTGTTAATAGTGTGCCCGCTGGTCTCCTGGTGGCCAGTAGTGGACAGATTGAAGCCAGTCAGGGACAACAGACTACAGCCAGTGCCGCTGGGACAGATGTCACAGAGTTATTATTGTTGGCTTCTGCCGATACTGTACCCGAGCCAACGTCGCTGTCTGATGTGATTGTGGAAGAGATAGTGGTTGTAACCCCTACCATCTCACTGCCCTCTACGGGTACGGCCACATACAGTATGGCGTCTGTAACCGGTAGTAATACAACTACCGGTGCAACCTTCGTTACTGGGACTACGGCCAATCTGACGGCTAATTTTGTGAATCCGACAGTAGACGCCGATGTGAACATCAGTCTGAGTGATGGTGCCAATTGGGATGGCGCGGCTACGGGTATGGCGCTCAATACGGATGGCAGCTTCAGCGGTGCGATGACGGGGAGCTCGACGACTCTTCTGGACAGCAGCACAACCAGTGGTACTTTCTCCGGTGGTTTGACCGGTCTGGGTGACGGCACGATTCCCACTGGGGCGACGCTGGATGTGAGTATGCAGTCTGATTTCCCTCTTGATGGGTCACAGACCCTGGACGCCAGCTTCACCCTGCAATAAGCCCCCAAGCTGTGATGCCGTTCAAACATGAACGGCGTCACACTTTTTACTCTTCAGAAAAACTTTCCCCTTATATATTCAAGACTGCCTCAGGCTCTGCCGATAAATGTATACATGAGATATTTATACCTATTATTTGTGCTGTTACTGAATACACCGTTGTGGGCACAGGAGTCGCTGCAGCTGAGTCATACGGTGGTGGATGTGGAACAGACCAGTACCGGAGCGCGTATTAATTACCGCCTGAACCTTGCCAATTCTGGGACACATGATTTTCGTGATATCCATCTTGTCCTGCATGATGTGAGCCTCTCCCTAACGGATGTCAGCGGCAGTCTTGATATTCATGCATTATCCTCAGGACACCATAAATACAGGTTTTTAAACGTGGAGTCTGCCTTGAGTGGTGCACAGCAGCTGCAGTCTGAAGACTTACTCTTTCACTTGCAGGCAGTTGATGAGCAGGGACAACTCTATAGCACCCTCATTCGTAGTAAAGGAGTAAGCCAATGACCAGCATACGTCAGGGTTTACTGCTGTTAGGTCTATGTGCGGCTATGCCACTGCAGGCACTGGAACGGGTAAGTGTTAGTAGCCAAAATGGTCAGGCCAATGGCAATAGCTATCTGGTTGCTAATAGCGCTGATGGCCGTTATATCGCCTTTGATTCAGATGCCTCGAATCTGGTTGCAGGGGATACCAATGGTGTACGGGACGTGTTTATTCGTGACCGCGTCAGTGGCATGTTGGAGCGTGTCAGTATCAGTTCTTCCGGGACACAGGCCCTCCATATCAGTGCAGCAGCCGGTGTCAGTGCCGATGGCCGTTATGTCAGTTTTCAGTCTCGAGGGGCATTGGCCCCTGGTGCCAGCGATGGTGTGTATCAGATATATCGTCGTGATCGTGTCCGTGGTGTCACTCAATTGGTGAGTGCCGGCAGCGGTGGTGTGGCCGGAAATGCAAACAGCATGCGTTCTAGCATTAGCGCCAATGGTCGCTATATTTTGTTTTATTCCAGTGCCAATAATCTTGCTGCGGGCGATAGCAATGGTGTGCGCGATGTCTTTCTAAAGGACATGCAGACCGGTACTGTCGAACGTATCAGCGTAAGCTCTTCGGGTGTGGCTGGAAACGGTGAATCCTTTGAAGCCGCAATGAGTCCAGATGCGCGTTTTGTCGCCTTTACCTCAATGTCAACGAATCTAACTGGAAGCACCATAGCCAAGCAACGCCACATCTATTTACGTGACCGCCAAACTGGCAATACCAGAATAATCAGTAAAACGGCTTCCGGTGTATTAGCAAACCAGACAACATTTTCTCCTGCCCTGAGTGATGATGGTCGCTATGTGGTGTATTACAGTAAGGCCAATAATCTGGCCGCTGGAACCACTGGAGCGAGTCTGCAAATCCTTTTTTTCGATGGCAACAGTGGAAATACGACGCTGCTCAGTCGGGGAATCTCAGGCTCTGAGGGTAATGACCTCAGTTACAGCCCTAGCATTAGTGCAGATGGTCGTTTTGTCTCATTTACCTCCTTTGCGAATAATTTAATTAGTGGCGATAGCAATGGCGTAGCAGATATTGTGCTACTGGATCGACAGAAAAATGAGATGCAGATTATTACCCAGTCTGAAGCTGGAGTGTTGGGAAATGGCACAGCCATAGGCACACCAGCTCTCAGTCGAGATGGCAACAGTATCGCCTTTTCTACCTATGCCAGTAATTTACTCAGTGGCGATAGCAACAACGTTTCCGATATATTTGTTCGTAACCTCAATACCAACACAGTCCCCATTGCCAGTGCTGGTGCGGATCAGCATCTGCAGTGCAGTGGCGTTGACAGCAACGTGACTCTGGATGGCCGAGCCTCCAGTGATGCCGATGGTGATGAGTTGAGTTACGCCTGGTCTGTGGCTGGAGGACAATATACCGGTGCTGCTATTACTGTCCCGATGGCATTGGGTAGACACCTTGCGACACTAAATGTTGATGACCAGCGTGGTGGTGTGAATAGTGACACTTTGACGATTAATATTAGCGACACCGTTGCGCCAAATCTGGTGCTGGCCACTGAAAAATTACTCGAAGCCGGTTCCAGAGCAGGTAGCGACTATGACCTTAATCCAGTCGCTAGCGATCTGTGTAGTGGTGTAAGTCTGACTATTAGCCCGAGTATGAACATATACCCATTGGGTGAAACCCTGGTTAGTGTCAGTGCCAGTGATAGCAGTGGTAATACTACCGAGGCTAGTCAACGCATACGGGTAGAAGATAGCATCGCCCCAATCTTAACGGTTCCTGCTGATATCCGTCGTGAAGCGGATGCCAGACAGACTGTCATTGATATTGGTGCAGCTACCGCCACAGATATCTTTGATGTAACTATCGATAATGATGCCCCTGCGAGTTTTGGCGTAGGTAGTACCACGATCAATTGGCAGGCCACGGACAGCAATAGCAATAGTACTACTGGTCGTCAAATCGTTACCGTCGAAGACACTACCGCACCTGTGTATGGTGCGATAAATGCCATAACACAAGAAGCTACAGCAGTACGAACTCCGCTGCAGCTAAGCGCTCCACTAGTGACAGATATCTTTAGCGTAAATCTGAGCAGTAATGCACCGGCGGATTATGCACTGGGTAACACAATGGTGAACTGGCGTGCCGAAGATATCCATGGCAACGTCAGCACGGCGGACCAGCTCGTTACTATTCAGGACACAACGGCACCGGTCATAAACATCCCTGCAGATATGGTAATAGAGGCCAGTGGCGTACTGACCCCTGTGCAGCCCGGCACGGCCAGCGTCGAAGACATCTTCCCTGTGAGCATACAGAACGATGCGGCAGCCAGTTTACCGCTGGGCCAGCATAGCGTGACCTGGACCGCCACAGACAGCAGTGGCAACAAGAGCCAGGCCACGCAGCGAATTACGCTACAGGATACAACCGCCCCTATACTGGAAGTGGTTAGTGAGATAGTGGTGGAGGCTCAGGGTGTATTTACCCCGGTAATCCTGCCAGCGGTCAATAGCATGGATCTGTTTACGTTAACGGTGAGCAATAATGCCCCCGCTTTATTCCCGCTCGGTTCTACCATAGTTACCTGGGTGGCAGTAGACATCAATGGCAACCAGACTCAGGCTACTCAGGTGGTTAGGGTCGTGGATACCACAGCGCCGTCTGCTGAGATTACTCAGCTGCGAGATGAGATCTGGCCACCCAATAACAAAATGGTCAAGGTTGCACGTGTACGTGACTTGAAAGATTTGGTTGATGCCCAGCCGCAGCTGACAGCGCTTGTAGAATGGGAGCATGCCTCGGACAGTAAGCATCATCAACGAGCTACGAAACAAAAGACGGCTCATCGTACAGTGAAACATGGTGATCATGATCGTCGTGGTGGCGGTACAAGTTCTAACTCTCGTGACAAGAAGCTCAAGCATGATAAAAAAAGTCATCATGAAGATAGACGTTCTTCCATGCATGACAAGAAATCAGACTGGAAATTGGTGCAGAAGGGTGATGAATGGTACCTCTATGTACGTGCAAGTATGGATGGCCGTAAGCATGTGCGTAGCTACAATATCACCATTACCCTGAGTGATAATGCCGGCAATCAGTCCCTTCATACGATGCTAGTGAGTGTGGAGCATAAACATCAACATGAAGGTAAACGCCACAGCGACGAGTAATCCTTTTGGCAAAAGAATTATCTTCCTGATTAGCATGTTATATTCAGTAAATGGATAGGTTGAAATCACTTCACACAATTCGTTTAGCCCTCGCACTGGGTATTAGTATTCTGTTTTTGTTGCAGGCAAGTGGTTACCTGCATATTCCTATGTTGAATAAACTTGAATTAGCCGCATACGACACCCGTGTGCGGCTTAATCTTCAATCTGATACAGACCCACGCATCGTCATCGTTGATATCGATGAAAAAAGCCTGAAAGATCTGGGTCATTGGCCATGGCACCGTGATCAATTAGCGCAACTGCTTCGTCAACTGGTTGATCGCTATGGTGTGGCCCTGGTGGGTTTTGATATGGTGTTCGCCGAAGCCGATGACAGTAGCGGCTTGAAGGTTTTAGAACATTTAAAGCAGAAAGGTTTACGAGGTCATCCTCGGTTTGAAGCCGAAGCCAAAATACTTTCCCGACAACTCAATTACGATGAAATATTTGCAAAAAGCCTTGAGGGACGTCCTGTTGTGCTGGGTTATTTCTTTCAGTCCCGCACGATAAATACACAACATAATATCGGTCGCTTACCTAAACCTTTGCAATTTAACACTGCAATGCCAAAGAAATTGCCCCTAGTCGTTGCTGCGGGTTTTGGTGCCAATCTACCTCGCTTACAGAACGCAGCCTTAAATGCTGGCTTTATTGATATCCCAATAATGGATGATGATGGCATCATTCGCAAAGTTGTTTTGATACAAGAATACAATGGCAAATACTACTCATCATTGGCCTTGTCGATGGCGTTGGAATTTATGCAGACGCAAGAGATAGAGTTGCTGGTTGCCCCAGGCTATGACGGGGATGTTAATTACGGTTTGGAACAGATCCGTATTGCCGACAGCATTACTATCCCAGTTAATGAACGTGCCGCTACTCTGATTCCATATAAACGTGGCTATCCTGCCTTTCCCTATATATCCGCCAGTGATGTGATTAGTGGTAGAGCCGATCCTGCTGCTCTGGAAAATGCAATTGTATTGGTGGGCACTACAGCCGCAGGTCTTTTGGACAATCGAAATACACCGGTTCAATCAGTGCACCCAGGTGTCGAGATTCATGCCAGTCTCATTTCCGGTATTCTTGATCAAAGTTTGCGTCACCGTCCTGCCTACATGCTGGGCGTGGATGTGGTTGCTCTGCTATCAATTGCACTGTTATTGATATGGTGGTTACCACGACTGGAGGCGCTCGGCACGCTATTATTAGCAGCGGGCTTGATGTTGTTTATGATCGGCCTGAATTATCTGTTGTGGGCAGAATTATTGCTGGTGGCGCCTATCGCAAATCAACTTGTTCTTATTACAGTATTGTATGTTTATTACAGTAGTTATGGTTTCTTTGTTGAGGGGAGAAGCAAAACCATCCTTGCCAGACGCTTTGGTCAATACGTCCCACCAGAGATCGTTGAGGAGATGAGTCGGCAACAGGGCGACTACGGTTTACATGGCCAAACCCGTAATATGACAGTTATGTTTGTAGATATTCGTAGTTTTACCCATATTGCAGATAGCCTGGAACCACGCCAATTGACCCAGCTGATGAATATATATCTAACAGAAATGACTAACGTGATCCACCAACATCACGGCACTGTGGATAAATATATTGGCGATGCAATTATGGCTTTTTGGGGAGCCCCATTACACAATTCAAATCATGCCAGGGATGCATTGAATGCATCGTTTGAGATGCGAAAAGGTTTGTCCAAACTTAATGAACAATTAGCGCGTAAGGGCCTGCCCAACGTAGACATAGGAATAGGCATTAACAGTGGTGAGATGAGCGTTGGAAACATGGGATCCAATTTCCGCATGGCATATACCGTGCTAGGCGATGCAGTAAATCTGGCCAGTCGATTTGAGGGCCTGACTCAGTATTATCATGTGCCGGTAATTGTGGGTGAATCCATGAAACTGTTTCTGAGTGACTATCGTTTTCGCATTTTGGATAAAGTTCGTTTTAAAGGACGCGAAGGTAGCACTATCCTTTATCAGCCTGTTTGCCGCCAGGAGGATCTAACCGAGGAGAAAGAAAAGGAGTTGGGCGAATATCATTTGGCCATGCAACTTTATTATCAGCAGTTGTGGTCAGAGGCAAAATCAAGATTTGAGAAATTGTGCAGCAGTTACCCGGATGACAGCATTTATTTATTATATCTAGAACGTACGCAGAACATGTTAGACCAACCTAAAATAGAAAATTGGGACAAAATATGGCTGCATGATACGGTTAAAGAGGTTTTGCAGTAATAAGCATTACATGCTTAGGCGCGTAGTTCGCGACCGGTCAACTCGATAAAAAGATCTTCCAGTGTCCGTTCCCGGATGCGTAACTTGTCCAGCTTTATCCCTTGTTGTAGTAATTCCGTTATGGATTGATTTACATCCTGAGAATAGAAGGTCACCATTTCTTTACGCTGTATGGCATTTTCGGGTAAGGCTATGGATTGCGGGATATCGCTACGGGGAATTTGCAGAATGACATCGTTAAAGTGCTGATGTAGCAGGGCATCGGGTGTGTCCTGAGCGATAATCTTGCCGTGATCCATAATGGCGATCTCATCACACAGTACATAGGCCTCTTCCATGTAGTGGGTGGTGAGGAGAACGGTTTTTCCGCGTGCCTTAACAGTATTGATCAGATCCCAAAAGTTACGACGGGCCTGCGGATCCAGACCGGTGGTGGGTTCATCCAAAAAAACGATCTCTGGATCATTAATCAGGGCGATAGCCAGCAGCATACG
>Ga0224506_10000625_pt1 | contig 28608 bp, 21 predicted proteins | sample SF_Jan12_sed_USG_2_FD_169108 | JGI IMG/M metagenome (GOLD analysis project Ga0224506, IMG submission 169108) | Sediment microbial communities from San Francisco Bay, California, United States - SF_Jan12_sed_USGS_8_1 | ecosystem: Environmental > Aquatic > Marine > Sediment | place: USA... | reverse complement strand
ACGTAGGCGAAGACAGCCATGGCAACGGCTCCCAGCTCAAGATGTCGGGGATGGACCGCACTCAAGACGTCCTTGGCTGAATGGTGCACGTCAAAGTATGATTGAGAATCGGGAACCAGTCCCATGAGGATGGTTCCCTGTTCGGCGAGAGGAGAGATATCCACGCCGCCGCCTCCCCGCCTGATCCAGCACATCCCGATAGATTGAAACAGATATTCCCACCTCTGCAGGCGCTTGACTGTTTTGGGATTGCCCCCGACTTCAAACCCCAGAGGGAGGAATCCGCCCCCGTCAGCCTCGATGGCAGCCAGATGCCTTTCCCCTTTTCGTTCGTCTGCGCGGGCATAATCCCTTCCGCCTGAGCCTCCGAACTCTTCGTTCATGAACATCACGGCACGAATCGTGCGCTTGGGCTGCAAGCCGAGCTCTTTGAGAAGTCGGAGAGCTTCGATGGACTGGACACATCCGGCGCCGTCATCGTGGGCTCCGGGCCCCAGGTCCCAGCTGTCGAGGTGGCCGCCGATGAGAATGATTTCATCCGGTCTTTCGCTTCCTGTGATCTGGCCTACAACATTGTGTGAATTCACTGGCGGCAAATTTTGGCAGCTGAGCTTTAGATGGACTCTTAAGGAGGGGTCTTTTTTCAGGCTATCACTGAGGAAATCAGCTCCTATGGTGCTGATGCAGGCTGCCGGTATCTCGGGGATTTCAGAGTCATAGATCATCAGTCCGGTGTGGGGAAAGTCGTCCAGACGCATGGTGAGGGAGCGGACAAGGGCGGCCACAGCGCCTGCCTTTGCTGCCTCCACAGCGCCTCGTACTCTCTGGTCTGCAGCCTGTCCGTAGGAGCCGAAGGTGTTGAGAAGGAAAGGGTCCATCGGTCGGTTGAAAAACACGATCTTTCCCGTTGCTTTTTTGCCGAGCTGCCGCAGTTCTTCAAAAGATCGAACTTCCACGACGTGGGCGGATATCCCTTTCTCCGGAGTGGAAATGCTGCCTCCGACAGCACAGACAGAGAGAGGATGAGAGCCGAGCTGGGATGACTCAAGCCTTCCTTTCTCAGCCGGTCCGCGCACCCAATGAGGAACAGTGATCGGTTCGAGGCGGACGTTTTCAAACCCCAGGTCCAGCATCTTCTGGTGCGTGTACTCAACAGCCCTGGCTGCCTGGGGGGACCCTGTAAGGCGAGGGCCGATAGCGGTTAGATCCTTGAGCAGAGAATAGGCCTCCTGTTCCTTCAGCCCTTTCTTGAGGATCCTTTCAGCTGTGTCCAGATAAGGACCGTTCTCTTGAGTCTTTGTGCAGGATGGAGATAAAGAGAAGATCGAAAAAAATAAAACAAGGAGCGCCATATTTTTAGTTTTTATCGAATACCTTGTTGAGTGCGGCATGATTCCTCCGTTTTTACGATAAAATCTCTCACAGTCAAACACAATATATTACCTTCTTTATGATTATATGTTAAACGAAAAAGACAAAAAGAGACCGAAATATCTCGCGGATATGATTTTGCCGTGGTTGAGAGAAAAGGCCTGGTTTTTTCCGGTTCTCTCTGTAAGGATTTTTTGAGTTTCAAAGGTGAAGACGCAATGCCTTGCTTGTCAAAAGCTGCCGGCGATAGAGCCGCCGCAAAACTCGCATTTCCCTTCCTTGAGGTGGATTTCTCGGGCTTGCAGTCCGTTTCTGACGATGACGGTCGTTCCGCATTCAGGGCATAAAGTGTTTTCTTCTTCTCCTCCGAAGACATTACCCAGGTAGACATAGCGAAGCCCCTGTTTCAGGCCGATCCTCTGGATGCTCTGCAGGGTTTTTACCGGAGTGGGAGGAATGTGAGAGAGGTTGAGATGGGGGAAGAACCGAGTGACGTGCCAGGGGGTGTCCTTTCCCAGTTCCTGGCAGATCCAGGCGGCCATCTTCCTCAAATCGTCTTCGTCATCGTTGAACCCGGGAATCACGTTGGTGACGATCTCGACATGCATCTTCCATTTCCTTTTGGCTCTTTTTATGGTTTCCAGGATCCCTGAGAAGTCATTCACATTAGCGATCCCTTGATAGGAGAGTTCAGAAAATCCTTTGAGGTCAACACGGAAGACATCAAGGTAAGGGCCGATTTTGTCCAGGGCTTCAGCGGTGATAAAGCCATTGGTGACGTAGTTGGTGTAAAGGCTGTTTTTTTTGGCCAGTTTGGCTCCCTCCAGAGTGTACTCAAGCCAGAGAGTGGGTTCGTTGTAAGTCCAGGAAATTCCAAAGCAGCAGTTTTTCAGGGCGATCTGGATCAGTTCGTCCGGAGCTATAAACCTGGCCTGCTTGATCTCTTCTGTGACTTTTGAGTGAGCGATGTCCCAGTTCTGGCAGCCGGGACAGCGGAAATTACAGCCAAAACTCCCCAGGGAGAGCCATTCTGAACCAGGGAAGAAGTGGTAAACGGGCTTTTTTTCGATAGGTGAGATCATGAGCGAAGATATCAATCCGTAAGTCTTTGTGAAGAGCTTCCCCTTGTGGTTCTCCCTTGTCCGGCAGTAGCCTCTTTCCCCTTCCTGGATTATGCATCTTCTCTGGCAGATGCGGCATTGTACCTTCTGACCGGACAGTCGGTCGTAGAGAATGGCTTCAATCATGATACTGGGGCCAAGCTTTGGTGACTTGAGTCATTTACCTCTAATCGAGCTTCAGTGCCTGAGTCAGGCCTCAATCTAATATTTTTCACCAAAAACTATAAAAACTCTGGAGGTCTGTCCAGGGCCACTTCACCATATTATTTTAAAGCCTGCCTTTTCAAGCCTTTTGACCGCGGTCGAATAAGGGTCGCAGACCTCCTCCTCCAGGTAATCTTGATAACCGACTGATTCTAATTTGGATAGAAGCATCTTTCTTTCCGCATGGGGCATCAGTCTTGGGTCAGTCATGGCTGCAACGTGGAAGCTTATTCCAGCGTGATTTAAATATCCTACGGCTTTAAAGGGCAGTTCATAGAATTCCCCTCTGGCACCCGTTCTCTTTTCAAACCCTTCAGGGCTGCCTGCTTTCAAAGAGACTCGAACATGGATATTTCTGCATTTCTTCAATCTTTTCACATAGTCGGGGTCATGGCCGAAGAGTATGCCGTTTGTTTCCAGAATGAACAGAAAAGGAGTGGAATCGAGATGATTAAGAAAAGATAGGAGGTGCTCAGGACAGAGTGTGGGCTCTCCACCGGAGACTCTGATTTTGTTCACGCCTCTCTTCCGGGCGTTATTGACGAGATTCTCAAAGACTTCTTGGGGAGCGAAGAATTGGCCGGTTTTTAACGGGAAATCTCTTGACCAATCGACCCAGCAGAAAACACATCTCAGGCAGCAGCCGATTGTGTAGCCTGTCGAAATCCCGCCATATACACCGGCACAGTAGAATTTTGTGTATTTCCTCGATTTTCCCTTGCTGATGATTTCTTCTGTTTGATGAGCAAGCCTGATCGGATCAAACGGCTTGCTTTCTCTTGTGAGAAAAGAAGGATAGTCTTCCTTCATCAAGATAACAATAATCCCATCCGGCTATCTTGTCAAAAAACAACCTGTCTGGGATTGATCACTCAAAAAATATCGGGATCCATTGGAAGAAAGAATCTCTGTCGGGTAAATCCCTAAAAGTCACGTTAAAAGTCACTGCGGCCTGACCCGGCTCTGATTTTATGGTATAACAAGTTTAGCTCTCCTTAAGCTTGAAGAACGAGGAAAAGTACTCCGGTAAGCGCAACGTGGGATGAGGATAAGATGCTGTCTTTAAAAGAAACTTGATAAAATCACTAGCCGCTTCAAAGGGTATTCTATGTATGCTTTTTTGAATGTTTTCTTTTTTATCTTTCATTCATCCCTGATCCTCCTCATCCTTTTCGGGTGGATCTGGAAGAAGACACGATTGGTTAACCTGGCCGTCGTGCTTCTCACCGCTTTTTCCTGGACTGTGCTCGGAATCTGGTATGGCTTTGGCTTCTGTCCCTGCACGGAGTGGCACTGGCAGGTGAGGATGAAACTGGGTTACTACGACATGCCTTCTTCCTACACCAAATTTTTAATCGATGCCCTGACCGGACTGGATGTGGATCAAAGGCTGTCGGATATCCTGGCTGTTTCTCTGCTCGCCGTGGCCCTGGCGGGATCAGTTTGGACCAACGTGAGGGATTGGAGGAGGAAGCGGAAATAGGCTCTCTCGCTTCATCTGCCTTTTTTTCAACAAGCGGAGGACTTCCTTCTTGAATTCCGGATGGACATTCAAGCCCGCCTCTTCTGCTTTTTTGAGGTATTCATAGGCATCATCGTATTTTTTCTTGTAGAAAAGAATGACGGCCAGATTGTTGTAAGCCTGGGCATTGGAAGGGTTGATTTCTACGACTTTCCTGTAGTGAAGAGCTGAATCATCCAAGATGTTCATTTTGAAATACAGGTTGGCGAGGTTGAGGTGAGCTTCGAGGTAGTCGGGATTCAACTTGGCGGCTTTCCTGTATTCCTCCTCAGCTTCATCAAGCCTTGCCTTTTTTTCCAGCAGGATCCCTTGAAGGTTATGCGGTTCGGGGAGGTCGGGATCCAGGGAGATGGCTTTCAGGCTGGCTGCCTCTGCCTCCTTCAACATCCCTTTTTTGAGATAGGCAAGGCCCAAGTTGGAGTAGGCGGCTTCATACTCGGGATTTATTTCGATGGCCTTTTTGCAGCTCTCTAGAGCTTCATCGGTCATGCCTTTTTCCAGATAAGCGCTGGCCAGGTTGGAATAGGCTTTATAATAGTCAGTATCCAGCTTTATGGCCTCTTTGAACTCGTCGATGGCCTTGTCTACCTGTCCAATGATCAAATAGGCGCGGCCAAGGTTATGGCGGGCTTCGGCGAATTCGGGCTCTATCTGGACCGCCTTGAGATATTCTTCAATAGCTCTGTCGGTCATTTTTTTATTCATGTAAATGATGCCCATGTTGTTGTGAACCGCTTCGAGCTCTGAGTTGACTTCTAAGGCCTTGAGGGTGACCGATTCAGCTTCTTTGAACATATTCTTGAGGATATAGGCCGAGCCCAGGTTGCAGAGGGCTTTATCCAGTCGAGGATAGATTTCCAGAGCCTTTAGAGTATATTCTAGGGCTTCATCAACCATCCTCTTTTCCAGGTAGAGATGGCCCAGGTTGGAATAGGCTCTGGCGTAATTCGGGTTGAGCTCGATTGCTTTGAGATAAGCCTCTAAGGCCTTGGCCGTTTCTCCTTTTTTTGAATAGGCAATGCCCAGATTATAGTGGACATCAGGAAGGTTCGGCTGTAAGAGGATGGCTTTCTGGTATTCCTGGATGGCTTGATCGATTTTTCCCTGTCTGCGAAGGGCAATGGCGGTAAGATTAAGGACATCCGGAGAATCGGGGTCCAGTTGCTTGGCTTGAAGACACTCATTTACAGTTGAACCGTAGTCTTTTTTTTCCAGGTAAAAGATGGCCAGAAGGATGTGGATATCGATTTCTTTGCGGTCCAGTTTTTTCCTTTCTTCATAGATGGAAATGGCCTCATCCTGTTTTTCTTCAGGGAGAGGGAAGACATAGGGATCGAAGCTTCTGTGTTTGTTGAGGAGGATGATTCGATTCGTAAATTCACAAAAATTGTTACCGGGATTCCTGCTGTTCATGATCGAGCTTTTCTCGTTGAGGTCAGCCGCTCCGAACAGATGACAGAGTTCATGCTTGAGCATAAGCTTCATGACTGACTTTGTGTCCTGTTCTCTTAACAGGATATACCCGTGGAGATAAGTCGCTGCTCCTGACAGGTCATGGGTGAGGCCGTGTTGAGAGGTGAGTCCAAGAACGATGTCATAGCCCTCCTGAGGAACTTTTTTCCTCAACTCATTCAGCAGGCCGAGCATGGTGTCCTGGGCGACATCTGAGACCCAGTGGTCAATTGTTCCTAGCTTGAATCGTATGCCGAAACGTTTTTCAAAGTCTTTGGAAACATTCATGACCAGTTGTTTGATGTCGGAACGCCAGGTCAGCCTGTTTTTCATCCTGAATTCTTCGTCTGCGGTGATTTTAAGATTCACTATTCGGAGGGGCTGGGTTTGGCAAAAGCAAAATTCAGACATCAAGGGGAAGAGGAGAAAGCAGATTAATATTCCCTTCAATAAGACAGGACAGGCAGGTCTCTCTAAAGAATATTTAAACAAAGGCTTCCTTTTTAGAGATTATATCATAAATCAATTCGGCTCTTTCAATTATGCAGGAGTGAGAGATGAATGAGATTAGATTTCACTCAATCCTGTTTGAGCAGGCTCAAAACCTTTTTTTTAAATTCCGGATGGACATTAAAGCCCTGCAGCTCTGCCTTTTTTATGTATTCCAGTGCCAGACTATATTTTTTTTGATAGAAGAAGATCGCTGCCAGGTTGTTATACGCTTGCCCGACATGTGGATCGATCTCAATAACCTTCTTGTAGTGAGAAGCGGAATCTGAAAGCCGGTTCCTTTTAAAGTGAAGATGGCCAAAGTTGAGATGGGCCTCAAGATAATCGGGTTTGAGTTGTATGGCTTTATTAAATTCAATCTGTGCTTCGTCATCTCTGTTATTGAGTTCAAAGATGATTCCCAGAAGATTATATGGCTCGGGAAGTTCTGGATTGAGCGTAATGGCTTTGTGAGCCGCGGTTTCAGCTTCTTCTATCATTTTTTTGTTCAGATAGATGTACCCAAGATTGTTGTAGGCAATACCGTAATCCGGTTTTATCTGAATCGCATTCTTGAGTTCTTGGATGGCTTCTTCGGCCATGCCCTTTTCCAGATAAGCAGTGGCTAAGTTGGAATAGGCGGTATAATAATCTAGTTTTAGCCGGATGGCTTCCCTGTATTCATCAATGGCTTTGTCAATCTGCCCTCTGAGGTAGTAAGCTCGTCCAAGGTTATGGTGAGCTTTAGCGTAATCAGGATTTATCTCTATGGCTTGAGTGTATTCGCTGATTCCTTGGTCGAACATTTTTCTATTAATGTAGATAATGCCTAGGTTGTTGTGGGATTCTTCAAGGTTGGAGTCGATCTCTAATGCTTTTCTTGAAACCACCTCTGCTTCCCTGAACATACTCTTGAGTATGTAGGCAGCTCCCAAGTGGGAGAGCGCTTTGGCTGATTGCGGGTTGATTTCTAATGCTTTTTGACAATATCGAATGGCTTCATCAGCCATCTCTTTTTCGACATAGAGATCGCCTATGTTCGAGTAGGCATCAACATAATTCGGATTGAGTTCTAGAGCCGCAGTGTATTCATGGATTGCCCTTTCGATCATTCCTTTTTTTGTGTAGGCGATACAGGTTATAGTGGATCTCAGGGAGCGATGGTTGCAGGTGAAGGACCTTCTGGTATTCATCTAGAGCTTGGTCTATTTTTCCCTGTCTTCTGTAGGCAATGCCTAAAAGATGAAGGGCATCAGGTGAGTCAGGGATTATTTGAATGACTTGGAAGCATTCTCTCAGCGTGGATTCATGGTCTTGCTTTTCCAGATAGAAAATGGCTAATAAAAAATGAATATCTGTTTCCTTGGGGTTGAGTATCTTTCTCTGCTCGTAAATGGAAATAGCTTCCTCCAATTTGTCTCTGGACAAAGGGAAATTATTTGAATTAAAACTCCGAAACTTGTTGGAAAGGACTATTCGGCTGGTAAATTCATCAAATTCTTGACCGTGAGTCTTGATGTTCATGATTGAATTCTTTTCATGGATGTCAGCCGCTCCGAATAAATGACAGATTTCATGCTTGAGCATTATTTCCATCATTGACATGGAGCTTAATTCTCTTATGACTATATACCCATGCAGATAAGTTGCGGCGCCAAACAGATCATTTTTAATATCATCCTGGGCAGTGAAGCCAACCACGATATCACAGTCATCATGAAGCACTTTTTTTCTCAAATCATTCAACAGATCAAAAGTCGTACTGTTAGCGTTGTCTGAAGTCCAGCTTTCGCACCTTTTTATTTTAAACTGGATGCCGAAATGCCGATCAAAGTCTTTTGAGACAGCTTTGACTAATTTTTTAATATCTGATTTCCATGTCAGGCTGGCCCTCACTTCTTCGTCTGTTGCGATTTTGAGGTTTATGATTCTGACCGGGTCTTTTTGAGGGAGACCAATGTTAAGCACAGAGAATATCAGCAGAAAAATAATGAAGGTTTTAATCGGAAATAATATGAATACTCGTAAAGCAGATAAGATTTTCTGCAATTCGTCCCCCCAAAGACCCCATCATTATAGCAATATTTGAACTGAATTCAAGACCTTTCTTCCCAAAAAAATGTATTTTTTTCATTTTTTTTGACAGCTATTCAGGAGAGTCTTCCTGCCTTACGAGGTTTCGGGCATCCTGGGAAGTATTGCCGGGATCAGCGAGCTTTTAAAGGAAAAGGTTTCTTCTGGAAAGAACGAAGAGAAGAAGACCACATAAGGAAAACTCGTTCCTCAGCGGGTTGATATAATCAGAAAAAAAGGGTATACATTCCCAAGTAAGAGGTGGCATCCCGGTCACCTCTTTCCATTTTTAGAGAAGCTGAAGAGGCTCAGGATTTTGACAGGAAAACGTCTCCTCTCGTTGGATGCTTTCCGCGGGCTGACCATCGCCGGAATGATACTGGTCAATAATCCCGGGAGCTGGAAGTACGTCTACGCTCCCCTGCGGCATGCGGAGTGGCACGGCTGGACGCCCACAGACCTTGTCTTTCCCTTTTTTCTCTTCATCGTCGGCGTTTCCATCTCTCTTTCTTTTTCGAGCAGGCTCGAACAGAACGCTGCCAGGGGCGACCTCTATCTCAAAATAGTGAAAAGGACCTTGATCCTCTTTGCTCTGGGACTCCTTCTGGCCCTCATTCCTCGCTTCAATTTCTCCACCCTCAGGATTCCCGGCGTGCTCCAGCGCATTGCCATCTGTTACCTTTTCTCTTCACTGCTTTTCCTCAAGCTGAAGAGCCGGGGCAGGATGATCATGGTCTTCTCTCTCCTGACCTTGTACTGGATAGTGATGAAGCTTGTTCCTGTACCAGGCTATGGAGCCGGAGTCCTGGAATATGAGGGGAATCTCTGCGCCTATATCGATACCAAAATCCTTGCCGGGCATCTGTATAAACCGGGTTTTGACCCGGAAGGTATCCTCAGTACATTCCCGGCCATCGCCACTGCTCTGCTGGGCACTCTGACAGGCGATTGGCTGCGCTCTTCACGGACAGTGCTGGGGAAAATAGGAGGCCTTTTTATCGGCGGATTCGGGTTGATATTGAGCGGGCTCCTCCTTCATCCGCTCTTTCCCATCAACAAGCAGCTCTGGACGAGCACCTATGTCCTTTTCACCGCCGGGGCGGCCCTGCTCCTTCTCGGGATTTGCTTCTGGTTGATAGAGGGATTGGGAGTCAAAAAGTGGGCCATTCCATTTCTTATTTTCGGGACAAATGCCATCACTGTCTATGTCTGCTCGTCCCTGATGGCCAAGCTTATGGGCTTGGTCAGAGTTTCTTCCGGCGGCGAAGTATTATCCTTCAAGGAATTTATCTACAATCACCTTCTCGTTCCCTGGGCCGGATATATCAACGGGTCATTGGTCTTTCCTTTCCTGCTCATCCTGATCTGGATTGGGATCATGATCCCTCTCTACAGGAACAAAATATTCATCCGGATCTGAGGAAGAGTCCATGGTCTCTTCCATTTTGTGTATCGGTAATTTTATGAGTAAAATACACGGGAATAGCTTTGCTCCCTTCAGATTTTTAATGCCATTCCCTCACCGTCCCCCCTCGGCGCCTGCGTAACTCCGCACTCAAGTATGTCACTTCCAAACGGATGTCCGTACTCAATTATTTTTCATCAGATAGATCCTCACCTGCTCAAACATACTCGGCGGCCGATTTCATCGGCTTCCCTCAGTGGACGGTTCGGTAAGGCTAAATCTTCAAGGTCGCTTCTTCCATTCCCGTGTATTTCACTCATACTAGCTGGAAGAGAACTCCTCAAGTTAATTATGGAGGTGTAATTTGTTACAGCGCCAGTTCCCCTCCATCCAAGCCAAGACCCTCCCACCCTCCACCATGGGCTTCGGATGCAGGGGAACCGCCGCCGCAGTTTCCCATTAGGTCAGATGTTTCCCTTATCATGGAAGCAGAAATGCTTACGAGAAGGATGGAATATTGGAAAAATGGCCTGAGTCAGTTTATAATAATACAAAGGGAAGGTTAAAGATGTTTGTCTCATCGACGAGGTTGAAATTGCCCGACCAATCGTTTAAAATATGCATATAGCCTATAGGATAAATAGGAAATGTTTGGGAGATGCAGGAGGAAATCATGATGTTTTCACATAGATTCAGACTTTTTATTGTATCCCTGCTCCTTGTTTTGGGCATGGGAATGATGGTCTCTTTCCTGAATGCCCAGTACTTCGGGCAGAACAAGGTGCAGTATGAGACCTTCAAGTTTAAGGTCATGCATACTGAGCACTTCGATATCTACTTCTACCCTGAAAAGAGAGAGGCTGCGTTTCAGGCTGCTCAAATGGCCGAAAGGTGGTATGCCCGGCTGTCCCGGATTTTTAACCATCAGCTCAGAGGCCGGCAGCCCATGATTCTTTACACCAGCTCTCCGGATTTCCAACAGACATCGGCCATCCCAGGAATCCTGGGCGAGGGAACAGGCGGAGTGACCGAGATGTTCAAGAGGAGGATCGTCCTTCCCCTGGGTGTATCACTGGCCGAATCTGACCATGTCATCGGACACGAGCTCGTCCATGCTTTTCAGTTCGACCTCACCGCCCAGGAAGCTCCGAGATATTCCGCGGGTTCATCGGCGGCTATGCGGGTTCCGCTCTGGCTTATCGAAGGCCTGGCCGAGTATCTCTCCATCGGGCCGGTCGACCCCAATACGGCCATGTGGATGCGCGATGCCACTCAGAGGAAGAAACTCCCCACAGTGAAAAAGATGGAAAATCCTTATAAATATTTTCCTTATCGCTATGGCCAATCCCTTTGGGCCTACATCACAGGGAGATGGGGAGATGGAGCAGTACCGAGGCTGATGAAGTCCATCAGCAGAACCGGAGAATATGAGGGGACGATCAGGAAGATACTGGGTGTTTCTCTGGAAGAACTCAGCAAAGACTGGCATGAATCGATGAACAAAGCTTATATGCCTTTAATAGAGAAGACTCAGACAGCGGATCGATTCAGCCGTCTTCTGTTCCAGGGCACCAAAGAAAACAGGCTGAACGTATCACCCGCTCTCAGCCCGGACGGCAAACAGATCGTCTTCCTTTCTACCCGTGACCTTTTCTCGATCGATATGTATCTCGCCGATGCTGAAACGGGAAAGATAGAACGGAAACTTATCCAGACAGCCGTGGACCCTCATTTTGAAAGCTTGCAGTTCATCAAGTCATCGGGATGCTGGGATGCAGAGGGAGAGCGGTTCATCTTCAGTGCCATCAGTAAAGGACAGCCTGTCCTCACTCTGATCAACGTGAAGAAAGGGAAGACTGAGAAAGAAGTGGATTTCCCGCACCTGGGAGAGATTCTGAACCCGACCTGGTCCCCTGATGGACGTTTCGTGGCTTTTTCGGCACTCGAGGGTGGGTTAACGGATATATTCGTTTACGACCTCGGAGCCGGCACTCTGAAGAAGTTGACCGATGACCCGTATGCGGACCTTTACCCCGCCTGGTCGCCCGACGGGCGGACGATTGCTTTTGTTACCGATCGATTCTCCACAGACCTTTCCATCCTGAATATCGGGAATTATCAGCTGGCTTTGCTGGACCCGGAAACAGAAGAGATAGGAAGGGTGCCTGGTTTCAGCAACGCCAAGAACATCAATCCCCAGTGGTCACCTGATTCAAAAAGCCTCTATTTTCTCTCTGACCCTAACGGCATCACGAATATCTATAGAGTAGACCTGGAGAGCGAGCATGTTTTCCAGGTCACCAACCTTTACACAGGAGTTAGCGGCATCATGGCTGTCAGCCCGGCTCTTTCCGCTGCGCAAAACATCCAGCGCCTGGCTTACTGTGTTTACGAAGACGAAAAATACAACATTTACACCGTCGATTCCCCAGAGGTTTTAGCAGGCAGAGAACCTGAACACTTTCCTGAAGAGACACAGCCTTCAGTCCTTCCCCCTCGCACGAAGCCTGAAGGAGAGGTTCTGGACTTGCTCAAAAATCCTCTGTTCGGGCTCCCTGATAGGACTGAGTATGCCGTCAGTGATTATAAACCAAAGCTCAAGCTGGATTATATCAGTCAGCCTCAGGTCGCCATGGGAGTCGACAGGTACGGCACCTTTGCTGCAGGAGGAGTGGCTCTTTTCTTCAGCGATATGCTTGGCTATCACAACGTGGCCGGGATGCTGCAGCTGAACAACCGGGTTGAGGACTCGGCCGCGCTGATTGGGTATCAGAACACCTATCGCCGGCTGAATTGGGGAGCTGTTGCCCAGCGGATTCCCTATATCACGGGAGGTTATATCGCTGGAATCAGTGATGAGTTTGGCGAGCCTGCCTATGTCGAGCAAGAATTGATCTACCGCCAGATCAACTATCAGCTATCCGCCTTCGCGGCTTATCCTTTCAACCAAGTCCGGCGTTTCGAGCTCTCTGCTGGCTACCAGTTGATCGATTTTGACCGGGAGGTCTATACCCGGGCCTATTCTCTTGTTGACGGGTTCTTGATCTATAGAGACAGGGAAAAACTGGACGCGCCTCCCAGTATTAATTTTGGCTTTGCCTCTGCTGCTTTTGTGTACGACAGCGCTTTTTACGGAGCGACAAGTCCTATTCTCGGGCAGAGTTACCGGTTCGAGGTCACTCCTCTGACGGGCACGATTGATTACTACTCATTTCTTGCCGACTATCGTCGGTATCTCATGCCAGTCCGGCCGTTCACGCTGGCTTTCCGTCTCCTGCACTACGGCCGCTATGGGAAGGGTGCTGAGGATTACCGGCTTTATCCGCTTTTTATCGGCTATGAGACTCTTATCCGCGGCTACAACTGGAGTTCATTCAGTGTGGACGAGGTCTATTCAGAGACCGATCCTTTTGATTTCAACCAGCTGTTTGGCAGCAAGATGCTGTTGGCCAATGTGGAGCTCCGTTTTCCTTTGTTCCAGGTTCTCGGAATCGGCAAGGGCTATTACGGAGTCTTTCCTGTGGATTTTATTGCCTTTTTTGATGCCGGAGTAGCCTGGACGGATGGTGATTTCGACCAGGACGGCAACAGGAATGACGATAGAGCCTGGTTCATCGGCGGGGATCGGCAGCTCCTCCGCAGTCTGGGTGTTGGACTGCGCACCAACCTTTTTGGGTTCATCATCCTGGGCTTGGATTATGTCCATCCCCTGGACAGGCCCATCAAAGGCTGGTACTTCCAGTTCACGATCACGCCCGGCTTCTGATTGGTGCTGGGAATCACAGGTTTAAGGCCTGTAAGCCGCAAAACCAGCTCCCTGGATTGCTCACAAGATCTGCCGATACTATATTCTCTTTTCTCAAAAAGGGACAGTCCCTCTCTTCTGTAAAATGATGACTAAAAGGGACAGTCCCCATTTTTTTTTATAATCCAGGATAATTGACTTTCATCAGTCGCTTTGTTAATAATGCTAGAGCGCAAAGTCCTCGAGATAGTATAGATAGGATCTTTTTGATTCAGAGAAGAGCATGTTCGTTTTGAGTCAGGGAGGAGTGGAATGATCGAGCTGGCCGTCATATCCGGATCTGGATTCTACGATTTTCCCGACCTCAAAGAAGGGGATAATAAAGTAATCCAGACCAAATTCGGGAAAGCTGCCATCAGGACTGGAATCATCGGGGGGAGGAAAATGGCTTTTCTTGCGCGGCACGGCAAAAGGCACAGCCTGCTGCCCAACATGATCAATTACCGGGCCAACCTGATGGCTCTCAAGGAATTGGATACTCAAGCGATCATCGCCACCACTGTCTGCGGAGTGCTGGATCCCGGCCTTCCCCTGGCCAGGCCGGCTGTGTTCGATGACCTGTATTTCCCTGACAATCGTCTGCCGAGCGGTGAAGCCTGCTCTATATATATATATAATGATGCGGAGGAGAGGTCAAAAGGACATTATATTTTCTCCAACCCCTTTTCCGAAGAGTTGAGGCAGCAGGTCATCGCTGCCGCAGACGACCCGATCACAGATGCTGTCTATGCCCACGCCTGCGGTCCCCGCTTCAATTCAAAGCCAGAGATCCGCATGCTGCAAAGTTTTGCTTCATTTGTCAGCCAGACAGCAGGTCCGGAGATCGTCCTTGCCGGAGAGCTCGAAATCCCCTTCGCGCTCATCGGTTTTGGAGTGGATTACGCCAACGGGGTGAAGGAAGAGCCGACACCGGTCGAAGTCCTGAGCGAGAACTTGAGGAACAGTAAAGGTGTTTTCATAGAGATTATAAAAAAGGTCATGAAATCATACAAAGTGCCCCGCTTCACGGGATTCATTTACAGGTTCAATTAGATAGACTTGATTTCACATGACCTGTCATCATTCTTGATCAACAATTGAATGAGTGATTATCAAATATTTAAGATCGGGGAGTTTCAAGTTCAGGTTGATGAGAGGTTGAAGCTCTGGAAAAGTCAGAATTTCTCTCGAAGGCTGTGGTCCAAAGACCCGACACTCTGGTTTTCCGAAACGCGACCTGAGATCACGGACAGGCTGGGCTGGCTATCGCTTCCGGAGATGATGCATGACAGGCTGGAAGAGCTTGTCTCTTTTGCCGAACAGGTCAAGGATGAGGGAATGCGCCATTTCGTTCTCCTCGGAATGGGGGGTTCGAGCCTGGCTCCGGATGTTTTCCAGAAGACGTTCGGCAACGCAGACGGTTATCCGCAGTTGTTTGTCCTGGACAGTACGCATCCTTCTGCCGTTTTTTCTGTCGAGGAAAAACTTGATTTGAACCGAACGCTTTTTCTTGTTTCAAGTAAGTCAGGAACCACGTTGGAAACTCTCTCCTTATCCCGGTATTTCTGGAACAAGGTGAGCCAGGCAGTTGAACAGCCTGGTCGGCATTTCGTAGCCATCACTGATCCTGGAAGTCCTCTTCAGAAGCTGGCTATCGAAAGAAGCTTTCGAAGAGTTTTTGAAGCCAATCCAGATGTTGGAGGCCGCTACTCTGCCTTCACTTACTTCGGGATGGTCCCGGCAGCCTTGATTGGAATGGATGTCCATAGATTGCTGGACAGGGCAAGGATTGCATCTGAGAACAGCGCCTTCTTTATCTCGGAGGAGAAAGCTTCGGGCCTCATCCTGGGAGCGGCCCTGGGTGAAATCGCAAAAAAACGGGATAAACTGACCTTCTTTGCTTCTTCATCGATCAGCAGCTTTCCTGACTGGCTGGAGCAGCTGATTGCTGAAAGCACAGGGAAGGACGGAAAAGGGATATTGCCGGTTGCTGGTGAACCCTCTGTTTCCTCTGAGGATTACGGCCAGGACAGACTGTTTGTCTTTCTGACTCTGAAGGGAGAGGATGACAGGGAGATGGAAGAGCGGATGAATGCCTTAAAGCAAGCTGGTCATCCTCTAATCCAGATCGAGCTGAAGGATAAATTCGACCTGGGCCGGGAGATTTTTTCCTGGGAGGTGGCTGTGGCCTCAGCCGGCTCTGTGCTCGGGATCCATCCTTTCAATCAACCCGACGTTCAGTTGGCCAAGGATTTCACCGGGAAGGCTATGGAAAAGGGAGGCAAAAAAGCGGAAGAGAGTGCTGTAGATACATGGTCAATAGACGATTCCGAAGCGCTTGATCAAGCCTTGAAAGAGTGGCTGAGCCAGTCAAAACCCAGGGATTACATCGCACTCCAGGCTTATCTTGCTCCGACGCCAAAGACGACCAGAGCTCTTCAAGATATCAGGCTGGAGCTTTTACATCGTACTCGTTCAGCCACAACCCTGGGCTTTGGTCCCCGTTTTCTTCATTCCACCGGCCAGCTTCATAAGGGAGGACAGAATACAGGCCTTTTCCTTCAGATCATTGATGAGCCAGGTATGGGTCTGCCTGTCCCTGAGAGCGGTTATGATTTCAGAAATCTGATCAAAGCTCAGGCTGAAGGAGATTACAGGGCTCTCAAGGAGCGTGGCCGACGAGTTCTTCGGGTGAACCTGAAGACCGATGTCGCAAAAGGGCTCAAAATACTTCATGATCTAATCCAGAAAGAATAGACACACCTTTATGGGTGATAAAATATCCTGTTCAAAATCATCCCAAAGGAGGATTGTCAGATTCAAGGCCTATTGTTAGTATAAGCCTGAGCAACGGGAGAGAAGACGGGAATCCGAAGGAAAGATTTCTTCGGATGCTCGCCTCTCTGATGTCAAAAATACTGTTTTTGCGACAGATGCTGGATAAATGATAATTTCGCAGTCTTGGAGAATAATCGGTCGCAGCGCCATCCTTTTGATCCTGCTTCTCTCTTTCCTCTCCGGGCCGCTCCTGGCTGACAAGAAGATGCTGAGAGTATCTTCCGAGACAGCCCATATCTACCTCGATCCGGATAAAAACAGCCCCGTCGTTGCCACTGTGAAAAAGGGAGCCCTCCTCACCCTGCGCCATACCCGGAAGTTTAAAAGAGTATGGAACCAGGTCATTTTTACCTCTGAAGAATCAGGGACGAAAGCGGGGTATGTCCACGATTCTGATGTGGAAAGGCTTTTTGTAGTGACCAATATCGCCACCCTTTATGAGGAAGATAAGCAGGAGAAGCAGTTCAGAGAAGCGAGATGGGGGATGAGCAAAGAGGAGGTCATCAGGCTGGAAGGTGCTCCTGACCAGATGGTTGAGTTGGGTGAATTGGAGATGATGATGTACCAAGAGCGGATAAAGGAGATGGACTGCTTCATCGAGTACATTTTTGAAAAGGACAGGTTAATCAAGGGCAAATACAATTTTGTTGTGAAGCATGAATACAAGAATGATTATTTCAGGGATTATAAAAAGGTCAAAGAATATTTGGCCGAGGTCCATGGAAAGCCTCCGCTGGATAACATCAACTGGCTCAATCCTCAGTATAAAGAAGATTACTCCAAATGGGGATTCGCCCTCAGCCTGGGGCACCTGGAGTACAATTCACTCTGGAGCTACCAGAAAACAGAAATACAACTCAGGCTTTATGGGGAAAACGAGCATATTAAACTTGAGGCGGAGTACAAAGAAGTGGAATCGGAAGAAAAGAAACAGGAAACAGAGACGCTCCTCAAATTCAAGCTTTCATCTTTATTGAAATGAAAAGCCTTTTTCTCGTATTGGGGCGCTCCGACCTGCGGGTTTATTTCAGGTCGACACCATCCCAGCAGTAAGTGCATACCTTTTCTTTGGGGAGACCGATGGCCTCTACCAGGTCTTCGAGTCTTTGATATTTGAGTGAAGTTAGTCTTAACCTTTCTCTTATCTTTTCCACCATCGCCTCGTATTTTTTTGTGTCGGCGTTGGAATACTCCTTTAAATCTTTGCTTTCGTCTCCCTCTATCTCCTTTATGGCTTTTCGGGCCGCAAGGTTCAGCTCTGATTTTGACCTCGAGAAATTCAGGAATTTGCATCCAAAAGTGAGCGGGGGACATGCTGGTCTCATATGCACTTCCTGCGCACCACAGTCGTAGAGCCTCTGGATGGTGTCCTTGAGCTGAGTTCCTCTGACGATGGAATCCTCGCAGAAGAGCACCTTTTTTCCCTGGATCAGCTCTTTGATCGGGATGAGCTTCATCTTGGCCACCAGGTCTCTGATGCTCTGGTCATGGGGCATAAAACTCCGCGGCCAGGTGGGAGTGTACTTGACGAACGGCCTTTTAAAAGGTATGCTTGCTTCGCCGGCGTAGCCCAGGCCGTGTCCGATTCCCGAATCAGGGATGCCGGCGACCATATCGATCTCGATGTTATCTTTTTTTGCCAGAATCGCTCCGCACCTGTTTCTTACGCTTTCGACGTTGATCCCCTCGTAGGTTGAAGCCGGGTACCCGTAGTAAACCCAGAGAAAGCCGCAGATCTGCATCCTTTCTCCAGGTGGTTTTTTCTGTTCCACGCCATCCTCGGTCATAAGAACGATCTCTCCGGGTCCGAGGAATTTTTTTATCTCAAAGCCGAGGTTGGGGAAGGCGCATGTTTCCAGCGTAGCGGCGAAACTCCCTTCTTTTTCGCCGATGACTACCGGAGTCCTTCCCAGCTTGTCTCTTGCTGCATAAACTCCCTCTTCTGTCAGCAGCAGGAGAGAGCATGAGCCCTCGATGGCTTCATTGGCGCTGCGGATTCCCTCTTCGAAACTCGATTCCTGGTTGATCAAGGCAGCGACCAGCTCGGTAGGGTTGACCTCTCCACCCCTCATTTCGGCAAAATGGATCATCCTTCTGTCGAACACCTCTTTCATCAGTTCATCTGCATTATTGATGACGCCGACTGTCACGATGGCGTATTTTCCCAGATGAGAGCGAATGAGCAGAGGCTGGTCATCGTCATCGCTGATCACTCCTATCCCTTTGGTCCCGCTCATCTTCTGGATATCCTGTTCGAATTTTGACCTGAACTGGTCATTCTCGATATTGTGAATATACCTGATGAATCCTTCTGGATTCTTAACAGCCATCCCGCCTCTTCTCGTGCCGAGATGAGAATGATAGTCTGTTCCGAAGAAAAGGTCGTCCACGCAGTCTTCTCTGGAAACAACGCCGAATAAACCGCCCATGTTAACCTCCTTGAGAAAAGGCAGTGAAGGGGAACAGGGAAATGGTATTTCCTGTTAATGACTTTCTCCTGCCGCCTGAGAAAAGCATGGATGTACTCATCGAAGAGGTCACTCTTTTAAAGACCGACAAGAACTTGCGGGAGTCATTTGCAGTTCGAGAATAAACTATGACAAATTTCAAGGTTCGATTCAAGAAAAAAGTCGAAGAAATCATAAATTTCATTTTTTTGAGGTGAGGGAGAATAAATTTTAAGGACTTCGCCCTGTCAAATCCGTATAATAATAGTCAAAATGAAAAAAAGGATTAAACGGCTTGTTCACATTGCCATCCTTTTCATGGCTGCCTTTCCTTTTATAAGTTCGTGCATCGTTTCATTGGGAGATTTTCCTGGCTATCAGGTTGGCCGCTCTTTGGCTGAATACCATAAGTCCGTTTCCTTAAGACCGGGCGGGACTCTTTCTCTGGAGAGTGGTAACGGCAATGTGGAGATTATCGGGTGGGAAAGAGACGAGCTGGAAATGTATGTAGAAAGAAACGTCACCCGCTCACCCTCCTGGCTGACGAGGTGGCAGCCGTGGTGGCGTGTGGTTCCAAAGATAGATTTTGATAAGTTCGAGGATTTCATTAAAATCAGGGTCCAGCCTGCGAGACGGGGTGAAAACCTCCCTGCCTATGATTTTTATCTGAATGTCCCTCATCATATCCACCTGAAAAATATCGTCTCCAGAACAGGGGATATTGTCGTCGCTGATTTGTACGGTGAGATTGTTATCGAGTTGACAGAAGGAAACGTGAAGGTTGAGAATTTTTCAGGCTCTCTTCTCGTCTCTCTGGGCGAGGGGTCTGTTGAGGCAGACCTTGTGGACCTTCGGAGTGAGGACGAAGTCAGGATATCCACGGAGAACGGGGATATCGTTCTTTGTCTTGAGAGCACTGTCCGGGCGAGTGTGGAAGCAAATGCTCCTTCCGGAAAGGTCGTTAATGCCTTTTTTCCTGAAAAAATCCCTTCTTCGGAAAAAGTCGCTTTCGAGCTTGGAGAGGGAGGAACTTATATTTCCTTATACTCCGCTTCGGGGGATATTCACATCAAGGAATTCAAATAGAAGGATATCTTCCATTCAGTGTGTATAGTTTAATGACTAAAATACACGGAAATGGCGTTGCTCCCTTCGGATTTTTAACGCCATTCCCGTGTATTTTATCCACTCTATCTGGAAGGGAATTAAATAGAATGGTCCGGAGGGGGATAATACAAGTTGTAGATTCCTCTTTCTGTATATATAATGATGTCTCTTATTTTGCGTATTGTTGTTTTTAAATATTGGGAAAAATGCCCTAGGGAATGGGAGTCGGCTTGACGGAGAAAGGGAGAAGCCGGATGGAAGAACAAAAAAAAGTCATTCTTACCGGAAGTCTGGTTATTGTAGTGGTGGCATTGGTCGTGGTTGTCTATTATTTTTTCATCCGAGACAGGGCTAAAGAAGCGCTTCCTGTTCAAGAGGTTGTCGAGGAACAGGCTGTTCAGGTTCCCCAAGAGGAGCCCGTGGCGGGAGAAGAAGCCGGAGAGCCCCTTCAGGTCGAGCTTGATAAAAGCGATGAAGTTATGCGGGGTCTAGCTGGAGGGCTATCGACCCACCAGAAGCTGGAGTCCTGGTTAAAAAGCAAGGAATTGATCCGAAAGTTTACAGCAGCTGTGGATAACATAGCCAACGGATTGAGCCCCCGTCCGCAGATTGACTTTTTCACTCCTGAAGGGGAATTCAAGGTCAGAGTCCGGAACCGACGTTATTACGCCGATCCTGCGGGATACAAACGATATGACATTGTTGCTGATGTCTTCAGCTCCCTGGATGCTGAACAGACCGTGGCTCTTTACTGGCGAGCCAAGCCTCTCATCCAGGAAGCTTACGGGGAATTAGGCTATCCTGATGAGGATTTTAATGAGGCGCTGTTCGGGGCCATAGTGGAGTTGCTCAAAGTCCCCGTGGTCCGGGGAGATATGCTCCTGGAAAGAAAAGTGATATCCTATGCCATCGCTGATCCGGGGCTGGAGAACCTGAGCGAGGCCCAGAAATACCTTCTCCGCATGGGGCCTGATAATATACAGAAGATCCAGGACAAACTCCGCGAGCTGGCTTCTGCCCTGGGTGTGCCGGAAAACATCCTTCCCCGGTCAAAAGTATACCTGCCCGTCAAAAGAAAGTCCTGAATCGCAAGCATCTTTTTTCCATGATTAAGATTTTGGCATAGTAAGCATAAGTTTTGGGAAGTAACTTAGCTCTCAATCAGATTTTTAACGCCATTCTCCATTCGCTCTTCTCGGCGGCTGCGTAACTCGCTCGGCTGCTCCTACTCATCCCTATAGCGGAGTGTTTCTTCCTCTACATTCCCTTTATGCAAGACAGACTCAATACATACTCGCCGTCCGACTCTGTCGGATTCCCTCGAAGAGCGAATTCCGAAGGCTAAACCTGATATGGTCGCTTCAGCTACTTCCCAAAACCTTTGCCAATAGCTGGAAATAAAATGATTTCACTGAATCCGTTCTTTTGGTTATTTGCGAAGAAGAAGCCTTTGAAGGTTATCCGTGCGGATAGCCGAGTTGGCTGCATACGTCCTTACACACTTTCTCTGAAGAGAAAAATTCCATCAGATTTTTCCACTCTTTCTGAAGCTTGATGAGGTTCTGGAAAGGGTTCTTATCAGAGAAAGGCGGTGTCCTGGCAAGATGGATGTTGCTCAGGCATTCTGCAGCACTCTCTGGATCGCCTTTTATCAGATAATCCATGGCCAGCATGACGTTCGAACGGAAGATGCGTTCCTCCAGGTCATCCTTCAGGAATTCCCCGGGATAGATGCCGAGCTCATCAGCCGTGACCTTTGTCATTCCCGGGACAGGCTCCTGTGCGTCGAGTTTTCGTTTCTCATAGACAAAGCGGAAAATGTCCTCTCTCACTTTCTGCCACTCGGGATGGGGCTTGGGCGGAGCCTTGTGCTTGATCGAGAGCTGATTATCCAGAAAGAATTTAAAACCGAACATCCTGGCATTGATCAAAAAATCAATATCCTCTCCCCGGGTGATGGAAGGATCAAAAGGGACTGACTTAAAGAGCTTGCGCTGAATAACCGCGTTTCCTCCGAAGACAAAAGGCGTCTCTTTCAGCCTCGGCTCTTTGCCGATAATCTCTTGGAAAGCACGGTTCATGCAGTCGATCTTGTTCCAGTGAGTCATCCAGGGGAAAGCTTCCTTGTTGATGAGGAAATCGCCGTCTGGATCGATGTAGTAGCCAGCTACAGCCAGCACTTCATCGCCCTCGAATTCCTTTCCGATAAACTCCTGAGCCTTTTCCATGAATTGAGGGTCCTCGAAGATCTCGTCATCGTCGATAAGGACGGCAACCTCTGAACCCAGGAGATGGGCAGCGAAGAGACAGAGGTTCCGGACGTTGGAGTAGCCTTTGAGCTGAAGCAAGGGGATGAATTGTTCTTGTTTATGCTCGGTCAAGTAATGGTGGACCATGTCCAGATGGGAATAGGAAAAAAGGAGCGTTTCTACTCCAGAGATGGAGCTGGCTGTGATTGCGGAGATTCTCGATTCGACCTCCCCCCGGATATCTTCAGCTGTGGAGACACCGAGGACAACCAGGTTAAAATCTTTGTTCTTGAGATCGGCGATACTGTTCAGGGCGCGTCCGACTGTTCCTTCTTCATCAAGGGGAGTGGGATGATCGTAGACAGAATCCGACAACCTCCAGCCTTCGGATTTTTTCCGGCCCCAGTAGCTGGGGATGACCATCGTGATTTTCATTTTGACTGCTCCTTTGAGTTGGGAAGAGGCCTTTCCTTTAGCATCCTTTCCAGGACTTCCTCCATGATCTGAACGCCCTTCTCCCAGGCATACTTTTCTTCCACCATCTTTCGGGCCTTTTGCCTGATTCGTTCGAAAAGCGGGTCATCATTCATCACATCCAGGACGCCCTGGGCGAATTCATCGGGAGTGTCAGCGACGATGATGTTTTCCCTCTGGAGAACGGGGACCCCTTGTGCGCCCAGTGACGTAGAGACCACCGGACGTCCGATGGCCATGGCTTCCAGGATCTTTCCTCTGAAACCTCCGCCGAGTCTAACCGGACAGATGAAGACCCGTCCTTTTCTCAGGAAGGAGCGGACATCGTCCACTCTGCCTGTCACTATGATGGCCTCATCCTCGGAGAGATTTTGAATCTCAGGAGGAGGAGCTTGACCGACAATGATGAACCGGACATCCGGAAGCCGTGATCTCACTCGCGGCCAGATTTCCTGGTAAAAGTAGAGGACGGCATCCACATTGGGATAGTGGAGGTAATTCCCGACGAAGACGATGATTTTCTCTTTTTCCGTGAACTCGGAGAAGGAGAAATTCTCCACATCCACGCCGTGGGGGACGACAGAGATGTCCAGTTCAGGGCAGATTTCCAGGAGCTCATCTTTCCCCTGGGGAGTCAGGGTGAGGACTTTATCCGCATTCCAGTACATCTCGAATTCGTATTTTTTCAATCCTTTGAGGTTTATGGCTTCCTGGAGCTTGGCCGGCCCGAAGGCGTTAAGGCGGAAGGCCTTGCGCCTCGCCAGATAGTAGCATTCATGGACAGACATCACCCGCCGGACCGGAGGAAGCAGCGGGTTGCGATGGATGAACTGTCCCATGACCGAGTACTCGGCGATGACGAAATCGTACCTGTCTTTCCGGACCATGTCCGCAATGGTTGCGGCCATCTGTTGTGATCCATGGACTCGGAGAAAATAGTGGGGGACGGGTGAAAAGAAAAAATCCCGGACGGTCTTCAGAGTTGGACGCCGCGGAGGAAGGGATACGAGCTGGAGATCATGGCAGAACGGCTTCACTTCCGGGATGTATTCCTTATCTTCTTCTTTGGAGAATGCCGCCAGGGAAACGAGGTGATTTCTGGAGAAGTATTTCAGACGGTTGTAGATGATGATCGGCCCTCCGATGATCTTGGCATGGGGAAATTCTTTACAGGTGAAAAGGATCTTCATCGTCTTTTTTTCGGGTTTGGCCTCCAAGCAACTTACTCATATAAACGCATTGAACAAGATGTCATTGCGAGTGAAACGAAACAATCTCGTGCAGAATAGAATCATTCAGAGAAAGAGATTGCCACGCCCTTCAGGCTCGCATTGACAATATAAAAACATCTATGGCGCCAATATAATCTTTCCGAATCAAGCGGGTCATTTGGTCGTCCTAATAAAATAACACGGCAGAATCGTTTGTCAAATATACTTCTTTGTTTGTGACCATTTGAAGGGGGATTTGAGGTTGAAATCAGGGATGAGGTGTTCCTCATCGAAAAAAGGTTCGGGCTGGATGAAAAGGGTTTCGAAGCCCAGCTCTTCGGCTTTATCCCTGACCGTGTTGTATTCTTCAGGGGAAAGATTCCTCTGAATTTCCTGCGGAGCTTGATGGCAGGGATGATACTGGCTCATCAGGCTCAGACAAGCGTAGGGACTGAGGTCATGGGCTATCCATTCCAGCACAGCCAGGGAATCAGCCGTCTCTCCGGGGAGGATCAGATGCCTGATGATCAGCCCTTCAAGAGCTGTGTTTCTTTCTGAGAGCCGCAAAGTCGGCTGCTGGCAGTACATTTCCAGGATGGCTTGACTGGCATGAAGAAAATAATCAGGAGCCGCGGAATAACGTGATGAGAGCCCAGGGGAAAAATATTTCAAATCAGGCAAATAGATATCGATGATTCCTTCCAGGCATCTGATTACCTCAACCTTCTCGTAGGCGTTGGAGTTGTAGACAATGGGAATGGAGAGGCCTTTCTGGATAGCCATTTTCAGGGCTCTCAGGATGGGAAGTATCACATGACTCGGCGAGACCAGGTTGACGTTCAGGGCATTTTTTTCCTGGAGCTCGAGCATCATCAGGGCCAGTTCTTCATCAGTGACTGGCTTGCCCTGGTTCAACCAGCTCAGCTGATAATTCTGGCAGAACAGGCATTTGAGGTTGCAGCCAGAGAAGAAGATGGTCCCTGAGCCGGTCGGTTGACTGGCATTTGCTGTTTTCTTGCCAGTCTGGCCGGGGAAGCCGCTCAGGACAGGTTCCTCACCGTAGTGAAGGAGAGTGTGGGATACTGCGGCCAGATTCCCGCTCTGGCAGAAGCCTTTTTCCCCATTTTGCCTGTTGGCGCCGCAATCCCGAGGACAGAGTCTGCATTCGGTCTCATGGGCAGAGAGTGTATCCAGTGCCTTCTGGATTCTGGTGAGTTTATCAGCTGCTTTCATCTTGAGTGCGTTGTGCTTTCTTGTCGTAACCTGTCAAAGAGCCTATCAAAAAATAAGATAATCAAGTCCTTAACCCTGTTTCTTTTTTATTTTCAATTATTTTTTCTTCTGATTGGGCAAGATCCATATTGAAGCGACCTGTTCTATTTTACTATGAATTTGACGACCAGAAATCCGGCAATAAGAAGGATAAAGAAAAGGATGGCAAGGATATTGAAATATTTTTCGATGAAGCCCTTGATGCCCGGTCCAAATTTTCGGAATAAGGCCGCCACGACAAAAAAGCGCAGGGAGCGGCTGATAGCAGAGGCGATCAGAAAGAGAATAAAGTTGAGCTTGAACACTCCAGAGGCGATGGTAAAGACTTTGTAGGGAATAGGAGTGAAGCCGGCAGCGAACACGTACCAGAAACCGTAATCGTGAAAATTCGCAGTCACCCGTTCGAACAGGCTTTCCGTGAACCCGGGAACGTATTTGAAGAAGAAGGAATCAACAGCTTCCCAGATCCCGAAGCCGATAAGATAACCGATCGCTCCGCCTATGATCGAGGCCAGAGAAGTGTAAAAGGCAAAACGCCAGGATTTCTTTATGGCCCCCAGACAGAGAGCTATGAGGAGAGGGTCAGGAGGAATAGGGAAAATGGAGCTCTCAGCCAGGGCCAGGAGGAAAAGAGCAAGAGGTCCGTAGGGGGTCTCCGCCCAGTGAAGCACCCAGTCATAGAGTTTTTTAAGAAATTTCATCGGCGATGGAAGCGAAAATTTCCTTGAACGTTGGAATTTGAAGGAATTTGCGGTCTGTCATGTCGGTCTGAAGAGGAGTCACGGTGATGTATCCTTCAGTGATTATCTTGACATCGCTGTTTTTGTCTCCCTCGGCTTTGGGATGCCCGGTCCCGATCCAGTAATAGATGTTATTCCTGGGGTCTTCCTTTTCGATGATCTCCGGGTTATACCTTTTCTGTCCCAGTTTGACGATCTTTATCCCCTTTACGGGTGGCGGGGGGATGTTGATGTTGAGCGTTGTTGTCTCCGGGAGTGGCTTCTCAAGTGCTTTCTCAACAAGTGAGGCGACAAATCTGGCTGCGAGATCAAAGGAGTAGTGATGTTTCTCGTCCGGCAGCAGGGAAACAGCCAAAGAAGGGATCCGGAGAAAGCTTCCCTGAATCGCCGCCGCCACTGTGCCTGAATAGGAAATATCCTGTTGGCCCAGGTTGGGGCCTCTATTGATACCGCTGATGAGCAGTGTGGGTTTTCGCGGAAGAAGCTTCTGCAGAGCCAGGTAGACACAATCCGCGGGAGTGCCATCTACGGCATAGACCTTGGGCTTGATTCTTTTGACCCGCAGGGGACGGTGGAGGGTGAGGGCGAGAGAAGTGGCGCTTTTCTCCCTGTCTGGAGCAACGATGTATATTTGTCCCAGGCTTTTCAGGCAGCGGGAGAGCGATCCTATCCCCTCCGAATAAAACCCGTCATCATTAGTCAGAAGAATAAGCGGTTTCATGGATTTTACTTTTTATCTCAGCCTGTCATTTCGATCTGTTTCTAACGAAATCATACACATAATGAGTCAACTGAGAAGAAGCATTTTAACATTTGAGAGTGCAGATTAAAACCTTCTCGATGACTTCGTAGGGTTTAGCCATCTCCTTTCCACAGGGTTATGGGCATACTGAAGCAGGTAAGGGTTCTGTTTGCGGATGGGGCGGTTTGTGAATCTTTTCTCGGCTGTGTTCATTCTTCAGGCGCGGACCATGACCAGGAGCATTTTAAACCTCTGGAGTGCCTTCATAAAAAAAATGGTCGGGACGAGCGGATTTGAACATTTATCCTTATCACTTTATCATATTTTATAACAATCACTTAGGAAGAAGTACACCAAAGTATTCCTCTATTTTTGCAACGCCCCGCCGCTGTTCCTCAATCCCGGGATGAGTATACTTCAATGTGGTTTTAATATCAGAATGACCTAGGATTGTTTTGGCTGTGGACAGGGAGGCCTTGGAAGAGATAAGAGTTGAAACAGTATGGCGTAGTTGATGAGAAATAAAATCATTTACACCTGATAGCTTCCTAATCCTGGCTATTGTCTTGCGGATAACATTAGGGTCTCTCCATTTAAGAGAAAAAACAAAATCATCATTACTTTTCTGTTTCCCTATAATTCCCATAGCTCTCGAATTAAGGCATATCACTTTAACTTTTTTATTTTGTGAGTAGGTCCTGCGCTTATATTTAGTCTCAGAGATTGGATAAAAGATAACATCATCCCTTATATATGATTTCTTGAGATTTAAAATTTCAAAGAGCCTCATTCTGGTGTTAAGTGCGAAAACAATTGTATCATAAATTATTGATTGAAGTGGAGTTCTTGAGTTTTCCTGGATAAATTTTGCTGCTTCCAGGATATTCTTTATTTCTTCTGTGGTTAGCGATCTCCGCTCTCCATCCTCAACGAAAGGGATATAAAACCTTACCGGATTTTCGCTTAAATAACCATCCTCAATTGCTAAATTAAAGAAATGTCTGAGGACCTCAAAGTAACGATTAACTGTAGAGGGTTTAAGGTTTCGGGAAAAAAGGAAATTCTCTAGTTTTTCTATATGGCTTTTCCCTATTCTGGAAAGCAAAGGGTCCCCAAGACACTCAGCAATTTTCAAAAGACTTTGCTTATCTCGCTCCCATCTTTTTTTATGTTTTTTGCATTTAGATATTTTTCAGCATAATTAAGAAAGCTTATTTGATTATTGGCGGAGTAAGGTATTCCGAAATGTTCAGCTACGATCTCTTCTTCTACCTGCTTTAACCTTGCCGACAATAGAGCTTCTTGACCTCTTTTGAGTTTTAAAGCGCGGTAATATTTCTTACCCTGGATTTCTTTCTTGAAGTAATAGCGATTGTTGCGGATGTAAAGGCTCAATTATTTCCCTACTTTCTTCTGGACATCCTTATCTGTAATTAGGAGATAATTAACATCTCCAATTTAATTGTAACCCCAGTTTGCATGTTGTCAACAGATGTATATTTAAGACATTTTAGAGAACTTCTGAATTCAACAAGATTCCACTATTTTCAATTATTTTCAATCCTAATATGGCACAAAAATGGCACATAATAAATTTGTAGGGGGCTATGGGGTGCATATTCCGGTCCAAATTAGACATAGATTCCGATTCAAACCCACCATTGATTCCGGAGCAAAGGAGACACCGATTCCGGTTGAAAGTAGCCACTTTTTTCCGGATTCCGGAATTCAAGGTGACTGAAGCGGTGCTGGATAACTTTGATGTTATAAGCCATCATATTCCTTCTGGCCTAATGAGGAGGAAGAGATGGCACAAAAGAGGTTATCCATGCGTAAAGGCAAAAAGATCCTGCGCCTGAGACATGAGGAAAAGCTTTCCTATCGGGCTATAGCCCGGGCCTGTTCTGTAAGCAAAGATAGTGTAAGGGACTATCTGTGCAGGGCATCGGAAGCGGGTTTGAGCTGGCCTTTGCCAGAGGGACTTTCGGAGGAGGACCTGGAACGGCTGCTTTATCCCATCGAGATTAATCTTGGAGGGAAGCGGACACTTCCCGATTGGCCTGAGATTCATAAGGAGCTACGTCAGAAAGGGGTCACACGTCTGCTT
>Ga0224506_10000624_pt1 | contig 28623 bp, 47 predicted proteins | sample SF_Jan12_sed_USG_2_FD_169108 | JGI IMG/M metagenome (GOLD analysis project Ga0224506, IMG submission 169108) | Sediment microbial communities from San Francisco Bay, California, United States - SF_Jan12_sed_USGS_8_1 | ecosystem: Environmental > Aquatic > Marine > Sediment | place: USA... | reverse complement strand
GCGCTCGCAAGGTCTAACCAAACAAGCTTTGCAACCGCTACGGCTATCGGCATATTTTCGCCAAGCCATTTAGTAACCGCCGCGATAGCTGGGCCGAGTTCGACCGCTAACGTATTACCGAACGAAGTAAAATTAGCTTTCATTCGTGTAATATTGTCGTTAGCTTCGGCCATTGCGTTTGCTTGGTCTTTTGTAAGTGTTAAATTTAGGTCGTCGGCTTCCTGCCTCATGCTTTTTAGCCCGGCGCTTCCCCCTTCAATAGCCTGTAACATGCTAACGCCTTCGGAATCCCATATTTTCATAGCGAGGCGGACTTTATCCGCTTGGCTGTCAACATTACCGAACGCGTCGGCGAGAATTTCGAATTGTTTTTCGGGGGCTTGTGTTTTTAACGCGGCGGCGTTTAAGCCTAGTTCCCTTAATGCGCCTTTAGCTTCGCCCATTCCTTCGGCCGCTTCGGCTATTCGGCGGGTTTGCCGTTGCCATCCCATCGACATAGTTTCAAAGGTAATGCCCGATAATTCGGCGACGTGTTTATATTGGCTTAATGCTTCGGTCGATACACCCAGGCGTATAGATAGCTTTTGTATTTTGTCGCCGGCGTCTAAACTGGATTTAATAAGCGCGCCCATACCGGCAACACCGACCAGGCCAGTAATTGCGCTAGTAGCGCTTAACATATTTTTACGAAGTGAGGTTAGCCCACGACTGACGGCCGAAAACGCGCCGCCCGTTTTATTTTTCGCGCCTAAGACGAATTCGTAACGTGCTGTCGTTGTTGCCATTTAGCGGCCCATAGTTTCAATTCAAAAACGGATAATTCGCGGATTTCGTCTAGCGACTTGTGCAGCCTTTCAGCTAGTTCGAGCTGAAAAAGTAACAGGTTATCGCTTTCTAGGACTTTCCCACGTCGTCGACCGATAGCATTTCGTCGGCGGCTTCGGCCATGCGAGACAGTGTTTTAATGACGACTTGCGGGGATACATGGCGTAAGATTTCATTTTTTTCGACGGGTTTAAAAAGGGGGCGGCCGTCGCTATCAAGCGCGCGGGTTATCAGGACTTCGACCATACCCTCGACGTTTGCTTTACTTTCCCCGGCGAGTACTCGGTCGAGTTCCTTAGCCTTTAGCGCGTCCAGTGGTTTAAAAAAAATCTCTAACCCGTCCCATTCGTCGACAACGATTTTAATTAACGAAGCTTCGTTTAGTAGGTTTCTAAAATGGGTTTTTGCTCGTTCCAGTGCGTCGCTCATAAATTACACCACCACCGATTCTGATAACGCCCCGGTTCCTTGCAGGCTAAACGATACCGTTACCATTCCGTTAACGCTCGCCCCTTTGCTAACGCCGGTTACTAAAGCGGTACCGGTTAAATATGTGTCGGTACTGGTGTTTCCTTCGAGGTAGAAATTTGCAGTAATAGACGACCCGAGCGTTAACGCGCCTTGTCCGGTCGTGTCGGTTTCATCCCAAAAGCCTTCGCATGAAGCCGACCACGATTGATTACCCGCCAGGTATGTTTTCCATGCGTCGCCTAGTAAAGTATCTTCGATCGGTTCCATACTTGATTCAATCGAGTAACCGGTTATTTCTGCCACTTGATTAGCGCCGACATAAACCGCGCCCTCGCTGCCCGCATGATTAGCCATTTTTTTAACCTCCACAAAAAAACCCGCCGAAGCGGGTTTATACTAATAATTATGTTACTTTCGTAACGTTAAGGGTTTGTAATTAAACTAGGCCAGCTTAAAAGCGGCTATCGTTAAACTTGTTACGCCGCTATACGTAATCGCCGCTTTACCGTTCGAATCGTTAAAGCGTTTTGTATCGAACGGGCCGACGATTTCCTCGCTTCCTGCTGTTACTACCGTTACGCTATCGTGGTCGAAACCATACGAGCAGGACTTTAGACTATTTACCGTTACCGTAATGTCGCCGCCGCTCCCATTCTTAATATGTAAAAGTGTGTTTGTAGAGTTAACGAAGTCGTCGCCGCCTCCGGTTGCCGCGACATAAGACGGGGTTACGCCGTCTAGTGCGGTCGTGTATACAGTTAAAGTAGCCATTATGGTTCCTTTTTAAAGTGCGGTTTCGGGGGCGTTACTGGTTGTTACATACGTCGCGTTAAACGTTAGTCTAACCGTCCCCGTCGGTTGCTGCGCGTCCGCGCTAAGGTCAATAGACGTCGACGTTAAATAAAAATCTTTTGCTAAATTATTTAGCGTTGAATTGCCGACGGCCGTTTCAACCTCGGCCGCGATTGTATCGAGTGTGTCGTCGATATCGGCCACCGCCCGCGCGACACCTTCGACGATAATAGTTAACGTTTTATAAATATTATATGGGCGGCTTAACGTCTGTACTTCGCTTGTCTCTGTTTGCGTATAGATCAATAAACAGGGTAATAGTGTTTCGTCTATATTGTATAGCCGAGTCTGATAAACACGGGTCGACGTTGTCGTTAGTCCTGCGAGTTCGACCGCGAGCCTTTCGCGTATTTGTTGTCGGACGTGCGCCATACTAGACCTTTTCCATAATAATCATTATTAAGCCCATTCCGTCGGGTTCCCACTCGCGCGCGAGGTAGTCGACCGAGTCCACTGTTAACGCCGCGCCGTTGCTAATATCAGTAACGGCGGACGCCTTACAAGTAAACGTCGGTCGGGTTCCTTGCGTCTTTTGGGTTTCAATAAATAGATTGTCAAAAATGCCGGTAATAGTCGTCGTCTTGCTTGAAGGGTGCGGGCAATTACTCGGGGTATAGGTCGCGGTTTGACCTAACGCCCCGAGTAACTTGTTATCAATTTGCAATAACTTTGCCCGGAAATTATCCATTATGCGACGGTACCTTTGCCCGTATTAAGTTTAATCTTAATAGTCGTAACGCCGTTTCCGGCCGCTTCCCAGGCGGTACACGCGTTCGAAACGTCCCCCGCCGCCGCGACGGCTAAGTTATCATCGAATGCACCGGCGGACGAATCCCATAAAACCGCTTCGCCCTGGGCAATAACGGCGGCGGATACTTTCGGTACTGTAAATACGCCCTCCATTGCGACCGTCCCGGTTTCGGTATTTGCAATATCTACCATTGCAATTCCGATTTGTTGACCGACGACGACGACGTCGTCGGCGCTAATTGCGGCGGTTGCTGTATATAGCAGGTTATCGCCATTTTCTACGAAGTTCGAAGCCATGATATTTACACCTTTTCAAATTAGTAAAAAAAAACGGCCCAGGATAGGGCCGCGTTTTAATCGTCGGAATTATGCGCCGACGTTGTAATACATTGTCCGCCAGTCAAGCGCTTTTGCAGCGGCGTCGATTCGTACTTTAAATTCGATACCGTCCACGTTCCAGCCGTCCTGCTGTTCGACAACCGGATTAGGGTTGCCGTCAAGGTAGCCGATTTCCACTGTATCGAACATCGCGGGATTAGCCGACATATACCAGGCCGTCGCGCTTGCGGTGTCGAGGCGGGCGTCGGTAACGACCGTCGACATATTGCGAACCGGGTTAGGAACCTTACTATTAGTTTTGCTCGGGTCGGTTTCCGACGCCATTAGTACTAACATGGTATCTTCAAGCGCGGCCGGGCCGATCAAAAACGACGGGGTTATATTCAGATAAGCATTACCTGTACTATCCGTTTGTTTTCGCATTGCAGTACGCCCCGCGCCGACGGTTGCAGCCGTAGGGGCGCCGCCGCCTGATTCCACCGCGTTAGCGTGACTAGCGGTATTAAATAACGCGACGGCGTCAGACATTGCCGCATTTGCTGTTAAAACGCCGTAAGCAAGGTCGCCGACTTTACGCGCGGCGGCTCGGCCCATTTTGCGCGGAATCGCACTAAACGCGTTAAGGTCGTCGTTTATAATTGCCTGACGAGAAATGTTAAACATTTTCCCGTAAGTGGCTAACTGGATTTGTTCGCGAAAATCAGACATAGAACCGTGTTGATATTCGCCGCTTTCTTTAACTTCGGCCAGGTCTGAAAATTCAGACAAACTTGAACGGTCGCTAACTTTGAAGTCGGCCAAATTGCCAACGCTCGTCCATAATCCGAAAGATTCCGGCGCTTCGGTATAACCTTTTAACATTGACTTTTCAGCCGTCGACGCGAGCAATAGCGGAAAATCCGAGGTAGTAAACGCGCGGCCGACTAGCGCCATTTTATCAAGCCCGCGCGTCGAGACGTGATTTATTTCAAGAAACCGCCGCGCGAACTCGGTTAAGCTAAACGAGCGGTATTCGTTTTGCGGGTCGACTTTATCCAGGCCGACACGGCTTAAAAGGGTTTGTTCTGCTGCCTTAGTAAATTTCTCGTTTGAACCTTCGCCGACTTCGATTCGAGCCGTACCCGATACAGAAAACGAACCTTTACCCATTTCAGACAATAGGCGCGCGCGGGCGGCGTCGACTGTTACAGAAACGTCGTCTAAGCATTCGTCCATAATGTCGCGCTGTGTCGTAAGAAATGGTTTAAACACTTCTTTAATTTCATTACGGCGGGCGGTTTCCTGCTCTAGGGCGGTTGTCATAGCGGCTTGAATATCGGCGCGCTTGACGTTGTCGACGGTCACGTCGGGGCTTGTGGTTTCTTCGCTCATGGTTTTAACCTCTTTAACGTTTAAAGTATTTTCAATATCGACGACGCGGTACGCGATATCGTCGGCCGTTCGTCCGATTCCGACGCTTGCGTCGGCCGGTATGTCGACTAACGATACTTCCATCGGAAGCCAGGAATTAACGCGATACTCGTTCGGGCCGTCTTCGTTTTGTTTTGTTAGCGTTCGTTCTAATATTTGATAACCGACGCTTACATTAGTTAAAACGCCGTCTTTTACGTCTTGCCAAATTTCATCGACCGAAGCGCGCTTGCTTAGTCGGATTTCCGCATACCCTCGGCCGTTTTCAAGCCATGCGCGAGAAACTACCCCGAGGCGGTTTTCGCGATTACTTCGATCGTGGTTATACAAAACAGGGGCGCCGTTATTTAAACGGGCTAAATCTACTTCGGCCTCGTCATGGCCGAGGACTTCTAACCAGGGTTCGTCGAAAAACGACGAACGTAAATAGGGTTCTTCGCTACTAAACGAAAGTTTAATCGCGCGGCTTTCATCGTCCGCGATTGATACGTCGGCGGCGGCACGATGTAACGTACCTTCTATTCGCTGTTTCATTTTTTCGCCTTTAAAAAAGAAACCCGCCGAAGCGGGTTTGTTTGAGGGAGGTTTTTAGTTCGGCGGTCGTAGTTCGACCCACTCGCCCCAGGTATCGGGGCCGGTTTGAAATTGTATCTTTGACCCGTTCCACCTATGCGCGGGAAGTGGGCCAGGTTCGCCGCGTTGCCCACGTTGCCCGCGCGGGCCTTTTGGGCCTCGGTTGCTTGGCTTATCTATAGGGACTAAACCGGGTAGTATATTTACAAGCGTTTGCACTTTACGCGGCGTCGTCTAATCTGTGCCAACCGGTCGCGTGCCTGTATATATATCGGTTTCCGTTTTGGTCGGCGAACTTTTGGCCGTCCTGTACGGGTTGCGACGTGTCGGGCGGTTTTGCTGTGTTTGTGTTTGTTGTAAAGGTTAAACCCTTGTCGAGTTCGTCGGCGCGTTCCTGTACGATTTGTTCGGTTACGTCCGCCGGACTTCCTGACATTTCGCGGATTACTTGAGAGCGTGATTTAAACCCCGCTTGTACGAGTCCTTCGTTTGCTTTTAATTCCTTTAGCGGGTCAATCCAAGGAAGGGACGGCCCCCTAAAATCGGCGTCGTCGATTGTCGTTAAATCGGTTTCTTTTGGTATTTGTACTAAACCGGCCGCGATAGCGACTTTTACAAATTCGCGCCAGGTAGGGCGACAAAAGCGCTCGACAAAGTGGTCGCGTAACGCGGCGTAATGTACAGACTGTTCGACAAGTTCCTGTCGTTGCGCTGAATACGACCCGTTATAGTCTTTCGCGATACTTGAATAGCCCGTCGTCGTTCCGGCCGCGACGGCTTTTAACTGACCTTGTCGGAACGGTTCAAGCGCGCCCGACGGTCGATTACTTTGTATTGTTCCGATTTCTTCGCCCGGCGCTAAGTCGTCGAAAATCATACCGGGCGCCATAGCTAACGAACGTTCGCTAGTTTGGGCCGTTGTTGGTATATACTCCGAACCCTTTTTAATATAAGCCGTCATAGCGGCGGCGACACGGGCGGCGACGCGTTCCGACTCTTCGTAATCCTTTATGTCGTCTAATCGGTTTAATACGGACGCGAAAACAGTTACGCCGCGCGTTTGCCCGATTCGGTCGATTAATTTTAAGTGTAAAACGTTTTCAGCGGGGACGCGTTTAGTATCCTGAGTAACACGACTAAAAAGGCGGTCGCCGGGGTGTGATTTATAGAAGTAATAATTTAACGGGCGGCCCCATGCGTTTTTCTGAACGCCTTGTATAATTCGTTTTTTTTCGTCGTTATAATCAATCGGCACGTAATCAGGTTCGATTAATTCAATGGAAAACGGAACGCGGGTATTATGTTCGAGCGTTTTAATATCACCGCGTAATAGTTGCGTAAACGTTTCGCCGTCTCGAAACCAAGTACGGGCGGCGATACGTTGTGCCGCGTTCCAGTGTACCTGTCCCGTTACGTCGGGGGATAACATCCAGTCGCGATGCAGGGCGGTTAACTGCTGGTTTACATTGCGTAGTAATTTTCCCTTTTTGTCGCGTACTTGAGGTTCTACCCGTATTCCGTTTCCGACGACTTGATTAACTAATACACTTAAAACACCGCGCGCGAGGTCGTGGTTTTCGTCTAAATGCCGCGCTTGCATTCGTAGCGACGCCCCCGCGCTGCCGACGATGCTATCGCCGCTGCCGGTATCGGTTCGCTTTTTATGTAAACGGGACGGCTTAGCGGCCTCGTATGCTTTCAGCATATAACGCGCGCGCTCACGACGTAACGCCCAGGCGGGGGACACGTTTTTAATTAGCTTGTCGATTAAAGCCATTTAGGAAAAGTCCGCCAGCGATATAGTGCTATTTACGCCGGTCGTCGCGTTGTTTTCACCGCGTACCATACGTTCGCATGTTTGAATTTGTTTTAATATAACGTCGGCGTCTTCATAGGTTAGCGTCCGGCCGTTCATAGAATACGACTTACCGTCGGCGACGGCTTTGTACGCGTCTTGCCATTTTATAAGCGCTTCGCTCCAGAAAGACATAATATTACCTTTTATTAAACCAATCAGAATTAGAACCAATAAACCCGGCGGGTTTCGGCGGCGGGCTTTTCGGTACGTGCCCACGTTGCGCGATACGTTCTTTTAAAACATCGGCCAGGCGTTGCAAGCTGTCGCCGTTTATATCGAGCGCGGCGTCGGCGTATACCCGAACGTCTAGCGCTTCATTTCTCGCGCGTTTCTTAACCCATACGCGCCGGGCATAACCCTTAATAAACTTTGTTTCGATTCGTTCGGCGGTTAACTGTCTAAAATACTCTTCGTCGTAGTGCGCGGGGAAATGACAATAACCCGGCCCAGGTTCGCGAACCTTTAACCGCGCGTATATGCTTTCCTTTGCTGTGTCGACGCCGACGGGATAAACGCGAACGCGTAACCGATTATTTCGGGTCGGGCGGCCGGTCATAGGTCGACCACCGCCGCCGACGCCCTTTAAAACGTAAACGCGTTCGTAGTAACGTTCCTTTCCATAGTTGTAAACGACTTGTGTAAAATGGCCGCCCGAGTCTATCCCCGTGGCGCTAACTGATAACGTTAACCCGCTTTCGTGGTTAAAGTGCTTTGCTCTAAAGTGGTCGAGTTTGTCCCATACGTCGCGCTGTGACGGGTCGCCGTGGAATACGGCGTATTCAATACTGTAAGTTTGCCGGTCGACTGTATAACCGACTATTTCCGCTTCTAGGCGGTCGTCCTGAACATCGACACCGCATGTTAATACAACAACGGCGGCGGGGACTTCGGCCGGGTAATTTTCGCGATTGTTAAGCAGGCCGATAGATTCTACCTGCTCGCCTTGTTCTTCCCATGTTTCGCCGAGGCTTGTATTAATCCAAACGCGTAACGTTTCGGGGTCGTCCTTTGCCGCGAAAAAGTCCGCGACCACTTCCGACCAACGTTTCCAAGGGCTATACAATTCGTTCAAATGGAAACCGGCTACGCCTTTAAATGGCGCGTTTGCGCGCCACTCGCCCCGGCGTATCATTCGGGGTTTGTCTTTTTCTTCGAGAATCGCGCCGCAATGTATGCAGATATAACGCGTCGTATTCGGGTCTTTTGTGTCGTTGTCCCATTGTATATGCGCCCAGGTTAAAACCTGCATTTCGTTACAGTGAGGGCATGGGACGTAAAAACGCCGCTGGTCGCTTGAGTCGTACCAGCGTTCGACGGCCGACGCGCCTTTAACGGTCGGCGTCGACGTTATAATAAGTTTACGATTCCAAAATGTTGTAGAACGTTTACGGGCTAAACTTATCGGGTCGCCTTCGCTTCCCGCGCTGTACGGGTAGCGGTCTACCTCGTCGGCGAGTACGTCCCGAATCGGGCGGCTTGCCAAGCTTGCCGGGCTGTTCGCTCCGGCCATTGTTATCTGTCCGCCGGTAAACGTCTTGTGTAGCATTGTGTTGCCCGAGTCGCGGGCGCGGGGGTCTTTTACCTTACCGCGAAGGCATGGACTGTCGCGCAACATGGGGGCGAGTCGGTCTTTACTCCACGTTTGCGACATTTCAAGCGTGGGCTGTAAAACTAACATCGGGCCGGGGTTTTGGTCGATAACATAACCGACGATGTTATTAATTATTTCTGTTTTTCCGACTTGCGCCGAACTCATTACAACGATTGTATTTACGGCGCGGTCGTTGTACGCGTCCATAATGCCGGCTTGATAAATAGCTCGATCAGTGCGCCACTGTCCCGGCTCCGCGCTCGCCTCGGGGCTTAGCTTTCGTTTTTCGTCGGCCCACTTGCTTACTGTTAGCAGGGGCGGCGGCGCCCAAACTTTCGCCGTTCGATTCCAGGCGTTGCAAAGTTTCTTCTGGTATTCCAAGTCCGGCGAGTTCCGTTAATGCTTCGTAAATGCTATCGCGTATCGCCTCTTCGACTTCGTGTATTTCGGTTGCCGCGATAACGGCCGACGCGATTTTAGAAGGGAGCGAAAGAAACTTAGCACGCGCCGAACTTACTTTAGCCTGCCAAACCGCGACGGCCATTTCGACGGGGATTAACTCTTTTTCAAGTTGTTTAATTTCCAGCTCTAGCTTGTCCGCTGTTAGTTTTTTAACGCGCGTACTTTCGGTATGGTAATCGGTCGAGCCTGACCCTTTACCGTAGGCGCGTTCCTGTAAAAACTTAACGTAGCCACGAACTGACGCGCCAAGGTCGTACTTCCCCCGGCTAATACCTTTCGGTATTGTCCCGTCCTTCGCTAGTTGCTGTATTCGACGTAACGAAACGTTAAACAATTTCGCCAAAACGTCGCCAGAAACAAGCAAACCCGATTCGGTCGAAGCCATCGAAAGTTTTTACCTTTAGTTTAAGCCGCTTATTTTGCATTTATAGCCGCGAGCTAATAATATTTTGTACACCGCTTGCTGGTCGGCTTCGTCTTCACAAGTACACGTAACCGTAAAAGTCGTCGGAAGGGGCGCGATTTCTTCTTTTATTGGCTCGTCTTTTAGGCCAGATAAAAGCGCTTCCAAGTCCTCGGAAGAAAACCCCGTTAACGATAAATCGAAGCCGCCGGCGTCGAGGTCGCGAAGCTCTAAAGTTAATAAATCTTCGGCCCACGTCGAAAACTCGGCGACTTTATTGTCGGCGATTCGGTATGCTTTCACTTGTTCAGCGTTTAGATTTTCGGCGACGTGTACCGGTACGGTTTTTAATTTAAGACGCTTTGCCGCTTCATATCGTGTATGGCCTGCAATTATTACGTTTTGTTTATCGACTACAATCGGTTGTCTAAATCCAAACTCGCGAATACTTGCCGCGACCTTCTTTACTGCGTCAGTATTTACGCGCGGGTTTCTTACATACGGTAATACTTTTGTTATATCCGTGTTTACTATTTGCATTATTAATTAACGTAGCGAAATGATTTTAAAATTTCTGTCGCTAGGCAATTCCCGCGCTGCTTGTGGTACCCGCAAGGAAGGGCGGAAAGGTACCTAAACCATTTATTTAGCACGTATTTTAGCCAGGCGGCGGCTAACTTCGTGGTTAAAGTTAACACCAAAACGATACTCGGCTACCGCGTTCATTATGTTCATAAGGTCTTTAGTCGCGAAAGTCTCGGGAATACTCGGCCCATATATGTTTTTGCTCCAGCCTGTATTCCATCGTCCGCCGCTACGCGTCGCGCTTGGTTTGCGGCTTACGACAACGGCTTTACCGTTGCGGCCGTAGACAATAAACGTATTTTTGTACGTCGTCGCCTTTCCCCAGGCGCGCGCCTTAACACCGGTAGCCTTTCGGAATGCTTGCGGATTCTGGCGGCTTGTTTGTACAAATTCTATTAAATTTTGTTGCCTCTTTTGCGCGGCGTTAACGGTAGCCCAAGGGCGTTTGTAGTTAGCTTTTGTAACAGTTATATAGTTTCGCGCGAGCTTTTGTTTAATCCCCGTTCGTAAAGCTATCGCCTTAATCGCTCGGCCTTGTACTGATATTGCGGCCTTATTAATTGCCGTTACTGCCGCTTGATCGACGACGCGCCTTTCGATTTTGTTTAAGTCCTTTTTCATTTTTTCGATTGCGGTTTTATACTCAATACTAATCATTATCAAGCCGTTCGGGTTGTACCGATTAACGGCGCTTCCCAATATCCTTTTTTACCGCCGCCGCTGTCGGCCGTAATTTGTGCTGTATAGCTGTCGTCGGCCGTCAATACCAGAACGTCGCTTAATGTCCCCTGATAATTGCCATTACTTGCCGTTACATAGGGTAAGGATAGGGGCCAGGTTTCGCCCGAAATACTTGTACCCGAACTATCGACAACCGTTACAGTTACAGTCGAATCGTTAATATAGGTATCGGCGACATAATCTTTTAAACCGACTAACGTAATTATATTATCGTTACTCACATAAATTTTAAGGGCGGTTGTCATTATTCGTTAACCTTTATCGTCGCGTTAAGGGCGGGGTTTAGCGTTGAACATGCCACCACCGCCGCCGCGCTAATCACCGCGCCCGATATTGCAGGGTTCATAGTTAGGCACGCAAAAACAAACGTTACGGCGTCCGGTTCAACCACCGCCGGGCCGCTAAAATAAACGCCGTCTATTTGATGCCCTAAACCGAAATGGTCGACGAAGTAGACGCCGTCTACTTCGTAGCCTTCGTAATGGCTCATATTGTCACGTCGTCAGGTAATGGACACAAAAAAACAGATTTCGACGCCTCGTATTTAGACAGGTAAGGGACAAATAAAACGCGCCCTGTTAGCGCGGGGGTAAAAGTTACGTCGACTTGTTGGTAAGTCATACCGCCAGGGTCGACCCATGTTTCCGCGCTCACTGATAACGCGGTCGACGTTTTGCATAAGTTAATGACGCCCGGCGCCCCGTTCGAGCTTCCCAGTGTTAGGCCGGTTTCGAGCGCGTCGGCGCCATAGTAAACGCGTATATAAAAATCGGAATCAGTAAGGGCCGCCGCGTAATCATGGGCAATCTGAAACCGGTATGTCGTCGGCGCTATTGTATTTATATAATTATAAATACGTTGCCCAGAAAAAGGCCGCGTCGCCGTCGTTTGGGCGGTTGCCGTCATTTCGATACTTTGTACGGCGTTACTCTTTTTTGACTGATAACCGCCGACCCTATAAACGGCGGTCGTCGCTATTGCTGTTCCGTAATAATTATATAGTTCATTTCGACCATAAAAACTGCCGCTGTCACTCGAACAAATTTCGACGCTTTGACCAGGCAGGTCGATTGACGCGACAACGGCGCCTAGTGGTAATTTTGAATTTCTAATCGTGATTTTTGCCGGATTATTTCCGGCGACTACCGCGACGGGGTTTACGGTTGCCGCCATTGCCGACATATCGAAACCATCTACAATCATATCGCCGTTTGTTGTAGCGATTAAAACATAATTAGGTGTAAGGCATTCAATTAGACCGCCGCTTACTACAATGTTTCCGGTTGTCGATGATAGTCCATTCCAAGCGCCAAGGTCTTTAATATGACAATTAACAAGGCGAGTAACCGACAAAGGGTTACTTGCTAGGGCTTGCCCTGTGTCAAACTCTAAATAACAATCGGTAAAAGTATGATAATTAAAATTAACGTCGCTTCGGTATCCCCTGTCGATTTTGCACCCGAAGCCGTAAAAATTTAATGAAAAATCGAAATACCCTAAATACCAACCGTTTGTATTAATATGAAAAGTATTAGTTTTTTGGTAGCTGTAATCAGCAAAACTAATCGTTATTACTGTTATAGGGTCATAAAATGAACTACCGGCCGCCGTAAACGTCCAGTGATTAGCGGGGCCAAGCTCTAATGATGTATGCGAAACTAAAATCGCTTCATTTACCGGCGTTACCGACGACGTATAGTCGGTTAAAGCCGCTTGAAATGTCGTATAGGCGTCGGTCGGGCTTGTTCCATTATTTGCGCCCGTTGCGGCCGCGTTATAGTAAATTAAACGCGAAAATTTAGACGACAATTCAGCAAGGGACAAACTCTATTACTCCGGTTATGCGTCTATATTTAAAAGTCTTATTTCTTTATCACTTGTTAAGACGGTTTCGACGGCCGGGTCGGTAAGGTTTAAATATCTGTCTCGCACTTCCACCCACTCGCTATCAGACAAATTCAAGGCGTTTTTAATTTGTGCGATCGTAAAGTTTGCTAAAGCCCATTCAATAGCGGGGGCGGCCATTATCATAAAATTAGGGTCGGCGGATTCCGCCGCCGGGCGTATAATTTGTTTGGCTATCTGTACCGGGGTCGTATGCTCATACACCGCGTTAAATACGTCGGCGCCCTGAAAGTAAGCCCGCACCGCCTCGGCCGTTTCCCGCTGTCGCGCTTGCTTATTTAGGTGTAATTCGATTTTAGTTAAAAAGTCGATAGGGTCGGCGGACGCGTCTATATGTAAATGTACAAAGTAATCGCGGCCCGCTTGGTCGATGCCTTCAAACTTGCACTGTTTAACACCGCCCGTTTCAATTAGAACGCGCTTAACCGTCGTTGAAACAATCGCCATTTTTTAGCCCAAAAAAAAACCGCCTCTATTAAAGGGGCGGTTTATTCATTAATCGAATAAGGATACTTACAGGGGTAAACCGTAGGGGCACGAATGCCACGATAAACAATATAGCGCGTTTTATGAGTACACGCAACCGCAACAAATAGTAATAGGTTCCCCGTGGAACCTATTACTATTTGTTTAAGCGGTTGCGGCGTTGCCTGTTAACGCTCCATATATGTAATGGTGTGCATTTTCGACATAGCCCGAGATAGTTTTACGACTTACTTTAATAATGCGCGCGATTTCGTAATCAAAATAACCGAAAATATATTTTAATATTAAAACGTTTCGATAAACCGGTATCAGTTTTCGGATAAGCCTGTCGATAACTTCGGCGCGGGGGTTTTCCGGTTCTTTATGGTTCGTCCCCCGTATTACTTGCCCGTATTTCATCAACAAGCCTTCAAACGTTACCGACCTGTAACCTAATCTTTCATCGTGTCGAACCCACGACCCCCAGTTATCTAACTCTATTTCACAAAATGGAATAATCATAACGGTAAAATATAAACCTCCGTTTTATCTTTTTTCGCACCGCACCGCGCTGATAACACCGCGACACCTTGTAAATATTTAGGGCTGTCGTCTTTAATGACGCCGACGCCATACGGGTTCCGTTTACTCGGCTCGACTAAACAATCAAGGATAGGCTTAGCTATTAAATTATCGTCGTCTGGCGGTACCTGGGCGGCGCTATGTCTCACAATTAACACCGCGCACCGCTGCAAGGCGTCGCCCTTCGGTATATGGGCGCGAAGTTCCCAGGCGTAAAGCCTTAGTTTTTGCGCTTTAGCTTTAAAGTGTAATCGCTGCCATACATTTAGCAGGGGGACGGCCTCGTTAATCGTTGCTTTTAATGTTTTCGGGCTTTCTATTATTTGCTCGACTTTCGCCGACGATAAAAACCAATGCAATCGCAAGGACACACACCACCGCCATAGTTACCAAAAGGGATACAATACACGCCGCATTTAACATTTTATATTACCGTTACCTTTCGCCGCTTCGATTCGCCGGTATACCTCTTCGCGATGTACCGATATTTCGCCCGGCGCGTCGATTCCTAATCGTACTTTTTTTCCGTATCTGTCAATATCGACTATCGTAATTGTTATATCGTCGCCGATTCTAATAACTTCGTTTTCTCGCCGCTGTAAAACTAGCATTTATCCGCCCTTACTTATTGTTAAAATACCCAAGTCGATAGCGCCGGCGATAGTGCGGGCGATATGTTCCCACTGTCCCGGCCATAACTCCGGGGTTATATGTAATTTAGAATGACAACCACGACAAACCGGTATAGCGGCCCAGTCGGGGGCGGTTAGTCCCATTCCGCCAAGTTTAAGCCCGATTCCGTGGTGAGGGTCATCAGCAGGCGCACCGCAATAGACACAAACCAAACTTTTTACGTAACGTATATATTTCGGCGATCTAAACGCCTTTTGTTTTAAATACATAAGGTTTCGTAGGCGACGCCGTATTTATACGCGAAACCGTTACCAGGATAAAAAACTGTGTCTTTATGCGCGCGGTATAGGCGGTCGCCGTCTTGACCGCACCGCTTAACCAAATTAGCTATATAACGGGCTTTTACCTTACCGCGTATAACCTCTTCGGGGTCGTCGGCGTACTCGTAGAAAAAATCGAACGCTTTTAGGGCGTCGTTTAATTCTTTCATTTTTAGCCGGTGTTCCTCGAAAACTTTATCGCTCATTCGACACCGCCTTACTATTTTTCGCGTCCAAGTCATCTATATCTTTGTTGCTTAGCTTTACCACCGCATATACACCGCCAGGGGTACGAATAACGACGCTTCCCCCGGTTTTTGTAAGAACTGAAGCAAATTTAAAACGCTCATAGTCGCGCCCGATTTTGAAAACCACCGCTATAGCGCCTAAAATCACAACAAACTGTATTAATAAATCCGTATACATTCTATTTTCCATCCTCGTTTTTGTTTGCGCGGCGTATATATCCGTCTATGTAAATTTTTACCCATTTATAAACCTGTTTAGAGTTTGCCCACTCGTTGCAATCCTGAATTAGTTGCTCTTTATTATTCGTCTCTATATAGCGCGCCGCTATAGTTCGGGGTCTTAGTTTTGGCATTTATTAATATTTCTTTCATTTTTTCGACGGCGGTTTTAGCTTCGCGCTTTTGCGACTCTGTACGCGGTCGGGGTTTAGGGCGATCGTATCCAGTTAACGACGGGAGTTTCGCGCGCGCGCGGAATGTTAAAGCGCTCGGCGGGGCCGTTTCGTTAGCGGCGCGGCATTTATCGAGCGCTTTTTTTGTTTGTTCAACTGTTAACCCTGTAATCATTTCGTACCATTCCTTATTAGTAATCGTTCCGTCCATTGCTAACCCGCTACCGTGTTTTGCATACCAGGCGCGGCCGTATAATTCACCCATTCGGCGCCAAAAAAGGCGGAATTTAGCGGGCGTCCATTCGTCCACTTAACCCCCTTTAACTTTGAAAGGGTCGTCGATTTCGTCTAAATCCGAATACAACCGCCTATTAATCGCGTCGATACTATCCCGTGTCGCGGTTATTTCATCACGGCGGGCGGTGTCTTGATGTTTGCTAAGCCAGGTAATAACGTGTCGTAAAATAAAAGGGCGGCTTTTTCTGTCGATTTGCGCGGTAGCTATATTCCACTCGCGTAACGCTGATAATTGCTGCCTAACATCGACGGCGGGAAACGTTCTAACCCATTCGGCGACCATATCGGCGGTTATGTCGTAGTCGGTACCGTCTTTTAGTGGGATTTTTAACGCTATCGGGGAACCGTCGCCGGGGCTATTGTTCTTATTCTTGTTAATTTCTTTTATTTTTACTTCCTTTCTTTTCTCTTCTTTTCTATTAGGGTCGAGCGCTCGACGACTATTCGTCGAAATATCATCGAGCCGAGCTTTTAGCTTGCCGAAAAGGTCGGCGGTTTTGTTCCTGTCGAGTAAGCCGCGCGGGTCGAAAGTACAGTCGCTATCGGCCGGCGGGTATTGAAAGCGGGGGCGGTCGATTTTCTGATAGACCGCCCAGTTAACCGCCTGCCAGTACATGCGCGAATCGTTCGCGATATACTCGACAATTAAACCCGCTTTTAATAACTCTTCGATTTGCAGCATAACATCGCGTAAGTTGAATTCGCCGTCGGGCCATACGCGAAGCTTTAAGCGTTTGGTATCCGCTGGCATTACTCCGCCGTCGTCCGCAAAGTTCCAAAAGCCAATAAAAAGCAACCGCGCGCCCAGGCTAAGGCCGGTAATTTCCGACGACGCCCAGTAATTCGGGTCTATCATGCGTTTACGCGCCATTAACCGGCCTTTAATGCGAGTTTGATTAATCGGCGGCTTTCGCGTAATTCCTGCTCGGATACAATCCCAGGTAGGGCGGCGGCTATTAATACACTGTAATTTGTTTCGCCGGTCGATTCAGTGCGCGGCATACCCGACGACGCCCACCGCATAACCGCTGCCGGGGTTACACCGCATAGCCGGGCGATACCAGAATAACCGCCTTTAATATTTTTAACGGCGCGGGCGACTGGATTGCTCGCGGGCGCTAACAGGTTTTGATTTGTCATGTTTAACCTTTGTAAATTTACTTAAAGTATAATATTTACGCGCCGTTTAACCGTTTGTAAATACTTGTTATAAAAGGGAAAAGAAAGAGTGAAAGCCGAGAAAAAACGGAAAGGTACTAACGGGGACTGTTTCGGCTTTATAGGCACCGCGCGGGAAACTTGAATTAGTCTAAGAAATAACTAGAATTTACATTCAGTTACAGAAAATTCGATTTAAACGTAAGATCGAAGGACAAAACATTACAGATTTATAGTTGTATAATCGTTATTATAGGAAATAGTAAAAGTATATTAAGCGCTTTTTAATCAGGCCGACAATATCGCGAGAGGGTCTTTATAAAGTTATGGTAGAAATGGAAAATAAAAAACTGATTGCGCGCATAAATAAGGCGTTCGACTTGAAATACCCCCCAGGGCGGGGCCGTTTCGTGGCAATCGCGGACGACTTCGGGGTAACGCCAAAAACGGCGCGGTCATGGTGCGACGGGGATATAAGCTTACGATCGTTAAAAAGAATCGCCGACGCGACGGGGGTTCGGCGCGCGTGGTTGATATTAGGCGAGGGCGCCGCCTTTAATGAAGGCGACGACGGTTTTAACGATACGCCCGACGAAGAGACGTTACGCGAAATAGTAACGCTATTATTTGAAGAGGCGGCCGGACTAAAAATAGAAATAACCCCCGACTTAGTCGCGACAATGGCCGCCGAGCTTTACGGGCGGCATACTAAAAACCCGCAACCGACCCGAAATATAATAAATTACATACTTTCGAAGCCTGCTTAATGTTTGTGTCGGGCGGTGTCGGATATAATAGATTCTGTTATTTTGTTATATAATCGCGCTTCGGCTTTGTCGACTATATAAGACATACCGACCAAAACCCCCGTAATTACTAACACAATAACCACCGCCGCCGAAATAATGGCGAGGCGCGTTCGCTGTTTATCCATTATCTTATTTACTGCCAAGCTTACCGCCGCTTTTATCTTGTCCATTTCTTATTACTTCCGTTTTCTTTAGTAGTAATAATACCTCCTTTCAGTCATTTTTTTAATAAAAACTTATACTAATTATTAAAATATTAGTTTACTTATTGTTGCTAACTAAAGTACATTTAGTAAAATAAGAATACAAAAAGTAAAATTTCATATCAGCTAAAATATTTACAAGGGGGCGACATTGTTTAAAGTACCGAACGATTACAGAATACGCACTGGTTTAATGGGGTCGGATATTATGCAGGGTAATAACGGCGCGTTTCTAATACCGTATCGACTGCTGACCACTGAATACGGACTATTTTGTATCGCGTCCGACGGTATGGACTGGGAGCATGTCAGTATAACTGTTCACAATGTCGGCCGTTGCCCGGACTGGGCCGAAATGTGCTTTATAAAAAATTTATTTTGGGATGATACCGACACAGTTATACAGTTTCACCCCGCGCGCCCCGAGTATGTCAACACGCACCCGCACTGCTTGCACTTGTGGCGGCCTATTTCGGCGATAATACCGAAGCCGTCGCCGTTGCTTGTCGGCGTATAGGGCGAGGCAAGTTAAAATAAATACGATAAGGCGAAAAAAATATATTTTAAATAGCTGCGAAGACTGCCAGGTATACGCGTTGCCGCCATGCCCGCACTTTTCGACGACTCCGGCGACGTGGTCAATACCTATCGAATGCCCTTTAAAGGACGCGGATATAAAAGGCCATGTAACGGCGGCTTTCGTAAATCGTTTAACCGCGTTAGCGCGTGAATATGCCGGGGCGCAATCATTGCGCGGCGTCATATCAAAAGAGGTTCATGAGTTTTTATTATTAAACGTTATAGATTAGTCGGCGCGGTTGCGCTTTTGTTTTTCAGCGTCACCGCGTCGAGCGGGGGCAATCATTACGGGCCGTTCAACGTTGAAGTAATGCGCGTTATAGACGGCGACACGTTCGAAGCGCGCGCGTTTGTATGGCCGGGCGTTGAAATGGTTATTAAGGTTCGCGTAAATGCTATCGACACGCCCGAACTAAGGGCGCGGGATTTATGCGAACGAACGGCGGCGAAAGTAGCGGCCCGCCTGACGGGGGAAGCCCTGAAAGGCGGCGGCGTTACTATCGACAATGTTAAACAAGGTAGTTTCGGGGGGCGTTTTGTTGCCGACGTATTCATAAAAGGGCAATCGCTGGCGGATATATTGACCGCCGCGCAAGTCGCGCGACCATATAAACCGAATAATAAAAATAAATGGTGTAACTTGTAGTCGTTAAAGTGGGAAGGGAAGCCGACGGATAATTAATATTATCGGGAGGTTTAACGTTGAACAATTCAGAGACGACCGCGACGACGGTTTCGACGCCGGGCGGTATTGATCGTAATTTACATATCGACGAGGTCGAGTTTTTAGTCGGTTTTAAACGGACTAAAATATATAGACTTTTAAAGCTTGGGAAGTTTCCCGCGCAACATCCGAGCGGGGGCGGGTTATGGCCGGCGTCGGCGATAGATAGGTATATACGCGACGGGATAATATAAGGGGGCGTCGGCCCCCTTCCTTTTTTACCAAGGCTTAATTTTAACGATATCGGTTAAAAACTTTTCCCATGTTTCGAGCGTTTGCCGTTTGGGTTTTATGTAATTATGCCGGTCGTAATGTTTCGCGCTTACGTTTTGCGCTAAATTGTGATTTTGTAAAAGGTCTTTATTTTCATTCGTTATATGGTAATCGTCCCCGAGCGCGTCGTCGGCTTCGCCCATAAACGTTTTAACCGTTCGCCTTAAATCCATTATTTTATAAGGGTCGATTATATTAGCGGCGGGGTCGGTTTTTACGAGGGCCGCTTTTGCGCGGGCGCTACCGTCGACGGTTAGCCACGGCTTAGAGTTTTTCGACGGGCGGGCGTCCGGGCGAGCAGGAAAAAGGTATTCAGAGTCCGAGCGGCGAACCCGTAACCATTCGTCGATAATTCGAAGCGACCAGGGCGACAACGGCAACACGTTAACGCGCTGGTTCTTTTTTGAAGCGCGCGACGGGTCGTATACGTTTTTTTCGCGGTCGATATCGGCCACTTTCGCCGACGCGATATCTATATAGCGCTGTCCGCCTAAAAGTACCATTAAACGATGTATCGTCCCATAACCTGAAATAGGCATATTTTCAAAATGGTATTTTAATTCGTGTTTGCTTAATACTCGGTTTCGCGCTTCCTCGCCGTCGGTTTGTTTTCGGATAACTTCGACGGGGTTTGTCTGTATTTTAAACACCGCGCCGCGCCCGTAGTATTTCGGGTCGTGGTCGTATTTGATGCCAAAAGCGAACGCGGCGGCCAGCATTGAACGCGTGCGGTTTGCTTGGGTTAACGCGCCTTTCTGGATTTTTTGCGAAATTACTTTCGCGACGTCGTCGGGGGTTACTTGAGTTACAAGCTTTCGCGGCGGGATAAGCGGATAAATCGAATTAGTAAAAGCGGTTCGATATCCGGCCGCCGAAGAGGCGCCCCGCTCGTCGAGTGAGGTTAAATAGGCTTCGACTAGGTCGCCGAACGTGGCACCGCTCGGGGCTTTTCCGGCGGCTTGTTTTTTAATTTGTACGCCCTGGTCGCGAAGGTTTCGCAATGCTGTACATTGTTTTCGAGCGTCGCCGAGCGAGGTAATACCGACCGCGCCGATTTTCTCGTATTTTTTAGTGTTAGTAAAAATATCTCTATAAATGTAATAAAAGACTTTCGAGCCGGTCGGGTAAACGCGAACAGATAACCCCCCCGGTTCAGTGATAACGAAACGTTTATCGGTCGGTTTAATGCCTCGTATATAGGCGTCGGTAAACTTCATAATACGGCCCCTTTTTTAAACTTGTTTTATTGTTTACTGATTGTAATAATAACATTAGTTCGACTGTCTCTCTATCGGTAAAACAGGCAAAAAAGGGGCGGGCACCACAAAGAGGAACCAAAATACGAACGGCTCCAGAAACGCGCCAAGGAACCGAAAGGAACCGACGGACGTTATTACAATATATAATACAGCAAGTTACAAACGTTTTAAGGACTGAGAAAAACGGGCGGGAACGGCCCAAAACTGGCGCTTTTAGACTTGTAATCAGTAGGTCAAGGGTTCGACTCCTTTTGCCGGCACCAAATTAGCCCGATTATTCAGTAACTTAGCTTGTGGTGCCCTATCGGAAAAATGAAGGGGCACCACAACGGGCACCCAAAAAAACGACGGTTTTTATTACCGTCGTTTTTTTTTGTCCTTTTTTTTGTCTTTTGGTATTTTTTTTTGGGGCGGCTTGTATTTTTTTCTGCTTTTTTCGGGCGCGGTAGCCCGTGGGGCGGGCGGTACCTGGACGGCGGCGGGTTTGGGCGCCCGGCTTGTTTATTCAGTCGGATAACGCGCCGCTATGCGGGGTTTATTCCATGATTAACATTACGTTACATTTATCGTCGGTACTTTTAAAGTTTTACTAAAAGGATAAATTTATACCTTGCATATAAAACAAGGGTTATTTATATTACGTTTAATTACCTGATTGATTACAGGTACTAATAATAAAAAGGACGTCGAAATATGGATACCACCGCCTTAATAATCCCCCCCGCGTTACCTGTTACCCCCGCTTTAGACTTTCATAATTTACCGAAAGGGGTTAAGGAAATACGCGATTTATCCGACCCGATTGTATATCGCGCTCGGGTCTTTTGCTTTAATCAATACGAAATATCTATTATTCGTTTTAATCAAATAGTTCCTTTTTTTTCAGCTAACGAACTTTCCGAGTTATTCGAAATTGCCGTTTTTTGTCCGGCGGGGGATTATGTCCCGTTCGCCGACGGGCAAGTCGTCAAGCCTAAATGCACCGCCGCCGACGCTTCAAATATAATCCGCGTAGTTTCCGAAATTGTAACAATTTAAAAGGGGGTTAATATGTCAGGCAATAACGAAGACTGTAAAAGGCGGGGCGTAAGGATTCAGACCACGACGCCCGACGGCGAGCATATCCCCCCGGCCGGGCTTGTTTTTCTGATTTTAGACGGCGCCGTATTGATAACGACGAGCTTAGCTGAAACGGCGCAACCACAATACCGCGCCGACGAAATTGTAATGCTAGACGCGCGGGCGGCGGCTGATTTAGGTAATAAATTACTTGAGGCGGCCGGCTTTTTGGAATTTCTCGCGAGCGCGGAACCGGGATTAGCGGCGCATTAATTAACAAGGCGGACGAATGTTAACACTTAGAAACTATCAAGCCGAAGCCGTATTACAGGCGCAAACGTTATTTAGAAGTGGGCGTAAGAGTGTTTTATACGTTTTACCGACGGGAGGGGGTAAAACGCCCGTTTTAAGCGAACTTGCCTCGCGGGCGGCTCGTAAACGTAAAAACGTCGTTATTTTTGTACACCGCCGGCACCTATTATCGCAAACGCGGGCGCACTTAAAAGCGTTAGGGTGTGTCGGCGTTGAAGTCGCGACGGTTCAAGACGCTAATACGGTTAGTCTCGCAAAGTGGGCCGATTTGATTATATTCGACGAAGCGCACCACATAGAGGCCGCTACTTGGCGCGAAATTGCCGACGCGAACCCTAAAGCGGTTACATTCGGTACCACCGCGACGCCGTTTCGAACCGACGGAAAGGGGCTAGGCGGGGTTTTCGAGGCCGCCATAGAAGGGCCAAGCATATTAGACCTAATTAACCTCGGTTTCCTCGTCCCCCCTGAAATATGGCGGCCCAAGTCGGGCGAACCAAGCGGCGACCCGGTAAAAACATGGTTACGACGGGCCAAAGGTTTAACGACTCTTTCTTTTTGCTCGTCGGTCGGCGAGGCTAAGAAATTAAGCCATATCTATAACGCGGCCGGTATCCCTGCCGACTGTATACACGGCGCGACGAGTGAAACAAAGCGAACGCGGATATTAAACGCGTTAAATAACCGCGAAATTAAAGTCGTTACCTCTTGCGACACCATATCGGAAGGGTTAGACGTTCCGACGGTCGAATGCGTGCAATTACTTCGCGCGACAAAGTCGAAAATGCTTTATTACCAGCAAATAGGGCGCGGCTTACGAATTGCGCCGAATAAAGATAAGGCCATAGTTTTAGACCATTTCAATAATTGCGAAAAGCTCGGCGACCCGTTAGAGGGTTTCGAGTGGTCTTTATATGCTGGCGCGGGGGGGCGCGTCCGCGATGATTCGACGCGCTCGACTCCCAGGCTGAATAGTTCCAGCATTTATAGCCGTTCGTCGCTAGACGATTTAACTAACGGTTATTTAGTCCGCTTAAAGCCCGCCGAAGCCGTTAGCGAAGCGCTGGCGATTATTAAAAATAAATATAATTTCGCGGGAAACTGGGACAAAACATTAAACGATATAGCCTGGGCGGTTCGGTCGGGGCGGTTAAAGGGCGAAACGCTCGACGCGCTAAAAAAACAGTCGGGGCCGATTTTAAATCGTTTTATAACGGAATTAGAAATAAATGTTACAAACTAATATAAATCAAGTCGGCTTAGAGTTTCAAACGTTTAAAAAGGCGATAGATAGCCGCCCATTATTAGACATACTCGAACTTATCAAGCCCTTATTAAACGATTTGCCGCCGCCGCCGTGGTATATAACCACAAATGCGGCGGGTAAGTCTTGGATTAGAAACCAGGACGACATAATTATAGATTTAGGCCATAACTACGACGTCGCGTTACCTGAGTTTTTCGCCGTTTGCGGGACGCTTGCGCCGGTAATGGTTGACGCCTTACAGGCTCTATTAAATGGCGAGCCAAACGCAATCGAAGCGGCCTACTCTATCGGCTACGCGGCGGGGTATGAACAGGGCAAAATAGATGCCGAGTTACCAATATGAAACCGGCGGGTATTATGTTCGGAATTACTCGTATCGACGCGGGAAATACTCACGCGTGGACTGTGCGCGTAAAGCTATCAGCGAAAGGCTCGCCAACAAGTAAAACGTTTAGCGATGGGGTTTACGGTAACAAAAAAATTTCATTGCAGGCCGCCAAAAAACATCGGGACAAACTGTTAGAACACCGCGCGCCGTGGCTTAATTACAATCTAAAACGACAAGCAAATAAGGGCGTTAGTTTTCGTTCTTACTGGCGAAAAAAAGGCGACTGGTTATATTTATACGAAGGGTTTAAAAGTCACATTTACGACCACCGATTAAAGACTATTAGAACTAAACAATGGTCGATCAAAAAACACAGCTATAACGCGGCGTTAAATGCTGCGATAGATCAGCGTTTGAAGTGGGAAAAGGAAATTTACGGCGCGTCGTTTTCTTCCCGCGCTGTGATTTTAAAAAAATATTAAGTAATAAGAAAAGGGGCGGGAATGACAGACGAACAATATTATAAATTGCGGCGCGCTATGAGAAAATCGCTATTAATGCTGAATATTTTAATTATTGCGGCGTCGTTTTTCGGCTTAGTAAGTGCGGTTTTTTTACTAATTAATTTGTCGGCGGGGGACGTAAGCGGGGGGCTATTCGGCGGGTTTTGGGTTTTTTGTGCCTCTAGTATCGTTTCGAATGGAACTCGGATAAAGTCCAGACTTACAAACGATATTAAAAAGTTGCAATCCAATTATAAAGCGCGTTGTACTCGATGAGTCTTGAAAATGTCAGTTTCCGCACAAAACAAGCGGGGCCGATGTTTGGTATATATGAAACACGCTATAACGGCGCGGGCGTCGCGTGGCTCGTTAGTTTTCGAAACGGTAAAATAATCGGGCGCGGGATTTACAATAAAATAAATAAACGTAAACGGTTTAACTTTCAAAAATTCGGCGGGAAGCGTAAAGCATTAGCCGCCGCGAAAGCGTGGCGCGATTGTGAATTAAGAAAGCGCGCAAAATGGCCGGAATGCAACCACGGCCGACGATACGACGAAGGCGTAACACTTATAACAGACATTAAACACCGATTAAACGGCCGGACGTATAAATACCACTATTACCGGGCGTCGTTGCGCGATTACGAGCGCGGGCGGCGGTATACTAAATGTTTTTCGGTCGCGAAATACGGGAAGTCTCAAGCTATACGAATGGCTATCGCGGCCAGGCTAGAAATGGAAAAAAAGGCGTATGGGGTTGTCTTTTCCACCGCTAACGCTTTTTTATTAAAACTAAACCAGGGAGGGCCGAGCGTGGCTTTAAAAAAACGAAAGGTAGATAAAAAAAATATAAACGACGTACAAGGCGGGGGGCTGCAAGTACGCTTCGTTCGCGGGGGTTATGAATATTCCGAATATTTCGCGTATAGCAAATTCGGCGGGAAACGTAAAACGCTCGAAGCCGCCAGAATCCGACGCGACGAAATGATTTTAGAGGCCGAAGGGGGCTAAGCTATGGGGGCTAGGTTAACTAATAATAATGATAGTTATGGTATTACATTATCGAAGGCGGGTTACGCCGTCCGGGTTAAAATTGATATTAAGGAAACGTCGTATAAATGGTTCGGGTTTGTTGCGTATGGCGGCAAAATACAAGCCTATAACGCCGCGCGTATACACCGCGACAAACAATTAAAGCGCGGCCGTGTACCGCCTGGGCGCTTACGAACGTTCCCTAATATGGGTGTTCAATTAGCCCATAATCGCCGGACAATAGACGGCGAAACCCGCGAATATACGACGTTTAGAGTAACAATCAAACACCCGGACACCGGCCGGACGCTGGTTAAAACTTATTCGCCGAAAAAATGGGGGTTTCTGCGCGCGCTCGATTTAGCCATAGACCAGCGTTTAACGTGGGAAAAGGACTATTACGGCGCGGTCGTGTCTGAGCGGGCATTATTAAAAGCAAAATTTGAATAATGGGGGGGGGGAACGTGCGGCAATATACATACAAGGATTTTCAATACCGCTATATATATGCCCGCGACGACGGGGTTTTAATTTATGTTCCCATGTTGAAGGGTAAACCTTTAACCGACTTTATACCGGCGACCTTTTCGACGGGTAATCGGAACGGCCAGCGGTTTTTAAAAGCGCGGGCGATTCGCGACCACTTCGCCGATATAATTATCGGGTCGGAAGCTTTCCAGCTAAAACAGTTTCAATTATTAAACGGTATAGGGCCGGGCATTACTTATCACGATTTATTAGTCGGCGATTTTCCAGAAACCTATTTTAACGCCGAAATAATTAGCGTAAGCGGGCGGCGGCGTAGTCAAAAATTTCACATATACACCCATTACGGTTTTATACCGGCGTTAGAGCAGGCCGAAAAATGGTTACGCGACAAACAACGGGAGCAATGCGGCCGCGCAAAATACCGCCGCCGCGATAATAACGATAAAATAACAGGGTTTTAAAATGCAAACATTCAAAACTAGGGCCGAACGAACCGAGTATATTTTTACTTCTATTATTTCCGGCGCCGGATACGGGCCGACGGCCGAGCGCGTCGGGTTAGCGCCTGGAACGGTTCGCGCGTTGTTTCTCGGTGAAATACGCCGAATTCGACGTTATTGTAAAAATAAGCATATAGCTTACCCTGTCGATTTAGACAATATTTTAACGGCCCGAATAAATAAGCCGTTTATTGACGAAATTAGACCACTATTACCCGCGCGCGCGCGTGATGCGGATTTAATCGACGGCACAAAACCGAAACGGGTTAAACGTAAAGAAACTAACCGGGAATGGGCGCCGCCCAGGCTAAGTCGGACGGATAGCGAATTAGTCAAGCAAACACCGCCCGAAAAGCCTGTACGCGTCCCGGAATTTGAATTAACGACCGATTCAGACTGGGAATTATTACGCCGCGCGTTTTTGGTATTTGTTCAGCGTTCCGGCGGGCTTGTTGAATTGCCAATAAATGAAATAAATCACGCGGCGGGGCGGGTTGAATTAACCGTCGATAATACGCAAGGCGTTATATTTTTAAAGGAAGTAGACGGCTAGCGCTTGAATAGTTCGTTTAGGCATTCCGACACGGTTTGCATTAACTCGGGGTCGCTGTTTGATTCATAGGCGGCCGACATTGTTTTTAAGGCCGTTATATAAATGTCGTCGGCGGTTTCGATTCGGTACTCGCCTTGCCCAAGGGACGCCACCACCGCGAGAATATAAACGATTTCTTTTAGATGTTTATTCATGTTCGAAATTGTCCGATAATTTCGGGCGCGAAATATTCTATTTTGCCCGACTCGAATACGTCCGAATGTGTTTTACTGATTACGTCGTAATCGTTTTGTTTATCATAATTAATAACGCGCGGGTCGTTTCCTTTATATCCGATAGCGCCCATTTTCCCCCACTTGTGATGCCATAAAAACGACGCGAGTTTAACCGGCAAGTCGTCGGGACTATGCCATACGTGGCACCACTCGACAAGGTCGCCGGGCACCTCTTCGCGATTAAGCGCGGGGTTAATGTATACGACTTCGCGAAAGCGGGCGCCGTAATGCGTCGCTTGATGTATTAACGCGCAACCGTTCGAATGCCCCAGGGCTATCGAGTCGGGTTCGCTCATACTTGCAAGCATTCGGGATAAGTTGTTATTACATAGTCTAACGCGGCCCAAAAAAACCCAGTTATAATCGACGTCGACGACCTTATACCCCGCGCGTTCAAGGTAGGGACGAAACCTATCAATAGTTCCCCGCCCTTCGTCGCTTACATTGAACCCGTGGACAATGTATACCGTTTTGCTCGTTTTCATGTCAGTAAGTCCAGATAGTCGGGCCATGTATCGGCGACGGGCGTTCGATATCGTCTAAATGTATATAACGGGAATGTAACGCGCCTTTTTGATTTACGCCTATTCCGGTTAACCCGTGTTTAGCGGCGGCGGTTACTATGGCATAAGCCCGGCCCCAGTAAACCCCGATATCAACCGCGCGGCCTTGTGTATGGGGGCCGTCCCCCCTGATAGGTTTATTACTTACTTTTCGGTCGTACATTGAGCAGCGATAGCCGCTATTAATTCGAAAAGGAAAATTAAGCTCTAACCGAAGACTAATTAGCTTTTCCATAAAATCATTGTCAACGCAACACCGCCCGCAACCGCACCGGCAGGACATCTCCTTAACGGTAAAATTTAACCACGGGGTTTGCATGTTTAATTAACCTATTTAGCGGGAATAATAACAGTAGCGCTATCAATAGCGAACGCGCCGGGCGGGGCGGGTTTTGCAATACCGACGGCGGTATTACTTGGCTCGGATTCGATGCTATTTGCCACCGCTGTAACATAATAATTATATTGACCAGCTTTTAACGCGTCGGTCGAGTAACTGGGGGTATTAAGTCCGGTCGCTATTTGTGCGCCGTCTTGATAGACATTAAACGTTACAAGTTCGGTATTAGTATTCGTCCAGCTTAAATTAAAAGAGGTTTCAGCATTTGCGGGGGTATAAATAGTAAAAATTGTAATTACAATACTAGCTATAATCATTTTCATTTTACCTAATCCTTTTTATCTAAGGTTTGAAATAAAAGTCGGTCGAGGCGTTCGTTTACGTCTCTTACGGTACTTTTAACGTCGCTGGCGGATTCCTTAAAGTCGTTTCGTAATGCGTTTATGCTGTCGTTGAATTCTCTTTTTTGTACGTAATTGGTTTCGATTTTATCTATACGTTTAATTTGTCTTTTCCCGGTAAAGCCGAGTAAGCCGAGTAAACCCGCCATTACAAACCCTATGCCGAGCTTGATTAATTCAATATTGCTTGGGTTGCTTAAATTCTCTATGGGCATGGATACGACCGCCTTTTAAATCAATTCTAATTATACAAACATTTACACAAAAAGTTATATATTTACTATAATTTGTTACT